>JAESFJ010000059.1_pt1 | contig 183410 bp, 186 predicted proteins | sample 9266161 | NCBI WGS metagenome assembly JAESFJ01 (sample SAMN14506165, study PRJNA617096) | algae metagenome | isolation source: Calothrix sp. FI2-JRJ7 and co-occurring heterotrophs from granitic desert soil | place: USA: Red Pass Lake area, Fort Irwin, California | collected 2000-06-01 | reverse complement strand
CTCTAGCTAAATGTTTTAGAATCTGTAGTTCTACATCCATTGCTATACCTCAGTTGTAGAGTTTTTACTTTTAACTACAGTATTAATTATACCCGGAGAGTGACAGAAGAGGGATACAGCAGATTGCAGGTTGGTGAGGTACAGTAATTGAAAAATGTCTAAAATGTTAGTAATTAATCAAATTAGGTAGAGTTTCTATTTTACCTATTTATACGACAAATATTGGTGTACCTCATTTACTCGCAATCTGCTGTATAACATGGGTGGTAAAGAGCAGAATATTTCTGGAAGGACACTTTTAGGTGGTACACGTTATGTCACTGCAACTGCAATAATTAAAGGCGCCAGTGTTATTGCTCCTAAAATTGCAGCAAAAACCGTGAGTAAAGCAGCTTCTAAGGCGGTAACTAAAATTGCTACTAAAACAGCCACGAAAGCTGCTGCGGAAGGAACAGGTGAAATGGCAGTTGGACTTTTAGGTTTAGAACTATTAAATCCTATTGCTGGTTTGGCTGTTTTAGCATGGGACGTTTGGGATCATTATCATACCGTCAAAGTTGAAAGACCTATTTTGCGAGAAAGCCTCGAAAAATATTTGGATGAAGTAAAAGACTCATTACTTAACGACACAGAAAATGGCATTTTGTCTTCTGTCAACAAGTTCCATGATGGAATTATGGATAGTTTAAGTCACAAACCAGTAATATCCAGTAAATAGTAATCTACAAAGTAAGATTAACAACATTATGTCACGATAAAAATCATAGTACATTACCTAATACCCAAAACCTTGTAGAGACGTTACATGTAACGTCTCTACATTTGTTACAATTCTACACATATTTTTGCATAAAGCATTAAACGTAAACACGAATAATACTTTGAGACGCAGGGTTACTGCTTTTATATCTGCTCAATTATGAGACAGAAAATTTTATTTGTCTAATTTTGTATTATTAGCTAAATTTACTTGGGTAATGGTAAGAAATTGGACAAGACAATAAAAGCTTTAATTGTGAAAATTGTATCGGCATTATCGGCGCCTTGTGTCCTTGCATTTTAATAATTATCTTAGGGGATTATATGTTATTGAATAGTACTCACGCGCTTCGCAGTGTGCTACTTAAGCGGTACAGAACTTGAAGAATTTTTAAAACAACTAGAAGTAACATTTGAAGAATCTAACCCAAATATTAAATTAGACTTAAAGTTTCAAGGTTCGCAAGATATGGTTAATAAATTTATTGACCAAAAAAATGATTTTACTCCAACTGTGTTAATTCCTACCAATGGGGTTATTTTAAACGAATTAACGAATCGTTGGAAAGCACAGAATAATAGCGAACCCTTTTACGAAACTTCAAGACCTATCGCAAAAACAATGCTTGTGGGTATTGCTTGGCAAGAACGAAGTAAAGTGCTGTTCCCGGATGGTCGTTTTCGCTGGGAAGCTTTAGAAAAAGCAATGCAAGCAGGACTTGGGAAAAAATTAATGGCGCCACTTGGGGTAGCTTTGATTTTGTAACAACAGACCCGACTCGCTCCAACAGTGGTCAGCTAACATTAGACCTGTGGACAAAATCAAAACTTGCCAGTACCAGCACTACAAACCTAAATAACCCAAATGTCCAGTCTTTATTTAGCTTAATCAAAAAATCTGTTTACCAACCACCTCGCTCAACAGATATTCTTCTGCAAGAATTTATTGCCAAAGGCGCCAATGATGCTGATGTAGCTACAGTTCTACGAAAGCATTGCTTTGCATCGTTCATCACAAGCAGTCACAAATCAAGGTCAACCATATCAAATATATTATCTAGACCCCACAATAGAAACAGTCTCAACTGCCGCTATCCTCAGTCAAGATGTAGACACCTTCAAAGCAAACGCTGCAAAAAAATTCCTTGACTTTCTGACTCAACCCGAACAGCAAGCAATATTTGCCCAATATGGTTTTCGTCCAGTCAACAACACCATAGACCTAAAATCTATTCCCAATAGTCCCTGGAATCAAAATATACCTGGCGCTCTTATTAACCCATCAGTCCAAACCTTACAACCACCCAATGCCCAAATAATCACCGAAATTCAGAGAACCTGGGAACGCGCCAATTAAACCATCAAATGTTAATCTACAAAGTAAGATTAATAACAATGCTATGTCACAGTACGAACGTTTGATTATGATGGCAGAGGATGAGCTAACCCAGTACAGCACCGACGCGCGTAAAATTGAGAAACTCCGCCAAAAGATTGGTCTTTCGGTTTCCGCGAGAGAACAAAAAGAAGTTAAAGAAGCACTTATCGCGGAAAAGCCAACCGACCCAATTAGTAATATAGTACTAAATCAGCGTCAGACAGTGGCTTTGCCTTTTTGGGGTATTGCGGGGTTAGGTTTACTGCTGGGTATTTCGTTTATGCAACCGCTAGATTTTATTGCTACTATAGCAGGTGGCGCCGCAGCAATTGCTTTACAAAAGTGGGGATGGAAACTTGAAGCAAAACGCCTGGTTTTACAAACTTTGGAAGATATTGAACAGCGCGCGGGTAAGGCTTGATTTAATATAGAGATATAAAATTGATATTTATGTAGCAGACTATTATACCTTAAAAAGCATATTACCGAGTTGAATACCAAAGGTGTAATAGTATTTTCTAAAAAACTTTGTTACTTGCACGCTGATATGATATAAACTGAATTTTTAAATTTTATATCATAATAGTTAAACAAAATTTAATATTTATATGAGTGAATACTTTAGTCACCAAAAAAAATACTAAAATTTTATAGCATAAGTTTATTAATTTAAAAACAAGCTATAATTAACATGAAGCATTTTTCCTAAAGCTATTGCCTGTTCTAAACTTATTTCTGATTCACCACTTATTACTTTGTCAACTGTCTCTTCGGAGCCAAAAACTTCTACTAAATTATATGCTGCTATATTCTGTGCTTCCATTAAATGAAGCATTACGGAACGTGGCGTAGAACCATTGAGTGGGTAGTGTTTTTCTTCAAAATCTTCGATTAATTTGACCAATAAATCTAAAATTGCATCTTCTTCAATAGTGAGGTTTTCGCGTGACATAAGTTCCTCAACAACCTCTAAAAAATTTTCATTTTCTTCTTCTGTTTGAATAATTCTAGGTTGATATTTAAGAAGTAGTTGGCTGTAAATCTCTGAGTTAATAGTAGGGGTTGTTTTTCCAGTTGTCTTTGTCATATTCTGCATATGTTAAAATATACTTTACATAAATAATTTGTCGCTTATAATCAATGCTAACAATTAATCTGTATTTATTACCTTTTATATTAAAAACAGTAAAGCTACCTACTGCTTCTGCTTGGGGATAAGCATCCTGAACCTCTACTAAATTTCCCCAGCTTGCGTCAGAAGAAACTTTATACCAGTCCTTGAGTAGCTCATCACAATCTCCATGTATTTCACTAAATTCTCGTAACTTTTTACGGCTAATAACGTGCATTATATCTTTTATTTTGACTTTGTTAATTAGTTGCAAAGTATTATACCAGCAATCAATGCAAAGCTCGGATTCAATTAAAAAATAAGCAGCATTAAATTATTGATTTTAGGTCACGGCGTTTAAACCTCGTCCAAATTTTTATTATGCAATTAGTTTAGAAGCGACATTTCGGCTTTAAACAAAGTTACGATTTTGACTTCGCTTCGTCTAACCGAATCTTGTCTCCTATAACAATAGTAGTAGATTTCCCTTTGACTTATGCCTCTGTGCCCTCTGAGTCTCTGTGGTAAAAAGAATTACATTAACTACTGCACAGGCAAGATGCCTGTGCTACAACAAAAATATATGACTATATGAATAAATATAGATGTAAATAAAATTTAATATTTGTGTGAGTGTTTGCTTTCTGATAATCTAAAGTTTTGTAACAAAAAGTCTCAGTTTTTATATCGTTTTGTGTCAAACAAACGATAAATTCGGCTTTTGAGTGGCATTTTCTGATAAAAATTTCAATAGTGCCTCACATTGCCGAACTTAGGAGTGCCAAGGGTTTGTTTATTATAGCCATTGGAATTCCAGCAGAGAACACGCATATCTTAGGAGCTTCATTAGCATGTTCACACACGTCAAGTCCACCATTCGTCATATTGCACCCGATGACTTGCGGGGACGGCATTTACTCAAGGTGGTCTATGTCGTGCTAGAGTCTCAGTATCAAAGTGCTTTATCACAGGCTGTTCGGGAAATCAATGCAAACAACCCGAATTTAGCTATTGAGATAAGTGGATACTTGATTGAAGAACTCCGCGACCCTGAAAATTACGCGGACTTTAAGCGGGAGTTGGAAACCGCAAATATTTTTATTGCTTCATTAATTTTCATTGAAGATTTGGCGCAGAAGGTCGTCGAAGCTGTACAACCCATTCGAGACAAGTTGGATGTAGCGGTGGTTTTCCCATCGATGCCAGAAGTTATGCGTCTTAACAAGATGGGTAGCTTTTCGCTGGCACAGTTGGGACAATCAAAAAGCGCTATTGCCCAGTTCATGAGAAAGCGCAAGGAAAAATCCGGCGCCGGTTTCCAAGATGGGATGCTCAAGCTATTGCGGACACTGCCAAACGTGCTGAAGTACCTACCTATGGAGAAAGCACAAGACGCGCGCAACTTCATGCTCAGTTTTCAGTATTGGTTGGGTGGTTCACCAGAAAACCTGGAAAACTTCCTGTTGATGCTGGTCGATAAATATGTATTTAAAAAAGAAGATGTAGATACGCTACCTATCGCGTCTTTACAATACGAACAACCAGTTGTATATCCTGATATGGGAGTTTGGCACCCTCTGGCGCCTAACATGTATGAGGATGTACGCGAGTATCTCAACTGGTATAACAGTCGCAAAGATATTTCCAAAGATTTAAAAGACCCACTGGCGCCTTGTGTCGGTTTAGTCTTGCAGCGTACCCACCTTGTTACAGGTGATGATGCTCACTATGTCGGAATGGTACAGGAGTTAGAAGCATTAGGCGCCAGGGTTATACCTGTATTTGCTGGTGGTTTGGATTTTTCTAAACCAGTTGATGCTTACTTCTACGAACCTACATCTAAGCAGGTACACGTAGACGCAATAATTTCTTTGACAGGATTCGCACTTGTTGGTGGTCCCGCTAGACAAGACCATCCAAAAGCAATTGACTCGCTCAAGCGTCTCAATCGTCCGTATATGGTGGCGTTACCTTTAGTATTCCAAACTACCGAAGAATGGTTGGATAGTGATTTAGGATTGCACCCTATTCAAGTAGCACTGCAAATTGCGATTCCTGAACTTGATGGTGCCATTGAACCGATTATTATGTCAGGACGCGATGGTAAAACGGGTAAAGCTATCGCGCTGCAAGACCGTATCGAAGCAATAGCAGGAAGGGCAATGAAATGGGCTAACCTTCGTAGAAAGCCGAAGTTAACCAAGAAAGTTGCTATTACTGTATTTAGTTTCCCACCTGATAAAGGTAACGTTGGTACTGCCGCTTACCTTGATGTGTTTGGTTCTATATATGAGGTAATGAAAGCACTTCGTGATAACGGGTACGACGTGCAAGACTTACCCGAAGACCCCAAAGCTTTGTTAGAAGCAGTTATTCACGACGTACAAGCACAGTACAGTAGTCCTGAACTAAACGTTGCGTATCGAATGTCTGTACCTGAATACGAGAAATTAACACCTTACTCGCAACGCTTGGAAGAAAACTGGGGACCACCACCCGGACACCTCAACAGCGACGGGCAAAATTTACTCGTTTACGGTAAGCACTTTGGTAATGTTTTTATTGGTGTACAGCCAACATTTGGTTACGAGGGTGACCCAATGCGGTTGTTATTCTCGCGTTCCGCAAGTCCACACCACGGTTTTGCCGCATACTACACCTATTTAGAACAGGTTTGGGGCGCCGATGCAGTACTTCACTTTGGGACTCACGGTTCGTTAGAATTCATGCCTGGTAAGCAAATGGGTATGTCAGGTGACTGTTACCCAGATAATTTAATTGGTAACATTCCCAACCTGTATTACTACGCAGCGAATAATCCTAGCGAAGCGACAATTGCGAAACGTCGCGGTTACGCTGAAACAATTTCTTACCTAACTCCACCTGCTGAAAACGCTGGTTTGTACAAAGGTTTAAAAGAACTCAGTGAATTAATCGCTTCGTACCAAACTTTAAAAGACAGTGGTCGCGGTATCCCCATTGTTAACACCATCATGGATAAATGCCGGATGGTTAACTTGGATAAAGACATTGAGTTACCAGAAACCGATGCTAAAGATATGTCCCAAAATGAGCGGGATAATATAGTTGGTATCGTTTACCGCAAGTTGATGGAAATCGAATCACGGTTATTACCTTGCGGGTTACACGTTATTGGTAAACCTCCAAGTGCAGAAGAAGCGATAGCAACACTTGTAAACATTGCTAGCTTAGACCGTGCTGAAGAAGAACTTCTCGGTTTACCACGTATTATTGCCAATAGCATATATCGCGACTTAGAAGAAATTTATCGAAACAGCGATAAAGGCATTCTCAAAGATGTTGAGTTATTACAAAACATCACCTTGGCAATACGTGCGGCAGTTTCTGCACTTGTAAAAGCCCAAACCGATGCTGAAGGAAGAGTATCATTAATTTCCAAGCTCAACTTCTTCAACATGGGCAAAAAGGAACCGTGGGTAGAAGCACTGCACAACTGTGGTTACACCAACGTAGATACCGATTCCATCAAGAAGTTATTTGAGTATTTGGAATTCTGCCTCGAACAAGTTTGTGCAGATAAAGAACTTGCAGGATTATTACGCGGTTTAGAAGGTGAGTATATTCTACCTGGGCCAGGTGGAGACCCCATCCGCAACCCAGATGTATTACCAACAGGTAAAAACATTCACGCCCTTGACCCGCAGTCAATTCCTACCCAAGCCGCAGTACAATCAGCAAAAATCGTTGTTGATAGACTGCTCGCGCGCAACATGGCAGAAAACGATGGTAACTATCCTGAAACTATTGCCTGTGTACTATGGGGAACAGATAACATCAAAACCTACGGGGAATCACTAGCACAAATCATGTGGATGGTTGGTGTACGTCCAGTTCCTGATGCACTCGGTCGCGTTAACAAGTTGGAATTAATACCTCTGTCTGAATTAGGGCGCCCACGTATCGACGTAGTAATAAACTGTTCAGGTGTATTCCGCGACTTGTTTATTAACCAAATGAACCTGCTTGACCAAGCTGTAAAAATGGCAGCAGAAGCAGACGAACCTTTGGAAATGAACTTTATCCGCAAACACGCAATAGCGCAAGCTGAAGAAATGGGCATTAATTTGCGTCAAGCAGCTACGCGTGTATTCTCCAACGCTTCCGGTTCCTACTCGTCAAATATTAACTTGGCAGTAGAAAATAGTTCATGGGATAGCGAAGCCGAATTACAGGAAATGTACCTTAACCGTAAGTCATTTGCCTTTAGTGCAGATAACCCAGGTATGATGGAAAACTCCAGAAAGATATTTGAGCAAAGCCTCAAAACAGCTTCGGTAACATTCCAAAACCTCGACTCTTCGGAAATTTCCGTAACCGACGTTTCCCACTACTACGACTCCGACCCAACCAAAGTTGTCGCTTCTTTGCGCGCGGATGGTAAAAAGCCAACATCATACATGGCAGATACAACCACCGCAAACGCACAAGTTCGCAGCTTATCCGAAACCGTAAGATTAGATGCGCGTACCAAGTTACTTAACCCCAAATGGTACGAAGGAATGTTAAATCACGGTTACGAAGGAGTACGCGAACTATCCAAACGGTTAGTTAACACTGTAGGATGGAGTGCGACAGCAGGCGCCGTCGATAACTGGATATATGAAGATGCAAACGAAACCTTCATGAACGACAAAGAAATGCAGGAACGTTTGCTCAACTTGAACCCCAACTCCTTCCGCAAAATGGTAACAACATTGTTGGAAGCTAACGGTCGCGGATATTGGGAAACCAGCGAAGAGAATTTAGAACGTCTCCGCGAATTGTACCAAGAAGTTGAAAACCGTATCGAGGGAATAGAATAAATCGCAATGATGTAGAGACGCGAAATTTCGCGTCTTTACATTTTGGATTAAAACGACAATCTCGAACCAACGCGCATAAAATCGATAAACATGGCGCCGCAAATCGAATCTTGCTATCAATCACAATCGTGTAGAGACGCGAAATTTCGCATCTAGTATTGCAAAATTGCATAAATTAAAAGTATTAAATCTGGAAGCGGGATATTTAAAATCATTACCAGATAGTATTGGCGAATTACAAAATCTCACTTACCTTAATCTTAATGATAATCAGTTGGAGTTTTTACCAGAAAGTGTTGGTCAGTTGCATAATTTGGATGACTTAAGACTTAGAAACAATTTACTAGTATCTTTACCTGAAAGTATCGGTTATCTCACTAAATTAGAATATTTAGATATTATTCATAATAAACTGACTAAATTACCAGAAAGTATTAGTAATTTATCTGGGCTAAAATATGATATTGATGCTTTTGAAAATCTTCTAAATGAACTTCCTGTAAGTGTTTCTAATTTACCAGTAAAAATATTGTATTAAACATCTCTTTTTATTGATAATTTTTCTATGTAAACTTTAGTACAGTTAGTTTTATTGTCAGTTGAATTATAATTTTATTTTAATTTACCAATTTCCATACTCATCTTGATGCTCTTTTATAACTGCTTTTATTAATGCTTTCGGAGCTTCTGGTGGGTTTTCAGGTACTGCTAAAAATATTTCACTATCACCTTTGCTCAATACCATTTCCCGTATTTATCTTGATGCTCTTTAATTGCTGCTTTTAACGCTTCATTAGCTTCAGGAGGATTTTCTAAGGTTGTTACCATAATATCCCAATCGCGTTCTGATAGAACTATCTTTTCTATAACAGGTTTTTCTGATTGCTTTTTCAGATACAATTTTACTACTTCGGTTAAAACTTATCGACGGCGCCTGACCTGTAGAATCAGCAAAATTTATTAACTTTTGTAACAACGCTGGCTCTGGTTGCCAGTTAAATGTAGGTTTCACAATCGAATGCATCCTTAACTAATCAATAACTTTGATTTTAGCAATTCAGAGCGCCAGGTAATAATAGCATAATTAAGTAAAAGGTATCGGTAAGCGGCGCCAATGCAAAACCAAAAAATTGTATCTGACCCAAAAGTGATGATGGGAAAGCCAGTAGTGTCGGGGACACGTATTACAGTTGAGGTAATTCTCGAAAAGCTTGCTGCTGGTGAAACCACTGAACAAATACTCGAAGCTTATCCGCGACTTACCCATGAAGGAATTCAAGCAGCTTTGGCATTCGCGGCTCAGGCTTTACGATATGATGTAGTGTATCCAACTATTGAACAGGCTTCTTGAAGTTTTTAGGAGATGAAAACTTAGATTCTCAAATCGTTGAACGATTGCGGCTTGATGGTCATATCGTTTGGTATGTCATTGAAATGCAGCCGGGAATTTCAGACGATGATGTACTAAACCTGGCAAATACTGAAGGCGCCATATTATTGACATTTGATAAAGATTTTGGCGAAGCGCGTCTTTCGTCTTGGTCGTATTACAGCTGGTGTTGTATTAATTCAATTATTTAGTGTATCTCCAACTGATAAAGCAGAAATAGTGAGGAATGCAATTAATAATCACTGCGATGAATTAATAGGGGCTTTCACTGTTATTACATCAAAAAATATTCGTATTCGGAAAATTACTTAGTTTAAATAATTACATAAAAACTGCTACGTGTAATGTCTTTATATTTCGTAAACTGAGCAGTAACGGCGCCACTATCTAACGTTTGGTTTTATAGCTATAAAGTAACATACCATCAGCGCTTACTGTCTAGAACCTAAGACAGAGGAATCTGTAGCGGAAAAAATATCTATTAAAGTTAGCGCAGTTTCTCTGGTATCAAAATTAAAGATATTTGTTCCAAAGCGAGAAGCGCGTTTTTTGAATCTAACGTGATAACAAGGTATTGATAGATGATTAAGAAAATTCTGACAAGCGTTGGTTTGGTTGCTTTTGGGTTACTGACATCGCTGCTTATTGGTACTGCGTTGCCTGGAGATAATTTTGTTAACGCTCAAACTAATCGTACTGCACCCGCGCGTACTAACCAGTTGAATGCAATAGATAGACAGTATGTCCAAGATGCTGGTCAGTTAAGTTTAGCTGGGATTAGTTTAGGCAAATTGGCTTTACAGCGTTCAACTAATGCTTCTATTAAGCAGTTTGCACAGGCAGAAATTAATGAACAGGTAGATGTCAGAAATAGCTTAAGTCGTATTGCGCCAAAATTAGGTGTTACTGTTCCAAGTACTCCTAATGCTAAAAATCAAGCTCTTTCAGCACGCATGTCTCAACTAAGAGGTGAGAATTTTGATAGAGCGTTTTTACAAGAAGCCGGTATTAATGCTCACTTGGAGAATGCTGCCGTATATCAACGTGAAGCTGCATTTGGACAAAATCAAGATTTGATCGCAGTCGCGAATAAAGCTTTGCCAACTATTAGTACACACTTTAATACTGCTAGTAGCTTGACGAATTACCGAGTTGCCCAGGTGATACAGGGAATTAACACTCCAGGTACTTCCGGTGCTGTACCTCAAAATAATACGGCGCCCCAGTAAGTGTTAATTGTTATTGGGTGTATCGTGAAATAATATGGTGCCTTTTGTAGAGACTAAACATGTTTAGTCTCTACAGGTGATCAATTTTAAAAAATATAATTATAAATGGCTGGTCATTACGTTATTACTTTAAATTTAGTAGGACAAAAGTATGAATGATAATTCGGTGTTTGCTATATTTATTGGCTTTGGATGTATTTGGCTGTTGATGGGCGTCGGTGGTGTTATTGCTCTTATGAAAATGGATGGGCAGGAAATTAGGTTTAGCAAGACTGCGCTTGTTGTTGCTATCCCTATTATTGTGCCAATTATAGTTACTCTTACTTATGCTGCCATTAGGGGCACGTTTTAATAATTTTGTTCTTTTAGCTTTGTGTTCTTTGATGTTATAGGTTATTTTGCGGTGTTCCAGAGTTTTACTAGTTCTTTTTCTGGGACGCTGGTTGCTTTTATACAAAGGTTGTTTAAGCCGGTTAAACCGTCTTTTGTATATGATGTGTTTTTCGGGATGCTTTTACAGAAGTTTGTTGTTCCTGTGGAAGCGCAAACGTTGAAGAAATGTAAAATTTTACCGTTTTTTATTTGTCTTTCTATAACTAGATCGGCGCCGTTTATTCTAGGTATGGAAGAGTCTAAAAATCTTTCTTTGTCGAATTTTAAGTTTCTGGGTTTAAAATTATCTTTTAATACATACAATGATATGGTATAGGCGCCAAAATCACCGTACACACAACCATTTCTAAATCCTTGTGGCATATCGGGTATAGTTATGGCGCCTATTGAACCCATGTATATCATTTGTATTTGTGATTTGACTTCTTGCCAGGTTTTACAAGTTTGCTGTGTTTGTACACGAGGCTTTTGTGCAATGGTAGAATAAAAGGCGCCTGAAACTAGTCCAGTGAAAGTAGTAATAATACAGCCTATCGCAAAAGTTTAATTGGCACCATTCCAATGAACTCCTCAACACAGAAAATACTTAATATACCGCATCTAGTGATTAATGCAGCGAATTTCAGTATTATCTTAAACGCAATATAATTAAAGCTAGCGTGGATACAATTGCTTTGAATATATTATAATTTACTTTATCGATAAAGACTTTCTGCCTTGCAATAAATTCTGTTTGGTTGCGTTTCAAAGTATTTAAATAAGGCAGGACAAAGCCATCCTTCTAGTTTTTTTTCACCCCATAGATACCAGTGTCCGTTATATTCTTCGCGTAGCCATATTAACTTAGCTTGATACCCAGGAAAAGGATTACCTGAAAATAAAAGTTTGAAACCTTCGTCAGTGCTTGAAATATCTTTAACCAAAATGTCAATCATTTCGGGTATTCCACTGACAAATGGTTCTTGCACGAGTCCCACCCGTTCGTCGTCGAATACCCAGGTTCCATTGTGTCTGTAAGGAAAAATAACTGCAATAGCATTACTCATTACATTCTCACTTATTACCATAACTCTTGTTAAGACGACTTCTTTCTAGCGATGGGTTCCAAGTTAAACTGGCGCCACTACAATGTAAACTTATGTAAAGATGCTGAGAGAAATACTCATCTAGTATTCAGGGGCTTCTCAGGAATAACGTTTAACATGTCAAACTGTAAGGACAAATTTTAATTTATGTGCCGTTTACTTGCTTATATTGGTACCCCTGTCAATCTAGAAACGCTTCTATATGAACCAGAACATTCACTGATTGTTCAAAGCTATCAACCACGTGAAATGCTTTCAGGTGTCGTAAACGCAGATGGCTGCGGCGTTGCCTGGTATGATTTGAAAAAGGGTTCGGAGCCTTTTATCTATAAAAATACTTTACCAATTTGGAATGATATTAATCTACCAAGTATTAGTCGCTACGTGGAATCTAACAATATTTTAGCTTATGTGCGTAGCGCAACATCGGGTCAAGCGCTTGATATGAGCAATTCACAGCCGTTTCAATATAAGAATTTGTCTTTTATCCATAACGGTCTTATTGATAAGTTTAAAAAGACTTTATACCGTCCTATACGCACTCAATTAAGCGATGAAATTTACCAATGGATTAGTGGAAACACTGACTCAGAGCATTTTTTTGCAATGATATTAAATAAGCTCACTGCCAATCCTGATAAAACTATTGAACAAGCTGTACATGCAACGTTGCTTGAACTTCAAGAAATGGCGCTTTCTTACGATACTTATGCACTAGCAAATTTGGTTATTAGCGACGGTAAGCGACTAGTTGCTTCACGTTATGCAACAAAACAACCTGCACCCACGCTTTATTGGATTAAAAATGGCCCAAATTTTCCAAACTCTGTAATTATTGCTTCGGAACCGTTGTTTACTGGTAATTGGCAGGCATGTCCAGAAAATAGCATTATTAGTGTGGGAGAAGACTGTGATATTAGAATTGAGCAAATATAGCTTACGAGATTACTTTATACGTGGGTTTCAGGAGTGTCGCACACAAACGCTGGAACTATTAGATAGTTTGGACGAGGAGACTTTTTGTTGTCAAGCGCATCCTGATTTTAGTCCGGTTGGTTGGCATTTAGGACATATTGCTTATACTGAGTCACTTTGGTTATTGGAACGCGGCGCCAAGCAAGCGTGCATGTTCCCGCAATATCGTAAACTATATGCAGCAGATGGTTTACCAAAATCAGAACGAGTCAAATTACCAAGTATTGAAGAAACTCGTAATTACTTAAATCTAGTTCGTGAGAAAGTTATAGATTATCTAAAAGTCGTAGATATCGAACCGCAAGAAAAACTTTGCCGATTTTTACTTCAACACGAAAGTCAACATTGTGAGACAGCTTGCATCGTTCTTTCTTTAATCTCCACCCCTTTACATCTTCCTCCTTCCCCCTTACCCGTTAACCCTTCCCCCGACATGATTAAAATCCCTGCGGGGGAGTTTGAAATGGGGAGTAATTCACCGAATGCGTTAGATAATGAACGTGCGGCACATAAAGTGTATTTAGACACCTATTTTATCGATAGGTATCCAATAACTTCGGGTAAATATCGTGAATTTATTGAATTTGGAGGTTATGAAAAGGCTCAGTATTGGTCGGATGCAGGCTGGAAATGGTTGCAACTAGAGCAAGTAAAGCATCCAAAATATTGGTCAAATGATGGCGCCTATGATAATCATCCTGTAATGGGTGTGAGTTATTATGAAGCAGAAGCTTATGCGAATTTTGTAGGCAAACGACTACCAACAGAAGCAGAATGGGAAAAAGCTGCACGTTGGGATGAACGAGCAAACCACAGTCGTACATACCCTTGGGGAGAACAAGAACCAACGCAAGAATTTTGTAATTGCTCTACTTCTTTGAGTATTTCTCAAACAGCTCCAGTTAACGCATACCCAAACGGGCAAAGTGCATATGGAATGTATGATGCTTTGGGTAACGTTTGGGAATGGACGAATTCTTGGTTCGATGCTTATCAGGGATTTGAATATTATCCATATATAGGTTACTCGCAAGTTTACTTCGATGGCGAACATAAAGTACTGAAAGGTTCTAGCTGGGCAACACGACCAATGGCAATGCGTGCAAGTTTCCGCAATTGGTATTATCCCCATGTTCGGCAGATTTTCGCAGGGTTTCGCTGTGCAAGCGATTAGGGCTTAGTTTTAGATTGTAATCGCTGTCAATCTAGCTCAAGCGTGATGTTTTGAGACATTGCTTTGTGTTTCACTATCTGAATGGTTGGAAAAATAGCTTGCAAGTAGCGAATATAACGTTGTATTCGGAGGGTCAATGGCAATATCTAATACTAACAGCAGTCAGACTATGCAGCAACAAATTGAGAAGCGTTTAGCAATTCAACACTTACGTTCTGTAACTGCTAGTCTAACAACAACTGCTGGAAGTGATGTAGTGAAAGGGTTAACTCAAACACCAAAAACACTACCTCCACGTTACTTTTACGATGATAAAGGTTCGGACTTATTCGAGCAAATCTGTGATTTACCTGAGTATTATGTTACGCGAACCGAAACTGCAATTTTACAAGAATGTGCAGGTAAAATAGCAGAAATTACAGGAAAGTGCGAACTGGTTGAATTGGGCAGTGGTAGTTCCACTAAAAGCAGAATTTTACTCAATGCGTATCAAAATCTAGGTTTGCCATTGCGGTATTTACCAATTGATGTAAGTGCTGGAATGTTAGAAAACAGTGCCAAGCAATTGTTATTTGATTATCCAACACTAGAAATTAGCGCACTTGCTGGAACTTATGAACTAGCTTTACAACAACTTCCAAAAAAACAGTTACCGTCTCGGATGATTGCTTTTATTGGCAGTACTTTGGGTAATTTAAAGCCACAAGAATGTGAAGTGTTCTTTTCACAAATTACGCAAGCGTTACATTCAGGAGAATATTTTTTATTAGGTATCGATTTGCAAAAACCAAAACCTATTTTGGAAGCTGCATATAATGATAGTCAAGGTGTAACGGCTGCTTTTAATTTAAACATGTTAGAGCATATCAACTGGTTGTACAATGGTAACTTTGATACAACACAGTTTGAACATTTTGCATTTTACAACGAGACTGAAAATCAAATTGAAATGCATTTGCGTTCGTTGCAACAGCAAACTGTGAAATTAAATGCGCTTAATCTAAGTATTAATTTTGCGCGTAATGAAACTATTATGACCGAGATTTCACGTAAGTTTGGTATTGCTACAATTAAGCAGCAATTAAGCACACATGGTTTGATAACTCAGAAAGTTTGGACTGACTCAAATAATTGGTTTGGTTTGTTGCTTTGCCAGTTACAGTAAATGAGTGCAACGGATGTAACGGATGTAACGGATGGGTTATTGGTTACAAACAAAATCTTGTTATTTAAAATAAACCATCCGTTACATGCGCTATTATTCTTTGCCAGCTTGACTTTGCATTAACTTTTGCACGCTAACCAACGCGCGGTTTAACTCATAATTTTTACGCTCAGGATTTTGTAAATACGCAAGTTGTTCTTCTTCTATCATCTTGACATCTTGCACTACTAACCCATCAAGTAATTTCTGTGCGGCGCCAAATAAGCTATCTTTAACAAAGCGTCGAAACCATATTGGCAACTTATGCAGGCGCCAAAATGCATTCAACGAAGTAAAGTGTACTAAATAAGCTTTGGTTTCGGTTTCGCTAATTGGACATAGCAAACAATATATCTTAAAATCTTGACCTAACGTAGAAGCCCAATGTGGATAAACATAACTTACATCTAAAGGTTCTGGATGCAGGCGCCGTAATTTTTTAAAGAATAACTGCGATATCGACCAGATTTTGTCTATTTTATAATAACTTTGGGCTGTGTAGTGCGCGTCTACACGATTCTCATTCTCCATAATATCTTGAAGTTCCGCTTCTGCCCATGCTTGATAGTCCTCATGCAAATGTCCGTGGTACATATCCATCAGGTTCTCAATTAAATATGAATAGTGCGCTTTGCAGTTAATTATAGAAACAGTTGCAATATAGTTCAAATGTTCCCATTCAGGTAAACCCATTGGTTGGGGTTGTAACGTCCCAATATCACCAGGGAATAACCAGATAAAACCATCTTGTTCTTGAACAGGGTAACGATGAATTTTACAACTTGGTAATTTTTGGTTTTCTGCTAAGTATGGAACTTCTACACAGTTACCATTTTCATTCAGGCGCCAGCCATGATAAGCACACTCTAATGTATCATTTATAACTTTACCATGACTTAATTTAACTTGCCGATGTGGGCAACGATCTTCTAGTGCGTGGATGTTACTTGCGCTATCTCGGTAAATAACAATAGCCTGTTTCCATAAAGTTACACCTATAGGTTGTGTATTTACCTCAGAACTGCGCGCGACAACATACCAGTGATTAAGATTAATGCCCAACTGACGAACATCACGACTAGATACAGCTTGTACAAACATATATAAATAGTTAATAGAGCATTTAGATGGAAAGCGTAATTGTTTGATATTGTACCAATTTGCTGTAGAGACGCGATTAGGCGCGAACTTGATAATGGCAATGAAGTCTAGTTAAGCTAAAATTTTAACCCTTCAGGCGCCTATTGGGCTACACAAACAAAGCTCGCAGTCAGACGCGCTAAAATCTAGATACTGATAATAATTTATGTTGCGAAAAAAATCATTTTTCAAGTATAGGAGAAAGTAGCATGAGAGCCATTGAAACAACCGTAACAGTAACAGATGACCAACAAATCACAATCACATTGCCATCAGATATCATTCCAGGTAGATACTATGCTGTGTTCGTGATTGATGAAATACCGTTGCCAAGTGATGCAAGTACTGCCAAACCACTACTCAAATTGAATGCATGGGAGTGGAAAAACTGTGCATCTGAGTCTACTTTCCGCAGAGAAGATATTTATGACGATGACAGGGTTTAAAAAACTTTTCGTTGATACCTATGTTTTAGGTTATGCTACAAGGGTGGTGGAAAGTTTAGTAAAAAATATTTATATGAATAATAGCAGCACATCAAAAGCAAATTGTCTAAATGTTCAACTGGTAAATAATTTAGTTCAAATTATTCGCTCTCTTTCTAACGAGGAACGTAAACTATTAGAGCAAGAGTTATTATTTGATGGTTTAGAACCACCCACTCAAGAGTTGATGAATCTTGCCCAAAATGGAGGTTCTTTTGATTTTCTGTATGATGAGGCAGATATTTATTCGCTTCAAGACGGAGAACCTGTATAAAGTCCTGGCGTTGTTCTTTGGGCAAGTGCGACAGGTGATAGCGACACAACTATCTGTTTTATTTCATCTCAAAATCTTACAGGTTTAAAATCTGAAGAATTTATAATTGAAGATTCGGATATAGAATTTGCAGGTACAGGTTTAAAAGTCAGTTCTAAAGTTATTGTCTCACGGATTGTAATGATAGACCGTAATCTTATTACTCGGCGCCTAGGTAAGCTAGGAGCTAATCAACTACAACAATTAGACAATTGTCTTATCGATACCTTTGATTTATAAGTATTTATTATATCTATGACAGTTTCAGACAGTTTTAACACGTTCTTAGTAAAACAATGTTGTGCAGTTTCGCTCTCGCGCTTGTCGCACGCAAGTTATAAAGTAGGTGTAGTTAAACTATAAAAGCGAGGCGCCTTTTTTATGACAAGTTACCAAGCTGTACCTGGCAACGTTGAAGACTCAATAGTTGAGAGTACATCTATCAACCATGTTGACGTTATTGAGAATGTTATTGACAGTCTCGAACAAGATGATAGTGCAATGGTTAGTCAACCTCCCGAAGGTGGACATTTGTGGAAATTTAAGTATGGCAGTGTGGAAGTGTTTGTACAATTAACAGGTACAAGCGATGAAGATACGATGACTGTTTGGGCTGTGGTTCTCAAGTTACCAGCAAAAGATGAACCGAAGTTGATGCGTAAGCTTTTGGAAATGAACTGTTCCAGCACTTTTGAATCGCGCTTTGGTATTATCCAAAATCAAGTAGTTGTATTGGCTACACGTACTTTGGCTGAATTATCTGCAACTGAGGTATCACGGTTAATAACTGTTGTGGCAACTATTGCCGATAATAACGATGACGCTATAAAATCAGAGTTTGGAACTTAATTCCTAACTCATAACTCCTAACTCCTAACTTTTGAACAACTGGCGCCTAATTCCTTTAATTGAAGCATGTGGTGTTACCCAAATGGCAATCGATAAATGGTTGCTAGAACAACATTTATTGGGTAGCCCACCTGTATTAAGATTTTATACATGGGCGCCATCCGCTATTTCTTTAGGCTATCACCAGCATAAGTACCCTGAACATTGGCAAAATATTATTTGGAAGGAAAAAAAACTTGATTTAGTCAAACGTCCTACAGGTGGAAGGGCTGTTTTACATCAAGGTGATTTAACTTATGCTGTGATAACATCTGGATTGGATGGGACTCGGATGCAAGCTTATCAAAAAATATGTGAGTTTTTAATTACTGGCTGGAAACAGCTTGGTGTTGATTTACATTATGGTACGGCAGGACGTGGTTATATTCATAATCCTAATTGTTTTGGTACTGCTACAAGCGCGGATTTAGTTACTAATAATGGATATAAATTAATTGGTAGCGCACAGTTACGAAAGGGGAATGCAATTTTGCAACATGGCGCCATAGAATTACAGCCTGATATAAACTTATTTTCTCAGGTTTTTGGTAAAGAGTCACGCTTTGGGCAGTTGTCTTTGAATTTTAATGTTGAAACAATTATTAATGCTTTAGTTGATGCTGCAAGTAATTGTTTTAATACACAATTTGATATTCAGCCTTTATCAGATTTGGAGATGCATCAAATTTTAATCTCTCTAAATCTGTCTTTTAATCCCCCCAACCCCCCTTAATAAGGGAGCTTTAAATTCTTATTTTTTCCCTTACTAAATAAGGCTTTGGCTCTTCCTTTTGTCCCCCCTTATTAAGGGCAGGGCTGTTTCATTCTCCGGAGAAAAATGGTTAAATCAGTACTAGCGTAACAAAGTCAAGCGAGGGCGCGGCTCCGCCGCGCCTGGGCGCCAACACAATCATGTAGCAATCATGCAGGGGCATTTATGACAGCCAATTTGATCGAAGAACTCAGAAAAGTCAGAGATTTTCGCACTAAAAAAGGGCAAAGGCATCCTTTGTGGTTAGTACTGTTGCTAGTAATCATGGGAACAATGAGCGGTTGTTGCGGTTACAGAAGCTTGGGAGATTTTGTTGAGCGCCATCAACAATCTTTAATCGATATATTAGACATACCTAAAGACAGGGTTCCTTCCTACTCAACAATGCGAAGGGTAATGATGCGCGTTAATTTTGAGAACTTGACGCGGATATTTAATGACTGGGCAAGTCAATACGTAGAATTAACGGAGGGCGAATGGTTGGCAACTGACGGTAAAAGTATTAGAGGTACGGTTATTGATCATAGTAACGCATATCAAGCATTTGTAAGTGTAGTATCAATGTTCAGTAGCAAACAAGGTGTTATCGTAGGGCTACAAACAATGAACAACAAGCAGACCAGTGAAATCGCAACAGTCCAAAGTTTAATCGCAGCCTTGAATATAAAGGGTGCCGTATTCAGTTTTGATGCGCTTCATTGTCAAAAAAAACAGTTGAGCAAATTATCGACAGTGGAAACGATTACGTGATTGCGGTTAAAGCTAACCAACCAAAACTATATAACCAGATGCAACTGAATATGCAATCGGGAGCAGCCAACAAGTATACATACAGACTTTGAGCAAATTCGAGATCGTATCACAACCCGTACTGTATCAGTTTTTGATCACTTGGAAAATATTTCGACTGACTGGGTTGGGTTAAAGCGTATAGTTCGAGTCGAACGTTTTGGCACTCGTGGGAATACACCTTACTCAGAAACTGCATATTATATAAGTTCAATAACTCTTGAGGCGCCTGATTTTGCTCAAGGTATTCGCGGTCACTGGGGTATTGAGAATCAATTGCATTGGGTAAAGGATGTCGTGTTTAACGAAGACAAAGCTCAAATCGTTGATGGTTATGCCGCTGCTAATTTCTCGATTCTTCGCAGTTTTGCTATCAACTTGTTCCGTCATAATGGTTTCGATTCCCGAACTTAAGCTATACGTCAGTGTGCCCACAACATCCTATTACTATTTTCCTTTTTAGAATGAAACAGCCCTGCCTTATTAAGGGGGGTTAGGGGGGATTATATTCTATTTTTTCAAATATCCAGCCTCAGCAAAATCATTTATCATTTGCTGTATAGCATCCCATAGTTCTGGTGTACCTTCCTCAACTGGCGCCATACGTTTCATTACTTGTTCACGACTTATATTATGTAGGCGCCAAGTTCCACCTTTTGTTTGTCCGTTATGTAAAAATGGCTGTATTCTATCTAAAGCAGCGGCAAATTTTGATGTTGGTGTGTTTTGTTGCTCGAATTCTTCCCAAATTTCTCTTAGTTCTGATTCTAAGTCGTTTGGTAAAAGTCCAAATATCCGATTTGCTGCTTCAATTTCGCGTTGAGCTTTGTTTAAGTTTGCTTGTATGTCGTAGCAGAATGTGTCACCTGCGTCTATTTCTACTATGTCATGGATTAATAACATTTTGATGGCGCGCAATATATCTGTTCCAGGTGGTGCGTATTCGGATAGAATTATTGCCATGATGGCGATATGCCATGAGTGTTCTGCGGTGTTTTCTCGACGCGAACTGTCGGTTAGTAGTGTTTGGCGAAGAATGTGTTTGAGTTTGTCTATTTCTAGGATGAATTGTATTTGTTGCGTGAGACGATTATTTTGCACTTTCTTCAAGTAAATATGCTGTATTAATATTTTATGTTGGAACGGGCTTTCTATGCCCATTCCACAAGATTTAGCTTTTTGCACAAACGAAAACTTGTTCAATAAAATAAATTATCCGTTACATCCGTTACATCCGTTGCAAAGTTTATTCATTTGTTGTAGATTTGGCGATTACTCCTAGCTGTAGTCCTGGTGGGTAGGTTCCATTTTGTTTGACTTGTTTGATGTCAGCATCGCTAATTTTTAATTTTAGTTTTTTTGCTAACGCTTGGATAATATCTCCTCTGTCTATTAAACCAGCAACGGCGCCTGCTGGTGAAAGTACTGTTACTCGCAGAATTTTTTCGTCTTCTAGTTTATTGATTACTTCTACTAGTGTGGCTGTTTCTTCGACAGTGGGAAGTTCTGAAAGGGGGTTAACTATTGCTTCTAAAGTTTTGGTTTCCCACTCGCTGCGTTCAATTTGACGTAAGTTGTCAACGTTTACCATACCTCGGTAGCGTCCATCTGACTCAGCGAAGTAAATTTGTGAATTGGAATCTAATAAATATAAGTCGGCAAACGCACGCAGTGGTTGGTTTGCGTCAATAACGCGAAAGTCCCGCGTCATTGCTTCACTAGCTTTGGTTTTTAGTAGTGTCTCTTGCAAAACTGTAACACGGTCGTAGCTTGTCGCGTTACGAATTCCAAACCACCCTAATAATGCAATCCATAATCCTGTTCCTAAGTCACTTGTAAAATAATCAACTGCTAAACCAGCCGCAATTGCAGTATATCCTAGTATTTGACCTGCTTTTGCGGCGCCTCGCACTGCTTGAAATCTATTACCTGTTACTTTCCATAATGCTGCTTTCAATACTTGTCCACCATCTAACGGTAAACCTGGAATTAAATTAAATAGTGCTAGCACTAAATTAATACGTGCTAAGTCTCCAAGTATGGCATGTGTAAGTGAAGTATCAGAAAACACATTTGATATCAATTGCAGTACTATATATAAACCAATGCTTACTAGTGGCCCTGCTATGGCAACTTGAAAAGCTTTACCCGGAGTTTTTGACTCTTCTTCAATTGCCGCAATTCCACCAAATAAAAATAAGGTTATCGAGTTAACTTGAATACCTTGTGACTTTGCTGCCAAGCTATGACCTAGTTCGTGCAGCACAACTGAGCCAAACAACAGTAATGACATTATCACAGCGGCGCCCCAAGCCAAGCTGGCGCCCCATTGCTGGTAAGCAAAACCAAAATTTAGCGTTGCTAACCCAAAAACTACAAACCACAACGGGTCTAAAAATAAAGGTATTCCGAACAAAGACCCTATTTTCCAATTTGCTTGCATGATTTTTTCCGTTTAATAAATATTACTAATTGTATTATTAAAGTACTATAATTTTGCACTTATTCTACTACAGCTTGTAATAACGTGTAGTAATACGCTTCCTCAGATTTAATATCTCTAGCATAAACAATTGTAGCTCTTTAGATATTGAGCAGTTAACTCGCAAACCTTAACGCTCATATTGGCGTTTAATTACCAATATTGTTACAAGTGAAAATGATTATATTTTGATAAAATCAACCAGAACAATATGCATAATGGGCTACATCGAAAGGTAGGTTTTTGCTCTTGAAAGCGCTTGTGCCCATAAAATACCGATAGTATTTTAATTATATTGTAGCAGAAATGGATATCTATAAACGTAGATATGTTCAGATATAGAAGCAACTTTAATAAAAATTAAAATTTATTAAAAATATCACTTTTGGAATAATAAAAAATCGAAGTAAGAAAAATATTTACCAAAAGTAGAGTAGTTATTTTGGAGTCAGAGTAATAACCTATTAAGCGAAAGCATTTTTGTGGCGCCAATGGGTGAGCAGACACTGAATTTTCAAACTATATTTGAGGCGGTACCAGGATTATATATAATACTAACACCTGATTTTGTGATTCTGGCAGCAAGCGATGCCTATTTGCACGCGACCATGAAAAAACGAGAGGATGTTGTTGGTCGTGCTTTGTTCGACGTTTTTCCAGATAATCCAGAGAGATTACACCAGCAGTTAACGTGATTGGTGATACAGCTCGTTTACAGCAAGTTGTATGGAATCTTTTATCAAATGCTGTAAAATTTACTCCTCAAGGTGGACAAATTGAAGTTTACTTAATAAAAGATGGCGCCAACGCCCAAATTCAAGTTAAAGACACAGGTAAAGGTATTAGTTCAGAATTTTCCCGCATATATTTGAGCATTTCAAGCAAGAAGATAGTTTTACAACACGCAAATTTGGAGGACTCGGACTAGGATTAGCAATAGTCTGTCAACTCGTCGAACTGCACGGTGGTAGCATAACAGCTCATAGTCCGGGTGTTGGACAAGGAGCAACTTTTACAGTCAAAATTCCGCTTTCCTCAAATATTGCTCAAACATCTGCTTTGACACAAGCCAATAATCTATGCTCTGATTTAAACGGAGTTAATATTTTAGTTGTAGATGATGAGTTACACTCGCGCGAGTTACTTAGCTTTATTTTAACAGAACAATACGCAAAAGTAACAGCAGTAGCATCAGGAATAGAAGCGCTAAGTGTATTAAGTCAATCTATCTCAGACTTATTAATTAGCGATATCGGAATGCCCAATATGGATGGTTATAATTTGATACAAAAGATTAGAGCATCAGAAAAAACCAAATCTATTCCAGCTATAGCTGTAAGTGCTTATACTGGGCAACTGAACGAGCAGCAGGCAATAAAGGCAGGTTTAACAGACACATTGCTAAACCAATTAATTCAAATGAAGTTGTAGAAATTGCGTTAGAACTAGTTCAATGACATGTAAAAATGTACAATACAAATGTATGTAGAGACGTAGAGACGTTACATGTAACGTCTCTACCAACAACATAAAATATTTGATTCAAAATTAACTAAAGAACACCAAGGTTGGTTAAACCTAAAACGGCGCCTATGCCAACTATATGACCAGTAGCCATTGCTGCGAGGAAGGTGCCGACACTAGGATTATTGAACAACGAAGGGAAAGGTAATGGCATTCTATTACCTACATGAGGTTCCTCGATTGTTCTTGGAATAATTAAAAGAGCTAATAAGCTGGCGCCAACAATAATGTAAGTACCAGACCAGTTCCAGCCAACAGCGCTATTAGGAACCGTTGGTTGAACAGCCGCCAAAAGCGATACCAAATTAAAAGTCAAAGTAGATATAAATGTGGAAAACACAGTTCTTTCTCCTACACGAACATAAGCTCATTCTTAATGCTCGTTCGGATAAAGACTTGAATCTTCCATCTAAGGGGAGGAAAGTACCTCCCCCTTTAGTTAGAATTACAAACGCCGTAAAATGTGCTGCATTTTACAATGTGCCAATGTTAGTCAGTCCTAAAACGACACCAATACCGACAACGTGACCAAAGCACATTGCAGCTACAAATGCAGGAATGCTCATAGGCAGTAACGGCATTTTTGGACCAACCATTGGTCTTTCAATCTTTAAGGTGAGCAGCAGCGCAACAAACGAGCATATGCTGATAATCAATCCAACTGTTGGATTCCAAGCGGGTGTTGCGGGAACGTTAGCTGCAACTGCTAGTAAAACTGAAGGCATAAGCGCGCTTTTCTCCTCAGAGCGAAAACTTATCATAATCAGAAAGATTATAAAAGTTTATAGTAAATAAAGCCAATATTCTTTATTTATTTCGAATTACAGTAAAGTTAACTACGTTTCTTAAATTCTTAAAATTTATATGCGAATTAAAATTTGTGGAATTCGTGATCCACTACAAGGTCAAGCAATTGTAGCTTCGGGCGCCACTGCTTTAGGATTTATTTGCGTCGAATCTTCCCCACGCTACGTTACCTTAGAGCAAATTCAATCAGTTGTAGCAAAATTACCCTCTCATATAGATAAAATCGGAGTTTTTGCCAATGCAAATCCTACAGAAATAGCATTTATAACTAATAATTCGTCATTGACAGGAGTACAATTACACGGTAATGAATCTCCAGAATTTTGCAAACAAGTACGTGAAATTTTGCCAGGAATTGAAATAATTAAAGCGTTAAGAATACGTAATGTAGAAGATTTAGATAATACGGCAACTTTTACTGATTATGTTGATACCCTGCTATTAGATGCTTATCATCCTCAACAGTTAGGTGGAACTGGCCAAACTCTAGATTGGAACATCCTTGAAGAATTTAAGCCAGGTTGTCCTTGGTTTTTAGCAGGAGGATTAACACCAGACAATATTGCCTCAGCACTAAATAAAGTCAAACCAAACGGAATTGACTTATCGAGCGGTGTCGAAAAGGCGCCAGCAGATAAAGATTTAGGTAAAGTCGCAAAATTATTTGAACAGTTAGGAGTTAGGAATTCTCATTAACTCATAACTCCTAACTATTAAAAGAATGATGGTTGGTGACGAATTAAGTTGAAGAACTCTTCGCGCGTTTTCTGTTCGTCTTGGAATACACCAAGCATGGCACTTGTAACAGTCCAAGAACCGGGTTTTTGAACTCCACGCATAGCCATGCACATATGGGCGCCTTCCATAACTACAGCAACGCCTTGGGGTTCTAAAATTGTTTGAACAGCTTCAGCAATTTGACGGGTAAGACGTTCTTGCACCTGCAAACGACGCGAGTACATTTCGACGATGCGAGCAAGTTTACTAAGTCCAACAACTTTTTGGTTAGGGATATAAGCAACATGCGCTCTACCCATAAACGGGAGCATGTGGTGTTCGCATAAACTAAAAAAGTCAATATCACGAACTAATACCATTTCGTTGTGCCCTTCATCGAAAATGGCATTATTAACTAGGTCTTCAAGCGACTGGCTATAACCACTCGTCAAGAAGCGCATAGCTTCTGCTACACGTTTTGGAGTTTTGAGCAGTCCTTCACGTTCCGGGTCTTCGCCAACACCTATAAGTATATTTCGTACCGCGTCCTGCATTTGCTCCATATGCTCTGGGGTAGGTGGATGCAACTCAGGTGTCTTACCGTTATGGGTATTACGGTCGGGCCTAATACTGATATCAGTTAAATCAGGAATTAGCGGGGATTGAGAGCCGTTGGAACGAGCTATAGTCATGATGTAAGTGTTATGTGATGTTTCTGTGGAAGTACTTAAAGAACTCCAGCACTCGGCATGAGAGTTAATTCATTAACAACTGCACCAGAAGGCAGTAGTGCAGTGTAAAGAATTGATTGAGCAACAATTTCTGGGGTGAGCATGTTGGAACGGTCAAAGTTCGCGTGAACGGTTTCGGTGTCCCAAAGTTCTGTATTCACTGAACCTGGGCAAAGTGCTGTGACGCGGATACCGTACTTACGCTCTTCTTGTGCTAATGTTTGTGACAGCGCTAACAAACCAGCTTTACTAACGCAGTAGGCACCCCAGTTTGGAAAAGCTTGTTTACCCGCGATTGAAACGACGTTAATAATTGTACCCGTGCCGCGAACACGCATTGTGGGTAAAATTCCCTTGATGCATTCAAACACGCTGGTTAAATTTAAATCAATTACCCGTTGCCAGTCAGATAAAGGTGTTTCGCTCAAGTCAGCTGTATATGCCATTCCAGCATTATTTACAAGAATGTCAATATTACCAAAATCTTGTGCAATATGCTGCATTTTTTCTTGGACTTCGTCAACTACGCTTAAGTCCACTGCGTATGTTTTTGCCTCTACTCCTGCATGTTGCACAGCTTCAGCTACTGCTGTGAGTTTTGGGAGAGAACGGCTAAGTAGAGCAACATCTATACCCGCTTTTGCAAAGGCTAAAGCTGTTGCTTTTCCAATTCCGCTACTTGCTCCGGTTATAAGGGCGCGTCGTTTATGCTCGACAATCATGTTGTCTCCAGTTGTTTGACCACCCAAACGCATCGCCATTAAACAGACTTCTTGTCACCAGTTCTTTCTCTCTAAATAGATACCCAGAACTTTCGATTTTGAGGTCTAATGTGTGTATCGCGGTTGGTTATATAGATTAAGCAATTCTAAAAATTTCCTGAATAACCTCTATACAGATGCTATCCTTTCAAATTAATACATTCTAAGTGTAAGCAATCAAATACACTTTCTTGATAAATTTTGCAATCCATATCGCTAAAAGCCTGTTAGTGGTTTCTGTTTGGTTTTTATTCTCATTGACGCTACATTACCTCCTCACTAATTCCGGAAGAAAGTTGAGTAAGGTAAATAATCAAATCGAACCAATGTACTAATAAAATACCTATGGAAGGTTAAGATTCGTTAAGAAAAGTAACTTTCCATAGGCAATTATAACAAAAAAAAGTTTATTCGAGTATATTCAATGTTCAACTTCAGTAAAAACGCCAATTTTGCGGAATTTTTCGTAGCGTAACTGGCGCCGTTGTCCTGAAGTTAACGTAGAAAGTTCATCTAAATTATCAACTAAAGCGGTCTTAAGAGTAGTTGCGGCTTTGAGAGGGTCGGAATGGGCGCCACCAGTTGGCTCAGGTAAAATTTGGTCAACGATACCCAAACCTTTGAGGTCATGAGAAACAATTTTGAGTGCAACAGCAGCTTGAGGAGATTTAGCGGCATCTTTCCATAGAATGGCCGCACAAGCTTCGGGAGTTGCAACAGTGTAAACCGAATGCTCAAACATCAAAAGTCTATCACCAACACCAATACCTAAAGCACCACCGGAACCACCTTCACCAATAACAGTACAAATAATAGGTACATCAAAGCTAAACATTTCACGTAAGTTATAAGCGATAGCTTCACCTTGACCTTGATGTTCAGCTTCAACCCCAGACCAGGCGCCAGGAGTATCAATAAAAGTTATAATTGGCATCCCAAATTTGTTAGCGTGTTCCATTAACCGCAACGCCTTACGATAACCACCTGGGTAAGGCATTCCAAAGTTACGGGCAATATTATCTTTAGTATCCCGTCCTTTTTGTTGCCCCAACATTACCACAGGGCGCCCATCTAACCTGCCAACACCACCAACCATAGCAGGGTCATCAAAACCACCTCTATCACCATGTAACTCCATCCATTCATCACTAATTGCCTGGATGTAATCTAAAGTACTAGGGCGACGTGGATGACGTGCAACCTGTAATCGTTGTGATGGAGATAAACTACTGAAAATTTCCTCTCGTAGTTGGGTCGCACGAGCTTCTAGCTGCCGAATTTGACCAGAAACATCCACGCCATTTTCTTCAGCAAGTTGCCGAATTTGGTCTATTCGGGTTGCCAATTCTGCCAACGGCTTCTCAAAATCTAGCAGTAGTGGTTTACGCTCAGTAGTTGCCATCTTTAAAAATCAATAGTTACAAGTTGAAAGTTAGGAGTTGTGAGTTATGAGTTATGAGTTAGAAAAGATAGTTCTACAGTTAAAAGAGTACTTGTGTTGAATTATTAACTCCTAACTCCTAACTCTTAACTGCTAACTCCTAACTCATGAAACTAAAAGCGGTCTAAACCCGTGTTTAAGCGAAAGCTGACCGATGCGACTCATTTTTTCTACAGTAATCTGATTGCGTCCCCAAGAAAAGTTAGTATGCAACTTCTCGAACTCTAGAAGCATAGACTCCGCGAAACAAGCAAACAATTGGCGCCCTGGAATTTCCATGTTGACAATTTTCATGATTTTCCAGTCAATATCCAAGGAATGTTCGACGATTCCACCATTCAGGACATATACACCAGACTGCTGAATCTTTGTAGCCATATTTTTTGGGTAGCCACCGTCAATGAGTAAGCAAGGCTGCTTAAGGGTTGCTGGGTCAATTTCTACCCCTTTGGGCATACTCGCGACCCAAACTATAATATCAGCTTCGGGTAACGCTTGTTCTAACCCCATGATTTTTCCGCGTCCCAACTCAGCTTGCAAGTGTTCCAAACGCTCTTGGTTACGTGCAATGAGTAAAAGCTCCTTAACATCGGTTTTTGCGTCAAGCCAGCGGCAAACAGCACTACCAATGTCACCAGTGGCGCCGCAAACAGCAACCGTAGCTTCCGATAAATTAATACCGACTTGTTTGGACGCTTGTTCAACCTGCTGACAAATAATATAAGCAGTATGAGTATTACCAGTTGTGAACCGCGTAAACTCAAGCGTTGTATTTCGGACTTGACGAAGCTGCTCTAAGTTAAAGTTTTCAAAAATGATTGAAGAAAACCCACCCAAAGCAGTAATATCAATGCCGTGCTTCTGGGCATGAGCCATTGCATTCAATATTTTACGAGTAGCCGCTTTAATTCTACGTGTAGCAAGCATTTCCGGCAAAAAGCAAGATTCTACGTATCTTCCCTCAATTTTTTGTCCAGTAATACTAGTGACAGTAATATTATCAACTATTTGAGGTGGCGCGCTACACCAAAAATCTAAGCCTTGGTCGGCATATTCAGGGTAGCCTAACTCGAGGGCTACCGATTGAGCGTGTTCTAAACTAGTCAAGTGTCCGATTAGACCAAACATGTACTGTGATACTGGGCGTGGGTAAATAAATTAATGAGTTATGAGTTGTGAGTTATGAGTTATGAGTTAAGAGTTAATTTTCAACTCCTAACTCCTAACTCCTAACTCCTAACTTTTTTTAGGCGGCGCGGAGACCGTAAGCGGACAAGCGCATGATATCGCGGGTGTTGAAGCCGATGTTACTCAGTGCTTCACCGTATTGAATCATAAAATCTTCAACCAAAGCGTCTTTTTCCATTGCCATATTTTCGGCATCGTTTTCGACTTGGTTGAGCATTTTCCACACTAAAGGTAGGTTTTGGCGGTTTGCTTCTTCAAGTTCAGCTTTAGATGCTTCAAAGTTTTCTTTAAGCCAAACTTCGCCAAAATTTAAGTGTGAGTATTCATCTTTAACAACACCTTCAGTGATTTTACGGGCAAAATCATCAGCAACAGGAATATATATGTTGTAAGCTGCAATTGCAAAACATTCGATAATTAACGATTGAATTAACAAGCAAGTAACAACCTTACCTTCTGCTGCTGCTTCTTGGAAGTTGCGGTGTAAACCAGCAAAAAACTCACGTGCGAATTTTAAATCAGGTGTAACTTGAAGGTTTTTACCACAAGCTTCAAAACCCTTCTTGTGACGGCTTTCCATCTTCGATAAGCGAACCAAGTCATCCTTATGGTCAGGAAGCATTTCGGCTAATTTTATATAGTTTTCGTATGCTTCTTGTTCGCCTTCAATTACAATCGCATTAATGCGGCTGTAAGCGTCTTTATAGACTTCACTGCTGAAATCAAGTCCTAATTCTGCCACCTGTGACATAGTATGCTCACTCCTGTGATGTGATTTATTTGATACAATCCGGCTAATAGTTGATAGCGCGGAGCTGATAGCTTTTATGTTCACTGTGATTTAATTTAACTTAACAAAGTCACTATGTTATAGATTAGCTTCTGCTGGGAACTATTGAGATCAGGTGACACTAGAATAAATGCTTGGGAGATTATAGAATAATGCCAAAGCCAAGCTTGAATCCTAAATACCACGATATTCTTAGTTATTGCGTACTTCTACTTCTAGCACTTATCGTCTTACTACCGCTAATCATTGTTTTCATTACCTCGTTTGCTTCAGGTGGGTCAGCTCCAGGAAACGCCTTGAAGCAAAGTTGGTCACTTATATACTACGGTGACGCATGGCAGCGAGGTAAGTTTCTTTTAGCATTTTGGAATTCGACACTAGTGGCTTTATCTGTCACCGCATTTCAAATTATTACCTCCGCTTTAGCTGGTTATGCTCTGGCGAGATTAAAATTTCGCGGTAAGCAACCCCTGTTATTAATAGTACTTGCTACATTGGTAATACCGTTCCAATTGCTTGTAATACCAATATTCTTGGTATTAAAAACAGGAAATTTAATCAACACCTACGGCGCCTTAATATTGCCAACAGCAGTAAACGGGTTTGGAATATTTCTACTGCGTCAATTTTTCCTGACTATTCCAGTCGAACTCGAAGAAGCTGCCGCACTCGATGGCGCCAACCGACTACAAATCTTATGGCAAGTAATGTTACCACTCGCGCGTCCTGCTTTAGTAACTTTATTCTTATTTACCTTCATCGGTGAATGGAATGACTTATTCAAACCATTAGTATTTACAACTCGACCCGAACTAAGAACAGTCCAACTCGCACTCGCCGAATTTCAAGAGCAGTTTACCAACAACTGGTCACTAATGATGGCGGCAGTAACAATTGCTACCGTACCAGTAATGATTCTATTTCTAATTGGTCAACGCCAATTTATCAGAGGAATCGCCGCAACAGGAATTAAAAATTAGCAACGGATACAACGGATGTAACGGATAAATTGTAGGTTGGGTGGAGGAACGGAACCCAACTTATAATCACCAACCATTCATCGTATTAATTAAAACCTGCTTTGCTGAACTAATAACTGTACTAGTAACATCTCGATTTAAAAAATCCACCCAAGCCAACAAATCTAATAGCTTACTAATGCGTTTCCACTGGCTCGGTATTAACCCACCATTCGCAATATAACCCTTAATAAAATACTCTTCCCACTCAGGTAAACTATCTAAGGGTGGTCGCAAAATATGCCCAACATCAGCCATACATAAACCACTATAAGCAAATTCCCAATCAATAACTCCACCTATCGTCCAACTATCTATACTTCGTTTCAATAAAATATTTGTTCCACCAAAATCAGAATGAACCAAGCAAGGCGCCTTTGAACTAAAATCAATATCATCAAGCAAATATGCATATGTATTGCAAAAGTTCCAAAATTGCTGCGTCAGTTCATCACCTAAATGCTTATGTCCATTACCATTAATTAAATTATTATAAACAAAACCCAAAAAACCTTCACTACCCATATTAAGAGGTTGTACTACTTCTAATTCATTATTAAAAAATCCCGCTTGTTCAAATCTAAACGAATGTATATTAGCCAGTACACAACCCACGGAACCAGCAATTTTACCAATATCTTCTATATTCGCTGATTGAATAACTGAATCTAACATATATCCATCAATCCATTCCATCAAAGCATATGGATGACCTGTAATTGAATTAGAATCAGCAAAATAAAAATATTCAGGAACTCTAACACAGCTTTTTACCAATTGATTAATTGCAAACTCTTTACGTGCGGTGCCATTCTTACGAGAAAATATCCGAAGTAAAATAGGACTTGTAACGTTCGATAACTCTAATCGATAATTTGTATTAGCCAACCCACCTTGAGTTGCGTGAGCAGAAATCACACGACAACCTTTAAAAACAGGCTGTATCAATTCAGTTAAAGAATCAATATCTAGATTTAACCAAGGTGTACTTCTGTCCCAGCTTTGTCTCATTTTAAATCCATTCCTTTATTCTTCCTACTCTGCGTAATCAGTGCCAATCTAGTAAAGATGATTACTATAGTGACACTGAGGGCACAGAGGAAAAAATCATCCGTTACATCCGTTGCATCCGTTGCTAATTTTCTTCCTCCTGTATCTGTAACCTGACAATCCGTTCGTTCGGACTACCAATTTGAATAGTCATAAGTTGACTTCCAAGCGGTTCTATGCATTCCAACAACGCACGTAATTGTGGAGTACTGGCGCCTGTATCAACGTACAAACGGTCAGCCAAATTACCAACACGTTTCCAGGTCATGTAAAGCTTACCGATGATTTGTTCAAGCTGAGATGCTTGGTTAACTAAGTCAGCAGCAGTATTTAAACATCCCACACGCTGCGCTTCTAACAAAGCTGTCTCAATATCTACATCTTGCTGGGTTAATGCTTGAACTTGGGCACTAGCTTTGAGATACTTAGCTAAATTGCGCGCTTCAGTAGTTGCGGCCTTTACTGTATCTAAATCAGGGTTAGCAGCAATTTCTTTTTGAATTACAAGTTGATGTACTTCAGGTAGCTTTTCCATTTCCCGAACTAAAGGAGCAATGTAGCGAGGAGGAAGCGAATTATCGGCAGCTTTTTCCTTAACAGGTTGGGGTAACAAGTCGCTAGTCATAGCCGTCCACTCTTCGGTAAGCTGCTTTACCTCACGGCGGGTTATTTTATCACCTTTTTGCGCGGCTTCAGTCACCATATGCTGAACTTCTGGTACAGCTTTGGCAGTTTCAATAAACGCGCGCTTGCTAAAGTTCTTAATACATTTCTCTTCGAGCTTACCTTCTGCAAGAAGTGTATCAGCACTATTTGCTAGTTGAATCCAGTTATAGCCCTGGCTCTTACTGATTTCGCGTTCTTTGAGCCAGTGTAAGAACCCAGTACCACGACCATCCCCACCAATTTTTTCTCTATCCCGAACCGCGCGCAGGATTCGTCCTCGCCAAATATCGGTCTGTAAGTCAAAACGGTCGCATACCTGCCAAGCAATATCTACCTGCTGTTGAAATTCCGACTCTGAAATCGCCTCATCTTCAGGGTCAGGAAGATCAAAGTTAAAATCTACTGGCTGTTGTAATGCATCCGCCAGGTCGTTCATCGATTCGGTATATTCCACGATGGTTCTGTCTAGTTAGGGTATGCAATCGGCTTATTATCCCACAATCTGTCCACAATAATGGTGGGTAGAAATCAATTAAAAATTAAAAAATAAAAACTTATTAAATCAGTAACAACCGCAATAATTTTTACTTTAAGTATCGTGGATAAATTTATTACTAGTTTAATTTATGTATACTTGTATATTTGCTTCTATAGATATAAACATCTACCAAACATATGCGAAAAATCATCATTGGAGTCATGGGACCAGGTGAAAACGCTACACCGACAGATATAGAAAATGCTTACCAACTAGGAAAAAGCATTGCTGAACAAGGATGGGTATTACTCACAGGTGGAAGAAATGTTGGTGTAATGGAAGCAGCAAGTCAAGGAGCAAAACAAAACAACGGTTTAACAATAGGTATACTTCCAGGAAATAACAGTAAAGGAATGTCAGAAGCTGTAGATATTGCAATTTTTACAGACATACACAACGCGCGTAACAACATCAACGTCCTATCATCCGACGTAGTAATAGCTTGCGGAATGGGACTAGGTACAGCTTCAGAAGTCGCATTAGCACTTAAAAATAAAAAGCCAGTAATATTATTAACCGACAGCGAGAGTCAAGCATTTTTCCAAAAAATGGCGCCAGTTTATTTAGCCGACAACGTAGATACCGCATTATCAACCATAAAAAATATCGTAGGGGCGGGTTAACCCACTAATCTCACCAAAAACAAAAATCCATCTAAACCCGCCCCAAAACCCGCCCCACTTGTCTCACGCGCGCAAAGTACCGCAAATAGCTGATTTTCTTTAAATACGTACACTTGCAACGTATATCAATAGTGATACATATAACTTATATAAACTACTTGATATCACTTAGGAATTAAAAACCTTGTATAAGATAAGCACTATATTCGGTGCCCAAGGTAAAATCATAATCATTCAACCCGAAGTTCAACCTGGTCAAGGAATCACCGAATTACCTGGAGTGGACGCGGTTCTTTATCACCCAGTCCCTTAGAACCACTACCAGATACAGCCAGTTTAACGACTCTTGCTACCTTAGAGAATCAAAGCATAAATGTGAAATTATCAACTAAAAACCCAGGCGCCACTAAAAATACATCTAACAATTCCCAAATTATTGAAGCACAAGGATGGATGAAAACAGCTAACGGTGATGTTGAACTTGTAACAATGGCACCTGTTGTAATACCAAGTGGGCACCCAACAACAAATCCATGTACCAGTCATAGTAGTCATAGTAGGTTGGGTGAAACGCAGTGAAACCCAACTGAATTTTATGTCGTCAAGTTATTGTTATAAAGTGAAGTTGATATGTTCATTTGAAAATATTCGATTGAAAATTGGGTAGGGAACTAGAATAAAGGCTTATTGCAAGAGTCATAAAATTGGACAGGTATAGAAACAGTTATTAAAGATTTAGATGGTCGTCGCAAAACATTGGTAACACTCGAAACCGATAGTGAAACTCATATGGCTGTTGGAGGCAAAACAGGTAAGTATATCGCATATGTAACTTTTGATAACGAAAGTTTTTATAGTCTGGTCGATTTGTCAAAATTAGATGCACCCGATGAAGGCTTAGTAGTAGGACAAGAAGGTATTTACCCAGCAAAATTATGCATTGATTTAAATACAGCCCTCAAAGCAGCCAAAACATTTGCTTTGCTCGGAACACTGCAAAAATCAGTGATTTGGAACAAGAAGGAGTAGTTGAGCGAGTTTAGTGTAAAATTATGTTGTTATACAAGTAATAAAAGAAGCTCAATTAACTGCGAACTCAGTAAATTGGCGCATAAAGGGAGTGTGAAACCCTAAAACTATATCATTTGCGGGTACGCCCTGTTCAAGAAGCAGTGTAGCAATACCAACTTCTGTACCGTCATGTTGAATCCAGATTTTACCGTCTTTAATATCAAGATGCATACTACACCCATGTGTTCGACTATTTTCCCGCCAACCTGTATGTAGCAAAAGATAGTGGTCACGTTCGATATCTATAATCGCTTGTGTTTCAATTTCCTTTATCGATAATCCCAACTCTGCCTTTTCTAAAATTATCTGTTTGATAATTTGCCGATATTTATCTACAGCCATTGAACAATTACCTCCTGTTTTTCATCATAAATAAGTAGACTAATTTGAAATCGTTCAACCATTGACCTTGTAAAACGACGTTGAAAAAACGATTTATAAATCGATTCCGGTATTGCCAGATAAAGTTTTCGTTCTGGGTCTACTTCTGATAGCGCAACTTGGTAGTTTATAAATTGCCCAAGAGCAGTATGGAATTCTGAAACATTTGAGCGTCCAATAAAGCTTTTTATCTCAACTGCTATTTTGTCGTTTTCTCGTTCTGCTACTAAAATTTCTGCTGCCAAATCAATTTCAAAATCAACCTCACCAACGCTGATTTGATAAGAGTCAGCAGTAATTGTCCATCCCTCTTTTTCCAAAGCTGTTCTTACTACATAGTGAAAACGGTCTCTTGCCATTCGTGACTCTTAACTCCAAACCATGTCTGTTACTACGATATTATCTTAAATGACCATTCAATTGGAGCAAGTTTACACAGATATTTTGTTGTCCTTGAAGATTAATAAGTTAGTCAAGACACCATAGACGTGAAAAATAATACTCAAAAATGAGTTAATTTTGCTTCATAATATTTTTGCTTGCCCAGAAGTTAATTTACACTATGTATGCTTTTTTGAAGAGAGATTTTAGATAATTCCACGTTAACTTAAAAGAATGTTAGTATAGCGACCCAAAAATAAGTGTTTAATATCTTGACAAAATAAGAACAAGCTGCATGTAAACAGTATAAGCAAGAAGAGAAAAATGAATCAAGTAGATTATTTGCGAATTAGTTTGGTTGACCGTTGCAATTTTCGGTGTCAGTACTGTATGCCGGAGGGAACGGAGTTAGATTATATACTTAAACAAAATTTATTAACGAATGAAGAGTTACTAATTCTGATTAAAAAAGTTTTTATTCCAGTTGGGTTTACCCGCTTTCGTTTAACTGGTGGTGAACCATTATTGCGTCCGCACGTAGTTGAGCTTGTAGAAAAAATTGCCTCATTTCCAGAGACGCAAGATTTATCGATGACAACTAATGGTTTTTTACTGGCGCCAATAGCTCAAGACCTTTATAATGCTGGTTTAAGAAGGATTAATATTAGCTTGGATTCTTTGGAAGAAGATACATTTAATTCTATTATTGGTAATCGCGGACGCTCGAAGTGGTGCCATGTATGGGATGGTATCCAAGCTGCGTATAATGTAGGCTTTGACCCGTTGAAGTTAAATGTAGTGGTAATACCTGGTGTTAATGACCATGAAGTTTTAGATTTAGCTGCCTTGACTATTGATAAACAATGGCATGTCAGATTTATTGAATTTATGCCAGTTGGAAATGGTGATTTATTCGGTAACAAAGGTTGGATAGCTTCTGAAGAATTACGTCAACAAATACGTGCGCGTTGGGGATTAACTGAAAGTCAAGTTCGTGGAAATGGCCCTGCGGATGTCTTTCAAATACCTGGCGCCAAAGGTACATTAGGATTTATTAGCCAAATGTCAGAATGCTTTTGCGATAAATGTAACCGAGTTAGACTTTCTGCTGACGGTTGGTTACGTCCTTGTTTACTAAACGAAACAGGTCAAATCGATTTAAAAACTGCTCTCCGCAGTGGTATCAGCATTACCAAATTGCGGGAGCAGCTACAAGAATTATTGACGGTAAAATCTGAAATAAACTTTAAACAACGTTATTCCGGAACTGCGACAGGCAATTACAGCCGCACCATGTCGCAAATAGGAGGATGAGTAGAGACGTGATTAATCACGTCTCTACATATTACGCTTGACGTGAGTAGTACTCAACGACCAGCAGTTCATTAATTTGTAGCGCCACCCATTCGCGCTCAACAACACCATTGACCTTGCCTTCGAGTTTGTTTTTGTCAAACTCCAAATGGCTAGGGAGGTTTGCCAAACCTGGGTATTGCAAATTAGCTTCCACAAGTTTCTTTGAGCGGTCGTTATTACGGACACTAATAACCTCACCGGGACGGCACTGGTAACTGGCAATGTTAACTTCACGTCCATTGATTAATACATGACCGTGATTAACTAATTGTCGAGCCGCAGGAATGGTAGGCGCCATACCTAAACGGAATATTGTATTATCCAAGCGCATTTCTAGTAATTGCAGTAGCACTTGTCCGGTTGAACCGGTTACACGTCTTGCTTTACGCACGTAACGCAACAACTGTTTTTCGGTAACACCGTAGTTAAAACGAAGCTTCTGCTTTTCTTCCAAACGCACAGCATACTCAGAACGCTTCTTGCGGTTCTGACCGTGCTGACCAGGTGGATAAGCACGACGGGCACTTTTACGACTTAATCCTGGCAATTCGCCTAAGCGGCGGGTGACTCTTAAACGAGGTCCTCTATATCGGGACATGGTTCTTGACTGTAATCCTGTTTAAATTTTACTCAGACATTTAATTATAAATGGAAATTGGAAATAGGGAATAGGGAATTATGAATTAGCCCTAAACCCCTCCCCCTCCCTTTAAATGCGGTACCATTAGTTGGGTGTTTGGGGATTTATTAAAATGTTTAAATTATTGAAGAAAGGTAAATATACTACCAGTCTTGCAAGCGTACTAGCTATCACTGGCTGGTTTTCTTCTGTTTTTACTTTGCCAGCTATGGGTCAAACACAATCAAGTACTTTTGGAAGTGATTACCGTGCTTGTGCAGGAAGACTGCTGAGACTGGGTATTACTCCCGAAGCTGCTTCACAAAATTGCGCTGCGGTACTCCGTCCAAGAGACTTTTCTAATTGTGTGACTCGAATTCAACGACAAACTCAGGTTGCTGCTGCTGATATTCTTCCTTCTTGTCGCTCTGCACGTCGTCCTGAAGATTTAGCGACTTGCGTTGTTAACATTAGCACGAGCAAGAGAGATTCTTTCGACCCATCAGTTTTCAACTATTGTGGCCGTAGCTTACTACCAGCTAGGTTTGCATCTTGCGTAGTTGGCATACGTCGTGAAATTGATTACTCAGCAGTACAAGCAATGGACACTTGTATCGATGCTAGTGATAGACTCGGTGGGCTTCTACCTTCATTTTTACCAGGGAATCGTACTCCTGTAAATACACCAGTACCAAATCAGAGTCAACCAAATCAGTTTAATCGTACTTTCGAGACTACACCTATTCAACCTACTCCCGTCCAACCTGCTCCGGTTCCACAGAGAGAATAAGGTAGGTAAATATGAAAACCCCTGGTATTTTAACCAGGGGTATAAGTAGTAATACCATTTCACCTAATGTTTACCAGAGTAAGCCTCACTTGCTTTCCTTTTACTAGGGCATAGCCCCAAAAGCAGCAAACTTAACTAGTTATGAAATGTTACCTTAAAGCACATAATTCTTGTATAAAAATATTCCTTTAGGCTGAAAAGTACACTTAAACTATTTTGCTGAATGTGAACCACGGTTCACATTTGTATTTTTTAGTATTATTTTTGTATTATGCTGACACCATTCTTGTGGGTCAGGCGTCCCCTTTTACCAATGTTGTATGAGGGCGCCTGATAAAACAGTTATTAGGCAGGCGAAGAAGGGCTGTGCTACAAGAGATAAAAACGTTTTTCAGTAATTTCTCTAGGTAGAAAGTAAAATACTCAATCAATAATTTATTATTTGTCAAGAATAAATCATCAGTATTTTATAAATATTAATTAATTCATATATATGATTGCTATACAGAATAGGTTTTTAAATTCTGTAACTAAAATTTTAAAATTAAAACATACAATCAATGTACGTACATAATAAAAAAAAGATTTAATTAATCGCGTTTTTAATAACATACCTTCTCAATTTGTACTTGCGCTTACGGTCATTATAAGCAGTATTGCGCCAGCAAAAGGCGCCGACTTCAATTTTAAAGTGATATTACTGCGACTTCTGAAGCAGGCGCCTATGCACAAGGTATAGTAATATTTAATAGTCCTGATATTGACCCAGAACAAGCATTAGCAGATTTACCAGATAATGTAACCTTGACATTTCAACCAATAGCTTCTGCTTGTACAGCATCATCATTACAAAATCGTTTTATAGTTAGTGGACGTGGTGGAATACCTGCAAACCCTAGCAGTTCTATCGTCAGTCAAACCACATGGAATGATATGCGGCCTATATCAAGGCGCCGAGGTCAAAATAGCCAAAATCAAAGTTACATTCAGAATTATCGAAATTTTTCTCAAAATTCCCATGAACTTATCGAAGCTCAAGGATTTGGTGTAGATGCAGACGGTGGAATTGCATTAATTGCCTTTAATACTGTATCTACTCCACAACCTGCACCTACTAACTATCAATGTTTCCGATACTAGACGTGAGACGTGATATGTGAGACATGAGACGTGATATATCACGTCTCTACATTAGGTACTCAGTACTACTTTTACCAAGCGATGATGTAACCAAACTGCGACGATGTTTGTTAGTAAACAACTAATAGCTAGTAATAGCAGTATAAAAGTTTGCGGTCTGACTATACCTACTTCAAACCAGGTGTATACATGTAGTATCATGGTTACAGCAAAAAAACTAGCAATTCCACATGCTTGTCCTACTTGCTGTGATAAACGTTGACGATGTATGAAAACAATAATCATTGTCAGTGATGTTGCAATCAGATTTGCTGGGACTAGAAACGCGCAAATACTTATACAATTCGCGCGAGAAAATTCAGCTAACGTGTTTAAGTCAAGCATTAATTGTTGCGTTAGTTTAAAATTACTATAAGTTTTCGGTTGTTTTGTTCAAAAGCAATGCAAATAAAGACTAGTAATAATTAAAATTTACTTAAGTTTTTCTAAAATTTTAATTTACATGCTTTCGACGCAAATCACCACGCCTTCCACATTTTATAACGCAATATAAACAATGAGGAGAGTATTACTACGCTCCTCTACATAAATCTTTATTAACCCATGAGAATGACTGTATCTATAACATGAATTACACCATTATCAGCATCGATATCTGCTGCTAACACAGTCGCATTCTTTACCTCAAATCCGTCAGCGCAATTAATATTGATTGTCGAACCTTCCACAGAAGTAACGGTTCCAAGATTCGCTAAGTCCGCTTTCGTCAATTTACCTGGTACAACGTGATACTTGAGAATACGTGTTAACTGAGGAATATTTTGTACTAAAGTCGTTATAGTTCCTGGTGGTAACTTCGCAAAAGCATCATCATTAGGTGCAAATACAGTGAATGGGCCAGGACTCTTAAGTGTTTCTACTAAACCCGCTGCTTGAACAGCTGTAACAAGAGTCGAGAATGAACCTGCACCAACAGCAATATCTACAATGTCAGCCATGTTTGTTTAAGTGTATATGTATCATAAATTGTAAACTATGGTAAATTAACTTTAACTAATATTTATTTATGATATCGATTAGCTGAAAGTATATAAGTTTAAAATATCAAAATAAATTTGAAATTTTTTATCGTAGGTTGGGTGTTAACCCAACTATACAAACCTCTAATTAACTAAACTGCCAGAACTTTGTCGAGGTTGATTAGGAATTTTTACTGGCTCTAATTTAACATAGTGTGCAAAATACAAGGCAATCAAAAACCATAAAATTAGCCAATCTAATTTCCACTTTCTCTTATCTAACTTCTTGATAAATCTTGGGAAATTTGCAAAACAGCTATTCTCAATTCTGAAGGTAATAAATTTACACAAATCACGCCAGAGCTATTATTTGCATGGCTGAAATAAAACGACATAAAATGAATTTTGATGCTGCAACTTCTCTTCGCTATGTTGCAATCCAAATGCTATCTGAAATCGGCGCCAAATTAGATTTAGCCGAAGCTCACTACCAGTTAACATTGACTTTTGCTAAAAAAGGTGATAAAGAAAAATCTCAAGAAAACTTTGACACCCCTATTCAGCTATTCCACGAAATGCAGGCAGCGCGAGCCAAATACAAAAAGTACGGGTGGGTTTATCTCCATCCTGATAGATAATGAAAAACTTGGCTAAACCCGCCCCAACAATATATCCTCGCCAAAAATTGGATGGTTAGTATAATAGATATCAAATAGCATGTTTAATCTGGGTCAAAACAATGAAAGCTATAACTTATGGCGCCTTAATAGTAGCGGCGGCTATTGTCAGCTTTGGAATGCCCGCTACTGCACAATCACCAAGAACGTCAACCCCACAAGGAGAAGCATCTTCATTATCTGGAACTTCGTTAGTCGGAATCGACAATAGAAGCGCACAAGATGATTTTGCCAACTTCTTCGGTGCAATAAATCCTGGAAATAATCAATCAAGTACGGCTCAACAAAATTCAGCCTCACCTGTTCAGTTTAACCAAACTCTGACGCTTCCTGATACTCCTGTATTTTTACAACCCGCACAGCAAACAGTTGGGGGTGGTAACGATGGAGTACAAGTACAGGTTGATTTAACTGGTTTGGATAGACCAGCTAAAAAGTAGTAAGCGTATCTTTAGACACATGTATATTTATAATATGTAGAGACGTGACATGTCACGTCTCTATGTTATGTGTATTATTTATTACTAAAAATTATTTGTTGTGGTTGATTTTGCGCTGTTTCGAGTCTCTGTGATATTTCGCCCGTGCGTGTTATAATTGCGCTGCCTAACAACACTAAAATGGCGACAGCACTATATATTATTGGTCTATGCGGTACTGATTGCGATTCTACTGCGTCGTTTTTGTCTGGAGTAATTTCATCTAAGATTATAGATGTCCATTCTGTGCCACCATGCCACCAAAAGCTGGACAGATTTAAGTCGTTTAAACGGTGAAAGTCTCTTCTTCGCTCTGACATTTTTCCTCCTAGTACTAAGTACCTAGTGAAATATATGATGTTCCATGCATTGAATTAATGCAGGTCTTAAAACTAGTAGAGGATAAAATTGGCAAGTTATGCAGTATTTAAAGTTTTAAAAAGTAAAAATTTACAATATTTCACATATCTGCTTGTGTCACGAAGTCGCGCACTTTAAAGTAAGATTATACCTTTAGATAGAGGAGGGTTTAAAGATGACTCGTGTCATCATTGTGCGCCACGGCCAAAGTACATACAATACTGAAAAGCGAATTCAGGGACGTTCCGATGCGTCACAGTTAACACAAAAAGGTCGCTCGGATGCAAGCAAAGTAGGAAAAGCTCTTAGCAATATATCATTCAATGCTATTTACTCTAGCCCATTGCAGCGTGCAAAGCTAACGGCAGATATTATTTGTAGCGATTCTGGTCAATCTACAGCACTCCAAACCAGCGATAAACTATTGGAGATTGACTTACCCTTGTGGGTTGGGATGACAACTACTGAGGTCAAGGAAAAATTTCCCGAAGAGTATACAGCTTGGCATTCCTGCCCTGACAAGTTTATGATGCTTCTTCCCACACCCGAAGGGACACGCGAACACTTTCCAGTTTTGTCTTTGTACGAACAAGCGAAGCAATTTTGGGAAGAGATTTTACGGCGCCATAAAGGTGAAACAATACTGATTATTGGACATAACGGTATCAACCGTGCGTTAATTAGTACTGCTTTATCAATTTCTCCGGCTCGATATCATTCGCTTCAACAATCAAATTGCGGAATTAGCGTCTTGAATTTTTCTGGTGGTTTAGGAGAGAACGTCCAACTCGAATCAATGAACCAGACGCAGCATATGGGTGAGACAATACCTTCGGTACGTCCAGGACATTGCGGTATACGTTTATTACTTGTACGTCATGGTGAAACAGAGTGGAACCGTCAAGGTAGATTCCAAGGTCAAATCGATGTTCCTCTAAATGATAATGGCAGACTACAAGCTCAAAAAGCTGGCGAATTTTTAAAAGAAGTCAAAATCGATTTTGCTGTATCAAGTCCAATGGCACGTCCTAAAGAAACAGCCGAAATTATTTTACAATCTCAACCAAACGTAGAGTTAAAATATAACGCTGACTTACGTGAAATTAGCCACGGACTATGGGAAGGAAAATTTGAGCGAGAAATCGAGCAAGAATATCCTGGAGAACTAGAAAGGTGGCGCACAATACCCGCTGAAGTTCAAATGCCAGAAGGTGAAAATCTACAGCAAGTTAGTGAGCGTAGCACAGCAGCATGGCAACTAATTATACAACAAGCTTTAGATGAACAACGAACTATAGGTTTAATTGTTGCCCACGACGCAACAAATAAGACCCTACTTTGTCATATCCTAGGATTATCATCAGAAAGCTTCTGGAATTTCCGTCAAGGTAATGGCGCCGTCAGCGTTATAGATTATCCCTCTGGCTTAGATGGACATGCAGTATTGCAAGCGATGAACATCACCACACACCTAGGTTCTGGTGTACTAGACAAAACCGCAGCAGGCGCCTTGTAGTATTAATTGCTTCAGCAATTATCTTTGGTCATTAGTTGTTAAACGCACATGACCAAAGACAAAAAACAGAGGAGTAGACAAATTAATGGCTGAACTACTAAAACAAGTAAGGATAATAGACCCCATTTCAGAAACCGACCAATTAGCAGACGTGCTAATTGAAAACGGCGAAATCATCAAAGTTGCAGCCAGCATTTCAGAATTTCCACCTGATACACAAATTCGCAACTGCCAAGGATTAATTTTAGGAACCGGATTAATTGATTTATACAGCCACTCAGGAGAACCAGGATATGAAGAACGCGAAACCATAAATTCATTATTACAAGCAGCAGCGCATGGTGGTTTCACTCGCGTCAACATATTGCCAGATACAAACCCACCAATAGATAACGCTGCTGTAGTCGCACAACTACAAAAAATTGCCCAAAACATATCTATATTTGATTCCTCATTCCCCATTCCTAATCTCAACATATGGGGCGCCATCAGCCAAGACTTTGCAGCACAGCAATTGAACGAATTCGCAGATTTTGCCACAGAAGTAGTTGGTTTCACCGACGCCAAACCCTTAGATAACTTAGCAATGGTTCGACGTGTCCTCGAATATCTTCAACCATTCAATAAAATAGCAGCTTTTTGGGCTTGTAACACTCAACTACGCGGCAACGGTATAGCGCGTGAAGGAGCAGACGCACTGAGACTTGGATTACCATTTGTACCAGAAAGTGCAGAAACATCAGCAATTGCCGCACTTTTAGAATTAGTAGCAGCAACAGAAACACCCGTGCATATCATGCGCGTTTCCACAGCTAGAAGTATTGAATTAATAGCAGCCGCAAAATCACGGGGTTTACCAGTAACAGCCAGCACAACATGGATGCACTTATTACTCGATACAATTGCCCTAAAAAGCTATAACCCAAGTTTACGACTTGACCCACCTTTAGGTAACAAAAGTGACATGATAGCTCTACGAAAAGGAGTTATCGAAGGCATTATCGACGCAATTGCAATCGACCATACCGCTTATACATACGAAGAAAAAACCGTAGCATTTGCCGACGCACCACCAGGAGCAATTGGGTATGAATTAGCACTATCTTTACTATGGCAAAACTTAGTAGAGACTGGAGAATTTACACCCTTACAATTATGGCGCCCATTAAGCAGTAGTCCAGCACAATGCTTACAACAAAAAGTCAGTAAAATAACACCAAATCAACCCTGTGAATTAGTACTATTTGACCCTCAACAAACTTGGACAGTCAAACAAGCAAACTTACATACACTTTCAGCAAACACACCTTGGTATGGACAGGAATTAAAAGGTAAAGTTATACAAACTTGGTGTTAAATTATTTATTATATAATATTTTAGCACTCGTGTAGTATGATTATTTCACATGATACATAAAATTTAGTAATGCAACAGTTGTCTCTTCCTCTTGAATTACCTGGTTGTGAACCAATTAATAAAGCTTGGTTCCAGGAAATACTAACAACTCTTAAAGTCAAATTTTTATACTTAAGCATGATTTGACGGCTGGGGACAGCCGTTCCACAAGATATCTATAAAATGTCAACAGGAGTTTTGGGGAGTTAATTGTTTTAAGGGTTAGGATTTCTGGGATACTGGATTTTGGTATTTTGCAGAAGTTTTTTAAAATGGCTATCGAAGTAGATTATCGTTTTCCACCTGATGTAAATGCCCAGAAGCAAGCTCAAATTATTGCGATAGGGCAAACTGTTGGAACTTGGGATGCACGCTTTGCCCATCGTGAAGCGAGTTTAACATCGCATTTGGGTGAGGTTGTATCTGTTGTCAAACAACCTGATAATTACAGTATTGCGACGGTACGCTTTCCTTTATCGAATGTAGAAAATGATGTGAGTAGTTTACTTACTATGATATTCGGTAAGTACTCAATGGCAGGCGCCGCGAAAGTTGTTGCACTAAGACTACCCGAAAATTACGGGTTGCGTCCTAAATATGGTATATCGGGTATACGTGAGTTATTGAATGTGCGTGAACGTCCTTTGATAATGGCAATTTTCAAACCAGCTTTGGGACTTTCTGCCGCAGACCATGCTGCTATTTTAAAGGAAGTTGCTTTTGCGGGTTTAGATATTATCAAAGATGATGAGATTTTAGGTAATCTCCCTTCTGCTCCTACTTTAGAACGCTTAAAAGCTTGCCGCGAAGTACTTGATACAGTCAAGCAACAAACTCGACGCACTGTACTTTATGCTGTTAATGTGACTGGTAATGCTGCACAATTGTTACAGCGTGCGCGCGATTTGGTCAGTAATGGTGCCAATGCTTTATTATTAAATGTCTTTTCCTACGGTTTTTCTGTCTTAGAAGCTTTAGCTGTTGACCCAGAAGTAAATGTGCCTATTTTTACCCATCCTGCGGGTGCAGGCGCCTTTTCTGCTGCTCCTGACTATGGGTTTGATTATTCGGTTTCTTTAGGAACATTAATGACTTATGCAGGCGCCGATGCTGTTTTGTACCCAGCACATTATGGTAATTTACCATTTGATGCCAATACTGAAGCCCAAATTCGCGATATTCTAAGAGCTAGAAATGTAATGCCTGTACCATCAGCAGGTATTCATCCAGGTGTAGTAGGTAAAGCAATATCTGACTATGGGCAAGATGTAGTTCTCAACGCGGGTACAGGTATTATGGATCATCCTAATGGCGCCTTCTTTGGTGTCAAAGCATTTTTTGAAGCTCTCGAATGTCTGAACAAAGGTGAATCTTTAAATTTAGATAGTTTACCAGATGGCGCCTTAAAGAGTGCAATTCAAAAATGGGGTGTATGGACAGATAAGTAGTTAACAAACGTACTACACAAAAATAAACATAAGCATAGTTGACGAACAAAGGAACTATAGTTGACAATTTGCCATAGGTCTTTTTGGGAATTTGTATGGCATTAATAAATAAGCAAACCAAACATACAAATTTAAGAATTATTGACTTTTTTGCTGGCTGTGGGGGGTTATCTTTAGGCTTTCAAAATGCTGGTATGACTGTCGTAGCAGCATTTGATAAATGGGAAGCAGCAGTACAAGTCTATAAAAAGAACTTTTCGCATAAGATTTACAGTTGTGACCTTGGCAATGTAGATAATTATAATTTTTTTCTTAGCCTCAACCCTGACGTTATTATAGGCGGTCCACCTTGCCAGGATTTTTCTAGCGCGGGTAAGCGTAATGAAGATTTAGGAAGAGGTGATTTGAGTATTACATTCGCTCAAATTATCGCGTCTGTGAAACCACAATGGTTTGTAATGGAAAATGTAGATAGATTTCAAAAAAGCCAGAAATATAACCAAGTTATTAAGATATTTAAAAATAGTGGTTACGGATTGACAGAAAACATAATTAATGCAGCATTCTGCGGAGTCCCTCAAAGTCGAAAAAGGTATTTTTGTATAGGAGAATTAAACGGTATTGATAACGCATTAATTCCATATATAAACTATAATTTATCCAAAGAACCAACTACAATCAGGCATTATTTAGGAAACACCCTAGGTATTGAATATTACTACAGGCATCCTAGAACTTATCAAAGACGAGGTATATTTAGTATTGATGAACCTAGTCCTACAATTAGAAGTGTAAATCGACCTGTTCCCAAAAGTTATAAAGGACATCCTGGAGATGCGGCGCCTATCACTTCTGATTTACGTCCATTAACTACCATAGAACGAAGCTATATACAAACATTTCCTAAAGATTTTATTTTTGATGAACAAAATCAATCAAAAACTGATTTAGAACAAATGATTGGTAATGCAGTACCAGTAAAATTAGCTGAATTTGTCGCCAGATGCCTGCTCCAACACATAAAAGATAAACTGTAGGTTGGGTACAGGCTTTGCGTTTACGTAGTATGCCGTTAACGAAGTTTTCCCGAAGGGTAGACACAACCCAACTGGCTTGATACTATTTCTGCACTAGTTGCTATTGCTACCTGATTTCTTGCATACCCAGGAATTTGTACGGAATCTTCATAGATTTGCGGTAAGCTATTAAGTAAATCAGACCTTATTTTTGACGCAATGTCTAAACCTGCGACTAGGGATAATAAAACTTCTAGACGCGAAATTCGGTTATCGGGGCGAAGAAAACGATTATCAGGGAAACCGTTGAGAAAGCCTGTTTCAAAAGCTGTTTGAATTGCTGAGAAAGCCCAATTATTTGCAGGTACATCTACAAAAGGTATGTATTGGCGCCTTTTCGGAATCTTTGTAAATGCTTTAGTTATGATTGCCGCATACTCTGCACGTGTGATTGAGTTATCAGGACGAAAGACACCGCTTTGCCCTGCAACTACACCACGTCGCAGCAATGGTTCGATAAATGGACGTGCCCAATGATTTTGTATATCAGAGAACGTTGTAGGATTTGATACCATTGTTCAAGTTGTATATTCGGTTTACTGGGATAAATTGTAGACTGCTTTGTTATTTTGGACACAAAAAAAAACTGAGAAACCGGGTTTCTTGTATAGAAACCCGGTTTCTGATAGGAAACAATTTTGTATTTTTGCCTATCTTGGCTTTTAAGCTACAACTGTTTTTACTGCAATTAGTTAAAGTTAATTGATTGATGAGTAATGATTTTTAAAAGCGTGCGAAAGCGTAACTTATTTTACATTTTATTTACACTTGTTTTAATTGGTGTTATGGGTTTTTCGTATTTGTCCGAAAAGTCGCCTGTTTTAGGGTGTCAATGGTGGGGCTTTTCTGATAATACTCCTAAATATTATGCGTATCCTGAAAAGCTAGTTGTTAAACCTTGGCATGGACAACATCATGTATTCGCTATTTTCATGGTTCCCGGTGGGTATCTTAATGATAAGCAGTTTACTGTGAATATTCAGGGTGATAAAACTTATTGCGGAATTCTTGCTTACGGTGGAACGACAGAAATTGAAGGAGTTCGCGCGAAACCTGGATACTATTTGATGAAGGGTTTGTTAAATACTCGTATTGCTTTGTGGGTTATTTCTCAAGGTAAGGGTGATGAATTGAAACAACCAACTAATTGGAAAGTTGGTTATTCCAAGATTAAATGATTTTGGTGTTGATTTTTACATAAGGTATTCTTGGATGAACATGATTGTTGCGTAAAATTGAAAGTCTATGTTTCTTTTTTTGCTGAAACCATGTCCTTCGTCTTTTGCCATGAGATACCAGACGGGGATGTTGTTTTTTCGCACAGTTGCTAGTATTTGTTCGGCTTCGTTTAATGGTACGCGCGGGTCGTTTTTTCCGTGAATTACAAAGAGTGGTTTTTTGATACGACTGGCGTTATTTAATGGTGATATTTTTAAGAGAAATTCGCGCATTTTCGGGTCTCGTTCGTCTCCGTATTCTACTCTTCGTAAGTCTCTTCTATAACCTTCGGTTCTTTCTAAGAATGTGACAAAGTTGGATATTCCTACTATGTTTATTGAAGCGCGTATTCTTTCAGGATAGTTGGTTGCTACTGCTAGTGACATGTAACCACCGTAACTTCCACCTGTTACTAACACTCGGTCTTTATCTAGCTGGGGTTGTGTTGCTATCCAGTCTAATAAGGCGCCTATATCTTTTACTGAATCTTCACGTTTAAATCCGTTGTCGAGTTGCAGAAATGTTTTTCCGTACCCTGATGAACCTCGGACGTTGGGAAATATTACTGTTACACCTAATTCATTTATTATGTAATTAAGGCGCCCTAAAAAGCCAGGACGTGATTGTCCTTCGGGACCTCCATGAATATCAATTATTACCGGACGTTTACCTGTAAATTTCGATGGGGGATGATACATAAACCCAGAAATTGTTTTACCGTCAAAGCTTTTCCATCTAATTAATTGAGCATCGGTGAAGTTGGCTGTGTTGATACCACCTGTTTCGCTCTCTGTCCAACGTTCTATTGTGTTACTGCGAATATTTAATGAATATACATCGGCAGTGGAACGTGCGGATACTAATGTAAATCCTAAGTCCTCGTTATTTTTATGCCAGTTCGTGCCTAGTACTTGTCCTACAGGTAATTTAGGTAAGGGTTTTTCTTTACGTGTTACTGTATCAAGAATATATAATACACTAGTACCATATTCATTTGTAACGAAAGCTAAGTTTTTACCGTCGTCGGAAAGGTCAATATCTTCTACATCCCATTTAATATTAGTAGTTAGGTAAGTTGGCTGCATTGTTGCTAGGTCAACATATGCCAATCTTTGAAACTCTGATTCTTTATCGGTGACGACGTACAAGCCTTTACCATCTTTACTAAATATGGCGCCACCGTAGGAAATTTTTTCTTTACCACCTTTGGGTGTAATTAATTTCTTTTCTCCAGATGCTGCATCTAATAGCCATAAATAGCTTTCATTTACAGAAACGTATTCGATTGCGAGTATTTTACTATCATCTGGCGCCCAGTCTAATGAACCCCAACCACCACCTTCGACTTGAGTAATAAGTTTATTGCTTTTGGGGTCTAATGGGTTAATAATATAAAAATCATTATCTTTACCAGTACGACGGGTGGAGGTGTAAATTATTTTGTCACCTTTATTCGACCATCTACCACCACTGTTTTTTGACTTTCCATCAGTGAGTAATGTGATATCACCTGTCGCGAAGTCATAACGGTAGTTTTGGCTAAACTCATTTCCACCAATATCTTTACTGAAAACAAAATATTCGCCTTGTGTTGGTTGAAAGCTTCCTCCTGCTACACGCTCAGGAAAAAAAGTTAACTGCTTGCGGGCGCCGAGAGGAGATTTGACGAGGTGTACTTGTGGGGTGTCGGCGAAGCGTGTAGATATGAGCATTTCACGCCTTTTGGGGTGCCAACTGGCTAAACTCGCAGCGCGAAAATTCGTATAACGTTCGACGCTTTGGGCAATACTAACAGGAATGGGTGGAATTCCTTCCACAACTAGATTATCACCCGGTGTAATAGTTTGAGTTTGGGCTACAGCCATAAAAGCAGGTACTAACATTACTGCTAGAAGGGTAGCAAAGAATTTTGAAAAGAATCGCATTATATGGGTTATGTCATCTCGGAACGGTCATTGTATAAAATACACTGGTTTTGGGGGCGGGTTTACGAAGTGTTAAAACATTTGTAGCATATGGGTTAACCCGCCCCTACCGTCTGTCACGTTCGATATCACTAATCACTTTTTCCATGTACCAATCTTCTGACATACCTGGATAATAATACTTAGCGTCTTCTATCAACCTTTCGGCAATTTCCCAGTAACCGCCTACAAGCCTTAATAATTTTTGACGAAGTATAGTAGATTGAGGTTTGTTTAAATCTTGACTCGGTACAGTTATTTTATTTAAGCTGTCCAAGGCTTTCTGATAATTTTTCCAATCTTCTTTTTCACAAAATATACTCGCAGCTTTTTGATAATCATTAATTGCTTGCTGCATTTCTTCGATATGCGTGTATGCTAAACCACGATTATAGTAAGCGTGAGCATCTTCTGGGTCAACTTGTAAAGCTTTAGTGTAGTCTTGAACGGCACCGTAGTGATTGCCCATGCTTCGGTAAGCATTACCTCTGGCGATAAAAAGCATCGCATTATCTGGTTCTAATTCTAAAGCTTTGTTAAAATCAGCGATGGCGCCTTGATTATCTCCAAGTTGTAATCTGGCTTTACCTCGGTTACGGTAAACAATGGCGTCTTGAAAGTTATATTTTAAAGCTTGATTAAAATCAGTAATAGCATCTATATACCTTTCTTGCTTGCAGCGTATCACACCTCTACAGCAATAAGCCTTACCATCTTGCGGGTCTACTTGAAAAACCCAGTTCAAACTTTCCAACGCTTCTCTTATATCTCCTTGTTCGGCTTTTTCGATTAATTGTTTAAAATAATCACCTTCGTACATGATTACAGGTGATGCACTCGTTGATGGCTTAATGCTTACAACCTGCTGTGGTTGACGTTTCGGTTGAAGTTGCTTAATTTTCTCCATGCACAACCGACAATTCTCTGCGTCTTTCTGCACTATATATAATTCTGCCGCTTTTTTGAAGCTGACAATGGCGCCGTGAACATCTCCAGATTTTCGTAGCAGGGTACCGCGTAAGTTATGTGCTGCCGCATAATTGTAGTCAAGACGAATCGCGCGTTCAATATCATCAATGGCACTCGGCAAATTTTTTAGTACCATCCGCGCTAATGCCCGACTGTAATATGCTTGAATTAAGTTTGAATCTAGCTTCAAAGCTTCAGTATAGTCTGAAACGGCGCGTAATACTTCACCCAAATCATAATAAGCCAAGCCACGCTGCAAGTAGGCTTCAGCAAAATAAGGATTTACCTCTAGTTCCGCTGTAAAATCTACGATGGCGCCAGTGTAGTCATGAAGTTTAGCTTTTTCCAATCCCCGGTTGAAGTTTTCTTGAGTCATGGCTGTGGCATAAAAAATTTTGGATTGATATATCCTAGCTTATTAGTATAAACGCTTGGCAATACACATGATTGATTGTGCTGAAGAATATGCATCTGGATTCATACCAGATAGCTTTTGACTCAAACGCATTCGCCAAGAAGATTTACCTAATTGACCTAATAAAACTTCGGCGCCTAGGTTATGGTTATGTGGATAGAGTTTTACGTCAAAACCTAGCGGGTTGAGTATTTGATAATAAAGTTCTGGTGTAATGCCATCACCCGGTCTTTGGTTATGAATTTCGGTTTTGTGGCGCGCGGTTCGTTCGTCAAACGCAATGTAATGCTTATAGCGCATTAATCTATAAAGTGGGAAGCGAATATCGCGTAAGAATAACCCCAAGCCTTTAAAATTCCAAGCTGTTACCTGTGGGTCTTGGTCGGTAAATAAAATACCACCAGGACGCACGATTCTTGCGGCTTCCGCCAAAACTTTACCCATGTCGTTACAATGATGAATTGTTGCATTTGCTACAACTACATCAGCAAATCCATTTATAAAAGGTAAATTGTGAGCATCGGCTAAAATTGGCACATAACCAACTTCTTGTGCCATCTCTAATGCACCATGCGAAACATCAACACCAATTAATAACTTTGGTGAACCTCCTAATGTTGCGTAAACGTTCCCAGGTCCACAACCGATATCAACGACGATTTTATGATCCCAACTACCCATTGCCATCATCCATCTATCTTGAAATAATTGGCTGCGGTGACTTTGTAAGAAGTATTCTTTTCCCCATTGCGGATGACCGAAAAAATAGCTATTAGCCACCATTCCTGGTGTAAATACAGGTATTTTACAACTTGGAATATTACCCGTCCAATCTATATCAACACGGGAGCTGAGATATGGCGCCAGAATATCTTTCAAAGAAGTTACCATCATTTAATTTGATTAGTAAAAGAAAAAAAACTGTTTATAATTCTCTTCACGCCAAAAATCGCCTTTTTACGGCTAAAGCCTAAATATTATTACTTAGACGCTAAGTATCTTTTCTAAAAATATTTTCAGTTTCAGGAATTATCTATGAAATTCATCGTTAAATTATTATAGTATTTTTGTACAAAATAAAAAATATAATTATTTTTACTAATGTTCATCTCATTAACTTTGGGGGTAGAAATATTAGCAACGGATGTTCATCTCATTAACTTTGGGGGTAGAAATATTAGCAACGGATAATTAACGAATATAACAAATGAGTTATCCGTTACATGCGTTGCATCCATTGCAAGACCACAGTATAATTATTTACAAAATTGATTTAAGATAGCGAGGTTCCATTAAATCGTGCTGCATTCCATAATCCTTACTAGCAAACTCAACCTGTAACATTAAGCGAGGTTTAGTTACTGGTGCGCTTCCTTTATGATAACCGAACGTATCTTCGGCAAATCCCCAACCGCGCGAACCTGTAATTGAAACTATATTTTCTTTTCCATAGTAATCTATCAAATCTGACTCAGTTGCGCGCCCTCGCAATAGCTGATACAAAAGTTTCTTTCGATTATGGCTACCCAGTATATATACATGTGGGCCACTACTCAAATCAACATCGGTTATATAGAAGAAAAACTTCAGAAATTTATAGTCATCAAGGTCGCAGTAAAAAACTTGTGCAGCTTTTGACTGTTCAAAAAAAGTTGAATTATTAGGAAAACTCCAAAAAAGCGAGTTTGATATATGTACTGGTTTCGTTTTAAGGTATTTTGCTGCAATTTCCTGTAAAACAAGGTCATTTTGCAGCATATTAATAGCTTGGCATTGCAATGCAGTATTAAAATATTTACTTACTAATATTTTTTGTTTACAAAAAGCTTGTGCTTTATCTTTTTCGTGAATATGAAAACCCTGTTTCGGATTTTTACCCGCGTAGCAGTTTGTGCTATAAGCAAACTCCAGTATATTATTTATTATATGCTCAGGTAACTGTAACCCTTGGTACAATCCATATTTTTCTAAGTTAGCAATGACGTTATCTATATTTATATTGGTAAAAATACTCGATTCTGTCTGTTGAATAGACGGCGCCTTATAAGAAGTAAAACTCTCAGCTTTCCATTTGCGAATAACATTGAATCTACCCATTCGCCGCATTATGAACCATTGAGGATTTGTAACTAATTCTTTGGAGTTATAGCTAATATATTGAGCTAATTTGATATGAAAACCTTGAAAAAACTCTTTCATTCTTCTTTGTTTTACTTGTCCGCTTAAAGTTAACCATTGAAAAATATCTATCCTTTTTCTATTTAAATTTTTATTTAGTTAATGAAATAAAGTCTGTGTAAAGATACTAACTAAAACAGTATTATTTGTGAATTTAAATGATATTAAAGTCATAATACTCAAAGAAATATACTTGTTAGCAAAAACATATTATTTAACCCTCAAGACGTTGAGAGTAAAATTATTGTTATAAATCCTCCTTTTTTAAGAGGATTGGGAGATTTAATAATTAGTTAATTTCAACTAATACCCATTCTATCCGTTTCGGATACTAATAGGCGCCCCCCTGAATGGTTACTTGCAGTGTAAGTCCACACATAACCTTCACCACCGCCTTTGCCAAAGTATCCTAACTTGGAGTACTCTTCCTTAATTCCATTTGTGAAGCCCTTAACCATATCATAATCAGCGATTAAAACTTCGTCTTTTCTAAGCTCTATTACTTTTGCTGGTGCCTTAGTTCCTGTAACAACTTTCGCATTTTGTCCTGGTAATGCCTTAACTGCAATTCTCCATCTACCATCTGCTGAACCTGCCATTTGCCGCCAATTTAACTTTTTGGCGCCTAGTACCACATTCTCAGAGCAAAATTGGAATATACCATCATCGAATTCCCATTGCTCATGGTCTGTAATATCAATTGCAGTGTAGTCTAAAAAATAACCTTTTTGTTTTGGCTCAAGCTTGATTATGCCTGTACCACGATAAACGGGCGCATTATAATCAACCTCGGTCATTAATGATACCCAAACATCTTTAAGGCGATTATCGGTTTTGTAAACTCCGTAGCTCAATTTACCAAAACAACTGTGCATGGTGCCTTTTTGAACCACTACACCCGAATTTTCAAGTTTTATTTCTAATTGCTGAACAAAAGGAATATTTTTGGTGGGATGATAATATTTGTTTGTTTCTTTGTTGATATTGTTTTGTAGATACCACAAATCGGTTGGTTCTAAAATTTTTACAGAATGTAACATACGTTGTTATAAGGGCGGGTTTACGATGATGTTGAATTCAGTTTGAGCGTATTTGTTAACCCGCTCCTACTATAATCCAATGACTGATGATTATTTATACCGCTATCCACCTTTATACTCTGGAATTTTTGTAAAACGCTACAAGCGATTTTTTGCGGATGTCGAACTTGCTTCAGGAGAAGTAGTCACCGCACACTGTCCCAATACTGGCCCGATGACGGGAGTGTCAACACCAGGTAGTGCGGTTATGCTGTCGAAAAGCGATAATGAAGCACGCAAGCTAGCTTATACCCTGGAACTTATACAGGTCAACGATAATGAACCAACTTGGGTGGGCATTAATACTGTTTTACCCAATAGAATTATCAAGCTTGCCCTCACACAGCATTTATTTGCAGAATTGGGAAATTACACTTTTATTAAAGGTGAAGTGCCTTACGGAATTGACAAAAAGAGTCGTATTGATTTTTTGTTGACGGGGAATGATATAGAGTTACCTGTTTATGTTGAAGTCAAAAATACAACTTTGGCATCGGGTCGGTTAGCGCTGTTTCCTGATACAGAGACTACACGTGGACAAAAGCATTTGCGGGAGTTAACGGCTTTGTTACCTCACAGTCGTGCGGTAATGCTTTATTTTATTAACCGAGCAGATTGTACTGAGTTTGCTCCAGGTGACAGCACTGACCCTGTATATGGTAAGTTGCTGAGAAATGCTTTTGCTATGGGTGTTGAGATATTACCTTGTAGATTTGAAATTACCCCCATTGGTGTTCGCTATTTAGGTTTGGCGCCATGTGTAATGTAACACGCAAAAAAAAGCAGGCGCCAGATACAGACGACTGCTAGTAAGGATTCAGAGGTAGAGGTTAACACAAACTGGTATATCTATTTAAAAGTTCCTAAAACAGTTGCAGTTTCTGTTTCTGAGATTGTAGGAGCTAATAACCCTTGAGCATAGATACCAGGATTGCTGTTTGCTATTTGCGTATAAGAAGAGCGTATTTGAGTATTAATTGCAACAGTCTTTGCATCGTACATTTTCATCGTAAATCTAGGATACAAACCGATACCGATAATTAGCACTAGGAAGCTAGCAGCAATAAATACTTCGCGGGCGCTAGCATCGCGGTAAACTGATTTGGTAGGAAGAACGCAGTCGGTACCAAAACAAACTACATCTTCTGTTTCTAAAGCTTGTAAACCACTGCTTCCTATTTCGCATTGGAGTACGGCACCGTTACCATAAAATACCTGTTTGAGTAACGATAATAGGTAAATTGGGGTAAGAATTACGCCAACAGCAGCTAGAAAAACGGTTACTGTACAGAACGTTGAACTGTAAATGTCACTGCTTGTCAGACCGACAAACACCGCGAGTTCGCTAGCAAATCCACTCATTCCAGGTAACGCTAACGAAGCCATTGCGCCAATTGTAAACAGGGCAAATACTTTTGGCATTACCTGCCCAACACCACCCATTTCTTCCATTGCCATTGTGTGGGTTCGGTCGTAAGTTACACCAGCTAAAAAGAACAGTACTGCTGCTATCAAACCGTGAGAAATCATTTGCAGCATGGCGCCATTGATCCCCAGGTCAGTAAACGAGGCGATACCTAGTAACACAAAACCCATGTGGGATACTGATGAATACGCCAACCGACGCTTCATGTTCTTTTGAGCCAACGAATTTAAGGCGCCGTAGATAATATTGATAACACCCAGTATTGCTAAAACTGGAGCGAAATATATATGAGCATCACCAAGAAGCTCCATATTGATGCGAATCAACCCGTATCCACCCATTTTGAGGAGTACACCTGCCAAAATCATTGATACAGGAGCAGAAGCTTCACCGTGAGCATCAGGTAGCCAAGTATGTAACGGGAAAATTGCTAGCTTGACGCCAAATGCAATCAGTAACCCAGCATACAAAAAAAGTTCTAAACCAATTGGATAATCTTTTAAAGCGAGTGCAGCAATATCGAAAGTTAAATCGCCACCACCGTAAAGCCCCATTCCAAGAGCCGCTACAAGAATAAATATAGATGCTGCCGCTGTATATAATATAAATTTTGTTGCTGCATAGCGACGTCTTTGTCCACCCCAAATCGAAACCAGCAAGTAAACGGGAACTAACTCGACTTCCCACATGATGAAGAACAGTAGCAAGTCTTGCGCTACGAACACGCCTATCTGCGCCGAATATAGAACCAGCATCAGCGCATAAAATAAACGTGGGCGCCTGTCTACCTGCCATGCAGAGAAAATAGCGAGTGTCGTTACAAACCCAGCCAACAGTACCAGCGGAACTGACAATCCATCTACAGAAACCGCCCAATTCAGACCTATCTGGGGTACCCAGGCATAATTCTCCGCAAGCTGAAATTTCGCGCTAGTTGCATCGTAGTGCTTCCAAAACGCATAGCACATCAGTACTAAATCGGCGATGCCTACTCCTAAAGCGTACCACCGCACTTGCTTGCCATCTTTATCTGGTAAAAATGGAATTGCAAACGAAGCAACTAGTGGTAAGAAGATGATCGCGGTTAGCCAGGGAAAATGTTCCGCCATGTCAATAAGAAAAAATACTCATTTTTGTTATGAGGTTATTTTACTAAACTTTGTAAAGTTTTGTGCATAAGTCTTCACCACAGTTATGCATAACACTAACTTATAGTGCAGATTTGCCAAAATCTGATATCCTAGTTTAATCTAATTACCTATCTTCATAAAAGTTTACATTTTGTAATCCAAAGTAGATGTACTCAGGACAATGAGTAGTATTGTCATCAAAAGCTGACAATTTGGAAATCTCAGTATATAGATAGTGATTCGGTTGGAAGTATTAAGTAGACAGGGAAAAACGCGCTTTTGAGTACAATTGTTTTATTAAATACAACGAGCCACTGTCGCAAAAAATGTATTGCATTAACTGCTGTGAATAGCTGCTGTAGATAGAATTTGCGTGGTATGAGGTGTGTGAGGTGAGTATTTTTTTGGGTTCACTATGCATTTTTGTATCAAGTGGGTTAATATTGTTAGTCCTGAGTGTCAAACTCGTTTTGAATTGATTAAAATACCTTGTATACAATAAGAACAGTTTGTCAAGTCTCACAGGGTTGACATTTCAGTAGCACGTCCTCGTGCGATTAAAATTAAATAAGCTAGAGTTAAATTAATTAGCGACGTATAGCTAATTCTTACTGTACGCCCGCAGAATTTTTGCTGCTGGTTGTCTTAATTTCAAGCGAAGCCACTTGATTAGAATGTTGGCTTGTTATCTAAAAGAACGGTGATTGCGGCATCAAACTTGCTCCCTATCACTTGTCTATAGGAAAAGGCGCCTTCAAGTATAGATGCTTAGTTAAAGCATTTATGTTTTGTCCAGGGTCTAAGTATCGAGTTTTCTGGCTTCCAGCAAGAAAATTTTTGTTACGTTCCCTTATTTGTTCTGCTGTATCCCGTAGCGAGTTAGAAGTGAGTAGTAGTTACCGTTGGCATGTGTTTTCACCCGTATTTCATTCAAAAATATGTTGCTTGTTGTGTAATGCAAAACTGTTAGAAATAGTTTTTGGTAACAAAACCACTTATGAGAACGCTTGCTTACCAAATAATTGAGGTTTTGGCAAATCCGTGCGAACTGTCCCAAAGTTTGATGTGCCTCTTAAAAGAAAGTAATAACAATTTCTTGGTGGTTCTAGTTAAGATTTGGGTAAAGTTCAAGTGTACGGTTGCCGCTCGAAATTTCTATTTGATATAACAGGCTTTTGTTGATTTAAGTTCTTTCACGGATATTACACAAAATAAGTGCAATTTTTGTGAAACAGGCTACAATCTAAAAAGTCTTGACAAAAAAATATCTTCATCCCATTAGTAAAGATGTTTTTTTGTAAGGTGTAATTTAGGTTGAAGGTCTGTAACAGGTAATTCAATCGCAACTGCATGTTGCGGAAGCAACATAAAAGTGTTTTTCATTTAATAAACAATGCCAAACTCAATGCTACTTCTCTTGAAAGGCTCAATGTATGAGTATTTAATCGGCAGTAGCTAATAGAGCGCGTGCGGTATGTATTGAAAACCCTTTTTAAGCATTCTTGCTGTAGGGTAAGTTTCGGAAATGTGTTTGCATATTTTTTTAGAATGAAATATGTAACATGTCTGAACATTTTTTAGCTAAATTAGTCATTACCCTAGTTGTAGGGATGATATTCAAAGCTCGCTTTCACGCGAGCAACTGCAATTTTGTCTTGAGTAATTGATTCTGCAAGGAGCATGAGGAACGCGGCATGAACCAGGCTAATAACGTACTCGAAAATATATTTCAGCCTGATCTAGTAGTCACAAATCAGCCTGATTTCGAGTTAGAGGAACTCTTAATAGATGATGAAGAGGACTTGCTACTTGGCGATGATGGCGAAATCGATGATTTTCTAGAACCGACATCTGATGAGGACGACGCAAAGTCTGGAAAAGCCGCTAAATCGCGTCGTCGGGCACAGTCCAAGAAGAAGCATTACACCGAAGATTCGATCCGTCTTTACTTACAAGAAATCGGCCGAATTCGTTTGCTTCGTGCGGATGAAGAAATCGAATTAGCGCGTAAAATTGCTGATTTGCTCGAATTGGAAAGAATTCGAGAAAAATTGTCCCAGCAATTAGACCGTGACCCCAGAGATAGCGAGTGGGCTGAGGCTGTGCAATTAACATTACCACAATTCCGCTATCGTTTGCACATCGGGCGCCGGGCAAAAGATAAAATGGTGCAGTCCAACCTGCGTCTTGTGGTTTCAATTGCCAAGAAGTATATGAATCGTGGGCTGTCTTTCCAAGATTTGATACAAGAAGGAAGTCTTGGTTTGATTCGCGCGGCTGAGAAATTTGACCATGAAAAAGGTTACAAATTCTCAACTTATGCGACATGGTGGATTCGTCAAGCTATTACACGCGCAATTGCCGACCAATCACGTACTATTCGTTTACCAGTCCACCTTTACGAAACTATTTCGCGTATAAAGAAAACAACGAAGTTACTTTCTCAAGAAATGGGTCGCAAACCTACTGAGGAAGAAATTGCTACCCGCATGGAGATGACTATTGAGAAGTTAAGGTTTATTGCTAAGTCAGCGCAATTACCTATATCGTTAGAAACTCCTATCGGTAAGGAAGAAGATTCTCGATTAGGCGACTTTATTGAATCGGATGGTGAAACACCCGAAGACCAAGTATCTAAGAATTTATTGCGCGAAGACCTCGAAAAAGTTCTTGATAGTCTTAGCCCTCGTGAACGTGATGTACTGCGTTTACGATATGGATTAGATGACGGTCGCATGAAAACTTTAGAAGAAATTGGACAAATCTTTAACGTCACACGCGAACGAATTCGCCAAATCGAAGCTAAAGCACTTCGTAAGTTGCGCCATCCTAACCGCAACAGCGTTTTGAAAGAGTATATTCGTTAAAGGATATTTTCAAATGTCCCCCTTATGTCATGAGTCCCGTAGTGAAGCATCTGGTATAGTTAAACTTTAGATTCTTTGCTACATGACTAATGACAAGTTAAAGCTTCTAGTAAACTTCTTAATTAGTTTCATAATATGAACCTGGGTGTTTTCTAACTTCCAGGTTTTGATTTTTATGTCTAATTTGTATATAAAAAATTAATCAAAAAGTTAAAGAATGTAAATTTAAATTGATTTTTGTAAAGAATATTATATAAAAATATAAAAAGCCTGGGAGGATAGGCACTTATCTTCCCAGGTTATATAACATCTACAGGGTATCAATTCAAGACAGTTATATTTGAACTTAAAGAATGCCCCAGAAGTGTAAAAAGCCTTTACCAGAAAAAATTTCAATCAAAGCTGCTGCTAAAAAACCGATCATTGCTAAACGACCATTCCAAATTTCTGCTTGTGGAGTAAATCCCCAGCGCCAAGCATTACGGTCTTGCATTACTGGTGCGTTAATATTGGTTGCTGTTGTATTTTGCATGATTAGTACTCCAAACTGGAATTAAAAGCTTAAGGTCTTATGTAAATAAATATAACAAATATTTTCTTTTCTGTTACACACCTTTAATAAAATCATACCTGGGACAGAATGTGATAAAAATTACTGATATTTTTGTTGTGCTTTAAGTATCACGAGACACAAAAATTGCATGATGTAGAGACTACAACATGCGTATCAAATTGATAAATTTTCGGTTAGTTTAATTTTTGAATATTCCTTGGAGCAATTAGGGTTGTGGTATTTCAACGACTGAGATTATTTTCTCGTCACGATTTAGTTGGAGGATACTTTCACCCGTACTATCGCGATTTGAAAGCTTAACAGTATCAATTGCCACACGGACTAATCGCTGTTGGTTGGTGATAAGCGCTACTTCCCCTCGTGGTGTTGCATTTGTAATTCCGGCTAAAGCATCGGTTTTACTTGTAAATTTACAGGACTGAGTGCCAATATCACCTCGGTTAGCTAGTCGTAAATTCGAGAGTGAAATTTGCTTCGCATAACCCATTTGAGTTACCAGCAGTATATTAGTGGAATTTTTAACGCTCACGAAACCTGCCATTGTCTCGTTTAAACGTAGACGCATTGCTTGTACACCCATTGCGGTGCGTCCCATTATTGCCAACTGTTCGTCATTTATTGCAAATCTTAACAGGCGCCCACCAGAAGAAGCCAGTACAACAGAGGCGCCTGGATTTGTAAACTGTGTAGATAGCAGTTCATCATCGTCTTTAAGTTTAGTGATTGTAATACCGCGACGTGATAAGTTGTTAAACTCCATCAATGATAATCGTTTAATACGTCCTTGCTTAGTCAAGAGAATCATTTCATCGTTTTGGGAATTCTCTGGCTGCATGAACCGAGTGATAATTGCTTCAGTTGCACCTTGAGCGGTGTTGCTGAGTAAGGTAATTAATGGAGTTCCACGAGCGTTGTTGCGTCCGGTTGAAACTGGAATATCACCAACTCGTATTGGATAAACTTTGGCGCCACTAGTAATGATAAGTAATTCCTTCTCGGTATTAGTATCTACCGTTTGAAGAATAAAATCGTTTTCAGATAAATTATTATCGCCCTTGGGTTTCTTCCCGTTGGGTTGGGAACGTCTAACATAACCGCGATGAGTCAGTTCGAGTATTGTTTCCTCGCTCTTAACTTCGGGTTTTGAAGTTGGATTTGATTTTGTGTCGTCGTCGGAATTTTTCTTCGCTCCCTTTGGTGGCTCAAACTTCGCTTCAGCAGCGATACGAGTTCGACGCTCGTCACCAAACTTTTTCTTCAAAGATCGAAAATCTTTTTTCAGAGATTTTAGTAACTCCTTGCGGTCACCCAATAATCGTTGAAGGTTGGTAATTTGCTCTCTAAGTTCGTTAAACTCTTGCTCAAGATTTTGTCGTTCTAAACCAGTTAAACGCCTTAACGGCATAGCGAGTATGGCATCAGCTTGGACTTCGGTCAATTCTAATCGACTGGCAATTTGAACTTTTGCCGTACTTCCATCAGGCGCCTGTCGCAATATACTAATAAGTTCATCCAAATTTGACAAAGCTTTGAGTAAACCTTCTACCAAATGTGAGCGATTTTGTGCCTTGCCCAATTCATAAGTGTAGCGACGTACTAAGGTTTGCTCGCGGAAACGTAAAAACTCAAGCAATAAATTACGTAAACTCAACTGCCTTGGCTGACCGTCAACCAAAGCGAGCAAAATGGCGCCGAAGTTACTTTGTAAAGCACTTTGGTGATATAAAGCTTGAAGAATTTCCTGCGGGTTAATGTCACGTTTAAGTTCAATAACAACGCGCATCCCATCCCGGTCACTTTCGTCACGGATATCAGAAATGCCATTTATCTTTCCTTGGTTAACAAGTTCGGCAATTTTTTCAATCCAACCCGCCTTATTTACCTGATAAGGTAACTCAGTTACAATAATCGCTGTTTTACGCTTCGTTCCTTTAGTTGCTGCGATTTCTTCAATTGTGGCAATTCCACGTAAAACAATACTACCCCGACCCGTAGTATAAGCCTCGCGAATTCCGGAATCACCAACAATTTCCCCACCCGTTGGAAAATCGGGCCCAGGTATTAATTCAAACAGTTTGCTATCGGGTAATTCTGGATTATCAATGAGCGCAACCAATCCATCGACTATTTCATTTAAATTATGCGGGGGTATATTCGTCGCCATCCCCACAGCAATACCCGCACAACCATTGAGTATTAAAAATGGTAACTGCGCTGGTAAAACAGTTGGTTCTTGCTGCGAATTATCAAAGTTGCCAATAAACTCAACTGTTTCTTCGCCAATTTCGGTCAACATTCCCTCATGACTGAGAGAAGCAAGACGAGTTTCTGTGTACCGCATTGCTGCTGGAGGGTCGTTATCGACGCTACCAAAATTACCGTGACCTGCGAGTAAAGGATAACGACTGGAAAAATCTTGTACCAAACGAACTAATGCATCATAAACCGATTGGTCGCCATGTGGGTGATATTTACCCAGAACGTCGCCGACTACGCGCGCGCATTTTCGGTAGGGTCGGTCAGGTGTTAAGCCTAATTCATGCATCGCGTATAAAATACGACGGTGAACAGGCTTTAAGCCATCGCGGACATCGGGTAACGCTCGCCCGACAATCACACTCATGGCATATTCAAGATAAGACCGTTGCATCTCGGTGTGCAAGGCTGTGGTGATTACCTGTCCCCCTGAGAGAAGGTTTAACTGTTTTGCCATGAGTTTTTACCTGATATCTATCTAATCTATACAAACAAAGTTTTAGTTTTTGTAATCAAGGCGCCTTTATGTAATACGTAAGCATTCGCAGTCAAGGCAGCACATTGAAACACAATTTTGATACAAGACAGGATAAAAAACAGTAGTATTATCCTTGATGATGGAGAAACGTATGGATTAATAAACAAGGAGACGTATAACTGAAAAGTCAGGTAGTCATCCCTTTCACCCTACAAGTTAAATTCGCATGAAAACTGTATTGATTGTCGAAGACGATCTGATTAACGCTCGCGTTTTTTCCAAGATTTTGACCAAGCGGGGCGGCTTAGACGTCAAACACACGGAAAATGTGGAAGAGGTAATGAAAATTGCCCAATCAGGAGATGCCGACATTATTCTGATGGATGTTTCGCTATCTCGAAGTGTTTACCAGGGTAAGTCTGTTGATGGTATCAAAATTACACAAATGTTGAAATCCGACCCACAAACTTCGTCTTTACCAATTATTTTGGTAACGGCACATGCTATGGAAGGTGACCGTGAGAATTTCCTTAAGCAGAGTGGTGCAGATGGCTACATTTCTAAGCCTGTCGTTGACCATCAACAGTTTGTAGACCAAATAGTGGCACTCTTACCCAAAGATGATAATGCTTGAAAACCTTGCGCTTGAAAAGGAAAACCCTTTCTCCTGGCAACAAATCTTACAAGCCGTGTTAGAACTATCCCAAAATATCACCTTTTAAGAACAGTAGCTTGACTTTTATGAGTCAAGCTATTGCTTTTTATTCTTTACAATATATATGTACTGTATTGTGCGTAATCTTGCAATAGGGAATTTAAAATTTGGAGAGGGTTGTAGGACAGGCGCTCCGCGCCTATCCTACAATTTACTGTGGTCTTTGTTGTCTCGACGACTGACTTTCGCGTTGTTCCATTGCTGCTTGAACACCAGGTAGCTCAATGAATTTTTTCGTATCAGCTAGTAAGCGTGTACCCCAAAGGTTTTGCTTTAAAAATTCTAGGTCAGCATAACGGTTATCAATACGAAGTGCTTGTACTCCAAGTGCAAGAGCTTGTTGTCGGTCACCTTTAGCGTGCAATGCTACAGCTAGTGCCAGTAGAGGTTCAGCGGCTTGTTTATCGAGTGATACAGCAGTTTGCCATTGCTTAATGGCGCCAGTTGCATCACCTTGTTCGTACTTAATTAAACCAATATTGTTAATTGCAGGCCAGAATTTTTTATTTTGAGCAACTGCCTTATTGTATTGGGCTATGGCATCAGGCAATTTTCCAAGCATGTAAAAAGCATTGCCCAAGTCAAATAGTCCTTCGGGGTCATTTGGTTTTAATCTTAAACCTGCTTGGTAAAATCCGGCAGCTTCTTGATACTTTTGTTGTTGAAAGTGGACAGAACCCAAAGCAAACTGAACGTCAGCATTCTTGGGATTGAGTCCCTGAGCCTTTCTTAAAGAACTGATGGCATTATTATAATCTTTCGTTTGTAAATACAACCCACCCAAAAGGAACCACACTTTATCGTTTTTCGGTGCGAGTTGCGATGCCAAGCGCGCGCGTGGTAAAGCAAGCTCATATTGCTGAAACTGTCCCAACGAAGCTGCTTCTTGAGCTAGAGATAACCCTTGTTTTTCAAGTTTCGCTGCATCCAGTTGCAATGTATGGGGTATCAAAGCTTGTGCATTTGCACTCGAAGGCAAACACCATAAGCTACAAACCACTAGAAGAGAAATTAAACCAGTTTTTTTAGGCACACTACCGCCTCTTTTTACCATAAAATTAAAACAATCTTCAGCTAGCTTAAACTATCTACGGGTTTGACGACAGCAAAATTTTATCTTCATTGGCGCCATCAGACTCTCTATAACTATCGTTTTTTACAAATTTTAAACACTTAAGTGTAGGTTTGATACCGTCTTGTGAGAAATTGTTGAAAGTGTAAAACTTTCTTAAACTCATTCAAAATATAGCTCCTCCCAATGGTTAACGATACCGAATATATTAAACAAGCCGAAGCAACCCGCGTTAGAGTACTTAGCGAAGCATTACCTTACATCCAGCAATTCGCAGGTCGCACCGTAGTTGTCAAATACGGTGGTGCAGCAATGAAAGACAGCGAACTCAAGGATACAGTAATTCGTGACATAGTTTTTCTCTCTTGTGTGGGTTTACGTCCCATCGTCGTTCACGGTGGTGGACCAGAAATAAATAGCTGGTTAGACAAGCTCGGTATCGAAGCACAGTTTAAAAATGGGTTACGTGTTACCGACGCACCAACAATGGATGTTGTCGAGATGGTATTAGTCGGACGAGTCAACAAAGAAATTGTTGCTTTAATTAATCAAGCGGGTGGAAAAGCTGTGGGACTATGCGGCAAAGACGGTAACTTAATCAAAGCTCGTCCTCAAGGTCAAGAAGGAATTGGTTTTGTTGGAGATGTAAGTAATATTGACGTTACAATACTTAACACATTAGTTGAGAATGGTTATATTCCAGTTGTATCCAGCGTTGCTGCTGATGAAACTGGGCAATCATACAATATCAACGCCGATACCGTCGCCGGAGAAATAGCTGCTGCGCTTAACGCCGAAAAATTAATATTGCTAACCGACACACGTGGAATACTCGAAAATTATAAAGATCCATCAACCCTAATTCCCAAACTTGATATTCAAGAAGCGCGCGACTTAATTGGAACAGGAGTAGTAGCGGGTGGAATGATACCTAAAGTTAATTGTTGTGTTCGTTCACTTGCCCAAGGAGTAAAAGCAGCGCACATCCTAGACGGTCGCATACCCCATTCCCTACTTCTCGAAATTTTTACCGACGTTGGTATTGGCACAATGCTCGTTGGGTCACATTTTACACAGTAGGTTGGGTGGAGGAACGGAACCTAACAATCGACGAATATTTATGTTGTGTTGGGTTCCGCACTTGCGCTCCACCCAACCTACAATCCATCAATATTTATACATAAACCTTCTTGGCTGGCGCCGATAATAAGGATTATTAATTATTGTTGGGTTGATAATAGTCGAGTTCCGAATATTAGGGTTTACCAACACCGGATTAACCAAGGTAGATTCATTAACATACTGCCTAACATGTGGGCGCCTGTATACCCTAACTTCTGGAAACAAAATGTTATTACTAGGATTGTTAGGGAATAAACTATTCGTGGGATTTTGCTCAAATAAATTAGTCTTGGGTGGAAATAAACTTTGTCCTCCAATCGGGTTTACAGGGTAAGGAGTAGGAATTGGGCTACCGTAGATATACTGGGTAACATGGGGGTAAGTGTAATTATCGTAAGTATTGGTGCGTTGGTAAATAATTGTTGATTGGGCAAATGATGGAGACGCTATAGCTAATGTGGCGCCAATCCCTAATGTTAAATTTAGTAAATGCCATGTGTGGGCGCCGCTACATGGACTTAAGAGTTTTTTAAGCATGATTTTATTGTTAGTTAAGTTGAGGAAATTTATATACTAGTATTTTATCGATTAGCTCCAAGATTTTATCTTGCGTTTCAAAGGATGTTACTTGCTGCCTGGTTTGTTGTGCTAGCTCTCTAGCTTTGTTGCCAGCGTTTGTTTCTGGCTCTTGTACTAATTCTATCATTCCTAACCCAAGGGATGAGGGTGAAGATTGTGAGAGCTTATCTAAGTACACAATTGACACACGTCCGCTATCGAAAAACTCTTGATACTGTTTTAGTGGGCCTGGGTCAAAGCTTTCTTTGGCAAATATTGCAACTGCACGCCAATCTTGTTTAGGCTGGTATTGACTGTTGTATAATCCTATCTCTCCAAATAAGTCCCAGTAGAAGCTATCTCGCTTACGGTATTGCACTTCAACAAAGTAAATGAGTTTTTCTAAATCATTGGTGACGGGTAAATATATGCCATCAAAACGAAACGATAGCTCTTTATACCGTTTCTCGATGAAGATGCGCTTTATCCCTGACTGTAGAGATTGACATGTCAACCTCTACGGGATTTATTTGGCGCAACTTTATGCAGAATTGGTATTAACCTCTCTAGTTCAAAATTCGTAGCTATCGTACTTTGACGCATCTTCACCAATTAGTTCAAATAAAACGCTTGGAACTAGTTAGAATAATTGATAGAAAATTGTATCTCTTCTCATTGTATTAGAGAATAACAAACCCTGTTTAAATCAGTATCTAATATTATTATATCTTTGGAAAATATAAGAATATATCTTTAAGTAAACTTTATTTTAAAAGAACATGTTTTATTAGAAACCTGGTTTCTTTGTTGATGGCATGGAATAAAAATAACAATTTTGCGTAGAAACCAGGTTTCTTTACTTCAAATAAATTAATAAATTAAGCCCTGGGATTGCGCGTGATAGTGTCCATAAGAGTAAAGTTATATAAAGTACTCCTAAACTCCATTGGAACCATGCCAAGCTTGATATAATTCCTGGGAGACATTCATCACGTAGACGAATATCATTAAAGCCTAATCGCATTAAATTATTTAGGCTAAAGTCGTAATAATTCAACCAATTCCAGCGTTTGTCCCATAATATGGGCATGTATCTTTCGCGAAATGATGGGTTTCTGGGTATTACAGGCAGGCGCCCAATTAACAAACGCAACTGACGTAATGTGCCATCTTCGGTAAAATAGGATACGTCCATTTTGTTATGAAAACGCCCTATTTGGTAAAGTCTGGCTAGTAGTATTAAAGGTATAGGTAAAATTATTAATACTAAACACCCTAATGTAAACCAAGGTTGTTCGGCGTTGCGAAAAATAGCAAGTAATCCGATAGATGTGAATATACAATAGGATGTTAATATCCAGCTTGTTTCATAACAAGTTGGAACTATTGGAACTGGACGCAGGCGCCTATATTTATCGATAAGCCAATATAATAATCCGAAGTAAGCTATAGCGATGGCGCCAACACCAAATACTAACCAAACTTGTGTACCGTAACCTGATAGTAATAACAACACGGCAATAAATAACCAACTCCACGCTGTTAATAACCATCCACCAAGTAACAAAGGTTCATCGACGATTATTTGGTCACGTATTCTAATATATGTCTCAAAATCTATTTCGGGTAGTTCTAACAGTTCGCTTTGGTTCCGAAATTGCTCTTGTTGACGACGATTAATAATTGCTTCTATTTGAAGTTGTGTTAAACCTAGACTTTTTAATTTTTCTGTAGAGGCTTTATTTATATTTGTACCAAATAATCGCCGACTCAATTCTATAAACCGTAATTGTTGCTTAGTATATTCAAGCTGGTTAATGTCGCTAATTTGCTGCAACGAGCGGAAATTTTGCATTAAATTCCGTAATACATTTTGATTTCCTTGTAAAGATGACACATAAAGCATTTTCCCTATTTCACCAGGATTCCCTAAAATTTTAGCGCTATTTGAGTTGAACGCTAGTCCTGATACGTTTAAATAAGCATTTCTGGCAAAAATAGCATCGCTGAAGTCAGCTATATTAAGAATGCTGGCGCCTCTTAGTGTCACAGGTTGATAAAATCTAGCTTCGCGAAACGTTACAGCTTGCTCGAATGCTGCTTCGGTTAGTAAAAGGAATTCATTAAAATCTGCTGCGGTAAACTGTACCTGACCGAGAAACCGAACCTGCGAGAAATCAGCATTCCCACCAAAGCGTGCGCGGTTAAACCTTACCAAAGAGCGAAAAATAGCATCTTTAAAGTTAGCGCTAAGAGAAAAACTACTATCTTGAAAATAAGCAGCTTCCTGGAATTGCGCTTGCTTTAAATCTACTTTATTAAAAAATATACTATTTAATAGCTGAATATCTTTACGAAAAGTCGCATTAGCAAAGCTGACGGTACTACCAAACCGAGCTTCTGTAAAATTTACAGATTGGTTAAAAACGGCGCCTTGAGCATCAATGGGTTGAAGAAAAAATGTATTAGCAAACTGGACGGCGCCATTAAACCGCGTTTGCTGCATAATGAGTGCCGAGCGAAAAACGCTCTCTACAGTAGATATATTTGGTTCTTGACGTAATAACGATCTACAATCTTTTGCACTTGGGAATCCTATACTCAGTGATTTTAAACATACGTCGCGTAGCTGTTGCAGTTGTTCTTGTTCACTCGGAGTAAAAGTTGGAGAAATTGCTTGGGCGTAAATTGTGGTTCGCAGTCCCAAGTCGCTACCGATAAAATCACCTTGAATTAATGAGTTACTTAAATCTAGACCGAATGGTTTGGCGCCTGTCTTCTCTATTTCCTTTCGTAGCGTTTGATAAAATTCATCGCGAAAAGCTGCATTATCTGGTCGTAAATCTATCGTCATTTCCCGTAAATCTACGGTAGGATTACCTTCGCGTAAAATTGGGTTATGAACTCGCTGTTGTAGAATTTCTGAAGTTAGCGGAGTGCGTTCTAATTGCGATTGAGCTTGAGAAGTAGGTATATAAAATAACCCAATAAACCAGAAAGTAGCGGTAAGCGCGCTGGCTAATAATATTGTTATTACTGGATGCTGGACTTTTGTGTAGTTACTCAAATGCGATGCTAATCTTCTATGATTCGGTCAGTAGGATAATTTTACCTGTGATTGACCCTGTTTCGAGTAACTCATGAGCTTTTGCTGCTTCAGATAATTTAAATTGATGACGCGCGTCAATTTTAAGCTTACCTTCATCTATCCAAGTAGCACATTGTTCTAATATTTCGGCTTGATGCTGCTGCGTTTCTATCATTCCTTGTAACATGGGCGTGAGCATCAACTCTAAACTAATACGTAGGTTGCGGTTACGCGCGACTTTCCATACAGTATTTTTATCTGGTTCCAAAATTGTGACTACATCACCATATACTCGCACCGCTGGAAAAGATTTTTGTAGAGTGTCTCCACCAACAGTATCAAATGCTACGTCAACTCCTTCACCGTTAGTCCAGTCTAATACTGCTTTAACAAAATCGTTTTGTTTATAGTCTATTGCTAAATCAGCGCCGAGTTCTTGAGTATAGCGTGCTTTTTCTTGTGAACTTATTGTAGTGCAAACGCTGGCGCCTTTAAGTTTGGCAAGTTGTATTGCCACATGTCCAACACCTCCAGCACCAGCATGAACTAATACTCGTTCATTTGGCGAGAGTCTTCCCCGTTCGTACAAAGCTTCCCAAGCTGTAATTAATACTAAAGGCGCCGCAGCAGCTTCTGCAAAACTAGCATATTTAGGTTTACGCGCAGCAAAGCGTTCGTCTACTGTTGTATATTCTGCGTAGTTACCTTGATGTCCCCCTAACCCACCATTACAAAAATATACCTCATCACCCACACGAAACTTACTTACGTTGGCGCCTACTTCTTCCACAACACCCGCACCATCACAACCAAGAACCGCAGGCATTTTATCTGGAAAAAAAGTACCGCGACCTCTAAGCTTAGTATCAATAGGGTTAACACCAGCAGCTTTTAGCTTAACTAATAGTTCTCTACTACCAAGAGAAGGCAATGGTAAATCTAGTAATTGCAGCACTTCAGGATTACCAGGTGCAGTCATCACAACAGCTTTCATAATTTTCCCTAACAATGCACACCACACGTAAATGTAGCACAGGCAGGAGAGCGCCTGTGCAGTCATCAATCCAACGATAAAAATATTTTTCTTCTTTTCCGAAACTACCCTCTTAGCAATGGTAGTACTAATCAAGTTAAACAAAACTATACTGAACTTCTATATGTAACCTTGGAGACTTACTCCACAAAAGCCCAGTCAATTAAAGCTGGGCTTTTTGTTATGTTGTTTATCACAATAAATCTAAATTCGTATTGAAATATGTTCTTCCACAACCTTTAGACTTGTGACATACTCTTTGTAACTTTCATCCAAAACAAGCTCTGGTTGAAGTTCCACTAAAGCATCTATTATCGTTTTAATAAATTGGAGCCACTGTGCTAAAAATTCCCATGCTGAAACTGATATACTGGTATCTGGCAAAAACTGAAACCTCATAGCAGAGGCGCCACTTGTCTCAAAACGAACTTTAATGGTATTACCTTGACGCTCCATAAACATTCCCACATCCGTACCCTGTTCAAAAAAGTCAAACTCGACTGGTGAGTGTGTATCTTTTGTGAGTTGGGACAATACAAGAGGAATATCTTCAAATATAGTAGATAGGTCAGGACGCAAGTCGAAGCAAGCATCATGTTCCTGAACACTGACAATAAATTGCCCTTTGTAAAGCGAAAGAAAATAGCTCAGGACTTACGCTAAGAAACCCGGTTTCTACGCAAAATCGTCATTTCTATAACAGATTTCAAAGAAGAAACCGGGTTTCTAGGATTTTATGCGTAAGTCCTGTAGCTTAAGGATGTAAATATTTTAGTGGCATCTACTATCTCAAAAAAATAATCAGACTCGCTTAACTTTTCCCACGAGTAAGATATCTTGAATGTTTTATTCATTTGTATTACTTATCTTAAGAAAGAATAATGTAACAGTCGCTACTTGATAATACATGTTTATCTAAAAACGGTTTATAACTTTACTTTTAAACAACATAAAAATCTTTTAGATGCTACCCTGCGGGAAAACTGCGTTAACGTACCTCAGCATGACATGGGTGTAGATGCTACCCTACCCTTCGGGATATCCTGTATCCTGCGGATAACGGGAAAACTGCGTTAACGTACCTCAGCATGACTAGCGAGTATTACGAAATGTAACAATATCGGTTGATGAAGGCATAATTAAGCTTGGTGCCATCGTGTATAGATATACAGTTTCTTTTTGTCTCTGTTCTACGTAAATTATCAAGTAAAAAAATGTCGTTTTTCTAACTGTAAGGCTTTAGAATTCTTAATGAATTTTATATTTTATATTTGAAGTAGGGCGTTTCATGAGCATTAAGAGTGAATCTAAAGCAAAGTTTCGAGAGTTAGTTAAGCCAAAGTCAGTAAAAATACTTATTGCTGTTGCTTTAAGCTTACCTGTATTTGTACTAACTTATGTATTACTTATACAACCTTTGGGACGTTTAGCGCTTGCTCCACAACAATGTCAGCTAAAAAAGTGGAATTTATCTCAAGCTGCAAAACAAGTTAAAAGTCAACCAAATATATCAAAACGGCGCCCTGTACTTGTAGCTAGACCACATCTTACTTGTTGCGAGGGTGATGCTTCGTGTTTAGATAATCAAATTTGGGGTGAAAACGAACCTATTAAAGACCAAAAAGGTTTGATAGCGTCGATAGACCAAAGTTTAAAGTACTTACAATCTCCCCAAGCTCAAGCTGCATATGAAAATTATCCAGTAACTAGTATCACGCGCGCTCGTGTAATCGCTAGCTTACAAAGGTTTCGGCAGTTGGTACAAACGAGCAAATCAGCTAAACAACTCAATGCTGCAATAAGAAATGAGTTTGTGCTTTACCAGTCAATTGGTCACGATAAAAAGGGAGGGGTACTGTTTACTTCGTATTATGAACCTATATATGAAGCTAGTCGCACACGTACCGCTGAATTTCGTTATCCTATTTATCGTGAACCACCCGACTTAGACTCTTGGCCTAGACCTCATCCTAAACGTGTTGACTTAGAAGGTGCAGATGGTTTACAAGCTTCTAAAAGTAAATTACGTGGACTAGAAATATTTTGGTTCCGCGACCGTCTTGAACCTTACATGATGCAAATTCAAGGTTCCGCAAGACTTCATCTTACCGATGGTACTGAGACTACGGTGGGTTATGCTGCCAGCATCGCTCAAAATTATAAAAGCATTGGTAAAGCACTTGCTGACGATGGAAAATTACCCTTGGAGGGTATGACGATGCCTAAGATTTTGGATTATTTTCATAAATATCCGCAGAAATTAAATGTTTATATTCCGCGTGACCCTAGTTTTGTATTCTTTAAGGAAAATCATGGTGTTACTGCAACTGGTTCTACTCAAGCCACTCTTACGACCGACCGTTCGATTGCTACTGATAAATCACTTATGCCACCAGGTGCCTTGGCATTAATTCGTGCATACCTTCCTTTTCCTAATACTCAAGGTCAAATGGAACACCGTGTTGTTAGTCGCTATGTACTCGACCAAGATGCAGGTGGTGCCATTAAAGGTGCTGGCAGAGTTGATTACTTTGTTGGTGCAGGAAAGGTTGCAGCCGAACGCGCGGGTGTTACTGTTGGTCATGGACAACTATTTTATTTAATGCTTAAACCAAAAAGTTAGGTAACAAATCCAACATTGTTAGTACTTGAAAAAAATATATGATATATTTCTTCACATTTTTGTTGATATTCAACTGCATAAAAACTTGAATTAAACATAATTATTATTGCGAGCTTCGGAACTGATGGAAATATGCTTCGTCGTTTCAAGTAAGAGCAGTAACGTATGAAGTGATTACTGTGTATCAGATTGACAAAAGCCGATAAATATGTAGATGCTTGGATGTGAAATAGTAGCCCTTTAGTGAGCGCCAATCTGAAATAAGTTCTTTTGGATTTGTATATAAGTTACATGTAGGAATGTAAGAAAGCATTGAGAAATATCAATGCTTTTATAGACATAATAAACGTATTTGTTTTTCAATCGGGGGATTTAACTGTGATTGGGATATTGGTTGATGCTGATTTAATACTCGAATTACTAATGAACAGAAACCAGCTATTAGAAGATATTAGTGAATTATTTGACCAAGCGCAACCCTTGATAAAAATGTATGTTACAGATTTTGGATGGGAGAAAATATGCGCTTATGCAAATAGATTCCAAAATTCACACATAGCTCAAGTTGTGATTGATTGGTTGAAAGAAAAAGTTGACGTTTGTACAGTTGATAAAAATGTCCTTCAGCAAGCACGTTTGTCACCTATTCAAGATTTTGAGTCAGCAGTGGAATATGCGTGTGCCATGTATCAAGAATTCTACGCAGTTGTGACTCATCGCTATCAAGATTTTGTGATGGCGCCAAACAAGTTTCTAATTTGGTCTGTATCTGACCTGCTAACTCGTACATCGCTCGAAGCACAATTTCAAGCGACCGTTAATTTCAGCAAAACCGAAAGGTATTCTTGTTGATGGCAATGGAGGAATTTGTGGGGTAAATGTGAACCGTGGTTCACAAACTCATTTAAAATTGGGACGGGCAGGGATGCCCATCCCACAAGATAATGTTATTCAGCTTACAAGATAATGGTAATTTTAGATACTTAACTTTTACTGGATGTCCAAATCTAGAGTATAGTTTAATGTGCCGCTGCCGCTAGTTTGTTGCGAAATGTTATTGCCTGAACCTTGTACTTCTACGCTGACCGCAGCAGTTGGTGGTGAATATTGGACTGAAATTTCAATTTTTTGCTGACCGACAGATAAATACGGTGATAAATCTAGCTTACTACTGCTGTCGTTCAAACGCTGTACAACTTTACCGTTAACGGATATTTCGCCTTGTAACCGCGCGCTTGGTGCATTTATTTTTAGAATTTGAGGTTGTTTTAAATTTGCAGCACTTAGACTTAAACTACTTCTTTGGATAGATGCAGAATTTGATTGTTCACTTGTAGTGGACGTGAATATTTGTGTGGCGCCACTATCGCTTGATGCTTCAGAATGAATTTGACTATAAGATAAATTGTTAGTTAATCCAGCAGTAAGACTGATAATAGACCCAACGCAAAGCGCATAAAGGATTAGGTTTTGCATATTTTTATACCAATTGTTATAAGTAAGTTATAAATATATAAACAAAATAGAAAACTTATTTTACAGGCTAAATATTTAATTTCTTGTGGAGCGGGCATCGCAAGCCCCGCCCCTAGTATAAAACTTAGAATTCTGGATAAGCTGGCACATCAACTTGTATTTGTACTGGCACTTTAATCGCTGGCATATTAATTCCAGTCGGATTACTACCACCGTTGACGTATTGATAACTATTGCGGTTTTGATTTACTGAGCCGGCGCCTGTGTACACTTGAACAGCAGTAGTTGTGACACTGTTGTTGTAGCAATTTTTGCTAGCTTGCTGGTCAACATTGTTATTTTGGTTGGCAACAGTGCCTCTACCATGAATTGCCACTTGTACACCAACATCTGTAAGAACGCATACAGCGCTAGCTTTGTTAGTTATACCAGGAATGAAGCTTGAGATAGCAGAAAATGAAAGCACGCTAAGTGCAATTAATTGTAGTTTCATGATTTATTTACTTTAAGACTTACGCTAAGAAACCGGGCTTCTTCGTTGAAATGTGTGATAACAATGACGCTTTTGTGTAGAAACCCGGTTTCTAGAATTAGTTACAGACGGTTGTAGTATTACTCGTATAAATTTGATTGCCACCTCTTGTAGAATTCCTGCGCTGTGTAACATTACGGCATTTCATTTGATTATTGCCTCTGAAAACACGCATCCGACGATTTCTATTGATATTTTGATTTGCAGCAGGATTGACAATTACTCGTGGTACTGGCGCCGTTCTAATAAAAATGCCTCCATTTTCATCAAGCACCATTTGAACGTTACTTGTTTGAATATCTAAGTCACCAGCAGTTGCGATTCCGGCAGGTAATGCAACCATTGCAGTCAAGAACAGCGAAAACATTAATTTTTTGGCAGGCATGGCGTTCATCCTCAACTTAGTAATTAGTTGTGAGTGCTGAGTTGTAAGTGCTAAGTGCTGAGTTGATTTAATACTCAGTACGAGCGCACTTTTTACTCAGCACTTCTCTTGCTATAATCAGAGCAGCAGCTAGAAAACCGAAGGTGTAGACTTTATTCTTCATCATTTTTTCTAGACCTAATTAGTTGTGTGTTACTGGTTTCGAGTTGTTCAACAACTCGATTAACCAGATTTTTAAAAGATTATTAAATTTATTTCTAATTTTTTACTTAACGGAAATAAGGGAAAGAACAGTTAGCGTTTTGACTCTGCCTGGTTCCTGTCGAATTAGAAACACCGCTAATATTGCCGAAGCCAACATTTGCATTACTAATACCTGTGTTTGCAGCGTTACCTTGGATTTGATTACCTCTAGCACAGAATGGATTGCTGTTTTTACCTTGGTACTGGTCTGTGTAAGTGCTGCTATCGATACCAGTAACGTTTCTTGAACCGACGTTACCACTTCTAATTTGAATGTTAGAAGTATTACCTTGAATTTGATCTGCAAATGCCGCAGGCGCCATTGCAATAGCAGCTAATAAACCTAAAGCGAATGATTTTTTCAACATAATTCGTTATTCCAATTACTGTCTTTGATTAACTTATAAGCTCTTTAACTTAATATATTGGGTGCTGGGGGTTAAAAAAAAGATGACTCGCCTGATTGCATAAAGTTGTATCTCTATACCTAGATACTTTAACTAAAGATTTTAAGGGTGTCAAGGTCTTGGTTAAAAAATCTGGGCGTAATTTTTTTTTGGTGTTACGATAAACGACTATAAGTTAGACCGTCGGAGTGCTGTGACTGTGAAACGGAAAGCGAAACCAAGGATAGCAATATTACGTGAAAGAGCTGGTTTGACCCAGTTAGAGTTATCACGTCTAGTCGGTGTCACCGAAAGTACCATTCAAAATTGGGAAAGCGGAAGAACCGGCTCTGATCATATTGAACGTATAGTAAAGTTTTGTAAGGCTCTTGGCTGCCAGGTAGAGGATTTAATTGAGTATGTAAACGACTCCGAAGAAGAGAAACTGGGCAAACCTAGTTCTTTGAGTGACATCCGCACTCTTTTAGGAACAGAACAGCCTACAGGCGCCGATACTTCTAAGCAAGAAAATGTTGCTGAGGAAATAGGGGTTAGGGAATAAATAAATTTAGGATTTTGGATTTAATCCAAAATCCTTTTAATTTATAACTTCGTAAAGATTATCGATAGTGACGAACTCGTAACCCTGTTCTAGTAACTTGGGTATTAAAGCTGCTGTGGTTTCGGCGACATCTTCACCACCGAAGTAGCCATCGTGCAAAACTATGATGGAACCATTTTGAACTTGGTTTAATACTCGTTGAGTTACTGTGTTAACACCCGGTCGTACCCAGTCTTCCGGTACAACACTCCACATAACCGGACGGTAGTCCCACTTTTTCAACAGTTTTAAAGTATTGGGGGTAAAAAACCCATTTGGGGGTCTGACATCGCGGATAAGTTGTGCTGGTATATTACAGGCACTTTCGATAGCTGCTTGAGTTTTTTCTAGGCTATCTTTAAGTTCTTGCGGCGAGAGCATAGGAAAGTTTCGGTGGTCGTAACCGTGTAAACCTATCCAGTGGTTACGAGCATGTACCATTTTGGCTATTTGCGGCGCCTGTTGTACACATACACCTAACCAAAAAAAACTAGCGGGAATTTTGTAATGGTCTAATACTTCAAGTAGTTGGGGTGTGTGATGACGGTGAGGCCCATCATCAAAGGTTAGAGCGATTTTTTTACAGTTTGTGTTTCCTGTCCATAGACAGTTTGGAAAACTAGGTTGGAGAACACGGTAAATTAAGGGAAATAACGGTGCAAATTGCAACATTGAGTCCAAATTAAAAAGCAAGCCTATTAAAACTCTAGCAAAATTTGCTGTCATCGGTATGGTTGGTATTTCAGTACATTTAGGGTAAGATTTCCAACCTTGTATGATTTATTAGGTATTTGGGTTTTAATAAGTTATTTAAAGATAATCCTGACGGAGTAGAAAATGTTTAATTTTATGCAGTAGGATAAAAGACTCTGAGTAAGTTAGTATTTTTCACAACTGCATGAAATGAATAAAAGCTGTAACATCTCCCGGCACCGTCAAATTCCTATCGTTAAGGAAGTACATACGGCGGTGAGCGGGAGGGCTAGGTATAAAGTAAATGGTCTTCAGGGTTCGGATACTCTTAAGAAATACCTAGAGTTGAGATTGGCAGAAAACAACGATATATGTTGTGTTTCTGCCAACCCGGTCACAGGAAATATGCTGGTAATTTATAAACCAGCACGCAGTTCGTCGGGTCTTGCATCGCTGATTGAAAGTCTGGTTTTTGATTACCAAAAGCAAAACAAAAATTCTGTAAATTTGGTAACAAAAAACAAGCACCAAGCTAAGAGAAAAGCAAAAAAAACACGCGAGATTGTCGGAACAAAAGCGCAATCCGTTGCACCTTGGCATTTACGTTCTGTAGAGACCGTAATTAATGAGTTGCAAACGTCAAATGTATTAGGACTATCAAGTGATTCTGCTGCTCGCAAACTGAAGAAATACGGCTTAAACACCCTACCGCAAGCAAAACCGCGTTCGGGGTTAAGCATGTTTGTTGACCAGTTTAAATCACTACCAGTAGGACTTTTAGCAGTAGCGGCAGGAGTGTCAGTTGCTACAGGTGGTTTGCTTGATGCTGCTGTCATTATGGGGGTAGTAGTAATCAATGCGGGAATCGGATATGCTACTGAGAGCAATTCTGAAAAAATCATTCGTTCGCTTCAAAATGTAGTTAAGCCAACGGCAGTAGTTATTCGCGACGGTAATAGTGTTGAAATCAGCGCTACTGAAATTGTTCTCGGCGATATTATAGTTCTCAAGCCTGGTAGCTATGTACCATCGGACGCACGCTTAATTGAAGCAGAGCGTTTGAGTATTGATGAGTCGGCGCTAACGGGTGAAAGTATGCCTGTTAGTAAGTCTACTGTAGCGCTTGAAGATGAGAATGTAGCTTTGGGCGACCGGGTAAACATGGTTTACATGGGTACTTTGGTGACAGGAGGACAAGGAAAAGCAGTAGTTGTCGCCACAGGTAAATATAGCGAGATGGGTAAAATTCAGGCGATGCTTGGTGAAGCTTCGACACCTGAAACCCCGATGGAAAAACAACTCGACCAAGCAGGAAGTCAGCTTGTTGTAATTAGCGGCGCCATTTGTGCTGTTGTATTTGGTATTGGTTTATTGCGCGGTAACAGTGTGCTGCAAATGCTTAAGTCAACAATTTCTTTGGCTGTAGCAGCAGTACCAGAAGGACTACCAACGGTAGCAACTACTACGTTAGCGCTTGGTATTGCTAACATGCGGAAGCACAACGTATTAATCCGGCGCCTTGATGCAGTGGAAACACTGGGTTCGGTACAGACTATCTGTATGGATAAGACTGGCACTATTACAGCTAACCGCATGACGGTTATAGAGTTGTGTGCTGATGGACGATATATTGATGTTGCGGACGACAAGTTACGCGATGGGGATGAGTCTATTAATCCTTATAGCAACGAGCAAGTGCTGAAGTTAATGCATGTCTTGGTGCTTTGCAACGAAAGCATTATCGAAGAAGGGGAAAAGGTTAAAGAGAAAAAGGAAAACAAAGAACACAATTACACTGTAAAAGGTTCTTCAACAGAGAACGCGCTTATCGACTTAGCAATAAATGCTGGGGTGAATGTAAATAGTCTGCGCGAAAATTATCCGTTGCAGAAAATTAGTCACCGTTCGCAAGCACGTAATTACATGGTGACGTTGCACAATACTCCTGACAACAATCAAAAACTCGTTGCAGTTAAAGGTAGTCCATCTGAAGTATTAGCGCTATGTAGTCATCAACTCAAAAACGGTCAGCAAATACTTTTAACTGATGCTGATAGACAGTTAATTGAGAACGATAACGAGGACATGGCAGGTAAAGCACTGCGTGTTCTTGGAGTTGCTTATTTAATTCAAGATTCGGATGAAATTAACACTGAAAGTGAATTAATTTGGTTGGGACTTGTGGGAATGGCAGACCCCATCCGTAAAGGTGTGAAGGAATTGATGGGAGATTTCCACTCAGCAGGTATCAACACCGTAATGATTACTGGGGATCAAAGTCCAACAGCTTATGCTATTGGTAAAGAATTAAATCTTAGCCAAGGCAAACAGCTAGAAATTCTTGACTCAAGCCACCTCGAACAAGTTGACCCAGAAGTTGTCAAAGGACTGTGCGACCGAGTAAATGTTTTTGCACGTATTAGTCCTGCGAACAAATTGCAAATTGTCCAGGCACAGCAAAGCACAGGTAAAATCGTCGCAATGACGGGAGATGGAATTAACGATGCTCCCGCGCTCAAAGCTGCTAATGTCGGTATTGCAATGGGACATAGTGGCACCGATGTTGCCCGTGAAGTCGCGGATATTATACTCGAAGACGACAACCTCGAAACCATGATTATAGCCGTTAGTCATGGACGTACAATTTACAACAACATTCGTAAATCGGTTCACTTTTTACTATCAACCAACACCAGTGAAATCATGGTGATGCTTGCCGCTACCGCTGCCGGTATTGGTGAACCAATGACAGCTATGCAGTTACTGTGGTTGAACTTAGTAACAGATATCTTCCCAGCGCTCGGACTTGCTATGGAAGCTCCAGAACCAGATGTATTACTGGCGCCACCGCGTGACCCATCTGAACCAATTATCAAAAATTCTGACTTCCGACGCATTGTTGGCGAGTCAGCGATAATGTCAGCAAGTGCGTTGGGCGCCTATGGTTATGCTATTAACCGTTATGGTATAGGAGCTACTGCCAGCACCATCGGTTTTATGAGCTTGACAATGGCACAGTTGATGTACGCGCTTAGTTGCCGTTCGCAAACCCACAGCATATTTAGCGGTAAGAAACTACCACAAAACAAATATCTAAATATTGCCTTGGGTGGTTCGTTCGCGCTACAAATCGCCGCTGCAACCGTACCTGGACTCAAAGGATTGTTGCAAATCTCACCAATTAATCTAGTAGATATCGCGGTTATTGGCGCCAGTGCAGTGCTTCCGTTCTTAGTTAATGAGGGTCGTAAAGAATTGGTATCACGTAATCGCAAAGACGACGGCAAATATATTACAATTCTGCCCGATAGCGAAGACAAATCCAATTACACATACACACCCACCAAAGAACACGAGTTACAACCAGCAGTTGTCATGTAGCATAGGCATCTCGCCTGTGCAGTATACATTTGTATGGTGGGCACTGCCCACCTTACTATCAACCAGGATTAAGTTGTACAAGATTTATTTCTGACATACACGACGCGCGCGAAAGTTTCAAACAACAATTAATAACACATATTAAATCGCTTAGTGGTATAGGAACTTGAGGGTAAAAAGCACTACTAGCGTAATGTTGATTTGCTGGTACAATTTGACAAACCTGTAGGTTTATTCACTTTTGTAGGTTTACAAAGATATTTAGAAACACTTCTTGGTTGTAGCGTCGATTTAGGGACACCTGACTCTCTCAAATGTTATTTGCGTGAAACAGTAATGAGAGATGCTGTGCGTGCCTTTTAAATTCTTCAGCTTGAAAACTCTTGAAGTAACTTCATTACCTCATTAGCCCGTAAAATTGGCACAAACAAGTGGTCGTGATAATAAGCTGAGACAGGATTAACGCTAATACCATGCTCTGCTAACTTACTAGTAATGGCTGCTAAAAAACCAACAGCTTCTAAGCTAGAATGTGCTGAGAGAGTAATCATGCGAAACACAGATGTATAAGTTAGTTCAGCAGTATCAGCTTGATTACGAGAAAGAATCAGCGTTAACCCCTCATTTTCTATAAAAGTACATATAGGCTTAAGATTTAGATAATCATTATCTTCGTGATTCACACTGCAAAACACATACTCACCTTCACAAGCAGTAGGCTGCATGGATTTTAATAAAATATTAAGATTAGTTTCTCCTTGCATAGTATTTATGAATTATAAGTACTCTTGTAACGAATAATTATTTGTTGCAAACAGTAAATGTTTTAAGGGCGCCTTTAAAAGTATACTTTAAAAGTATATTAAAAAATATCTATTCATTGTCATGCTGAACGCAGTGAAGCATCTCGTAAGTCTCGAAATGTTTAAGATTCTTCGCTTCGCTCAGAATGACAAATAATGACAAATGTGGTTTTAAGTTCTAGCGGAGACGGAACGTTGTAGATTTGCGAAAGCGCGGTTGTAATCTAAGATAGCAGTGATGCGATTACCTTGTGCGCGCGTGAGGTCGTTTTCTGCTGCGATAACGTCGGTTTGGGTACCAACACCAGCTTGAAAGCGTAAACGTGCGAGTCGCAGTGCTTCAACAGCTTGATCTACTGCTCCTGTTGCGGTTTGCACGTTGTCTAAATTTGATTGTAATTGAGCATAGTATTGTTCGACTTCAAAGCGTATTTGGTTACGTTGGTTTGCAAAGTTGCTTTCTGCTATGGCAATATTTGCTTTTGCTTGTGCTGCTTGCGCTCTTGCTGCTCCTCCATCGAATAAATTCCAATTTGCACGCACTCCTACTGAGTATCCATCTGTGGCGCCAACATTGTCGTTGTACTGGTCTAATACGTCGTAACTGGCAACTAGTGCAACTTGTGGGCCAAGTTGTCCTAAAGCAAATTTACGTCGTTGCTCACCTATATTACGTTCTGCTAAACGCTGCTGTAGCTCAGGTCTGTTTTGAAACGCTTGGATTATTGTTTGTTCTAGTTTTTGGTTCCATAACCCTGCTATTTCTACTCGGTCGGCAGTGGTTATATTGAGCGTTTGCGGTATGTTTAGTAGTGCAACTAATTGCCGTTGTGATATTTGCTGTCTAGCACGCGCGTTTGCTAAATCTTGTTGAGCATTGGCAAAGTTTACCTGCGAACGCAGTACGTCAAACCTTGTACCAACACCCGCACGTTCAAGTGCTTGAGCATCACGTAAACTCGCGCTTGCGTTTTCTGTTGCTGCACTACTAATACGAACTTGTTCATCAGCAGCTTGTAAATCGTAGTAACGACTAGTTACTTGCAGCTTAATTTCTTGATACCGCGTTTCTACACTCAACTCGTCAATTCTTAGCTGTTCTTCTGCTTGACGAATGCTTGCTGCTCTGCGACCTGAAGTATAAATGTTGTAATTAACTTCGGCTCTGCCGTTAAAAGCAGTTCTCGCTTTATCGCTACCTGGAGGCGCCACACCTGAGTCTACAGAAAGTTGGTCACTCGCAGATTTACTGTTTGTAATGCTGCCGTTTATACCAATGGTCGGATACAGTGCAGCTTGCGACTCTCGTAGTGATGCTCGACTGCGCTCAAGTTCGAGAAGCGAGGTTTGCAGTTGTGGATTGTTTCGACGCGCGATTTCGAGTGCTTGAGTCAGCGTTATTGCTTGGTTTTGTCGAATTTGAACTTCTTCTGCTTTGGTTGGAAACAGTAGCTCAGGAGGTGATGCAGGGAGAGGAGGGGTAGAGGGAACAGGGAGGTTATCAGGAAAGGAGGGAGCAGGAGACAGAGAAACGATTCCTCCTAGTTTTGCTGCTTCTTGTGCGATAGGTTTGATTAGTTCTTTTTCGAGTTTTATATTATCCCTATCTGTTCCCCCAACTTTACTTTTTTGCTCTGCTGTTACAGTTTTAGCTTCAGCATTTTTAATTGATGTGGGGAACAAAAAAGCTAAGGCAATAGCAACCCAAGAAGAATGCAGCAGAAATCGGTATAGATTCATAGACGGTGCGTGTTGGGTGTATCAGCAATATGTGGAGAACTTATGGAAACTAACTTCAAGGTGTAGCGACATTTGAAGTCAATCTAGTTGCTGGTTTATAATGATGCACATTTATAGGCGAAATAAACTATAAGCTAATCTCAAAATGGCTTTGTTAACTGTTAGCTGCTAACTATTAGATTTTAAACAATTATTAAATACAGTAGTAATTATGTATGCTATATGAATTATGTATAAATCAACATGATAAAACCTGGGTTTCTTAAATATCTCAATCGAAACCCAGTTTATTTTTATGTGTATTACAGTAAAGACGTTACATGCAACGTCTCTAGTTTTTGTAATGTCTACTTTTAGGCTTTTAGCATAATAGGCTGCTCAACAGGTGATGTATCACAACAATTACGATAATGTTCGTCATTGACGAATTCTTCAAATAAGTTGATGTAATGCTGCGCTTTACTTTCCCAGGTATTTTGTTCAGCTACTATACGAGCAGTTTCACCCATTTGAGTTTTAAGTTCGGTATCCAGAGCTAAAGTATTAAGCGCAATCGCTAATCCTTCTACATCATCCGAGTCTGCTAATACAAAACCAGATTCGGGTGTAACTAGCTCTGCTCCTCCTGCACTTGCTGCTGTAATGACAGGAAGTCCTGATGCCATTGCCTCAAGCAATACTAAAGTACATGCTTCATACCGCGATGGTAATACAAAAAAATCGACCGCTCTCATAATTTTTGCAACATCGCGACGGAAACCAGCAAAATATACGCGGTCATTCAATCCCAAATTGTCTGCTATTTTAGGATACGGACTACCAGATGTATCTCCCAAAACAACCAAATGCAATGAGGGTACTTTAACAAGAGCTTTCAGTACCGTGTCCAAGTTTTTGCGATTTGTGCGAATGTCACCTACAAAAAGTGCCAAATTTTTCTCAACTGGCAACCCAAGTTGCTCACGGTCACTAACTCCAGGAAAAAATTCATTTACATCAACGCCATTATGAATAACGCGAATGCGTTTAGCTTCTATATTAACGTCATTGATTAATTCTTGTTTAACTTTGTCTGATACTGCAATCGACACCTTCGCTTTTCGATACGCTTGCTTTTCCCAGTAAGCGTTGCATGTGCTATAAACCCAATGATAAAGCCCATAAAAATTTAGATTCATACGGGCAGTATGTACATGAGAACGGCGCCATGATGTATGGACGAAGTGCGAGGTGTTTACATCGGCAGGAAATGAAGTTACTGCACCACAAATTTGTACTAAGTCAAACTCGTGACGATGTTTATACAACCATGCGGCACTTTGGCTTGAAAACATCATTTCTTTAACTAATGCCGTTGGAAACTTCTCTACATCAAAATTTATAAACTTGACTAAGCTTTGTTCCTGAAGCTCTGGGGCTATTTTTCTTGCTACTAAAGTTACTTCGTGACCGCGACGAATAGCTTCCCAGACAATTTCATAGTTGACCCGACCTTGACCATCACCCTTAATAACGTGTGGAGTTACTATACAAAATTTCATAATAGAGCCTAAGTGTGAGATTAAATATTTACAGCTAATTATGTAGTGAATAGTTTTTACCACTATGTACTACTTTATACTTTCTATAAACCCTGTTTCTACGCAAAATCTTCATTTTCATAACAGATTTCAACAAAGAAACCGGGTTTCTTAGCACCTATCATTTCTAATGAACTCGTTAGCGTTGAACTTAAAATAAACGCACACTCATATTAATACATCTCACGCTACGGGCGCCTACGTAAGTTGTATTAATCACAAAAAGTATTTCGTCTATAATTTTTATAACGCAATTAAAAAACAAAAGCCACTTCACATAAAATATTCTTTACCCAATGTAATTTTAAATTATTTAATTTTAAGCTTTAGTATTATCTATATAAAGTTTTAGTAAATTTTGAACGGCTCGCAAATATTTTTGCTAATTTACGTACAAATATCTCTATTCTAAAAATGAATTTCATTAACATGATTATTTTATACATGAATACTGGGGGGTGACGAACTAGCTTAAAAGCCTTATGTAGTAAAGGTTATAGATGAGTGGTCGCTTGAAAGATAAAAATAAATTAGAACCAAGTCCAACGAAAAATAAGACTTTTGTACGAAGCTTATTGATAATAGAATCAATAAAGTATAAAAATGGTGTTTATCTTTTTATGGCACGCGCGCTTATAACTATTGCTGTGTCTCAGGTTCAGAGGTTTTCGTCACCCCCTCAGACATGAATATATCTATAGCTAATTAATTATCCAATGATTAATGTGTAGCTTGAAAATGTAAATTATTTTTCAATAATCGTGCTACTTGTTTAATAAGCTGAATGAACTCAAGAGTAATCCTAACAATGATAATAAATAACAGAAGTCGAATTTTTAAAAGCACGAAATTTTATTCTGGCTTGCTTGGAACGCTAGTTGCTGTCTTGATAATAATATTCTATTGGGTAGCAGGTGGTACATCAGCTAAAGGTTATAAAACCTCTTGGATTGGTAATACTTTTGGTGGTGGTGAAAAGTGGGTGCAAAACCAGGTTCTAGACATGTACGTTGCTCCAGATGGTACTGTTTTTACAAACAGTCCTTGGGATGAAGCCGGTAGAGAAGCTGGAGTCTATAAAAATGGAGATGCCATTGCAAGAGCAGAAGATATACATGGGTGGGAAAGATTTGGTGGTATTGCTGTTACTGCCGATAAAAAGTATATGTATGTAGCGATGCTACAAGGTCATGTGGATGGTAAAGATAATGATTATCCTCCACCTAAAACTACTTGGTTTTGTGTGCGACGTTTCGATTTATCTGGAAAACCGGCGCCATTTACAAACGGTAAAGGTTGGGATAAAAGCATGTTGATTGTGAGTGAGAAAAATGAAGTTTCTGGATTAGCAGTTAGTGACTCGGAATTATATGTTGCAATTCGCGATGAGAATTTAGTGCGTGTGTACGATACACAGACATTAAAACAAGTTCGTAGTTTCGCAGCTAAGAGTCCAACAAAAATTGCGGTTGACCAGCAGAAAACTTTGTGGATTATGCAACATCCCAAGGGCGCAAACTCTAACATATTGCGCTATACAAAACAAGGAAATCTTCTACCGCAAGTAATAAATAATGTCCCCAAAGCGAATGCGATTGCGGTAGATAGCCAAAATAGATTATTAATTGCAGATAATGGTCAAAATCAGCAAATTTTAATCTATAACATTAAAAACCAACCAGTTAAAGTTGGTACATTTGGAGTCAAAGGTGGTGTTTATGCAGGAAAACCTGGAGAAATTGGAGATTTAAAGTTTTACGGAATTACTGGTGTTGGTGCTGATGTGAGTGGAAATATCTACGTTAACAGCAGTGGTTTCAACCAAGGTGACAACACACAGCAAGTCAAGACTGGTACTGACATCAGAAAATTTTCACCGTCGGGTGTCATGCAGTGGCGTGTTGTTGGTTTACCATTTGTAGATAACGCTGATGCTGACCCAAAATTTGATGGCGTACATGTGTATACAATGCATGACCATTACGTGATGGATTATAGCAAGTCTGCTGGTAAGCAATGGAATTATAAAGGTTATACTTTAAATCCCTTCAAATACCCTCAAGATATACGCTTACGTGTTGCCCACGGTTCAGTATTTTTCCGTCGTATTCAAGGTAAACCTTTTGTCTACTACACTGATATGTTTGGTGGGTTTCTCCATGCATATCGCTTCAATCCTGCCACGGATGGCGAAGTTGCTATTCCATCAGCAATGTTTCAAGGAACACCTACAAATCAAGACGAAAAAGTAAAGCCAGATAGTTGGCCCCCTAACCAACCACAAATTGGAGATTGGATATGGCAAGATAAAAACGGTAATGGCGCCTTTGATAAAGGTGAGTTTGATGCAAGTAAGCGTGATTATCCTTATCAAGGTGGATGGTGGGTAGATAGCAAAGGTGACGTGTGGAAAACTTTACGGATACCTGAAGGAATTCGGCATTTTCCTTTGCAAGGTCTTGATGCCAAGGGGAATCCTATCTACACTTACAGTTCGATGAAAAAATTTGCGACTCCAGAGATTATCAAAGATATTCGTCGAATCCAGTATTTTCCTGATACCGATACAATGTACTTGTCTGGCTTCACAGAAAAATACCCTGCTGCTTACGATGATGGCAAAGCATTCGGGAGTGAAATCATCCGCTACGATAATTGGAGTAAGGGAAACCGCAAAGAACGCTGGCGAATTGGCGTTCCTTATGATACTAAAGCTAATCCCGAAGTTCTCACAGCCTCGATGGATATAGCTGGTGATTACGTATTTTTTGTGACAGTTAAGCAGGCTGAAGTATATGTATATAACAAAACGACTGGAACTTTTGTTACTAAGTTCAAGCCGGGTCCAGAAGTTGCAAATGAAAGCGGTTGGATTGATATTCCTTATGGTATTAGAGCATTCCGCCGCGCTAATGGTGAATATTTAGTTTTTGTCGAAGAAGATGCGAAAGCTAAAGTAATTATGTATCAGTTACCTAAGAAAATTCAGCCAATGAAGGCATCTTTAAGGTGATTTGTAAGGTGGGCACTGCCCACCTTACATATAGACAGTTTATTTTTGATACGGAAAACCATTAGCAATTTGTGAAGAGTTATATTTCTTAGCTGCCATTGCTATTCCCATAAATCCCCACAACGTTATGCCTGATAGTCCAAGCATCAAACTACTAAAAATCATTTGAAAGAATATTGCTAGACTAATTGAACGCGCGGTACAAGCGAATGAGTCTTTACGATTTTCTGAACCTAAAAAGCTGTTATATAAAATGAATATCATGGCGCCTAGGTATGGAATGGCGCCAAACCAACCGAGTGCAAAAAAAGTATCTAAAATGCCACTATCGAGAACGATATTCACTAACTTACCATCTTTATCTATTACCCATGTGCCACCAATGCCTTGACCAAATACAGAAGACAGCGCAATACCTAATTTACGGTCGTAAGTATTTGAACGGTCGTTAAAACTTTGGTCTTTTTCAATGTTATTTATAGATTCTATACGCTCAGTTATTACTTTCCCAAATGGTTCGATTGTTGCAAGTGGGACAACGCAAAGCGCTAGTATAATTGCTGTGACTGCAAGTCGCATTTGTAACTTAGGTCTGAGATTTGTTATTAAACTAACTACCCCAACTACCCAACCACCCCATGCTGAACGTACTACAGTTAATAGAAATGATATGTAGCCTACAATTGATGCAGCAAAACCAATCGGGCGAACATTATTAAGCAATATTAATAAACCCACCATCATTATGTTCGCAAATGGGCCTGGAGAGTGCATTGTACTCCAAACACGAATTCCTAATGGTTTGGGATTTCCCATCGTAGTCAGTTTGGTTTGAATTAACCAAAATTTATCCCATTCAGGTGCCACTAAATATTGATATATTCCATATGCGCCAGTTATTAGCACACACCAAAGAAATACTGTTTGAATATTTTGGCGGTATGAAGGATAATCACGCCACTTTACAAATACGTGGAATCCATAAAGAACTGGCACCAACCAGTCGAGTGCTGTACGAAATACTACTACTTTATCGTAACTTATTAATCCAACTGCCATCCCATAAAATACTGACATAATTGCCACAACAAACGGAAAGCCACCTATACGTAGTGACCTGGGCAATTCTTTAACAAATGTCCAAAAAGTAATTAATGTAACTAAGTATGGTGTAATTAAAATAAAGCCGTTGGTGTCCCAACCGCTTTTATAATCAATTAGGCGCCTAATTATAGCAATAAGAAACCATAACCACCAATTAAAACCAATGTAAAGTGCTGGATATCTAAGGTAAAGAAAAATACCAACACATAGGGAAAAGATTGGAAAAGCCTGTCTTAATAAGCTTGCGGCGCCGAAATAGCAAGCTATAGAAAACACTATTAGTGAACCGATTGCAAGCCATGCGAACAATGGTGAATGTTCTTTCGGAGCATGTTGTTGGTACGGATAAGATAATAACGATTGGTCGTTCATTGCAAATCACCCACACTCAACATTTTTAACTGAGTTTATTTTTTCAGGTTGCACTATGAGCCATGTTTGCCAACCCTGCCATCGTCCTTTTAGTGATGCTACGAATTTCTTTAATGCTAAAGTATTTTCACTCTTGAAGAATCTGACAACCTGTACTATTCCATATGCATCTCTTGTTCCCACTAGCACAGCCCATAAAATATATATTAACCGTTTGATGGGTTGTAAATATTCCAGTAGAATAAGAGTCTCGTTATGTGCCAAATTAATTACAGCAACCTCATTAAATATACCGCGCTTATCTTCATCAAAACGCTGTGCTGGGTAGTGGTTTACTGCTACTTTTGGGTCATAAATTAACTTCCAACCTGCTTTTTGCACCGATAAACTAAATGCTAAGTCATTATGTACCTGGGCGCCTGTTCCTCGTAACCGCGTATCGAAGCGAACATTTTTAAGCGCGCTTCGACGATAGCTCATATTCGCACCTTTGAGAATATCCACTTCGCGTGCTTCACCAATACCGACATGATGTTCACCAATCATTCGTCCAAACCATTGCACTTTACCTACAATTTGCTTGGCGCCGGAAACTAGTTTGTCTCCTTCGTAGATCCAGTCACGTCCACCCACTCCACCAATACAACTATCATTTAGAAAGTAGTTTTCGATACGGGCAAGCCAATCACGATGTGGCATTGCATCATCATCGGTAATGGCAATAATATCTCCAGAAGCTTGATCTAGAGCTGCATTCAAAGCAGCCACTTGCCCTGGAACACTTACTTTACAAATTGTTAGTGGCAGCGATTTCTGATCGAATGTTTTTATGAACTCCCAAGTGTCAGTATCAATGTCTCGAACTACTACCATGACTTCATCCGCAATGCGCGTTTGCTCCTGCAATGCTTCAAGGCACTGAGACAAGTCTTGCGGACGACGATAAGTTGGGACGATAACAGTTAAATACATTGTTTATTTTGATAGTAATAATTTAGATAATTATGTTGAATTTACATAATTATTTTTAGATTTTTATGCATCTAATAATCGGTCGGTCCATGTTTGTGGTATATAACTTAACATAAATGCAGCTAATGTTCGGGTATTAAATTTTTGCTTACTAAGAGCGCATTTAAGATAAAAGCGCGCTTGGACAAGTTGCTTACTTCGCATCAAGCCAATCCCCAAAGTTGTCTGAGCGTGCAACCATTTCTGCTCGAAGTATGGATGGAATTCAGCTAGATTTTGGTCTTGAAGAAACTTCCCATAGCAAAATATTTCCGACTTTGCTTTACGAATTTTGCCTTCTAAATTGCGACCTCCACTTTGCATTGTGTCAGTTTGTTCGTGTTCACGGTAGCGGGTTAAGCGTTCTGGGTAATAATATGCTCCTTTACCAGTACGACAACATACATACGCGAGGTATACATCCCACATTCCAGCGATATCTAAAGAAAACTCGTGCCAATCTACAATTTCTCTTCTAATTACAGCAGCAATTGCCGGTGATACTGACTGATGAACAAGTGCATGTAAAGCAAATGGTTGATAAATTCCTTGCTTGAGGTTATGACGTTTGTAAGCGCGTGTACATTCTTCTGTCTTCTGCATATCGATTTCACCTGAAGCATTCATCATGTAGTGGTCGCAAAAAGCTAAAGCTACGTTAGAATTTCCTTCAAGTAGGGGAACCATTTTTGCTAAATAATCTGGCTCCCACATGTCATCATCGAGTAAGCTAGCGACGTACTTACCGCGCGCTAATTTAAATGCCTTAATGGTGTTTGGCAGCATTCCCAAGTTGCTGGAATTACGATAAAAGCGAATTCTAGGGTCATTAAACGACTCGACGATTGCTTGGGGACTTTCTGGGCTACAATTGTCAGAGACGATTATTTCAATATTTCTATATGTTTGATTGACAGCACTTGTGAGAGCTTGCTTTAGATACTCTGGTCGGTTGTAAGTGGGAGTAATGACGCTTACTAAAGGCTGCTGAACTGAGTTTTTCCGCATTTGAGTTGTAATTTGATATTCTAAAAAATTGAAAAAATACTCAAAATTTATTAACGATTAGGAAAAGCGAAAGTCCCTTTTGTATAATGATTTGCATTAGGGTGACCAACGCTTTTTAGAAAACGTATAGCAGTAGCAACTGGGCTGTAATGCTCTAGTGCCCAAAGTTTTCCTTGTATCGAAACTTTTTCTAGTATTTCTGGTTCATCTCGTATTCTAGTTATAGCTTCATCTACGTTATCTAAGTCAATACCAATATAATGGCGCCAGTTTTCTGGCATTACAGGTAATTGAAAGCCGTATTTTTCAAAGTCAACGTGAAATGTTGCACAACCACTAGCAAGTGATTCCCACAATCGCCAACTATCCCACTGAATAATTCGATTGGACTTCAAGCCTAATTGACTATAACCAGCCTTGAATGCACGACTAATAAGACTTGCTGGGTCTTTGGGAAATGCAGGAATGAAGAAACCACCAAAGGTAGCACATGCAGCCGAATTTTTTAATCTTTGATAATAATTTGGATTATGGCGCCTTCCCGTTCGCTGCCATAACCAATAATCATAAGGATTTATCGGGTGATTAGTATCGGTCGATTTATCTAAAGATATAATTTTTTCTAATTTACCAACTACTTCTTTCTCAACCGTTTTTCTAACTGAATGAGCAAAGTGGATATTGTGCCTAAAGTTAATTAAGAGCTTTCTTTGTCTATCTTTAAACTTTGGACTATTGCTAGTAGCTTTAACAATACGTTCTGATAGTCCAAAAGCCCAAGGATAAACATTAGATGGAAACTTTAATTTGCTGTTGAAATGAGTTTTAAAAGCAAAATCAACTTTTCGATATTCAGGTTTGGATGAAAAAGTTTTACCTCCATCACAGTCATCGAGAGATGCTGTAATGTATTTACGGTTCTTATGAAATAATTGTTCCGGAGTAATGAAGTTTTCAGCAAATATGTCACCAAATACTACTATAGAACAGTCTTCATGGCTAATCAAGGCGTTTTTACGGAATAAAAAGTCCCCTGAACCCGGAGACAGGCGCCAGTATGAATTATTGGCATAAACTTCCATACCTAGTGTTTTTAATCCTTCGGCTAAAGCTATCAATAGGTGTGGATAACCAACACGTTCGGCAGGCGTTGACAAATCAGGCTCCGAACCTATATAAAAATAAACTCTTTGATTGAAATCAGCCATATATAACCTTAAATTTAATTAGTATGCAGCTACATTTAGATATATAAAGCTAACTATCTACGTATATTTTTATTCGCAGTTACTAGCTAATCATACCTGTCCCATGCTGCATTTTGTGATATTTCCATAGGGCGCCTTGTTGGTCGAGTAGTTCTTGATACCGTCCCTGCTCTACAATACGTCCCTTTTCCATCACCACGACTTTATCAGCTTTCGCAATAGTTGAAAGTCTATGTGCAATAGCAATTACAGTTCGACCAACGGAAAGCTGTTCTAGCGATTCTTGAATAAGTCGCTCTGAAACAGCATCTAATGCACTAGTCGCTTCGTCCAAAATCAGAATCTCTGGGTCACGTAACAATGCACGGGCAATTGCAAGACGTTGCCGTTGTCCTCCAGATATATTTACACCTCGGTCTCCTAACTGAGTATCAAAACCTTGAGGCATTTTCTCAATAAATTCTATTGCATTTGCCTGCCGAGCAGCTTCTCTAATTTCTGCTTCTGTTGCGTTTAGTGTTCCATAAGCAATATTCTCCCAAACGGTCGCGTTGAAAATAAACGTGTCTTGACTAACTACAGCGATTTTGCTACGCAGTGAGTTAATTTCAAACAACCGTATGTCAATTCCATCAATAAAAATTTGACCTTCGGTTGGGTCATAAAAGCGTGGTATCAAATCAGCTAATGTGGTTTTACCCGCTCCTGAACCTCCTACTAATGCCGTCGTTTTTCCTCGTTCGATTGATAACTTAATATTATGCAACACTCGATTTTCTTCGTCGTAGCCAAAATCTACAGAAACAAAATCAATAGAACGTTTTAATCCTTGGAACTCAATCGAACCATTTTGAAAATAAACTTTATCATCTGTTCTAATTAAATTCTTTATAGTTTCTGTAGTACCGTGCAACGTACTTAAAAATGCCAAGGTTCCATTGATATCTTGAACGTTAGGAACTAGACGTGCTAATACAAACAAAAATCCTAATAAAGCTGAGACTTGAATTTTTCCAGGTACAACAAACTGTGTGTACCCTAACATAATTAGTCCAACCAAAACAGTACTAGCAACTCCATCGGCGGCAGGCTTGACCATTGACCAAGCAACGGTTATTTTTTTGCCAGCCTTAACTACATCATCACTGGCATTATAAAAACGTTCGCGTTCCAAATTATGGGTAGCAAATGCATGAACAGTCCGAATTCCATTAATAAATTCTACTGCTCTTGATGTATATCTACCACTGGCTGCCGAAGTTTCAAAGCTTAACTCTCTAACGCGCCTATTTAACGTTGATAAAGCAACGGCAATTAGGCTAAATAAAAGTATTGAAGTAATTGTCATCTCCCACGATATCCAAAGTATCGACATCGCATATATTGCTAATGTCATGGCTCTGGTCATCAAAAACGAAGCACTGCTAAAGCCATTTTTGATTTTTTCAATTTCTGTGGTGAGTATATTTATTAGTTCCCCAGAACGGGTTTTACTAAAATAACTAAGTGGAAATGCCTGTAACTGCTCAAAAATTTGTTTGCGTAAGCGGTCAGCAAGCAAGAACTGTGCAAATTCAGTATATATTGCTGTTAAGTAATTAAATCCTGCCCGCATCCAGGTGCTTAATGCAATCAGTATACATACTCTAATTAATCTATTAGTTGGCGATTCGTGAAGTCCTAAAATTAAATCGTCAAACCATCCTAGTCCAGTTTGTAAGGGTTGAGAGTTTGGCAATAATGTTTGTAAAAAAGATATAAGTAATCCAATTCCTAACCCTTCCATTAATGCCGCACAAAAAGAACAAACTACAGCTAAAATTGCTATCTTGCGAAAGTGCTTAAACTCACGCAATATTAAATAGTTATTTTGCCAAAATTTACTAGCTTTAAACCAAATATTTAACTTACTTCGTTTCGATTTAGATGCTTGGTTATTCATAAATTTAATAATTATTCCCAAAATTAGACGCACTGTTTCTATTCGGATGTAGTATTTTCATAAATAAATCAAGGCAATAGTTTACACTAAATACCTTGATTTTAGCTATAGAGGTTGGCTATCTAAATGCAGTAGTTTTGATTCTGATGCGGTTTGCCACAAACCTGCAATTCCTGGAGCTTTGTTAAGTTGCCTTAATTTTTCTGGATTGAATTTTACGGCATCTTCTAACTTAATAGACTGGCGCCCAAACAGATTAATTTCACCACGCAATATGTTTAGCAATAGAGGTATGTTATCTAATCCGTATTTACGCATCAAGTTACCAATTAATGTATAATTTGTGTCTAAGGTATTAAGTAAATTATTTTGGTAACAGAAATCGTCAACTACATTTTTATTGATAGCAGTTGTGCGGAACTTAACGACTTGAAATAATTTGCCTCGCTTCCCAACATACCACTCACGTGTAAATAAGGAACCAGGTGAATAAACACGCATTAATATAGTTAGTCCTAATGCAACCGGACTCAATACCATTAAAAGAATGAACGCGACAATCCAGTTAAGAATAACTTGACACCATTCCCAAGGGTTTCGCTTTGATGTTTCAAGTGATGGGATACTTAAGTATATAGATTTGCCTGCGGCACTCGTTGCATCGGCCCATAATTTGACTTTTGAAAAACCCAGTTCTGGGTCTATCAATACTAAATTTACGGGGGAGTGTTCAAGACACTCAACTAAAGATTCTTTGTTATTTGTCGCTGGCAAGTAAGGTTGCTTTTGCTGTCCAACAGGTCTTACTAGTAACTTACCACGGCGCCAAGTAAGTGTACAGTAAGGTGAGTTCTTCTGTTGCTCAAGACTAGCTTCGGTAAAACTATTTTCTAAATTCCGAATAGTAGATATTGTCATAACGATTTTTTTAATCGTGGTAGGTTGTTGTGATAAGGCAAGTGGTGCCAACGAGGCGCCAGTTGCAGAAGAGTGCAAACTGAGAAACTACCAAAAACCACAGGTGCTAAAGTGAGAGATGATTAAAACAACCTCTTAGAACCACATTATTAAAGCATTTTATAAATAGGTATATATCGAATAAGTATGTATAAAATGCGAATACAAAAATTTTAGATAATTCTAGTCAGTTCGCTCTTATTGTTTCTTGAGTAGATTTAATCTCTAGTATATAATAATCCGTAGAGATAACTAGATTACAAACCAATTCTTCATTTATTCTTTAAACATATAGGGGCTTTTCGCCTTATTTATTAAGCTATGATGAACTCTTTTTTCGCTTCATCATATTTACTTAAGTAATTCTATTATTCTAGCATAGCAAAATAATATGACCATTGAAATGTTAGTTGTCTATATGGTAATTTAAGCGGATATTTACAATTCCTATATCAAATATCTAGTTTTCTAGTTATTTTTTAATATTCAGAAACCGGGTTTCTAGGGTTTATAAAAAATAAGAGAGACTAAACATGTTTAGTCTCTACATTTATATAAAATATTTTGTTTGCTTTTGTTTAATTGTCTTCGCCTGGTTTTAAAGCTAAACGCTGTTGTTGTTGAGTGGCATATGGAATGTATGTAGCTGCGGTACTCGATACGCCATTTGCGACAACCCCAATCAAATTCAATCTGTTTAACATTGCTGTTGCTTGGGTAAGTTGAGTGCGAGTGACTCGACCGATACTTGCTACCATAACGGTGCTGCGGCAGGCAGAACCAGCTAGTAAAGCATCGACTAACCCCAAAACTGGTGGTGCATCAACAAGTACTAAGTCGTAGTTTGCCTCAAATGCTGCCATTAATTGTTTCATTCGAGGTGAACTTAAAAGGTGAGCTGGGTCTGCTGGTGCCGGACCTGCGGTTAAAATATCAATGTACGATGAACCTGATGTTTGGATGCTGATTTGCGATGGTAAGTCTACGTCGCTTGCAAGTAAACTTGAAAGTCCTTGCTCGTTGGGTAAATTAAGCTGTTTGTGTAATGTTGGCTCGCGCAAATTCGCATCTATTAATAATACTCGTTTGTGCAAACGCGCGGCGCTCATTGCCAAGCCTAATGACAGTGCTGACTTTCCATCATCGGGTAGCGCGGAAGTTACCATCAATGATTTGAGTGCTGCAACAGTGTTCAAAAGTTCGATATTCTTGAATATTAAATCTAATGATTCCCAACGTGGAGGTGATTGTAATACTTGAATTGTCCAAGGTGACAAAACTTCTGGTTTGCCAAAGGGCAACTTAATAACAGATTCTCTGTTCTTGGCTGCTGGAAGCTTGGGTGTTGTACCTAATAAAGGTAAAGCGATTTGCTTTTCTAATTCGGCTGTAGTATGTACCGAATCATCAGAAGCTTCACGAACTGCTGCCGCAATTCCTCCTAAAATTAATCCTACAACTCCACCCAACAATAAATTTTGTTGCATGAACGGACCCATAAAGGCGCCTAGTTGTGGTTTTTCTACTACTTTCCAGTCAAATTGACCTTTATCAAGCTCTTGCCGCACTTGCTGTTCGGCTTTTAATAGTTGGTTGTAACGTTCACGGTTCAGTTGTACCAGGGGTTGCAAACGGTTGTATTCAGCTAAAAGTGCTGGGAACCGCTTTAAATCGTTACGTAATTGCTGCTCTTTTTCACCAAGGCTTTGATAACGCGCTTGTAAACCTAGTATATCCGTTTGAGATTCAACTAATTTAGATGCTAAGTTTAGGTCTATTTGACTGTCGTTACCTTGAGAGCGAAGATTTTGTGGGTCAAGGTTAACTGCACTTGCGTTTCCTCCTAAAGTTGAGCCAACCTCTTGCTGTAAAAGCTGCTGTTGTTGCTGCCTTTGCTCGATTAGTTTTCTAACGTTTGGAGCTTCGTCTGTATATACTAGTCGCTCTTTTGCAAGTGCTAAATCGGTTTTTTGAATTTCGTTTAGCATTGCTTGATAACGAGTAGACTGACTCAACCGTGCAGAAACAAGAGCGTTTTGAGGTGTCCGCTTGAGTTGTTGTTGCAAAGACTCGTAACGCGCAACAGCTTCTTGATACTGCGCGCGAATGTTACGTCCGTCTTGCTGAATACTTGTTAAAGATTGTTCCAGAGTTTTGACTTCAGATTCTGGGTCAGTCAAATTTTGAGTTTTGCGGAACCTTAAAAGCCTGCTTTCCGAATCAGCTAGTTCTTTACGGACTTTTTCTAACTGTTCGTTGATTACTTTTAAACCTCTCTTCAAACGGTCTTTTTGCTGCTCTTTATTATAATCAAGATACACTTTTTGCAGCACTTCTAAAACGCGCTGTGTTTTAATTTTATCTTTATCACTGTATTCTATCTGAAAAATTTTCGTGGCAAGGTTATCATCTTTTTCCTTGACTTGAGAAAGCACTAAAGCTTTTCTAATATCTCCAATAGTAATACCTGGATATTCACGGTCTAATTCTTTCGCAGCTTTTTCAATATGCTCGGAATTTCGCATCAAATTAAGCTGTGTTGCAGTATCTACCTGAACACTGGGGTCTGTAAATTGGTTTTCTTGTGTTTGTGTGCCACCACCTTGTGGCGTTTTTCCTTGATAGTTTGGTTCGACCAAAAATTGCATCGAACTTTTATAAGTAGGTGATGCGTTTTTGGTGATAAAAGCAGTAATGGCTAGCGATGATAAAAACACCGCTAAAAACCAAGGAAGTCTGCGAATTAAAACCGCTAACAACTGCCCATATCCTGGGTCATTATTGTCAGGAGGTGGTGAATTGAAAATTGGATTAACTGTGGTCTGTATCACGTTTGCTTCCCCTCAGCGAACAAATCAATTAAATACAATTAGATAATTGATACGAACATGCTTGGTCGATAACTTTTTCGACCTTGCTAAAAAACGCTTGTTCTGAAAAATTAGACACCGCGTGTTCACGGATATCTTCGTAGTCCCAATAGATTTCCCTGGATTCTAAAAGCGCTGTTTGTAAGGACTCTGGCGTTTGCCGTTTAAAGAATACACCTGTTTTACCTGGTACTTGAGTATCTAATACTCCACCAGCACCAAAAGCAATTACAGGAGTTCCGCTAGCATTCGCTTCGACTGGAACTAATCCATAATCCTCTAATGCTGCAACGATAACCGATTTTGCGTTGGCAAACAACTGAGTGCGTTGTACATCGGTAACGTGTCCGACAAACTCAATATTTGAGAGCGCTTTCGATTTTAACCTCTCCCGCTCTGGACCGTTGCCTGATATCAACAGGCGCCATCCTAACCAGTTAAAGGCTTCGACTATTATATCAAGGCGCTTGTAGCTAATCATCCTGGCTGAAGCAAGATAGTAATCATCTTTACTATTCGAGAACAGAAACTTGCCTGTGTCGATTGGATAATTGATGACTATTGCTCTTTTTCCGTAGATGCTTTGAATTCGACGAGCTACTACACTCGAATTCGCTATATAAAGGTCTGGTTCTTGTGCGTATGTCAAGTCAACACGACGCATCATGTCAAAAATTTGTTCGATTATTGGGGCAAAATACCGATAATCACCATACTCACGTAAATAAGTTTCGGTATCCCACAAAAATCTGGTGACGTTATGGCAAAAGCAAACATGACGCGCTCCTGGTCTTTTACGAACTGCTTTTGCAAAACTTGTACTACTACTAATAATTAAATCGTATGATTCTAAATCTAAAGAACGAAATGCTGGAAAATATAAAGGCGCCATAAGTCGAAAGTATTTTGCGGCACCAGGAATATTTTGTAAAAAAGTCGTGTTAACAACTCTAGAACCCAGGTCTATCGTTTGTTCGCGGTCATATACAGAAGTAAAAATATCGGCTTCTGGATAGCGTTTACACAGTAACTCAAACACACGCTCTGCCCCACCGCACTGGGTCAAGTAGTCATGGACAAGAGCAATTTTCATAATATTTCCCTGATATTTGTATAATTTGTGTTTTGATTAATATCACAAAGTCTGAAACAATACATACATTTGATAGCGCTTTTATACGTTTAATTGATTAATAAGATTACTCAAGCATTTTTTGTATACAATATTCAATACTATATTTAATAAATGCCTTGTAAAGATTGTATAAATTTATCAATTAGAATTTTACATGTTTTAGTACAAGCATAAACTTTCCTTGTTTAATAAAAGTTTTTAATAAAGATACGGTTATGGGTTTGTGTTGGGTTACGCGAAGCGCGTAACCCAACCGGAGTTATCCCAAAAGACGTTTAGTAAATAGCTGTTTAATTATCATATGGGTACTTCAAGTATTTGAGGCTGCTCTTTGCAATATTTTTACAGACATTTCAAACTTAGACTACCAAATGTAAAAATTTGCTATTACTGCATAAAATCAACGCGAATTACATGAGACTACTATCCAACTGCTGCCATTGCTTTCATTGGAGCAAAATATGCATCTTGTTCCGCACGCAGTTTGTCGCAAAGTCTACCACTGGGCAATTCCACGTCATCGTAAGTCAATACTTGGTCTTTAGCGATATCACGCTTGAGACGACATCCTTCTGCTAAACCCATTGGTAATAGTTTCTGCTGTTGAGTAATGTCCGAATTTTCGCACTGCCCGTATGTCATGTAATAACCGATACCATCTAGTGTTTCACCTGCTTTCAGGTCAATTTTCGCGGTGGTAACAACATCGACAAGTGGTTTTCCTTGCGGCGCCAATATATAGTCACCGAAAAGAACAACACGCGCAACAGAGAGCGGAACTTCAAAGTGACAAAGGTGATAAGGTGTGTAGAAACTGTAAAGTGGTCCCTCACCCAATTTATAAAGGTTTAAGTAATGTTGCTGTTTTGGGTCATCATGTGAACCAAACACAAATACACCTGGCCCAGGTTTGGCGCCAACAACATAGTCAACGATGCCTCCCAATTCTTTGAGTTGGTCAACATCATACATATTCGTCATTTCATCGACGTGACCAGTGAAGTCATAACCAAACATTCCTCGCTTGGCAACTTTCATTCCTGTGGCATTAGCAACAATAGCTTGCTCGAATGAGATTTTGGTTCCATCAGCAAAGCTTGTCACCATGCTGGGTTTTTGACCCCAGCGTTTCGCAAAAGCTTCTTGAGTAGTTGGGTTACGATATGGGTCTTGCAAACCTTTGATGTTGCCGCACAATAAAGGAGTTAAGCCGATACTTTTAACAAAACGGTATAAATTTAGTTGTACTCCCGGTTGATCCCCGTCGCAAGCTGTTAGAATAACACCAGCTTTATCAGCGTAAACTTTTAAAATCGCGCCAATAGTTCCATCGAGTTCGGCATTCATCATCACTACATGCTTATGATTTGCTATTGCTTCCATAACTATATGGGCGCCAAATTCGACGGCGCCAGTTACTTCAATAAGCGCATCAATTCCTTCAGCACGACACAATAACATCGCGTCTTCGGTAACTGCATAACTACCACGTGCAATAGTGTCTTCTAATTCGGTTACAGTTGTTACTGTTTGAAAATTTTCAATTCCCGCTTCTGAATACGCGCGCTTGGCTGCATCAAGATTACGGTTTGAAATTGCCACCAATTCCATACCCGGAACTGAGTTAGCAATTTGATTTGCTATTCCTCTTCCCATAAATCCGGCGCCAATCATTGCGACTTTGACCGGATTACCAGCTTCTTGACGTGCTTTTAATGCGGTATCAATAATTATCATGTTCAATTACTCCGTTTATTGTGAAATTAATATTGCGTTTACCCAGCTATGGCACTTGCTAGTTGTTTATCAACGTTTGTAGTCAATTCTTTTGTACTCCGATTTTTGATAATGTCCAGTACTGCATTGCGGTAAGAGTAAGCAAAACATTCTTTAGTATGATTATTTCTGGCGTATTCCCATGCTTTGCGTGACATGGTTTTGAGTTCTTCTGTTGGTCGATTGGATACGAACTGAATGGCTGCTTGAATATTTTGAATTGAGCAATCTTTAAGAATTACTCCAAAATCATACACGTTGGCGCCTGTTTCGTAGCTAAGAACCGGATATACTCAAGTCGAGCGTTAATTTTCCGAGACACTAAAGAGAACAAATTACTAACTTTATTCGTTATTCTTAACATTTCCTACCCCTGATTGACTTATTGCATGAACTCTAGTAATTAACTCTCTTGTGGGATGCCTACCACAAGAAATTCTTTATTGGGACACTAACTAAACTGTGCCACCTACAACTGTGGCGCGTAAAAGAGGCCAATTCATATCCTTCTCGGAAATTTCAGTAACTTCAAGCGGCCATTGAATATTGAAAAAGGGGTCATTGTAACGTAAACCGCGCTCGTACCCAGGAGTATAAAATTCTCCAACTTGGTAGACAACTTCTGCATCATCGGTAAGTGCTTGATAACCATGAGCAAACATTTCTGGAACATACAACGCACGTCGGTTATCTGCGCTTAGTTCCACGCCAAAATGCTGTAAAAACGTTGGGGACTCTGGACGCATGTCAATAATCACATCGTAGATAGCACCTTTTGTACACCGTATTAACTTGGTTTCTGCTGCTGGTGCGATTTGATAATGCATTCCCCGTAACGTTCCTTTTTTATAGTTGTAGGATAAGTTACACTGAGCAACAACAGGCTTCAAGCCGTGCTGTTCAAATTCTTTTCCACAGAATGTGCGAGCAAAAAAGCCACGATGGTCGTGCTTTTCTTCTAGGTCAACAACGAAGGCGCCTTGTAGCTCGGTTTCTTTCAAAATCATAAAAAAATATTACCTCAAAGTGATATGTTCTTCAGTACTATTACTCATTTATTAGAAACCTGGTTTCTACGCAAAATCATCGTTTTTATTACAATATTCAACTAAGAAACCCGGTTTCTATTGGATGTAAAGTTTTATCGACTTGTTTGTTAAGCTTCATTAAATCAAATGCTGATACTGCTACTAAACGCCAAAAAGGAATCACTATTTGAAGCGTGTAGAGAGGCCATCTACGTAAGGCGCCTAACAGTACTTTTAAATTTGCTTCTCTAAACGAGTTGTAGTAAGTGAAGCACTGAAGTGCTTACAACGAGTGCTTATTCATAACTTACTACAAACATATTACGACCTTATAACGAACTGATTACAACCGTGTTACAAAGTTTTGAAATTAGCTGTTTTTTGCCCAGAAAAAGTCTTGATCAATTTGAGCCGTCCGAATCAAATACTCAAGCTGTTTTAATCTAGTAAATCCTCTTGAAGTAAAAGTTTCTTCGGTCATGTCAATACGTTGAAATAAATCGTATAATTGCTCGGCGCCGCGTTGAGCGTTCCAATCGCATTTGAAACCAGGTAAAACAGTATTAATTTTATCGAACGACACACGGTAGCTACGATTATCGGCGCCATTATCACCAAAGCTCAATTTACAACCTTTAAAGACATCGGCGATGATTTCAGCAATTTCTTTAACGCGGTAATTGTTAGAGGTATCACCAACATTAAATATTTGGTTGTGAACAATATCGCGAGGTGCTTCAAGCGCGCAAACAATTGCTTTACAAATATCAAGAGCATGAACCAGTGGGCGCCAAGGAGTACCATCACTGGTCATCTTAATTTCTTTAGTTGTCCATGCCAGTCCTGACAAGTTGTTCAATACAATGTCAAACCGCATCCGAGGTGAGGCGCCGAAAGCTGTTGCATTCCGCATGAATGTTGGCGAAAAGTCGTCTGAAGCCATTGGCGCCAAATCATGCTCAACTAAAGTTTTGCACTCAGCATAAGCAGTTTGAGGATTAACTGGAGACTCTTCGGTTACATCTCCTGCTGTCGCCACTCCGTAAACACTACATGAAGACATGTAAACAAAACGGCGTATACCAGCATCTTTTGCCAACTTGGCAAGACGTACCGAGCCTTTATGGTTAATATCGTAAGTTATGTTAGGTGCAAGTTGGCCTGCTGGGTCATTCGATAGTTCCGCCATGTGAACAATTGCTTCAACCCCTTCTAAATCTTCGGCGGTAATATGGCGAATATCTTTGTTAAGGGTTTTAGCGGTAATCTCTGTACCGTTATATAACCAGCCAACTTTGTAGTAGCCAGTATCTACTCCGAGAACTTCGTGTCCACGTTCATGAAGCAGAGCAGGAAGTAAAGACCCTAAATAACCTTCGGTGCCTGTGACAAGTACTTTCATGTTCGGTTGATTCCTTATTAGTAGTAAGAGTAATAAATGTTTATGCTGTGACTGCTGCGGTTAAATGAGACTGTTCGGGAATTTGAGCAACAATTGCTTTTCCAATTTCGAGTGAAGATGTAGCAGCAGGTGAAGGAGCATTACATACATTGATACTGTTTTGACCATGAATAATCAAAAAGTCATCCACAAGTTTGCCGTCATCCATTAATGCTTGTGCGCGTACACCTGCATGAGTTGGAATTACGTCAGAAGCCTGAACTTCTGGGATAAGTTGCTGTAAGCTTTTTACAAACGCTGCTTTGCTAAAAGAACGAATGATTTCTTTAATACCCTCATCGGCATGTTTTGCTGCAAGTTTCCAGAAACCTGGATAAGTCATAACCTCAGCAAAATCTCTTAAATCAAAGTCAGTTTTGGTGTAGCCTTCGCGCTTGAGACTAAGAACTGCGTTCGGTCCTGCGTGAACACTGTTGTCAATCATACGTGTAAAGTGTACACCCAAAAACGGAAAATCTGGATTTGGGACGGGATAGATTAAAGTCTTGACTAAATACCGCTTTTCTGGAACAAGTTCATAATATTCACCACGGAAAGGTACTATTTTCGCTTTCGGGTCAACATTATTGAGTTTGGCAATACGGTCACTATGTAATCCCGCACAGTTAATTACAAACTTTGTCTCAAAGTTTCCGTTGTTAGTTTCAAGTACCTGATTTTGACCACTGGGTACAATCCGTAACACCTTAGTATTAAGTCGCAAATCTCCACCTTGCTTTTGGATGATTTCAGCGTACTTTAAACAAACTTGCTTGTAATTTACTATACCCGTGGAGTAAACACGAATTCCGCCCACACTCTTAACATGAGGCTCAACTTCTTTAACTTCTTCTGGGGTAATTCGCTTTACCTTAATACCATTTTCTAAACCACGGTTGTAGAGGTTTTCGAGACGAGGCAGTTCTTGTTCATTTGTAGCAACTATGACTTTACCACAAACCTCGTGGTCGATATTATGTTCTTGGCAGAATTGCACCATCGAAGTGGCGCCATCGCGACAAAACTTAGCTTTGAAACTTCCTGGTTTGTAGTAGACACCAGAGTGAATAACACCGCTATTGTTTCCTGTTTGGTGGAATGCCCAGGTGCTTTCCTTCTCAAGAACCAAAATTTGAGCATCGGGATAACGTTTCCCTAAAGTCATTGCGGTAGAAAGACCGACAATGCCCCCACCGATAATAGCAAAATCGTACATTGATATAACCCTGTAACTAAAATAAAGTGAAAAGAGTTAGGTGTTAAGAGTTAGGTGTTAGGAGTTAGGAGTTGGGAGTTGGGAGTTTTTATTGTGTTTTGTATTAAGAACAAGGTTTAAACAATAAACTCATGTAGCTACAAATGTTTTATTGCAGATTCTGCATCTCATAACTCATAACTAAATATGATTACCAGGCTTTCCAAGGCGCCTTGTTTTTATTCCATAAATCTTCAAGGTAGTTGCGGTCGCGTAAAGTATCCATAGGTTGCCAGAAACCATTATGCTTGAAAGCAGAAAGTTGCTCTTTTTCGGCTAACTTTTCTAAAGGTTCTTGCTCCCAAACTGTGTTGTCGTCTGCAATTAAGTCAATAACCTCTGGTTCTAATACAAAATATCCACCATTAATCCAAGCTCCATCACCTTCGGGTTTCTCACGGAAGCTTGAAATTTTTGTTTGTTCCTGTCCAAGTACAATCGCACCAAAACGTCCTGGTGGTTGAACTGCAGTTAGTGTCCCTAAAGTTTTTTGCTCTTTATGGAATTTAACCAATTCTGTAATATTTACATCGCTAACACCGTCACCGTAGGTAAAACAAAAAGTTTCGTTACCAACATGTTCGCGAACTCGTTTTAATCTTCCACCCGTCATAGTATTGTCGCCAGTATTAACCAAGGTGACACGCCAAGGTTCTGCATTCCCTGCATGTACATTCATTTGGTTAAAACGCATATCAAATGTTACATCTGACATGTGTAAGAAATAATTAGCAAAATACTCTTTAATGACATATCCTTTATAACCACAGCAAATTATGAAATCATTGATGCCGTGGGCAGAATAGATTTTCATAATATGCCATAAAACTGGCTTGCCCCCGATTTCCACCATTGGCTTCGGTCTTACACTTGTTTCTTCACTTAAACGTGTCCCAAGTCCCCCCGCCAAAATCACTGCTTTCATGAAATCCCTCTAAAATTTCAGGTAAATTGATTGGATATTGTAATATTGATTGCACTTTGATGAAGCGCTTATCAAATCTAGAACAGCTAATTTTTTTTAATTTCTAAGTATATAATCTAACCGTATTTCTACGCTTGCATGTAAAGCCAAGATAAATTAACCAGTTTTATCTATGAAAAAATGGAAAAGTTTTTTATGGCGAAATATTCATTGTTATTACTTCATCGTTAATAAACAATTATCTAAACTATATGAATCTTTATTCATACTAGCGCCACTAATAATCTTAGATAGATACAATTATTTTTATTACTAACATATTCAGTATTTATTAGGTGATAATATAAGCAAACTCTTTGTTTATAAATAATATTTGTTTGTTACTCTATACTATTCGGTAACATAAATTACTTACAACTCAAAAGTTTACCTTGACGTAGTTAGTTAGTTTATAAAGATATTGTTAAGACTTGAACGATATATTTGAAATATATAAAATAAATGTAAAGACGTGAAATAGAGACGTGATAAATCACGTCTCTACATGTAATTTTTTAAAAATGTAAATTGATTTTTTAATTTGTTTTATCTATGATGTTTGAGTGTTGGAAGAATGCATCGCATTTATTTTCGATGACTACACAAATACTGCTCAAAGCTTGCTGGTAGTTATCCATGTCTTCTTGCTTTAGAGAGATTTTGGCGGCACGCTGTAAATCTTCTACTGCCTGCATTCGGTATCGACTAGATTCTTTACCTCCATATTGTGAAAGTTCGTAGCGTACAATTCCACGCTTGAGGTAAACTTTCGCCATTTGCGGATTTATACTTAGAGCTTGATTAAAATCAGAAATGGCGCCTCGATATTCTTTCTCAAATTCGCTACTATACTGTGCTATTTGATACCTAATTAAGCCGCGTTGATAGTAAGCTTCTGCTCGCGATGGGTTAAGACTGAGCGCTTGGTCGAAGTCTTGGATTGCTTTTCGGTAGTCGTCTTGCGATTCACCGCTGTACTTAGCTACTTGTGCGCGGACAATTCCACGTCGAATCAAAGCTTCAATTTCACTCGGATTCAGGCGGATGGCATCGTTAAAGTCAGAAATGGCGCCTCTATAATCTTTATCAGGGTCGCTACTGTATTCAGCAAGGATTAAACGAGTGTTACCGCGACTTACATAAGCTTTGGTTTCTGAAGGATTGATTTTAATGGCTTGATTATAGTCAGACAAAGCTGCTTCGTACTGTTTCAGGTTGAAGTGAGCATTGCCTCGGTTGACGTAAGCTTTTGCGTAGGAAGGTAATTTTTGAATAGCTTTGGTAAATTTCCGAATCGCTTCCTCGTAGTTTTTGACGGTGTAAGAGGCATGACCTTGTTTATAGTAATCATCAAAACTGAGGTTGTCTCTGGCTACTTGCTGTGGAGTAACAAGTGTTTGGGTGTAAGAGTTTTCGGCATTAAAAGGACGACTTGTAAATTTGATCATCACATCCAGATAGCCTAGCAAGCCAAACGCTAGCAAACAAAAAACTACTGGATAATACCTTTGTTTTTTTGAAGACTTATTTGAAAACTTATAATAAGGATAATTATAAGCAGTATTTGGTTGGCGATAGTTAAGAGAGTTAAGTGGAAGAGGCGTTTTGGCGACGCGAGGTACGGCAGTCGGACGAGGTTTCTTACGAGGAATATGAGCAGCTAAATGTTCTTTCGCTGCTATTGCTCGCTGCGATGGAAATGGATCTCGACCTCCCAGACGTAAAGTGCGCTCGCACCAAGGACAACTATGAAGGTGACTGCTATAGCGGTGCTGAGGATTAACGGTACAGGTAATTAAAGATTCTTCTACTTCTGTAAGAGTTAAAAGCCAAGTTGCAGCGCTTGGACGCATTAAAGGATTGTGATGTCCTTCCTCAAAGCAGCGACGAAATAATTCTTGTAACGCTGGATGTAACATCTCCCACGCTGGAGCAATGGGAGTAGGGATGTATGGGACACGAGTTCTTTGACTATAGGTAAAATGCCCACTTGCAATTCGTGATTCATACGTTGGTGGTTCGCCAATACCTTGAAAGATACCTGAAAATGGGTGTGTACCTTCCATTAACAGTTGGAAAATCAAAACTCCTAACCCGAATAAGTCATGAGCAGCGATGCGGTCGCACTCAGCAAATGTTTTATTTTGTAACTCTGGGGGAGTAAATTCTGGTTTACCAACAGGGCAGCGATAGACTGTCTTACTGTTTGGGTCACGAACTTGGAACGAGTCAGTGTCAACGAGTGTTACCAGTGCTGTATCGCTAACCAAAATATTTGATTCATTGACATCTCCAACACAATAACCCCGTGCATGGAGTGCTGCGAAAGCTGCTGCTAAATTGCGTGCAGTACGGATTAAATATTGATAGCTAAATAAGGGGCAATGCTGACGACGGGTTCTAGGATTATAAAAATCTATAATGGGTCGCATTCCTCGAATGCGCGGCATTAAAAACCCAGTGATGCGGTTACTACCATCTGTTGAGTGCAACAGTTCAGTTGGCCAAGCGATAGATATATGACCTAAACAAGCTGTGGGGTTTTCTGGAGGATGAGCAAGCATTACAGATAGCTTGTTATCCTGAGCGTCTTTAGGTTTGTGATAAATCTTAGCCACTAGGTTCGCATCGGTTGGTACCGTGTAGATACATGCTTCACCGCCACGCCCCAAACTTACGGTGAGGTTAATAGTAAGATTTTGTTGGTTGGGAAGACAACGTATTACCTGCATTTCGAGGATTACAATAGGGGAATAATTTTAATATGGTGCTGGAACGTGTTACTTAGAGTAGTATTATTACTCATGCAACGCCGCTAAAACCAGCGTCAAATCGTCGTCAGTACGTTGCGTGATTCGCTCCGAACGCAAAAACTTTACTAACTGTTCTTTCGCGACTGATTTATCGTCGATATTCGCGACAAATTCAAATAGCGGAAAAAAGAATGGTTTATGCGGGGCGCCTACTGCCATGTTAATAGCTAACATTTGTAGTCCATCAGTTAGTACACCAACATTAACAATTGGCTGGCGCCACAAACGGAGTTGTGCGTTATCGATAGAATCAAACGACGTTAAAAAAGTGGTTTCATTAATATATTCACCACTATCGGGCATGGTAAGTGCGAGTAAGTTTCCCTGGTAATCACGAGCTACGGCAACTCCATCACCTATTTGAGCTACAGCCACTCCTTCAGGTGTTGCGACCATTACTATCAAAGTTGTCGCTAGGTCATCATATGATGATGAGGTTGCTTCTGCTTCTTCCTCGACTGCTTTTTTAGCTGCCACCATCGCATTCGTTAGAAGCGAACGAACAAAATCATCACTACTAAGAGCGCGTCGGCTAATTTCATGCTGAGAAATACTTTCTACAGCAGCGGTAGTAGCGATCATCGATCCAACTTTACCTAATTTGGCAGAGCCGGCGCCATCTGCAACAGCGGCTACTAAAATATTATCAGGTAAAACCTGCCAATTATGTGCATCTTGACACAGCTGCTCGTTCTTTACATGACTCGTGCCACATACAGAAGCGGCAACAACCCGCCAGTGAACCATTTGCTTTAAAGTACTACTCATATTGTTATTCACGTGCGCTGACAGCTGTGTAAGTTTAGCTAATAAATATAACTAAACAGTACCCCAGCCAATAGGTGGTAGTGCAACCTGATCATCCACTTTCGACTGTGATACCGCTGACATACTTGCCGACAGCCATACAAACATTTCCACAAAATTCAAGCCTTGCAGTTTTAAAGGACTTCGGACTCCAATTTGACCCAACCGCATCATATTAGCATTTTCCACGCCGACGGTAAAAAAAGCAACACGCTTTGAGGCTTCATCTGCTTGTAAACGTAACGATGCTTGTTCTACAACGTCTTCAAATTCTCCTTGTGGTTCTCCATCGGTAATCATGAATATCCAAGGACGGTAGTATGCAACTCCATTGGTACGGTATAAATTCTTACGCTCTGTTATCAAGTCTAAGGCTTTATGAATTCCGGCGCCCATAGTTGTAAGACCCTGTGCAGACAACGTTGGTGGACTGAATAAATCAGCCGTGACAAAATCTTGTACAATATTTACGTTGCTATCAAATGTTACTATTGCAACTTCGACTCTTCGGGCAGCTAGGCTATTCTTTACTAACTCTTCTTTAAAAGTTTGTAATCCTTCGTTGAGAGCATTAATCGCTGTGCCTTGCATAGAGCCAGAAGTATCGAGTAACAGTACACACGGACACCTTGGTTCTGGGTTCTCAGCGAATTCCACAACTTCATCAAGCCTTAATGTATCAGACATAACTTTTCGTGTTATAATAGAGTCCAAAATTGTGTTCTACCAAGTGTAATAGTCAGATTTAAGCAAGCTTTCCTAAACTGCGAATTTACAGTTTTGTTATAGATTGTCGCGGATGCCTTATACTAAGCAACTAGCAAAACGCATTTTTACAATACAATTATACTAGATACATTCGGAATTAGCATAAATAGTTTGAGTAAAAAGAATTTAACTCTTGTCAAGGTTCTCTGTTGTAACCTATTTGGCAATTAGACCAGATAAACATCTACAATACAGTAATTTTCTAGTTTCTCCCTTTGGACTGTTTAAATTTTTCATATAGAAGCTTTGTGTCTTTGATGAAATGAGTAATGTAGGCTGGCAAGATACCATTATTATATCGATGTTGGAGTACGTAAAATTGCAATTTAACAAACTGCGAAAAAAAAGGTAGTTATGTAAAATGTAACAAAACAATAGTCACGATCATTTTTGTCGCTTGTAACATATATGCATATCAACCTCTGATATTTCATTCTAGGAAGATATAAAAATTACAAGAACTGTATCGAGCAACATATCAATATTGCTGATATAGTGGCTAATCTACTGGAAAAACTCCAAGCAGATGAACATTTTAGGCACATTCACCAGATTACGTTCCCTTAGTCTATTACGTCACTTATCGAACTGTCATGACACTACTTGCTTACATGTATTAAGTAATTCAGTTACCTGGCTAATATACTTAGAACAGGGAAAAATTATTTATGCGACCCACTCAATCGAACCTTTTGACCGTCTAGAAAGGCATTTACGCCGTTTAGACCATCAATTGAGTGCTTTAAGCACAGAGATTCGTGTTCAAGTGCGTTTGATGTTTGAAGCTGACTCACCAAACCTAAGCGGGGACTCTAATTCAGACAAATTACCCGAACAACCAGCCGAATACCAAGCTATTTGCTGGTTGGTTAGCCAACGTCACATCAATCCAACTCAAGCTGCTATTTTGATTCAGGAAATGGTCAAAGAAGTTCTTGAATCTTTTTCACTAATTAATACAGGAAATTACAAATTAATAAGTATTGTAAATAAATTACCAGTTATTTGCAGAATTGATACAGAAAAAATACTTGAAATGTGTGACCAACAATTACGCGGTTGGCAGACGCTAACTCCTCACATTTCATCACCATATCAACGTCCTTACCTACGGGTACCAACAGAGGTACTCAAACATCAGCTCTCAGCCATACATCAAAATTTGGCAACTTGGATGAAGGGTTTCAGCCTACGGCATTTAGCTGTAATTGTCAACCAAGACGAAGTAGAAATGGCGCGGCAACTGTATCAATATATAAGTAGTGGAGAAATTGTTCTTCATGAACCAGACCCACCATTCGATAAATTACCCCTAATTACTCCAGACGAAAATCAAACTGCAAATTATGTTACTGAGGTAGTTAATAATCAGTTAGGAAGTTCGGCGCCTTCCTTAAATACCACTACCAACGGGACAGTTACACAAAGACTAACTGGAAGTAGCAACGTCATAATTCCAGATAAAACACAGTTATATCGAGACCAGCAAACAGTTAACCAACCCGTTTCTGAGACACGCGCTATCGCCAAACCGCCTAGTAATACATCTGCTCAAGCGACTAATCGTAAAGTCTATAAAATTGTTTCAGTTGATGACAGTGCAACAGTTCTGAGAGAGATTAGCCGTTTTCTTGAACATGAGAACTTCTCAGTCGTGACAATTAACGACCCAGTGAAGGCAGTGATGTCGATAATTCGTAACAAGCCAGACTTGATTTTACTCGACTTGAACATGGATGGTATAGACGGGTACGAACTGTGCAAGATTATTCGCAATAACTCGATGTTTAAGAAAACGCCAATTGTTATGGTGACAGGTAACAAAGGATTAGTAGATAAAGTCAAAGCGCGGTTAGTTGGTGCATCAGGGTATTTGACAAAACCATTTACTCAGGCTGATTTACTCAAAATGGTATTCATGCACTTGACTTGATTTATAATTTGATTCCCAGCCTGTCATCAATATTGTAAAATCAAAGGAATAAGTAAATATGACAACGCTTCTAGTTGTTGACGATACGCCTTCTCAGCTAGAGTTAATCAACTGTTATTTAGAAGACGGTGGTTACAACGTTATTAAAGCTTACGATGCGAAAGAAGGTTTTAAGAAAGCTTTAAACAATTTACCTGATATCATAATTACCGATATTGTGATGCCTGGAATGAGTGGTTTTGAGTTATGTCGCCTTCTGAAGCGAAACACAGCTACTCAAAACATTAGAATTATCATTTGTAGCTCCAAAAACGGTGACATCGATAAAATTTGGGGTATGCGTCAAGGCGCCGATTTTTACTTAACAAAACCTTTTGGTAAGCAAGAATTATTACGTGCAATTCAGTCTTTAATTTCATAAAAACTTACGTTAAGAAACCGGGTTTCTACGCAAAATCGTGATTTTTATTGCAAGATTTCAATCAAGAAACCCGGTTTTTTAATACAATTAGTCTATGTAATCAGATGTAATACGTTGGTCATTAATTTGACTTGCTCCTACAGGACGTTCGCCATCTATATTCAAAGAGCCTGCCAATTCTAAATTGCTTGGGTCTACTGGGCGCCGACCATCTATATCTATTGTTTCATTATATTCAAGATTACTAGAAACAATTGGACGCTCACCATCTACATCAAAAGTATCTAGTACTTTAGAATTATTCGAGGTAATTGGACGTTCACCATCTACATCAAAAGTATCTAGTACCTCGAAAGAACTTGGGTCAACAGGGCGCCGACCATCAATATCTATAGTATGATTGTATTGTAAATCACTATCAGCAGTTTTTTTACTTTTTTTAGTTTTATTCGCTTTGGTAGTTTTACTATTTTTGGCATTCGATGTTGTAATCGCTGAACGTTCTTCGACGTTAAAAGTACCTACAACCTCAAAAGAACTAGCACCTACCGGACGCTTACCATCTATATCAAGCGTTTTTGTAATTTCAAGGTCACTCGATTCTACAGGACGTTGATTGTCTATATCAGTAGTTTTTTTATCTTGAGTAGCTAATGATGCTTTATAGTCAACTGTAGGACGTTCTTCAACGTTGAAAGTATCTACAACCTCGAAAGAACTGGCAGCAACCGGACGTTTACCGTCTATATCAAGTGTTTTTGTAATTTCAAGGTCACTCGATTCAACATCAGCAATTTTCTGAATTTCATCTTGCTTCTTTGTGGAACCAGTTTTAGAAGCTGTATTGCTTCGCTTTGGTCTAGCTTTTGATTCAGCTTTAGGCGTATCACTCTTAGTACTTGCTTTAGTTGTTTTTTTATTGGCCATTTTTATCTCCCTGTAGCTCTTTGGCATTCAGGCGCTGTATTTGATATATATTTAATTTTGTGATAAAGGACATCCAAAGTGAAATACGTCTCATGTGGTAAATAAGGGTGAAATTTTTTACCTTAACGAGTGGCGCCAAATAATCCTTTTGAAGCGTGCGAAAAATGCAAACATATGAAGCTCGTTTGCCCAATCGTTTTAAAATAGACAGTGCCTTAATATTAAAGCTACCCCAATCGCACAAGCAAAATCAAATGCGTATTTCGTTGAATTGGCTACGGGAACTAGTCGAGATAAAACAAACTCCTGAAGAATTAGCTCAAACCCTTACTATGGCAGGGTTTGAAGTTGAAGATATTGAAGACCGTCGCACGTGGGCATCGGGTGTGGTAGTTGGACGTGTTTTAGCACGTGAACAGCACCCTGATGCTGATAGATTAAGCGTTTGCCAAGTTGATATTGGTACGGGTGAAACCTTAAATATTGTTTGCGGCGCCTCAAATGTCCGTGCCGATATACTTGTACCAGTAGCTGTAGTTGGTACGTTTCTGCCAAATATAAATTTAAAAATAAAGCCTGCAAAGTTACGGGGAGTACCTTCTAACGGCATGATTTGTTCGTTAAAGGAATTGGGATTACCGACTGATGTAGATGGAATCCACATTTTCCAAAACGAAGCTTTACAGTTAGGCAGCGATATACGTCCTTTATTGGGACTTGATGATGTCGTGTTAGACGTGACGGCAACAGCTAACCGTGCAGATGCACTTTGTATGGTTGGAATTGCACGCGAAGTTGCTGCCCTTACAAATGCCAAACTATCAATACCCGAACCACCTGAGATAACAGCAAAAGCTGCGGCAGGTTTAAATTTAAAGGTAGAAGAATCTAAGGCTTGCCCTAGTTATATTGGAACGGTAATAGAAAACATTACAATTGCACCGTCACCTGATTGGTTACAGCAAAAGCTGCGCGCGGCAGGTACACGCCCAATTAATAATGTTGTAGATATTACTAACTACGTATTACTAGAATGGGGACAACCGCTACACGCATTTGACCGCGAACGCTTAAAAACAATTGGGGGTAGTGACAACATAACGATTGGAGTTAGATTTGCTACTGCCGGTGAAACTCTTAAAACCCTCGACGGACAAACCCGCACTCTCAGCACACAAAATTTATTAATTACTGCTGGTGATAAACCTGTTGCCCTTGCTGGTGTAATGGGTGGTGAGGAAAGCGAAGTTTATGAAGGTACGCAAAACCTCGTTTTAGAAGCAGCATTATTCGATAACGTAGCAATTCGTCGGTCTTCGCGAAGTGTGGGGTTAAGAAGCGAAGCGTCATCACGTTATGAACGGGGTATAAATTTTGCAGGTTTAGAAACAGCTACCCGTCGTGCATTGACGATGATTACTGAGCTTGCTGGCGGTACAATTGTTGCTCAAAAAACAGTAGATACTCGCCCAGGCCCTTCAACATGGAGTCACACAATTAGTTTACGTTTAGACCGTGTAAATGAGTTACTTGGACCAACACGTGCGGGTGACGATGCTGAGATGGGTGGCGAACTACAAGCGAGTGATGTAGAAAGAATTTTAACAGCGTTAGGGTGTCAGTTGACTGTTTCAGGAGATAAAACTTGGAATGTCGTCGTTCCACCATATCGTTACCGCGACTTAGAACGAGAAATCGATTTAATTGAAGAAATTGCTCGCCTTTACGGATACGATAATTTTTGTGATACTCTGCCAGAAACAGCCGAAGGTGGTTATTTGCCGTTCGAGCAGGAAATGCTACGCAAATTACGTTATGCAATGCGTGGCGCCGGTTTAACTGAGTTAATTCATTATTCGCTCGTCAAACCAGGAGAAGAACGTCAAATAGTAATAAGCAATCCTTTACTTGTTGAGTATTCAGCACTGCGAACCGATTTAATAAATGGTTTAATTAATGCGTTTCAATTTAACCTCGAACAAGGAAACGGTGCCCTTAATGGGTTTGAAATTGGAGAAATTTTCTGGCAAGAAGAAAACGGGTTGCAAGAAGCCGAAGCAATAGGTGGAATTCTCGGCGGTGATACTAGCGTTGGTAAATGGGCACGTGGAGGTTCTGAGGTGCCGATAACTTGGTACGAAGCCAAAGGAGTACTAGAAAATATCTTCCAACAAATGAGCTTGCACGTCGAATACCAACCAGATAATCGCGACGCTCGCTTACATCCTGGACGTACAGCTTCACTATGGGTTGGTAGCAATCGACTCGGTACATTCGGGCAACTACATCCTCAATTACGTAGAGAAGAGAACTTACCAGATGCAGTTTACGTATTTCAACTCGATTTAAATGTATTACTAGATGCATTAGATAGTGAAGAAATATTAGTTCCAGGCTTCAAACCATACTCAACCTACCCAGCATCCGACCGTGATATAGCTTTTTTTGCTCCTATCGAACTTACCGTTGCAAAAATAGAGCGTGCAATTAGAGCATCAGGTAAAAACTTATTAGAGTCAGTAGAATTATTCGACGAATACCGAGGAGAAAACGTCCCCGCAGGACAACGAAGTTTAGCATTTCGTCTCGTATATCGGTCAAACGAACGGACACTCACCGACAAAGATATCGAACCTGTACACCAAAAAGTTCGTGACACTTTGGTTGAAAAATTTGGCGTTAATTTAAGGAGTTAGTAGGGTGCGTGACGCTACCAAAAATTATTAAACGAAGTTAGTGATATAGTAGCGTCACGCACCTTACGAGTTAGGAATCATGACTAAATATATCATGTGGGGAAGCTACTGCGAAGACGTTTTAGAAAAACGGGCGCCACATCGTCAAGCGCATCTCGATGGACTAGCACAACAAAAAGAATCGGGTGTACTAATTACAATTGGCCCTACAAAAGATGTCACAAAAGTTTTTGGTATTTACGAAGCTGAAAGCGAAGACATTGTACGTCAATTAGTCGAAAATGACCCATACTGGAAAAATGGCATTTGGACTGAGTACACAATTAAAGAGTGGATTCAAGCTTTTTAATATCGGTTATAAAAACCGGGTTTCTTTTAAGCAGAAACCCGTTTTCTTTATTTCTCAGTAAAAGTATATGTATCAGTTTCACAAAGATTAACTTTGTAATTTAAATAATAAAATATTTTGTCATGAGATAATATTAATTATTACCGAAAAGCGACTCGACCCAGGTTTACCCATACAATACGAAGACTTTAAAAACAGTCCTCGCTTCACAAGAATTTATCTCGACTAACTCGATCCGCAAGTCAGCGACCAATCTTTAAGCCTATCAGTACTTAGATTGATTGGAGTTAGAGAAAATATTGTTGCCCAACAAGCTAGAATTTTAATCGACAGAGCAAAGCAAGAGGCGCCTGACCTTGACTTTCAGAGAGCCATAATAGAATTAATTGAAACCGTAATTGTTTACAAATTCCCTGACATGGGCAGAAAGGAGATAGAAGATATGTTGGGACTCAATGACCTCAAAAACACCAAGGTGTATCAAGAAGCATTAGAAGAAGGAGGAGAGATTGGCGAAAAAAGAGGTGAACAGAAGACTAAACTGGCAATGGCAGCTAAATTGCTCAACCTTGGTATGGCTGTTGAGCAGGTTGTTGAAATCACTGAGTTAGAAATTGAGCAAGTTCGTCAAATCGCTAACCAGAACTAATAATTGTAAATACTGCATCTTGTGGGGTGGGCTTAAGATTGCCCGCCCTAAATCCTAAGTCTGGAACGGGCAAGGATGCCCATTCCACAAGACATGCTGCATTCCACAAGAAATAATATTTATTCCAGAAGACATAATATATTTACTTAAAGTCTCTAACTGTTGGCAGTTGTTGTAAATGACAGGTTGATTATTTAGGTTAGAGAAACATAACTTAACCCTGTGCTTGTAAAATAAAGTGAGCGGTAGCCGCCGATACAACTTAACATTATCTTAAGACTGCTATTTCTTGGTTAGGTCATGGGTTATTACATCGCTCCGAAATTTCTAGATAAACTTGCTGTACACATTACTAAAAATTTCTTAAATCTACCTGCTGTGCGCGTTCCGTTGATTTTGGGTATTCACGGACGTAAGGGTGAAGGAAAATCGTTCCAATGCGAATTAGTTTTTGAGAGAATGGGTATTGAATTCACCCTGATATCTGGGGGTGAGTTAGAAAGTCCTGATGCTGGCGACCCTGCGCGTTTGATTCGGTTACGTTATCGAGAAACTGCTGAGTTAACTAAAGTACGCGGTAAGATGTGCGTACTAATGATTAATGATTTGGATGCAGGCGCCGGACGTTTCGATGAAGGGACGCAGTACACGGTTAATACGCAGTTGGTAAACGCGACATTAATGAATATTGCGGATAATCCAACAGATGTACAACTTCCGGGTAGTTACGACTCAACGCCATTACCTAGAATACCAATTATTGTTACGGGTAATGATTTCTCTACGCTGTATGCGCCTTTAGTACGCGATGGACGCATGGAGAAGTTCTATTGGGAACCTGACCGTGATGACAAAGTTGGCATTGTCGGGGGAATTTATGAGCCTGATGGATTATCGCGTCGTGAAATTGAACAGTTTGTTGATACCTTTATTAATCAGTCTGTTGACTTTTTCAGCGCGTTACGTTCTCGCATCTACGACGAACAAATCCGCCACTTTATTCATGAAATTGGTATAGAGAAGGTATCGCAGCGGGTAGTTAACAGTGTTGAAGGTCCGCCACAATTTAAAAAACCCAACTTTAAATTACCGTACCTGATTGAAATGGGTAATCTGATGGTCGGAGAACAACAGCGCGTACAAAATTCTAAATTAGTAGAAGAATATAATCGTGGATTGTTTTCGCGTAAAGCTGTATCTAGGGTAGAAGCATTACCAGCGCCAATTTACAGTAATGATGTGGCTGTTACAGAAGTTGTAACAACAACAGTTAAAACACCAACTGTAGCACCAGATAGGTCGGCGCCGATTATGGCACCAGTTGTAGCTGGTGTTGGAATGCTAGCTAATTCGGCGCCTAAACTACCATCTGGCACACCATACAGACAACCTGCTGCAACGCCTCTTGGAACACCATACACACAACATGTTGTAGAGGTAGTTGAGGAACCAACTCATCACGCGCCGATTATGGCACCAGTTGTAGCTGGTGTTGGAATGCTAGCTAATTCGGCGCCTAAACTACCATCTGGCACACCATACAGACAACCTGCTGCAACGCCTCTTGGAACACCATACACACAACATGTTGTAGAGGTAGTTGAGGAACCAACTCATCACGCGCCGATTATGGCGCCAGTTGTAGCTGGTGTTGGAATGCTAGCTAAGTCGGCGCCTTTGCCAGCTGGTACACCATTTAAGGCGCCTGCTGCAACGCCTCTTGGCACACCATACAAACAACATGTTGTAGAGGTAGTTGAGGAACCAACTCATCACGCACCGATTATGGCGCCAGTTGTAGCTGGTGTTGGAATGTTAAGTAAGTCGGCGCCTAAACTGCCAGTTGGCACACCATTTCATTCACCTTCTTCACCATCATCTATAAACCAAGCCATAACACCCGTAGTAAATAACGGCGGATACTACAAGGAATACACAGAGAATGCACAGCTAGCACCTGGCACTCATCTCACCTTAGAAACTCAAGAACTAGTTCGCCAAATCTTGTCTCAAGGTCACAAAATAGGTATTGAACACGTTGACGAGCGACGTTTTAGAATGGGTTCATGGCAAAGTTTTGCAGTTGGAGAGATTGGTGCCGAGTCTGACGTTATTTCCGCTATTGAGTCGTGTTTGAGCGAACTTAACAATGAATACATCAGATTAGTTGCTATTGACCCAACAAATCGGCGCCGAGTCATGGAGACAATTATTCAGCGTCCAAATGGAGCTAAATAATTTGTAAAAATTACCTGTTGGTATCAGTCCTATTTTTGCTGGTTTTGGCTCCCACCTGTAACGTTATAATCTTTCGCTACAATACCGTTTTGTAGGTTGGTGTCGAAGAACGAGACCCAACCTACAGTATTTTTGTTCTTTGAGCTATGCTTCACTAATCATTTTTTCAATTACAGGCTCAAAAGGTTGATGATTTTGCTAGGCTTCCCAAAAAGGTAAGCAAGTTTCACTATACCAACAGAGGTTCTTTTCCAGTTTTTGACTACTGCATTTTTTGCAACATTTGTTGAAGTCTGATTAGAATCTTCTGACACTGTTGGCTTAGTTGGGTCTGACATAATTGTTCCTCCCAATACTATAAAGAAACCAGGTTTCTAACAAGAAACCCGGTTTCTAAGATTAATAATATATCTACTTACGATATAAAATAGGTTTTAATACAATGCCTCAAAATTATTTCTAGATATAAGTTTTACGTTTAATTACTCTTTATCTTTACCAGTAACATTAAAATCTTTGGCACTTATACCTAGAACTGCTAATCCTCCTGAAGTAATATATTTACATACTTGAACTAAAGGCGCCTGTTCTCCACCGAAAGTGCTTGGTGAAAATGCCACAAAACCACTACAACATAATACACACCCGATAGCAGTAGTTTTCCAATTTTTAATAGCAACCTTTTTTGTATTAGAATTGGTCGCGGATTCTTGCATTGATGGTCTTACTGAATCTAACATGATATTTTTACAATAATTATAATAGTGTGAACAAATAAATTCTTACTTCAGATAGAAGTTTTTATTAGTCAACTTCCTTTTGTATGAATTTTGATATCAATCACTACAACCTATATGTATATATTTACGGATAAATTTAACTAAATTGGAATTTTGATAAAACGTTCCAACGCTTACCATCGTGCAGTAGTAAACAAATATTATCGGCGCCAAATTCAAAATTTATCTGACGATGCTCAAATTCTTGCCAAGCTACCTTAAAGTTTTGTTTCGTCAAGTCTCGAAATGCTACCGTCATATGCGGTGTGAAAGTTCGAGTTTTGGTGTTTGGGTCATAAATACCTATCGACTCCATATAAGTGATTAAATCTGATTGCAGCGCTATCAACTCTGGAGTGTTAATGACATCTATATATATAACGCGCGGTGGAAAGGCGCCGTATTGGTTTAATATGACAGGTACCCCCGTTCGATTAGATGCAAAATTCTTTAAATGCTCTTCTAACTGCGTAACATTGCCTTCATGCCATTGAAACGGAGGCTGTAAAGTAATATGGGGTGGAGATTTTAATGCACTGCGACTATTGTAATTGTCTGCAAAATACTGCTTGACTTGGTTTACATAGTCCAAAATGTGCTGTGGTGGTATTAGGGCAATAAAAAAACGACTCATAGTAATAGTAATACATAGATTATGCCGATTTTTGTCAAGATAGAAGAAGGTAAGGTCGATAAACCAACTTTTGACCAGTACATACCTGCTCATCATGCCTATGTTCGTGAACTTATTGCGCGTGGACACAAAGCAAAAAGTGGATACTGGGCAGTTCGAGGTGGAGGAATGATGATTTTTGAAGCAGCCTCGATGGAACAAGCTCAAGCTATAGTTGCCGAAGACCCCCTAATTAAAAACGGCTGCGTTGACTACCAACTATATGAATGGCGCCTTGTCGTAGAATAAATAATTTTTGTACAAATTTTTTGAACTTATTTGAAATTTAATGCTATAGTTATGGGAAGACTGGGACTATGCAACCGCAACGCCTAAATTTTGTCAGGATCGGAAGATAGCAGCAATACGGGATGCTTGTAGTAGGCGTAGACCCCGGTCCCCAAAAAAAATTTTATATTAAATACAAAGATAAAAGTCAGTAATGGCTGGTTTTGGAGACATAGTACAAAAAGCTTTTTATCTGGGTGTAGGACTAGCTTCTTACGCAGGTGAAAAAGCAGGTGGAAAACTTTCAGAATTGCGCTCGCAAGTTCAAAAACTGGCAGATGAAATGGTAGCACGCGGCGAAATGACTACCGAAGAAGGTCGTCGCTTTGTCGAAGATATGATGAAGCAAGCCCAGCAAGAACAGGCTTCTACAAAAGATTCGGGTACCTCGACGAATGAACCCCGGCGAATCGAAATTTTAGAAGAAGATGAAGAAGTTGCTCAAACTCAATCTTCTGCGAAAGAGGCGCCTGTGGAAGAAGTCGATGATCTACGTGACCAAGTTAAGCAAATGCAAGAGGAATTACGGCGTTTACAGCGTGAACAGTAAATTGTTCAAGATATATAAGTGTATTTTGATACAAATATTGGGTTGTAATCCTCATGCTCGAATTTAAAAGCAGTGTTGTAATAGTGTTGTATTGGTGTTCAAATAGTCTGTAGAATTACTATTTAGACAAACAACACTATTTTTTCCGCTATTGAGTCGATGAGGACTTAAAATTCTATGGAAAATTGGCAGAAAGACTTGTGGCAACTAATGGAAACACTGACTGACGAAGTAGAGCGTTTCTTTATAGGAATGACAGAAGTGGTAGATACATTTTTTGAATTTACTGAAGAGTTGAGCGAGCAGGTACACAACAGTATCGCTACAGAGGTTGACCAGTACTTGCAAGATATTGTTGAACCGCTTTCAGAAATTTATTGGGAATTGGATGATATACCGGGTGATAATTTTGACCCAGCGTTTCCATATTCAGTAGATGCAACAACAGAGAAAAATACAGCGTGTATCGGTTGTAAGCATTATCATGGCTATGCGTATGGTGGTACTTTATTGGTTTGTGGGATGCATCCCAGTGGTGTAGAAGATTCAACTTGTCCTGATTGGGAACAAGAAGACGTTTATGAATAATTAGTTAGGAGGCGCGGAGTTATGAGTTATGAGTTGTGTTTCGGTTATCATATTAAGTTAGGTTAAGCACTATTTAATATGAGCAACTCATTATCTGAAATGACAACGCAGCCTACTCAAGAGGCGCCAACTCAAGAAGTAAAATATGGTGAGCGTGAAATTGCTGAGGGTCAATTAATTACGTTCCCGAATCCACGTGTAGGTAGACGGTATAATATTAATATTACTTTGCCGGAATTTACGTGTAAGTGTCCGTTTTCTGGCTATCCTGATTTTGCCACTATTTATATTAGCTATATCCCTGATGCTAAGGTGGTGGAGTTGAAAGCGCTGAAACTCTATATAAATAGTTATCGTGATAGGTATATTTCTCACGAGGAGTCAGCAAATTTAATTCTTGATGATTTTGTTGCTGCTTGTGACCCTTTGGAGGTAACTGTTAAAGCTGATTTTACTCCACGTGGTAATGTTCATACGGTTGTTGAAGTTAAGCATGTGAAGTGATTTGTGGATTGATTGGTAAGGTGCGTGACGCTACTAGGTGATTGGCTTCGTTTTATGATTTTTATGGCGTCACGCACCCTACGAATTCGCTTTTGCTGCTGCACGCACGATACGATTTGCGTCTTCTGTTAGGAGTTTGCGGATGTGTTGCGGTGTGTTGGGGTTTGTTGCTACTGCGTATCTTTCTAACCAGGATGATGAGCGATGGTGTTTTACTAGTAGGTCGCTTGGCGCCTGATGGTGTAGTAATATAAAAAAGTTTGAGAGTGAAGGGTAAGAGGTTGTAGTAATAAATTTTTCTATATATGGTTGGCATTGCTCTGGGTAATGTTGAATTAGAGATTTTACTGCTGCAAGGTGTGTTAGGTTATTTGATTTAGGGTTATTGGCAAGCATTTCTAGTACGTTTGCTGGAGTGTTGGAGTTTTTGGCAACTGCTAATTTGACAGAGATATGTTCGTCTGTTGCTAACTTTTCTAGCAAAGTGACAGGAGCGTTGCTTTTACTGCGATTTAATTTGTCTTGCTTTTCAGGAGTGTCAAAGACAATCATTGCTGAATTCGCGTTAAGTGCTACAGCTTCTTTGATTGTTACCCATTGACTTTGTGCTTGTTCTATGAGCAGTTGACTTGATGCATTCAAATTTTGCACTGCTTGCCATTGCTGTAAAAACTCGGTGTGTGGATGATTTTTTGTTTCGAGTAACCCAACGAGTGCTGAAGATCGTACATCTTGGTTTTTATCCTGCAAGAGTTTTTCTCGCACGGATGGTGGTAGATTAGGATTTCGCGCTACTAACCGACGCAAGCGAACTGATTGACTTGATGCAAATTTTGATGCGATAGATTCGGGTATATTTGGATGTCGTACTAGGGCAATTTGCATTTCAAGTGTGTTGATTGTGGCACATTTTTCTAGAAGATACGCAGGGATATCTGAGTGTATCGTCATTTGCCGACATATATTTTGAATCGATAGTAAATAAACTTGGTAGCTATCGCTCGGCGCCAGTTCAAGTAAAATTTCGATAGGGGTATTAGGATTTGCGGCAATTGAAATATTTTCTTGGCAAGTTGAAGAATTGGAGTGTAGGGTGAGTGACTTTGTTTGACGGAATATTATTGCCCTAGCTTTTACCCAATCGACTTGATCTTTTTCTAACTGTGTTAACACATCATCAGGGGTGTTAGGATTTTCGGCAACAGCACACCGAACGTTATTATCTTCATCGGTTGACAATTTTCTCAAAATCTCAATTGGAGTTTTAAGATTGTACGCTACATGTTGACGCACCATATATTCGCCATCGTTAGCTAACTGTGTTAGTAAGGTTTCCGATGCTCTAGAGCTTGCTGCAACATTATTACGAATGTAAAAATCTTTATCGTTTGCCAAATACGCTAGTAGTTCAATTGAGGTGTTGGGATTTTTAATTACTTCTACACGTACATAACAATCTGCATCCCGTGCGAGTAGTTCTAAAATTGCTGGTGTCGCATTGGGGTGCTTGGCAATATCTTGACGCTGGTAGCATTTGTAGTTGTTCAGCATTCTTACTAAAAGCCATGCTGGAGTTATGGGGTTACGAACCACTGCATTGCAAACTCCTAAGCGTTTATCTTCTATAAGTATTTCCAACACTTCTGTAGGAACGTTTTTGTTACTGGCAACTGCCGCACGAACTTTCCACGATTTGTTATAGGCAAGTTTTACTAATATTTCGCGAGGGGTGTTTGGGTGAGATGCTACACCCGTTCGCGTATACTCCCAGTCACGTTTGACAATTTCGCTTAAAGTGGCGCCATTCGTATCAGGATTTTGAATTGCAGCTTCGTAGTCGTAAAATAATTTATAGATAGCATTTGGGGTACTAGGATTTTGGAAAACAGTTTGACGTACCCACGCATCATCATCACCCGCAAGCTGTTCTAAAAGATGAACGGGAGTATTTAAATTATTGGCAATTGCTACACGCATTTTTTTAGTCGCTGTTTTTGGTTTTAACAGCGCTTCGAGAATTTCTGCGGGAGTATCAGGGTTACGGGCAATTTGTACTAACGTATTACGATGTAATCCCATCAAAAAAGCTTGCGGAATAATGCCGAGTTGCCACAATCTATATTCAGAAGTTTCATCGTGCAGGATATTATCTTTGACCAACTGGTGTTTTTGAACCACCGCAAAAGCTGCTTCTTGCCATCCAGCTTTCATTTCCCCTATCCAGTTGACATGTAACTTAGCGACATTTGGCACTTGTGAAGTTAACCAGTTACTACCTGCTTCGTATATCAACTTACATAACTCTTCTTTAGTTAGTTTGGGATTCATTGCCGCAGCAAACATGGTTTTTGGGCGCCTATAACTTAATGCCCACTGTAAATACGTATCTGGGATAACTTCTAATTTAAGTAAACTAGCTTGAGTATCTTCGGGTAATTCTTGAAAAAAGAGCGGGTTTTCTAATAACAACAGTGAGAATACGGGATTTTCGAGCAACTCGTATGGAAATTCTATCCCTAATTGAAACAATATTTCTGTGGGAGTATTGGGGTTACTAGCTACAGCTTTGCGCGTCTCATAATCTTTACTAGTGCTGAGTGAAAATAAAATTTCTGGAGTAGTGCATATGTTTGCGCCTATAACGCGCGTGAGTTCAGGAGCCATAGACGCTAACTCTTCCTCTGCTATGTGTGACGTGGTTTCGCTAGCTGCTTCATGTACGAGTGCAAGCAAATTGGAAGAGTTTAGCATAAACAAAAATCAAGAATAAATACATAACAAAGGCTGTGATTTTAATTTGTCACATATTCATTCAAATCACCTTTGTATTTTTACGGAAAAATAATATGTTGATAAATATCAAGAATATTAATCTCCGCAATATTACGACAAGTTATAAATAAATTAAGTTCCCAACGTCATTAGTTAGTTATATAATTATCAATGTAGAGACTAAACATGTTTAGTCTCTACAGGGTGTTGTTTATTATTTAAAACGAGAGTTAAAATGTTTCAGAATATTATTTGATAATTGTATATAATACATGTCATTTTTATTTAGCGCGAAGAAACCGGGTTTCTACACAAAATCTTTGTTTTTATTACAATATCTCAACGAAGAAACCCGGTTTCTAGGATTCTGAATCTAGCTTTCGCAGGAGCTCGAACAATACAATTTGCATCAAACCTTAATTTTTGGAGAATATTTAAGAGGGATATTTGGATTTTGGGCAACAGCATATCGTTCACGCCAATCTAACGAACTGTAAAAGTAGAAATAAACGTGCGGCTGAAGGACGTGGAACAATACTTCTTTAGTTGTATTGGGATTTGACACAATTGCAAGGCACCAATTTGAACAAGTAGGCGCCTTAAATCCCCACTCAACAAATAACGGTACATCACCAACCCGAAGTAATTCTATAAAAGTATTAGTTAGAATAGATTCTAGAAAATTTGGATTTTCCAATACTAACAGCCCTAAAATCGGATTATTTAAAAACTCTTCAGGAAAATCTTTACCTAATTTCAACAAAATATCTATTGCAGTGTTAGGGTTGCCCGCAACATTTTGACGTGTTTCTAAATCATCAAATTTTGATAGTTTTTGCAGTAAGTTAGGTGGTGCATTTGGATTAGCTGCAACAGCACGCGCTAATTCAGTACTCATACCTGCTAATTTAATTAACCTTTCTGGTGGGGTTGTTACGCTTTTAGCTTCATCTAATCTAGTATCAAACATCAAACTTGGTAATTTTATAAGTTAATTTTATCGATGACGCTTATTCATCTTGTTAAACCTTCAGCTACCGCGTGGCTAAAATATTACTTGGTGTCTTAGGATGCGCTGCCTTAAAACTTCTGGCGCCGTATTTTGATTTTGTGCTAATGCTTCTTGATTGGAACTATCTAGAGTCATATAACACACCAATTCGACTTGATTATTTTAAATTTTTATCATGAAAACCAAAAGATATTTTAATAAATTTTAATTGCTAAATAAATATTAAAATTGATTTTCGTCATAATCAAAGTAGTAATAGTCAGAACGTTCTTTAAGTGTCCAAGCGGCTATAAAACAAATCGTTTCGTTTTCATCTTGAGCAAGTTTAGTCAAAGTTTTACGGCTAGATTTAGGGTTTTTAGCAACAGCAGTACGCACGCAAATTTCTTTATCTTGTGCTAGCTGCATTAATAAGCTTTGGGGTGTGTTGGAATTGCACGCTACAGCAATACGTATATTTGTGTCTTGATGATTAACTGCCCATTCTAAAAATGATTCGGGTAGTTTATATTCTTGAATTATACTAGTCTCATGTTTAATTAACTTTTCAAGTAATTTGTTAACTAAATGTTGCGGAGTATTAGGATTTTTTGCGGCGCCAAACCGTACTATACCGTTACTATCTTGAATTAATTTTTCTAGTACATCGCTAGGTGTTTTAGTGTGTGCTGCTACTTTACTACGAATTTCGTAGCATTTGTCCGTTGCTAACTTTAATAGCGCACATTTGGGAGTATTTGGATTTTCTGCAACGGCAAGACGAACTTTTTTACTTTTGTCTTCTGCTAGCTTTTGTAAAGTATTAGTGTTGGTGCGATGATTTTCGGCGACGTTACCGCGTACATCTATACTTGTATCTTTTGCAAGCTGCTCTAAAAATGATGGATGCGTGTTTTCATTGCTTGCGATAGTTTTACGAATTCCTTCATCTGAACAATTTACTGCCCATTCAATAAATAAGGACGGTAATGCATCTTCGTTGAATATATATGGATTATTTTGATATAATTCCCTGAAAAAATCAGGGTTTTCGAGCAAAATTAACTCAATTACAGGATTATTTAGAACTTGATACGGAAATTCGATAAATAATTCTATAAGTAAATCTGGTGGTGTATTCGGGTTGCTAGCAATGAGTTTACGAACTACTCCGTTATAAGTGTTCGCTAGTTTTCTAAGTTCCTCAGAAGAGGTATTCGCATCTATAGCTTGTTTTTCAGTAGCTTGTTTAATTTTCATCTTGGATAATAAAGGGTTGGTTGTTCTTACCCTTTATTATTCCCAGGAATTTTAATAAGACTTAGATTCCTGACAAGTTTTACAAAGTCGAGAATATAATTTCATCAAATTTTCATAAACCCAAAGAAACCCGGTTTCTAGGCAAAATCGTCGTTTTTATTACAGATATGCATAAAGAAACCCGGTTTCTAAGCAAAATTATCACTTTTATGAAAGATATCGACCAAGAAACCGGGTTTCTAGGCAAAATCGTCGTTTTTATTACAGATATTGATAAAGAAACCCGGTTTCTAACTAAGCTGACAATAAACGAACGCTTTCTCCAAACGGAAATTGTTCTAAATTCATTCCACCTGGTGTGACTACCCATAATACTGGTAGTTGAGGCGCCTCCTCAGGGAAACAACCATATCCATCAGTTAAATAAACGCATACCGCTTGTGCATGTCCGTCCCAACGTTCGGATACTTTGTCAAAAAATGGTATAAATGATGTACCTCCTCCTCCCTGCGGTTTTGGAAAGTCACTATCAGGACTAAGTTCGTAGGGGCCATAAGCATCAGCATCGACGTAATATAATTCGCACTTGAGGTGAGGATAGGAGCGCAAGATGCCACTAACTTCGCTTAAAAATAACTTCAGTTCTTGACCGCCAATTGAACCACTAGTATCAATTGCAACGTACACTATTACAGATTCACCTTGTAGTGCTTCTAAATATAGTCCACGTCCAACAAACCTACGGTCAAAACCAGTAAAGTCATTTGGTGTTTGAACTAAATAACGCCATAAATACGAGCGCCAGTCTATTTGTGGTGTTGTCGCGTTCATTAATTCGCGCTCAATACCTGCGGGTATCGTACCTTGTTTCGATGACCGAGCAATTACTGCTGCTTGTTGTAGCGCATTACGCCAATGTGCTTCGAGTGCTGCTCTACGCGCGCTAGACATACTATCGTTTTCGTCACCTTCTTCTGAACCTTCTCCTGAACCTTCAAGTAAATCACTTAGCCCAGCACCACCAGCAGCTTCCCACATCTTCTTATACTTTTCTGCGTCTTTGGAAAGAATTTCGTATATTTCCTCAACGCTAAAATGTTCTAACTTCTGGTCACGTAAACCACCTGCTGGTAGTTCAAAATAACCTTGCTGCATAATAATACCGTTAATAACAATATCAGCAGCGAAGTTCCATAATATAGCATCGCGCACACCTCGACGCGGTACATGCAGTAATGCAGCGTGCAATACTTCGTGTAGCAACACTCCATCAAGTTGTGCAGCTGGTAAAGCAAGTAAAAATTCAGGATTGTAAAATATATCTTTACCGTCAGTTGCAGCAGTTTGATAGTGGGGAACATTAATAAAACGTGCGAACAATGCCAAAGTCGCAAAAAACGGTGACTTTGTTCGCAACCGGATAAGTGAAGCGCTAATAAGTTTTTGGATGTCTTGTGTCATAAAAAATGGGATTTAAGACTTGCTCATGCCGATTAACTGGTAATATTCTTGAATAAATTTCTGTAAATCGTTGTCTTCTTTTGCTAAAGTCGCAAAAACACCCATGTGTCCTTTACTACGCATCATTGGTAGCAAGTCAGCTATAAAAAACTGTACCCATTCGGTTGTCGCTTTATTACTCAGCCATTTATAAGCGTTATATCCTTGTTTTGCATCTGCTGCGCGTACCGTTAAACCAATAGCTGTTGCATATCGTGCGCTTGGTTCTTTTGGAAAAGCTATTTTACTCCCTTTACCTTCGAGAATAGGCGCCAAGCTTGGTAAAGTTTGGTAAACTTCCAAGTAAGCCATAAATTCAGCAGTTGCACCCTTGCCAACAGCAGGTGAAGTATCAAGTTCGGCATAATGTAAATGACTTGCCATTTCCCAAGAACGCGGAGTTGGGAAAGCTGGTTGCTGAGGGTCAATTTTGTGTAGCAGTGTAGAGCGGAACGAGAGAAACGCAATAATCTGCTCGTGTATACCTTTTTCTAATGCGTAGGCTTTAAAGCTATCAAAATCTACTTCTACTTCCAAATGTAAAAATCTATTTGCTAACGGCGCCGGCATATCAAATACTGCTGCACGGTCTTCTTTACGGTTTCCAGCAGCCCAAATAAACCATCCTTCTGGGACAGTATAACTACCGACTCGACGGTCTAAAATTAGTTGCTGTGCCACACCTTGCATTGCAGGAGGCGCCATATTAAGCTCGTCCAGAAAAAAGATACCCTTACCATCACGAGGTAAAAATTCCGGTGGAAACCACTTAGAAATTCCATCTTCTGCAACAGGTAGTCCACGTAAATCAGTAGGCGCCAGTTGTGACAAACGCACGTCCACAAAATCAATTTCGTGTTCTCGTGTGAGTTGCCCGACAATGCTAGATTTACCAATACCTGGAGGACCCCAAATCATCGTGCTGATTTGTAGATTTTTGGCAACCAGGCTATTTAAATATGTTTTAAGTTGGCTAGGGGTCATATGTTAATTTGAGATATTGTGTTTTTTAAGAGCCTGAAGTGCTGCAATGCGAATTTCTAAGTTTTTATCCTTAGCCAACTCGGTTAAAATTTCAACTGCTGTATCAGAGTGTTGGGCAGCATAAAGACGGTCGGACTCAATGTAACATAAACGCGAATGTTGTCATTAATGTCTGCCGCATTTCTACTGAAGTATTTGGATGTGCAAGCAACAGCCAATTAAATCCTGTCAAACCTGCTAAATACTCCAACACCGTCTTCTGGTGCATTCTTGTTTTGAGCCACAAATGTACAACATTGCCAATCTTTTACTAACATTTCTAAAACATGACCAGGAGTTTTAATATTGCTCGCTACTGCCCGTCTAACTTCAACTTCCGCGTCAAAAGATAATTTCTCCAGTACAGAATGTGGTGTACTAGGATTGCAAGCTACAGAGCGAACGTTTGGTGATACATCGCGTGCTAAAACTTCGAGCATATCCACAGGGAGACTCGGATTTTGAGCTATCCACACACGCAGTTGCGGTTGTGAGCGCACCCACATTCTTAAAATATCTATAGGTGTATGGGGATGCTTGGCAGCGTACTTGCGAACAGACAACCGCTCATCCATTGCTAGGCGCCATAATACTTGCTGTAATATTTCACGATTCGCATTTGGATGCTGTGCAACTAATAAATCGTGCGCGCGAGTCTCAGCTATATATTTTAGAACAGATGCGGGGGTACTGGGGTTTGCTGCAATAGCTTCTAAAACCTCATGCTGATTATTTTGGGCTAACTGGTAAAGTAAATTTTCCTCCGCACTCGGATTTGCAGCAACAAACCGACACAGTTCTGGTTCGGAAACTGCATTAACTAACAAAGCTTGCGGCGTATTTGGGTGCCTTGCTACCATTTGACGCACTCGTAGTGTACCATAATTTGCGTTCTTTACATAGTACGCTAGCACTTATGTAGGTATTTTGTGCCAGTGAGTTCATCATATGTAACCTATAATCGAGTGCCAACTCAATAATTAGGTCGATAGGTAAATCAGCGGGTGCAGCTATTGCTTGTTTTATTTTCTTATCACCTTCTTTAAGTAAATTTTTTATAACTCCTAAAGGAGTGCTTGAGTTTTTAGCAAGTTTGTAATGAATTTGCTGCCGAAAACTCCAATTGGGTTCAGGCGCCTCTGCGAGTGTTTCTAAAATCCTGCTAGGATATTTATGAGACTTTGCTAGATATAAATGCACAGCAATAGTGCCATGTTGAGCAAGTATAAGTAAAATTTGTTCTGTAACATCTTGACGCTGGGCAATAATCATTCCCAAATTAGAGTCTTTGCAACGTGCCATCATCTCCAAAGCTAATAATGGAGTTTGATAGTCCTTTGCCACCACACGCAACACTTTGGGGTTTGAATGCATTGCGGCGCCACACAAGAAAAAATCAGGCACATTTGGTTGTCGTAAAAGATTAATTAAAGTCCAATACGGTATTTCTACAACAAAATTAGGATTTTCTAGTATCAACACCGACAACACCGAATTACTAAAAAAAGCATTCGGAAATTCATCCGCCAAACTTATTAATACATAAATAGGTATATTTGGATTAACTATTACAGCCTTACGAATATTAACATCATCATTAACAGCCAACTGCCGTAGCAACGACTGTGGCGCCGTCACATCAATAGCTCGTTCCTCTGGAGTTTGATGCATCGTAATTTTCCTTGTCCTCTACAGTGCTGAGTTAAGTAGCCGTTATTCAGACACGTACGTATTTATAGTATATTATTTTGCATAAATATTCTCAGTATTACTAGGCACATACGCTACAAAGGCGCCTGTCTTTTAAAACTCTCTTGTAGAATTAATTTCTTATAAAATGTAGAATAGGTATCTTGTGGAATGAGCATCCCTGCCCGTTTATAAATAAGTTGTTACATATTAAAGGCGGGCAAGGATGCCCACCCCACAATTGCAGCCTAATTTAATTTAAGATTGTGAATCAATCCAGCTAATTAAACTATTTGTATTAGAAAAGTACATAACATCAGATGCTCTTAAAGCAAACCGCGCTTCCGCATTGCCAAATCTTTTGTATTACTACTAAGAAAAACTTTTGTAGTATCTGACTGTGTAATAGCATGGTCTAAGATAGATTGCAATATAAGGTTATCCCGCAGGGCTTTATTACGTTTTAAAATAGGGTTATTAAGCGTTTTTTATACGCTATTAACAGAAGGCGTTATAACTTCTGCAACGCTAAGAACTTTTTCTATAGCTGCACTGAGAGAAGGCTTAAGTTGATTCAATAAATTAGTCGCTGCATCTTTGGATGCAGTTAATGCCGACATTTCATTGGAAGAACGCTGCTGAGGAGTCCGTTGAATTTCGCCAATAGTCATATTTAGAGATTCTATCAGCTTATTCAATTGGTTCTGCTGTCCTTCAAGGGCAACTATAGCTTCTAGAAAGCAGATAGAACTCATCATTATTTTACGCTCTGTATTGGCTCGTGACAAAAGTTGGTCAGCGCTTATCTCCCGTCCTGTTGCAATACCAAGGATGAAATTAGTTTCAATATAGATAAGCAAGAATCAATCCTCCAAATCTAAGTCACGAATTCTTGCATCTAAAATATGCGCCATTAATCCTACTGATTCTAGTTCTCGTACTCCTGGAACAGTTTTTCCATAGTTTGGATGAGCTAAGTAGTCTAGCCAAAATGAGATGTATTTGATGAGTGACCAACCAAAAATGTTTTTTTCTTTGATTAATGTCGCTTGTTCTGGAAGCATTTCAAGCGTCGAAAGCTTTAAAATTGGTTCTTGCCAGTTTGATTGTCTTAAATCAAACACGAAAATATTTTCAAAGTCTACTAACATCGCGTAAGGAACTAGTTGTTTAGCTTGAATAGGGGCAAGTTTTTCAAGACTATCGGTATATTTAATCAAGTTACTTAACCGAAAGTCTACAATCATAACTAATCTAGTTGCAACTCTTTATAACAAAAAACATCGCAGTATGTTTTGCAGAGCCTAATAATAAAATTTGGATTTTCTAATACAAGCAAATCAATAACGCAATTATTTATAACTTGATTAGGAAACCTTCTAAATAATTGCTGTAAAATCTTAGGTGGTGTATTTGGGTTCTGAGCCACACCAATGAGAATACAACTATGGTAAGGGTAAAGTTCAAATAATTCATATAAACATTCTGCTGGTGTAGTAATATCTCTCGCTATTTCTCGCAAACGTTTTATAGATGTACTACTATCAAGCACTTCTTCTAATAGTGTTGGTTGCATGTCTTTACTTAAGCACCTTCACTATTATTTTTCCCTGTTCAAAGACAAAAATTTCAATGTTGACAATTTATTTATTGTAGGTTTTCAAGATGCTAGCAGTCGATGTAAGGGTAGGGCGCCAGTCCCAAACTCCTCTTAGTCTCAACTCTTCACAATCTTTCGTTGGCGCCGAGAAACCGGGTCTCCTTTGGTTTTCTATGTAGATTGTTGTGCTTAGTGGTGGGGAAACCTGGTTTCTGTAACAATAATAATGGCAGCAATTATAGATAATTGCTGCCATATTAAGTTGCTATTTATTTAAGCGTTTGCTTAAGCAGGAATCAAAACTGTATCAATGATGTGAATAACGCCGTTGTCAGCAGCGACATCTGGAGTAGTAACGGTAGCGTCATTTATTTTCACACCACTGGATGCGTCAACTTTTACTTCGCTTCCTTCAACAGTTTTAGCTGATTTTAGTTTTACTACGTCTGTTGAAAGTACTTTTCCTGGAACAACATGATATGTCAGAATTTTCGTCAGCTTCGGAATGTCTTTAAGTAGTGAGTCTACTGTACCTGCTGGTAATTTTGCGAAAGCTTCATCTGTAGGTGCAAACACTGTAAATGGACCAGCGCCTTTTAAGGTATCCACTAGATTTGCTGCTTTAACTGCTGCAACTAATGTGTTAAATGAACCTGCGCTTACTGCGGTATCAACGATATCTGGCATGGGTTTTAAGAGTGTCTGTGTATTTCGCTACTAACTTAACATTTACTTCATATAATTACTATCTATCTTTAGACTGTTAAAATAATTTAGAATATTTGTTATATACGATTAAACTATATAAATTAATTTTGGTTTAACTCACTAAAATTAATGGCAAAATTAGTAATACAATTGTAAGATTAAAACCTGAAATTTAGTATTGGCAAGTGTTTCAATTATTCTTTTGAATAGTTATCTAGCGATGTAATTGATTAAAATATTTTATAATTAGCATTAAAAAATATAAATTTAAGCTTAGATTAACCTTTGTTTATTGTTTTATTCAGAGGATGAAATGTTATATATTTTGGCTATAAAAATAAAATTTGATTGTTTTAATTAGTACGAAAAGCAGTTAATTATACTATTTTCTTTATGTACTACTTAGTACATAAGATAATAAATTTCTTCTTTACATAATTTTCAAGAAAGTAAATAATTTTAAATTGGTGATTGTATTTACATCAAAGCAATATGGCTGTAATCAACAAAATAATTGATATTCAAACGCATCAAGGTATAAATATTCACAATATTACCCCACAAATTGAGTCAGTTGTGGCATCTACTTCGATACAAAATGGCTACGTATTAATATTTTCTCGCCATACGACTACTGCGTTAGCGGTTAATGAAGACGAAGAGCGATTAATTCAAGATATTAAAGTATTTTTAGAAAAACTGGTGCCATTAAACGACCGTTATTTACACAACGATTTACATTTAAGACCAAATATTCCACCGGATGAGCCAAAAAACGCTCATTCGCATTTAATGGCGATGATGCTTAATAATACGGAAATTATTCCTATTGTGGATGGTAAGTTAGGGTTGGGCACTTATCAATCTATCTTGTTTTTTGAATTAGACGGCGCCCGTAAGCGTACCATTTTATGTCAAGTTTCTGGAGAATAGTTGATGTATTTTACTTACAATGCCAACTAATCAAGGAATTTTCGTTTAAAAGCTGTTGAAGTGATTCTAATGCACCAGGTTGCTTTTGAACATAGGCGCCAATAAATAAGCCTATAGTTTCAGCTATTAGCCAACGAGTTGGTTCTACTGGTTGGGTGGGAGCAAAATCAACAGAGTTTCTAGCGGTGGTTGAGTCGAGAGGATGTACAATTGCAAAATGATTTGCTCCCTCTAATAAAACAACATAGCTGTCATTTCGACCACCTGTAATCGCTTCGTTCCAAGTACGCATTACAGGTGTTATTGCATCTCCTCCTTCAACACCGTACATTTCACTGTTCGACGCAATCACACCATCGTTTGTACCAGCTAGAAGTAATAAAGGCAATTTATCTGCAAGTGGTAAGATTGTACCAGGTGGATAACCCTGCATAATATACCCCATGCTGTGTACTCCATATCCAAAAGAAGCAACGACTTGAGCAAATAATTCAGGATTGGCATTTTCAATTGCAATCCTACCACCAGCAGAATGTCCACCTAAAATAATATTCTGTAAGTCTAGTAATCCTGCGAGAACTCCTTGCGTTTGTAACTGTTCGAGTTTAAACAGCAGCGTTGATAAAGCTACACTTGTTGCTTTAGTTCCGTAAACATCGGGTTTTGATGCAGCAAAGTTTGCACCAGGTGTAAGATTTACGCTTCCAGCAAACTCTTCTGCAATAAAATTAAATGTCACTACTACTAACCCACGTTCGGCAAGATTTTCTGCCAACCATTGATATACAAAAGCTTCGCAGTTATACCCGTTAAACAAAATTACAACAGGAAAAGGCGCCTTCGTTGGGTCTGCTGGTAAAGTTAAAGATGTTTTGGCCTCTTCGTTGCTTACTTGTGCTGCTGGGTAAAAAACTTTTAAGAAAATTGTATCAAAAGGGGGTTGAAAGTTTGGAATTTTCGTAACTTCAAAGTATGCACGAACAGTCATAGGCTTCTTGAGATTAGAAAATAAATATATTAGCTCAAATCGAATATCTCGAATTCAAACTGCCCAAATAACATATTTTTATCTACTGCCGATAAAATTTTATTGTCTGCGCGCGTATTTTTTATAGTGCGGCAGACTAAATCGGCAACATCAGCACGATGGATACTTCCAATAATGCGAATATCCTCGGTTAATACACCGTTTCCTGTAGCTGGTTCTGATTTTAGACCACCCGGACGAACTATAGTATACGTCAAACCACTGTTAATTAAATGTTGTTCAGCTTTATCTTTTTCGATTAATACTGGTTGCAATACCGCCAATGTTTGAGGAGAAAGTGCCGATACGCTATTTCCAGTTCCAATTGATGTTACGAGTACAAATTTTTTCACATCCTTAGCAACCGCAGCATCAATTAAATTCTTATTACCTGGATAATCAGGTTTGATGCCATCTTGAGGCAAACCACCAATAGTACTAATTACAACATCAATTGGTTTTTCTGACTGCCCCAGCGCGCGTTTAAGCTCATCTGGCGCCATCGCATCACCTATAATAATAGAGACTCCCATTGCTTCAAGTTCCGCACGGGATGCTTCACTTCGCAACAGCGCGGTAACATGATGACCTTGTGTGGTGAGACACTTCGCAATTTCTCTACCAACACCACGACTTGCACCAGCTAAAAAAATAGAACTTGTCATTGTTAAGCACGATTAATAATTATTGTTCAAGTAGAAACTGGGTTTGTTGCCACGAATACTGCTAGAAACTATTAATATTAGAGCATCAATCGAAATAACACCCCCCAAGTATTAATTATCCATGCCCCTGTCGCGCCTAGTTACCCTAATTGTAGGTTTAATCGTCATTTTGGCTATGAGCCTGTGGCTGATTGACTCGCTTTCCCGACTTTACTGGCAGTTGTCTTACTCTTCTCCTTTATTGGGCAACTTGCTGTTATTACTGCTTGTTCTGTTGGTTGGGGCATTAATCGCAGCATTTGTTTACTATGTCATCGTAATTAAAAACGGTGATAAAAAACGCCGCACCAAAGAACGGCGCCGTGTTACACCTGCTGAAATTCCTGCTGCAAAGTCTGAAGCTGCATCTTCAACACTGCAAGCTGTGCGTCAGCAAGTTTCCCAAATACAAGATGAAGTAACACGTCAAGCGTTATTAAGTAAATCTAAAGAAATTGAGGCAAACTTAGCGCGTGGTGAAATTCAGGTTGTGGTGTTCGGTACAGGAAGCGCGGGTAAAACATCGTTAGTAAATGCCATAATGGGGCGAATGGTTGGTAGGGTTGATGCACCAATGGGTACAACTACCGCAGGTGAAACTTACTGTTTACGGTTGAAAGGGTTAGAGCGCAAGATTTTAATAACCGACACACCCGGTATTTTAGAAGCAGGAGTAGCAGGAACCGAAAGAGAACAACTCGCGCGTGAGCTAGCCACCGAAGCTGATTTATTATTATTTGTAGTTGATAACGATTTACGACGTTCAGAACATCAGCCTTTAAAAGCTTTAGCAGAAATTGGTAAGCGCTCGATTCTCGTTCTCAATAAAACTGATTTATACACAGACGAAGACAAAGAAGCAATCGTTGCAAGGTTACGCGAGCGCGTGCGTGGGTTTATTTCAACAAACGATGTAGTAACAATTTCAGCAAATCCTCAATCTGTTGAACTAGAAAACGGTGAACTTATCAAACCAGAACCAGAAGTGTTGCCATTATTACGAAGAATGGCAGCAATATTACGTGCTGAAGGAGAAGATTTAGTCGCCGATAATATTCTCTTACAATCACTACGTTTAGGAGAAGAAGCTCGTAAACTCATTGATACACAACGGCGCCGTACCGCCGATAAAATAGTCGAGCGCTTTCAATGGATAGGAGCAGGTGTAGTATCGGTTACACCATTGCCAGTAGTCGATTTACTCGCAACAGCAGCAGTAAATGCTCAAATGGTAGTAGAAATTGCGCGAGTATATGGTTGTGAGTTAAACACCGAACGTGGACGCGAACTAGCACTTTCGCTTGCCAAAACTATCGCGGGTTTAGGGATTGTAAAAGGCGCCTTAGAATTACTATCAACAGCATTACAACTCAACGTTGGTACATTTGTAATTGGTAGAGCAATTCAAGGTGTAACAGCTGCCTATTTAACCAGAATTGCAGGTAAAAGCTTTATTGAATATTTCCGCAATGACCAAGACTGGGGTGATGGTGGAATGACCGAAGTAGTACAGCGTCAATTTCAACTTAACCGTCGCGACGAGTTCGTAAAAGCATTTATTCAAGAAGCAATAGCTAAAGTAGTAAAACCATTAGCCGATAAAGCTACTGCGGTAATGGATGAAGTAGATGAAAAACTAGATAAATAACTTAACATAAAGGGTTATAGTACAATTGAAATCTGCACCACGAAGAAACAATTGCCCGAAAAACGGGTTTAACAGTAGAACAAGTTCGATAGTTGAAGAAATAGATTTAAAGATACCATTATTTACATCAGTATAGTATAATTTCATACTTTAGATAGATGCCTAAATGGTCAAATTAATCGTCAATAATACTTATTAGTGTGATCAAGTATTTTTGATTCAAGGTAAATTTTTTTAGCATTACTTAAGTAACAGCATAAAATATGTGTAAAATACACACACTTGACAATTATCTAAACAGTATAAAAAATCACTATCACTGATATCGATGGCTAAAGTCGTTGTATTTGATATCGGGAATGGCAGTTTTGAGGAAGGTTTTCCGGTCACGCTGTCGATTAATGAGGAAGGTAAACCGACTTATTTTACTAAGAAAGGAAAATTACCTCCAGCCCCTGAGATTCCAGAGCTTCATAGAAATTTTCAACAAATTTACAGACATTTACCATTAGTTCAAAGAATAATTACGGTTGACCCGGCTCAACCAACAAACTTCTCAACTCCTAGAGAGTGTAAGAATGCTGCTGACGCTCTTGAAGAAAGTTTGAGAATTTGGTGTGTACGAACCGATATAATTCAACTGCGCCAATGGGTACAAGAAGAAGTACATATTGACGAACCAGCCCGCGTTATTTTCCAAACTGATGACGAAATTCTCAAGAAATTACCTTTACATCAGTGGGAATTATTCCAAAATCGCCCGAAAGCATGGCTTGCATTAGGCGCCGACAACGCTCGGCCTTCAAGTCCGCTCAGAACCCCTGTCAGAATTTTGACAATTTTAGGTAATACTGAAGGGCTTAATGTTGATATAGATACTGATTTACTGAATCAATTACCAGGAGCAAAAATAGAAATATTAAGAAACACAACGCGGAGAAAGCTTTGTGAAACCTTACGCAATGAAGATGAGCCTTGGGATATTTTGTATTTTGCAGGACACAGTTCGACTAAAAATGGAGGAAACGACGGAGTTATTCAAATTAGTGACATAGACAGTTTATCACTGGGTGAATTAAGAAACGCTTTTAAAAAGGCGATTCAAAATGGATTGAAGCTAGCAATTTTTAACTCTTGTGATGGTTTGGGGTTAGCAAATAGATTGGCAAAACTAGGAATTCCCCAAGTAATTGTAATGCGGGAACCTGTGCCCGATGAAGTTGCACATGAATTTTTACAAGAATTTTTGCGATTATTTTCTCAAGGTGAGCGATTTTATACAGCGGTGCGACAAGCGCAAGAAAAGTTAGAAGATATAGAAAATGATTACCCTTGCGCTTCTTGGCTACCAATAATTTGCCAAAACCCCGCAGAAAATTCTCTATTATGGCCTCAACCATTAGTTAATATTATCAACTTTCAAAAATTAAAACGTAAAATCCGAATACTTTGGCACCGACGTAAGTGGGCAGGTTTAGTAATTATTGGAATATTGCTGAGTGCTTTAATACCTTTATTTAATCTTGGTTTGAATAAAAATGTAGATAATCAAGTACAATTTCCTCAAAGAACACCGGAAGCAGCAGCGACATCACCCAGTGTTTATGGAAGCCTTGAAAAATACTTTAGTCATGGAGGAAAGTCTCTCTTTAATGAAGAAAAAAACACTATTTATAAAAAGCAAGGAATATCTGAGTTTAAAAATGGGAAGTGGGATTTAGCAATTCAATCCTTTACAAAATCATTAAAACAAAAAAGGAACGACCCTGAGACTCTAATTTATTTAAATAATGCTATTGCTTTAAAAAGTGGAAATAAGTTGCAAATAGCGGTATCTGTACCAATCAGTACTAACTTTGGTGGTTCTGAAGAGATTTTGCGTGGAGTGGCACATGCTCAAAGTGAGATTAATTGTAATGGAGTTGATAATATTAAAAAGGCTATTGAGAAAAATGAAACTTTAAATTGTACAGGAATTAAAAGTAAACTATTACTAGTTGAGATTGTTAACGAAAGTGATAAAAAAGATTCTTCTTTAGTTTATAAAGATAGTCTTATAGAGATTTCTCAGAAGATAGCAGAAAACCAAGACATTCTAGCTGTTATCGGTCATGATGCTAGTAGGAATACTATAGAAGTTGTAAATAATGCTTATCAAGATAAACTTGTTATTATCTCTCCTACAAGTACTTCTAATGAGTTAGATAAATTGCAATATAGAGTTTATCGCACGGCACCTAGTGATAGTAGTACTGCCGATATTTTATATGAACATGCTAGTAAAAGACTCGCACAATCACAAATTAAAGCATCTGTAATTTATGATAGTGAAGATTCATATAGCAATTCTTTGAAAAAAGCATTTAAAAAACGTTTTCCGCAACCGTATAGCTTAGAAATAGACTTGAATCGAAGTGACTTTGATTCAATCAATTTTGATTCTAGAGACGCAAATTTGATATTGCTAATTCCTTCAACTAAAGAAAGTATTTTCAATAAATCTTTAGAAGTAGTCTCTAAAGTGTCTAAAATTACAACTAATAAACCAATATTTTTGAGTGCAGATAGTATGTACGAGGCTAAATTAACTAAAGATGCTGGAGAATCTGCACAAAAAAGTAACTTAGTACTTGCTGTTCCTTGGCATCGTAGTGCAAATCCTAGCAATACTAATTTTGAAAATGATGCTGATAAACTTTGGCCATATTTACAAATAAGTTGGCGTACCGCAATGGCATATGACTCAATGAAAGCAATTATTGAGGGTTTAAAAAATATTCCAGATTCACAAAAATCTATTACACGCGAAAATCTAAAAACCGAATTCTCAAAAATGTTAAGAAATCAATATATTGCGAATGGGGCATCAGCGCCTATACGTTTTACTGATAAAGGAAGTCGTTTAGTATCAGACCGTAGTCAGGGAATAGGGATATTACTGAAAGTTGAGTGTAGAAATAAAAGTCAAAATTATATTTGTGATTTTGAGAAGCTCAATGAATAAGTATAATTTTAATGGGCATTTTTTACGTCCATTACAAGCAAGCCTGTAAAATTATTTCGATAAACTAATAGGCGCCTCAAGATATATTACAAAAACGCTGCCTTACGATGACTTTTGCGCTTGGTATGATTGAAGTTTATGGTGTTCCTACTGCGGTAGAAGTCGCTGATGCGATGTGTAAAGCCGCGCGCATCACCTTTGTTGGGTACGAAAATACTGATTTAGGAAGGATTACTGTTTTAATACGCGGTGATGTGGGTGAGGTAAATGTTGCTGTGAAAGCAGGGTTAGAGTCAATAAATAGAGTTAACGGTGGTGAGTTGCTATCGCATCACATTATTCCTCGTCCCCATGAAAATTTAGAATATGCTTTACCTATACATAGCAGTGCATCGATAGAAAACTTCGGCGCCGATATCCGCTTTCCCCCACCACTATCAGCATAAAATTTAATTTCTCGTTAAAAATAAAGTAGGCGCCTACCCAGCAACGATTATCCATGACTAATATTCTTTCACGTATGGAGACAGTACAGTCTCCAATCATTCCCATCGTCGGGGAATTAATCCGCAACACACCCGGAACAATTTCTTTAGGACAAGGAGTAGTTTCATACCCTCCACCACCAGAAGCTATCGAGTTGTTACCTAAATTCCTAGCTGAGGAATCAAATAATTTATACAAACAGGTTATTGGTATTCCCCCATTAATAGCAGCAATTCAAGCTAAATTACAAAGCTTTAATAACATAGAAATAAAAGATGATAACTGTATTGTCGTCACTGCTGGTAGCAATATGGGTTTTGTAAATGCTGTATTAACAATTACTTCACCTGGCGATGAAATAATTTTAAATGCGCCATATTACTTTAATCATGAAATGGCGACGATAATGGCTGGTTGCCATCCAGTCATAGTTGAAACTGATAATAATTACCAATTACGTGTAGATGCTATCGAAAAAGCAATTACACCAAAAACCCGTGCGATTGTAACAATATCTCCAAATAATCCCACAGGTGTAGTATATCCAGAAGCATCTTTACGTGCGATAAATCAACTTTGTCACGAACGCGGTATTTATCATATTAGTGATGAAGCATACGACTACTTTACATACAACGGTGTAAAGCATGTATCACCTGGCTCATTTCCCAATAGCAGCAAACACACAATTTCTTTATTTAGTCTATCAAAAGCTTACGGTTTTGCTAGCTGGCGTATTGGCTATATGGTAATTCCCTCAAACTTACTGGTATCAATTCAAAAAGTACAAGATACTATTTTGATTTGCCCACCCGTCATTTCACAATATGCAGCATTAGGCGCCTTACAATCTTCACCCAAATATATTCAAGAAAATCTAAGCAAACTTGCTAAAGTACGCTTGGGAGTTCTTGACTCGCTCCAAAAATTAGAAGGTATATGTACAATAGCTCCCGCTGATGGCGCCTTTTACTTCTTCTTAAAAGTCCACACCTCAATAGATACATTTACACTAGTTGAACGACTAATCAAAGAATGTAAAGTAGCCGCACTTCCCGGAACTACATTCGGCATGAACCAAGGGTGTTACCTACGTGTAGCTTACGGCGCCTTACAACAAGAAACAGCACAAGAAGGTATTAAACGTTTAGTAATAGGATTAAAAAACATCTTAAATAACAACCTAGACAACCTAGTAAAAGAAAATAGTGAGATGCAAAGACGGGATTTAACTTGAACTTTACCCTAGCTTCACCTTGTTTGATCATTATTAGGTGCAAGCCGCACGTTAAAACATTCTGGAATTTGCATCTATGGTCATCAAGAATCTCATCCGCACATTGGCAGTTTCTGCTGTCGCTGCGAGTTGTTGGGTCGGTCAAGCTGATGCTAATACGGTTCCTGTACCAAGCAACTTTGCCGTACCAAGCACCCATGCCCACAACGACTACGAACATGAGTACCCACTGTTTGACGCCCTCCACAACGGATTCATTAGTGTTGAATCTGACATCTGGCTCTACGACTACGATAACCAACTGCGCGTTGCTCACGACCCGGTAGCTGACGCAACGACACTACCCACGCTTAGTGAGCTTTACCTGACCCCGCTACAGAACTTGGCAACTGGCGCGAACAATGGTGGTATTTACAAAGACGGCACTAAGATAATTCTGTTGGTTGACATCAAGAGTGAGGGTCTTTCAACTTACCAACGCCTGCATGATACTCTAAGCGACTACGCAGCTAACAATCCAAGACTATTCACGACATATACCAAAAATGCCTCCAGCGGCTATGACGTGCAAGAAGGAGCAGTTAGCGTCATCATCTCCGGCAACCGACCGCGAGATTATATGCTTGAGCAGAATTTGCGCTATGCTGCTTATGATGGTCGTAGGAGCGACATTGGTAGAGGCATTGCACCTGAGTTCATTCCCTTGATTAGCGACAATTGGAACAATTTCTTTACTGGCGATTTAGCGTGGGATGGTAGGGGCATTATTCCGGATGACACAAAGGCAGCTATAGAGAATATCGTGGCTCAAGTACATAGCGAGAACAAAATTCTGCGCTTTTGGAATCTTCCACAGGATGCTCCTAGTGTTTGGGGACCGCTTTATAATGCTGGTGTCGATTTAATTAATACCGACAATCTTACTGGTTTATCCCAATACATCCAATCGAGCCGGACTACTAAAGTGCCAGAACCTGAGCCAACCGTCACACTCGTTGGTGTGCTAGGGGTGTCTGTACTGTTATTAACCAGGGGGCGCCTCAAATCGTCTTCCTACCGCTCAAGTTAACAAGTGTTGTCTTTAAAAGAGAGCGGTTTACTGCTATTCTTTCCTCTGTGTCTCTGTGCTTCTGTGGTAAAAAACTTTACTAATAAAATTTTTGAAATTAACTAGTAGGTTGGCTTCGCTATCATGTTACTCAACAATAAACGTTGGGTTCCGTTCCTCCACCCAACCTACAAGACAAAAAGGAACAGGCAAGGATGCCTGCTCCACAAGGGTTGTATGCTTTTTGGATATGTAAGTTACAGTTGTTTTACTTCGGAAACTAACTTGCCTACCATGTCTTTAGCGCTGCCGAAGAGCATTGTGGTTTTATCTTTGTAGAATAATTCGTTTTCTACACCAGCGAAACCTGCGCTCATCCCGCGTTTAATTACGATAGTGTGCTTTGCCCTATCTACTTCTAAAATGGGCATTCCGTAAATAGGGCTTGACTCATCGGTACGCGCGGCAGGGTTAACTACATCATTGGCGCCAATAATTAGTGCTACGTCGGTTTGGTCGAACTGTGGGTTAATATCTTCCATGTCGTGTAGCTGTTCGTAGGGTACATTTGCTTCAGCTAGTAACACGTTCATGTGTCCTGGCATTCTACCTGCTACAGGGTGAATGGCATATTTAACATCTACACCCATACGTTCGAGTTGGTCTGCGAGTTCGCGAACACCGTGTTGTGCTTGTGCTACTGCCATTCCATAACCTGGGACTATTACTACTGAGCGCGCGTATCCTAACATCATCGCACCTTCTTCGGGGTCGATGCTGCGAACTGATTTGTCGCCTGTATCTCCACTTCCACCACTTGTAACGGCGCCAGCTTCGGAACCAAAAGCATCAAACAGTACGCTGATTAACGAACGGTTCATTGCTTTACACATTATTTCGGTGAGGATAATACCTGATGCACCAACCAAGGCGCCTGCGATGATTAACATATTATTCATCACCACAAAACCCGCAGCAGCAGCAGCTAAACCAGAAAACGAGTTTAATAACGAAATTACTACGGGCATGTCACCACCACCAATGGGAATGACGAACATAACACCTAGTATTAAAGAGACAATTGTCACTGCTATAAATACTGGCAGATTATGAGGCGCAATGAGGAGATAAGCGCCACCCGCAATAAATGTTACTAGCAGTAAAGCGTTAAAAGCCTTTTGGAAGGGAAATTTTATTGGCTTGCCTGTTACTAAACCTTGGAGTTTGGCAAAAGCCAGTGTACTGCCTGTAAAGGTAACGCCACCAATTAATACATCAAGCAGCATCGAAATATTTGCGTCCACTGACACAAGTTCGTTATGTTGTCTCAACCGCCAGAACTCGGCAATGGCAACAAGACCAGATGCGGCGCCACCTAAACCGTTGAGCAAACCGACCATTTGAGGCATTTCGGTCATTTGGACTTTGTAGGCGCCTATTGCTCCTATTACTGAGCCAATAGCCAAACCTATTAAAATCATTTTGTAGTTCAGCACATGACTATCGAGCATAGTAGCCACAATAGCCAATAACATCCCAACTGCTGCGACGACGTTACCTTGCCGTGCGGTAGCTGGTGAACCTAATTTTTTTAAACCGAGAATAAATAACGATGCGGCAATAAGATACGTAAGTTGAATACCTGTTGGCAAAAAATCTGTCATATTTTTCGTAGTTAGGAGTTAGGAGTTATGAGTTAGGAGGCTTTTTTCTTGAACATTTGCAGCATTCTGTCTGTGACTAGAAAACCACCTACTACGTTGACCATTGCTAAAATTACGGCAATTAAACCAAGAATTACTGATAAGTTTGTTTCTCTGGCGCCTGAAGCTACGATGGCGCCAAGTACTGCGATTCCAGAAATTGCGTTGGAACCTGACATTAAGGGGGTGTGAAGTGTTGGTGGTATTTTGTTGATGACTTCAAACCCTATGAATGATGCTAGGACGAATACAAACAATGCGGCTATTAATGCTTCGTTCATTATTTTTTGCTGTTGGTGACAATAAGGGCGGGTTTAGATATGTTGTTATTTTGTTGAGGGAATATGGGTTAACCCGCCTCTACGGCTGTTTGCAATGCTTCTTTTACCCGTGAATTGCGAATTTCTCCGGCGTGGGTTATGCAGGTGTCGTTGATGATGTCGTCGCCAAAGTCGATTTGTATGGCGTTATTTTTGATGATTAGTTGCAGTAATGATGTCACGTTTTTGGAATATAGCTGGCTGGCGTGTACTGGTACTGATGATGGTAAGTTGATTGGTCCAATGATGGTGACACCGTGTTTGATGATGTCTTTACCTGGTTCTGTACAAGCACAGTTTCCACCTTGTTCGGCTGCTATGTCTACTATTACTGAACCTGTTTTCATTTCCATTACCATTTCTTCGGTGACGAGTAATGGCGCCTTTTTACCTGGTACCTGAGCAGTGGTTATTACTACGTCGGCTGTTTTGATATGGGCAGCTACTAGTTCTTGGGTGCGTTTTCTACTGTCTTCAGATATTTCGCGCGCGTATCCTCCTGCGGTTGCTGTTTCTTCGTCGAGTTTGACTTCGACAAATTTGGCACCCAACGAAAGAACTTCTTCTTTTACGGCAGGACGAATATCGAATGCTTCTACTATGGCGCCTAAGCGTCGTGCTGTTGCTATGGCTTGTAACCCAGCTACTCCGGCGCCCATCACAAATACTTTTGCTGGTGCAATTGTACCTGCGGCTGTTGTTAACATTGGGAAGTATTTAGGTAACGCGGCAGCACCTATAAGTACAGCTTTGTAACCAGAAATTGAAGCTTGCGACGATAGCGCGTCCATACTTTGGGCACGAGTACTACGCGGTATCATTTCCATTGAGAGTGCGCTAACTTTACGTTCTGCTAATTTTTGCGCTACTGCTGGGTTGCCTAGTGGGTTAAGGAAACTTATAAGTACAGAACCTTCACGTAATAGTTCAACTTCTGAACTTCCGTCTGAGCGTTCTTGTGGTGGACTTACTTTGAGGACAACATCTGCTTCTCCCCATACTCTTGCAGTGTCAGCAATAATTGTGGCGCCTGCTGCTTCATATGCTGCATCGCTAAAAAATGCTCTGTCTCCTGCACCTGTTTCAACTAGTACTTCTAAACCCTGTTTTACCAGTCGGGCAACTATATCCGGAATTAATGCTACGCGGCGTTCGCAAACCTCTATTTCTTTAGCGACTGCAATCTTCATGAAATCTCCTAATAGCGAATATTGCTTATTGAAATGAAATTGCTTTAAAGTTTTACGGCTCTGTCGAAATTTATATCACTAGTCAACAGCGCTATAAAACAGCAGCAAGGCTTAATTCGACTTGTTTTTATTGATTCAATTCTTATGGTCGATTATTCTACAACTGATTCGTTTTCAGTCGCATGAATATTCTTATCCTTTGAATTTAGCACCATCCCAATCGTCAACTAATAAAAAATACCTTACTGCACATCCTAATCTGATCCCCAAATTTTGACACGTTTTTCTTTTATTTTTTTTAGGGGTTTTCATATTTATTAACTATTTTGTCACATATCGCAACATTGCCTAAATTATCTAAACTACACTACTCTTAAGCTATTTACTGGTCATTTGTCACTTTGTCTTAAGTTCCTCGCTCGTGTTTTATTTTAATATTCCCCTTAAATTTCGGCGCCAGAGCAATTTGTTAAATAAATATTAAACTAATTGTAGGTGCCTACTAGTTATTTTTACTTAACTCATGACCAAAAAATAAGCTTAAATGCTAGTAATTAATAGCTCACTGGACAAACAACAATTAACGCGCTCGCAGCTAACCACAAATCATTAACATCCTTTTTAATTAATTTAACGAAATTTAAATCGTTTGATAACTTAAATTTTATAAGAAATAATAAAATTTTGATACATTTAGTAATATTTATAAATATAAAGTCAAGGTTAAAGGGGCTTGCGTCACCCCTTACTCTTTACCCCTTCCACCTTCCCCCCTGCTCTTTTAGGCACTTTTGCAGTGAAATAACGTCGAAATAACTGCGAGTCAGTAGTAAAGTTTAGTTACGATATCTGTTTGCATTTGTCCTAAGTTCCCAAATAAATGTCATAGGAGTTTAATTTATGCGACGTGTACTTGGAATTTTTTCTGCTGTTGCCGTGACTAGCTGCTTACTAACTGGATTTCAGGGTGTTAGCATGGCGCAGTCGGGGATTAACCTTTGGAGTGGTGTAAGACGGGAAAATCAGCTTAATCACCGTTTCGATTTTGGTGGACAAGCTAATGGCTGGGATAGACTGCGTTTGCGGGCCGATGCCAAAAGATTCAAAAATGCTGTGGCACGATTGGTAATTTCTTATCCTGAATATTACAAAGGTAGTTTCGACCCAAAGAAAATCGAAGTTCGGGCAAAAGGTAAGAGTATTCCTTTACAAGAAGCTAGATGGGATAAAGATAACCGTGTTATCGAAATTTTTCCAGCTGAACCAATACCCGCAGGTACTGGTGTAGAGATTGTTCTCTCGAATATCAAGAACCCTTCCTTTGGCGGTATGTACTATTTCAACTTAGCGATTCAATCTCCTGGTGATGTACCTTTGTCTCGTTATATCGGTACTTGGATTATAAGCGTTGGCGCCTAGGCAATGCTCGCAGGGAGGTAATCTCGTTTGCTACCCCTGCTTTTTCTTTTTTCCCTAATTTACGAATTTGCTCATGCATGATAAAATAACGGATTGTGACTTTTTGTATAAAATCTCATTCCTAAATAGCTCGCTCGGAGAAAAAGATGAAGAGAACCTTAGAAGGAACTAACCGTAAAAGAAAGAGAACATCAGGATTTCGCGCGCGGATGCGGACTCCTGATGGTAGAAATGTGATTAAAGCACGTCGCAGAAAAGGGCGCCATCGCTTAAGCGTATAGTTCGGTACTTGTAGGCAGTTATACGTTGTGGCTTTGCCCTCATTGCATCGTCTTAAATCCCGCCAAGATTTTCAGGCAGTCTTTCGGGAAGGAATACGTCGGCATGGTTCTTACTTAACATTAAGAGCCTTACGACCATCACCTTCCACAACTGAACCAACTAAAAGCTCCGCATCAAGTTCGGCAAATTCGATGGATACTGCCAAGTCGCAAGTTAATCAAAGTAATAATTGCGAGTATTTACCAACGCGAATTGGTATCTCAGTTAGCACTAAGGTCAGCAAACGGGCAGTAATTCGTAATCGTATCAAGCGTCGAATTGCAGCAGCCTTACAGCAATTATTGCCGAAAATATTACCAGGATGGCGTTTGGTAGTAGTTGTCAAACCAACTGCGGCACAACAAGAGTGCGTAACCCAACAATTTCTGCAAGAATTAGAGCAGTTGTTGGTACAAGCCGAGGTATTAAATGGGCATTCGTGAAGAAGTATATTTTGAAGGCGGTCCTCACATTGGGGACTTGATATTAAACATACTGATAGGTTTCACCGTTGTAGGCTTACCTTTGACGATTGGAGCAATTGTTAGAGCGTTGTGGCTGCGATTCCGCATTACCGACCGTCGCATCTCTGTAACAGGTGGATGGATGGGACGCGAGCGCACTGACATTATCTATTCAGAAATAGTCAAAGTCGTTAAAGTTCCCCGTGGCATTGGTATGTGGGGAGACATGGTGGTAACAATGAGAAACGGTTCTCGTCTAGAACTTCGAGCAATCCCCAGATTTCGTGAAGTTTACGACTACATCTATGAACGCATCGCCGCTAAAAATCCTGGAATGGTTGGAGTGGAGAAGTAAGAGTTAAAAGTTAGGAGTTAGGAATTAGGAGTTAGGAGTTAAGAATTTAGCACTTATAACTCACTACTCATAACTCATAACTCAACACTTATAACTCATAACTCCTAACTGTTTACGGCTATCCGTAGTTCCTAGGGGATGATGTTGAGCGATAAATTAGGTTTAGATAATTAACACTACCGTTTAGTTGAATTCAGAATAATGGATTTTGGTATCGGGTTCCTCTCGAACAATGTGATGCTGCCAATCATAGACTTGTTCTACAGCATTGTACCGAGCTATGGATTGGCAATTGTGGCATTAACGCTGGTAGTGCGCTTTGCGCTTTACCCCCTTAGTGCCGGCTCAATTCGCAATATGCGCCGAATGCGAATTGTTCAACCGCTCATGCAAAAGCGGATGCAGGAAGTTAAAGAGCGGTATAAAGATGACCCGCAAAAGCAACAAGAAGAAATGATGAAGACGCAACAAGAGTTTGGCAACCCGTTGGCGGGCTGTTTACCTCTCTTGGTGCAAATGCCAGTACTGCTTGCATTATTTGCAACATTACGGGGTTCACCATTTTCTTCTGCTAATTACACCGTTAACTTACAGGTCTTTCCAGCCGAACAAATTGAGCGCATTCAACCACAGGCTTTTGCTACTGCACCCCAAAATATCTATATTTCCGATGGCGAACACGTTAAGGTGACAGCTATCCTTCCTGGTGGAAATAAGATGGCTGTAGGGGAAAAAACTAAGATAGAGTACCAAACTCCTGATGGAAAAGTATTCCAACAACTCTTAGCTGAACACCCCGAAACTAACTTAGTTCCTGAGTGGAAAATTACTAAGGGCGAAGACCGAGTTAAAATTGACGAGCAGGGAAATATTGAAGCTTTACAAACTGGAGATGTTACTATAACTGGCAGCATTCCTGGCTTGGCTTCTAATAAAGGTTTCTTATTCATTGATGCTTTAGGTCGCGTCGGCGCCATTGACCCAGATGGTACAGTCCACTGGGATATTGTCGCAATGATTGTAGGTTTTGGTATTAGCTTATACGTTAGCCAAATACTGTCTGGTCAAAACTCGACGAGTTCTAACCCCCAGCAAGATACAGTTAATAAAATCACTCCCGTTATTTTTTCGGGTATGTTTTTGTTCTTCCCGTTACCCGCTGGTGTACTGATGTACATGGTAATTGGTAACATTTTCCAAACCTTACAAACGTATATTCTCTCCCGTGAACCTTTACCTGAAGAACTACAAAAAATTGTAGAATCTCAAGATAAAGAAAAACAAACAGAGACAAAAACTATACCGTTTGAACCAAAAAGTTCTAAGAAGAAAGCAACGAATTCATAATGGTTGATACTTCAATCGTAAGAGGTCAAGATTGGTTAACTTTACTGTTACAGAAAGCAGGACTCTCTGTAACAGTTACTGGTTCGGAGGAAGATGTACCCCCCGATAACGATGAGGGTGCAAGCTACTGGTTGACAATTGATGAGACGAATTTATCACCAGAGCAAATCAGCACGTTGATTGGCAGTAACGGTTCGGTACTCGATGCTATTCAGTATTTGACAAATTCTATTCTCAATCTTAATCAACCACCCGAACAACAAGCTTCGTATACCATTGAGTTAAATGGTTATCGCGTTAAACGTGAAGCAGAAATACGAACGCTAGCAGAAAATGCAGCAGCAGCTGCACGTGCTTCTGGCAACGAAATCGAAATTAAGTCTTTGAGTTCTGCTGAACGTCGTCAAGTTCATACTTTTTTAAAGGACTATGCCGACTTGGAAACATTCAGCCGGGGCAAAGAACCTCATCGTCACCTTGTTGTGCGTCCAGCAATGGAATAATTTTTCTTTGCTCCTTTTCATTCCCGATTTCTTCTTGGAAGTCGGGAATTTGATTGTTTCAAGTTAAAATAAGAATATCAGATCGAGAAACCTGGTTTCTATGCAAAATCTCCATTTTTATGAAAGGTTATCTATAAAGAAACCAGGTTTCTAATACTGCTAATTTTTTGAGTGAGAATGTCTCACAAATCCTATGGACGCAATTTTTATTCCGCAGCTAATTCAGGCGCCGGAGCGAACAGAGGAAATTCAAGTTCAAGAGTTTCTGCCCGGTTTAGATACACTCACGCCCGTTCGGGGCATTGTTCGCGTTCGGCATTGTGGAAATTATTTAGAAGTAGCAGCATTAGCTGAGGCAATTATTACTTGTACTTGTTGCCGCTGTTTGAAACAATATAACCATCGTTTAGTAGTCGATACAACCGAAATAATTTGGTTAGACGAAGCAGCAAATCAATTTGACGATTTACCTTTAGAGCGCGAAGTTGCCGTCGAAGATTTGGTTGAGTCTTTGTTGCCGCAAGGACATTTTTATCCAAGCGAATGGCTATACGAACAAATGTGCTTGGAAATACCTCCACGGCAATTATGTGATGAAGATTGTGCTGGAATTCCAGCTACTCCCAAAAGCACAACTCAAAACCCTCTCGTAGATAAACGTTGGGCTTCTTTAGAAGCACTAAAAAATCAATTACCAAATTGATTTGTTCTTAGAAACCCGGTTTCTTAAAGAAACCGGGTTTCTTATTGATTATCCTGCCCGTCATCTTTCTTTGTATTACCTGCTTTTACCCAACCCTCTTGGTTACTACCTTCTACACGAACTTTTTGCCAAACTTTATCTTCACTCTCTTCTATTACTATTACTTTTTGGTTAAAGCCAGCACCACCAACACGTTCAGAGTCAGCTTTTGGTTCTGAGCGCAAACTCAAACCTTGTGACCATGTTACACGCGCGTTGTAGGCGCCTGGTGGTAAAGGTTTTAGTTCTGTACTGTCAGCTTTTTCGGTGGGGGATGGAGTTGGTTTAGCAACAGGTTCTTCTATGTTGTTATCCGTAGTTGACGGTTTTGTTGTTACATCAGTATTGGATGACGCTTTGGCAGTAGTAAAACCAGCACTTGCACGCACCGAAGGTTCATCGTTGGCATAAATTGGTTTAGGAGGAACCCTTGAAGATTGATTCACGAAGTACAAAGTAGCAGCAACTCCACTGCCTGCAAGAATCGCAATTGCTAGGATAAATCCTAAAAGATACTTAAATAAGTTTGAAACCATGTTTAACTTTGCTTGTTTAATAGTCGATAGCTAATTACTAACACTCAAGGTAAATAATAACTAATTCGCTTGGCGCCAAACATCCACGGGTGTACTTTGCTTTGATGCTAGTCTTGCGCGTCCAGAAGCTGCCCATTCTTGCAGTTTTTGGATTTGCTCTTGAGCAGTGCGTGCGAGAGGTATAATTTGGCTGGCAGCTTCCAGGATATCATCGGTTGTAAAATCCCGGTTTTGGCTAAACCCAATGTGCATCGCTTCAATCAAGGTTTGCTCGATTTCGGCGCCAGAGAAATCTGGAGTTTCGTAAGCTAACCGCTCGATATCATAACTTTTCAGATTATGAGGACGCAAGCGCGTTAAATGCACATCAAAAATTGCCTTACGTTCGTCTTGACTCGGCAACCCTACAAAGAATATCTCATCAAACCTTCCTTTGCGTAACATTTCTGGTGGTAGAGATTGAATATCATTCGCAGTCGCTACGACAAATACAGGTGAGGACTTTTCTGCAAGCCAGGTAATAAATGTACCAAAAACCCTGCTCGTAGTTCCCGCATCACCTTTGCTACCAAGTCCAGAAAAGGCTTTGTCTATCTCGTCTATCCATAATATACAAGGCGCCAACGCTTCAGCTACTTGTATCATTTGTCGAGTTCTTGACTCCGATTCACCTACCAAACCAGCAAATAGGCGCCCAACATCAAGACGCAATAATGGTAAATGCCAATAGTGAGCTATCGCTTTTGCAGTTAAAGACTTACCAGTACCTTGAATACCCACTAACAATAAACCGCGTGGGTGTGGTAAACCGTACTGACGTGCGCGTTCGGTAAACGAACCACCACGACGAATTAACCAATCTTTGAGACAGTCTAACCCACCAATATCAGAAATTTGCTCAGTAGCAGGAATAAAATCAAGAATTTGAGTTTGACGAATAGTTTGGCGTTTTTCCTCCAAAATTAAGTCAACATCTTCAGGTTGTAGTTCACCATGAGTCGCAATAGCTTTGGCTAAAACTCTTCTAATTCGCTCCATACTTAAACCCTGGCAAGAGCGCACCAAATCATCCAACGTCTTGCTAGGTAGCGAATTGTTCGTACCTTGTAATAATCTTTCAACCTCTGTTTTTATTTCTCCCCCACTTGGTAGCGGAAATTCCACAACAGTCAAAACTTCGGTTAAATCATCAGGAATAGCTACACGCGGCGATAATATTACTATATTTTTTGGCTGTGACTTTAAAAGCCGTGCTAAATTGCGGAGTTTGCGAGCAATAGCCACATCATCTAAAAATCTATGATAATCGCGTAATATAAACACCGCTGATGCAGTTGCAGCTAACTTCTCAACAAACTCCAAAGCTTGTAAAGGGTTACGCTTGCCAAAACCCGCATCATTAGGATTGCCCTGAATACCATCCACAAAATCCCAAGTATAAATCGGACGGTTCCCCAATTGTGCAGCTTCTTCTCGAATTGATGCTTCGACACGTTCCTCTTCATACGTCGGAATATAGATTAGCGGGTAACGCGCACGCAACAGTAGCTTAAACTCATCACCGAAAGTCATAAGAGCTTCTTATTAGTTGTTATTTTTTCTATCCTTCTCCATTGTCATATAAACGTAGGGTGCGTGGCGCCTAAACAATTTTACAACGAAGCTAATTATCAAAAGGTGCCACGCACCTCACCCCACCCGAAACGCATAATAATACTGCATTGCAAGAATACGCTCAAAAGCAAATTCGCTTTCTTCAAGACGAAGATTGCGACATGTAACCATATTGATAAAATTCGCCACAGTAAAATTACTATTATTTATTGTAAATATTATTGCCAATATATATCTCAGGTTAGATAAAGATATCTAGCTGGATGTAGTAGCATCTAAGATTATGAATTTAAAAGCCAAAGTATAAATTTATTAGGGAATTGTTTGGAAATGGTAGATTCAAATCAGCAAGACAAACATAATTTTCTTTTCCCTCGCAGTCGCTACTATGGTAAGGTTCAACCGCAAAACCTGGTATTTAATGCTAATCTTCAAGAGTTTGCACAAAAAGTAGGCTATATTAGTACCCTAGAAACATCGGGCAAACTCGCACCAGAAGATGCATATAATCAGGTCAAGGTGCTGTGGAAGCAACTCAAACGTAGCAAAAAAGAATTGGGTATTGGCGTAGAGGCGCCAACAAATACTCAAGATATTTAAGTAATATATCTAAAATTAATACAACTTACCCATTTGATTACTCCTTATTCATGACTTGGAACTCATTCCTTTCTAGGGACAAAACGAGGTCTTGTGAAGTGACTTCAATTATCCAGTTGCCACTGGGTTTACCATCTGACAAAATTTCCTCTCCACGAACTATACCAACGCTTCCAGCTACATAAGTTGGACGTAGGATAAAAACTTTGTCTCCTACTTGTGGGATTTTTGAGTTATTCAAAGGCGTTCCTCTACCGAAAATCACTAAATATTAACTAATTAACTAAAAATTAGCATACATATAACCTTATCTTAACCAAACTTGTATGCGTATAATCACTCATAAAGATATTTTGGCTATCGGCATAAACTAATCCTCATTATCTATTGACCGATTAATGCTATTACTATCTGGTGCCTTTCGCTTCTGAATGAGCAGAAGACAGTAAATTACTTAATCCTAAAAATCACGAACGCCGGAGGGCGCCATTTTTAGAAGCAATACGTCAAATCTAGAAAAAAAATGGCAACCGAGATAATTATATATATATAAACCAATGTACTCGACTTATCCAAAACTGAAGCGCATCAACCAAAACTATATCATAATTCTGTGTACTTACCTTCATTTATACAAGCCGTTGTATAAATTTGCCTTGGAACGTAACTGTAAATAGAAAAACATCTAGCAGAACTACTGGTTAATTTGTTAGGCAATGCAATTAAGTTTACAGATGTCGATAGTGTCACATTGCATATTGACGTTAATCACTTTAGCGCAGAAGATATAGTTTTACATTTCTTTATTAAGGATATAGGTGTTGGAATGAGCGTAGTACAGTTTGAGAAAATTTTTACACCCTTCAACAAGTTGGTGATATTCAGCGTCACGTTCAAATATTTTCTGTTTGGCGCTAGGTATATTTATCAACTTGGCGTAATATGATGTAAAAATATTCACGCCAAATATAAACAGATGTAACGTTTGTTAACATAAATATATAGTGTTTGCTTTCATGGCACCGAGAAGTAAGCATACTTATAAATCAACTTAAACTAAATTTAATTTAATCAAAATATGACAAAAACAAACGGAACGATTTTGATTATCGATGACAACCCAATAAATTTAGAAGTTTTGTATGAGACTTTAGTAACTGCAAACTATGAGATTTTTGTGCAGATGAGCGGTGAGGAAGGTATTCAAATCGCTATGCAACAACAGCCAGATTTAATACTGCTTGATGTGATGATGCCTGATATGGATGGTTTTGAGACTTGTCGAAGATTGCAAGCTAGTGCAATAACTCAATCAATACCAATTATTTTTATGACAGCTCTTTGTGATAGCGAAGATAAAATTAAAGGACTCAGTTTAGGAGCAGTTGATTATATTACAAAACCTTTTCGGCAAAAAGAGGTTCTAGCACGAGTTAACATCCACATCAAGCTAAAGCGCACAACACACGAATTAGAGCAACGAGTTGAAGAACGTACTCAAGAACTTTCACAAACCTTGCATTCACTCAAACAAATGCAATTGCAACTTGTGCAAAATGAAAAAATGTCAGCATTAGGACAATTGGTTGCAGGTGTTGCACACGAAATTAATAACCCAATGGGATGTATTAATGGTAATTTCGTATTAATGGAAGATAGTGTTAAAGATTTGTTTCAAGTTATTGACTGCTATCAAAAAGAGTTTCCTCAAGCTAGTCTTTGCTTACAGGAATGTATCAAAGCAGTAGATTTAGATTATTTGCGCTCAGACTTGCCAAAGATGTTCGAGTCTATGCACACAGCAATAAGTCGTATTAAAGATATCAGTAACAGTTTAAGAACGTTTTCGCGTGCTGATAATAATAAATATGTCTTATTTAATATTCATGAAGCAATAAATAGTACTATTTTAATTCTTCAACATCGTCTCAAAGCTTCAGACTCTCGTCCAGAAATCGAGGTTTATAAAGACTATAGTGAGTTACCGCTTATCGAGTGCTATCCTGGACAATTGAATCAAGTATTTATGAATATTATTGCTAACGCTATAGACGCAATAGATGAAGCAAATTTGCAGCATAAAAACTATAATTATAATCAAAAAAATTATATTTTCGTAAAAACAACTATTACTGAAAATCAAAAATCAGTTTTAATTTCTATCAAAGACAGCGGTCTTGGAATCAATGAAAAAATCAAAAATCAAATTTTTGAACATTTGTTTACGACTAAAGAAGTAGGAAAAGGGACAGGATTAGGTTTAGCAATTGTACATCAAATTATTATTGAAAAGCATCATGGTAGTATCGAAGTTAATTCCGAAATAGGACAAGGAACTGAATTTTTGATTACTATTCCCATACATCAATAATTAAGAAACCCGGTTTCTACGGTTTCTAGGTGTTAGATTTGTAAACTTTGTGGGTAAACTATAAGTAATGACTCAACAAAGTTTTACCTGTCATGGTCGCAACTCAAACCAAATACGAAGCAAAGGTGTTTAATCCAATTCATAAATCTATTGGCGCCAGATTATTTGTCTACGTCCTTAGCGGTGCATTAGTCGGACTGGGGTCAATGTCTTATCTTTTCTATCAGATACTTGAAAATCAAGCGAAGCAAGAAATTCAAAGACACTTAAGCATTAAAGTAAAGTCAGTTGAAGTAGAACTGACGGAAATTCAGCGTTCGACACTAAACTTAGCTGCCGCAATTAAAACGTTTGATGAATTCAAGATTAGAGACTTAGAAGCTTTCAAAAAATTAGTTTTCTCTTTTTACAAACAAAAAAGTTCTTTGAACTCAGGAGTTGGCGCCAGTCAAACATCTGAGTATTTCTAAAAAGCGAATAAAGTCATTTGACCCTACTTCTTTGTTGATCAAAAAATTCGTGGGCAAGTGGGAGAACGATTACCAGCACCTTATAATGACGGCAATTTATTGTGGAAAAACATGGTGGAAGTATTAAGATTAATTGTCAATTGGGGCAAGGTACTGAGTTTATAATTACAATTCCTGTGAAATATTCTTAACATAATAATATAATAATGTAGAGACGTTACATGTAACGTCTCTACAAATTATAAACGTTACCAATTCATGACCGCTGCCATATTTTAATTGTTTTATCTAGGCTAGCACTCACAAGTATTTCTCCTGATGCCGTAAATGTTAACCCAGTTACACTATTAGTATGACCAATAAATGTTGCTAATAACTCCCCACTTTCTAAATGCCACAGTTTAATAGTTTTGTCTGCACTCCCGCTAGCTATAATTTCACCGTCAGGACTAAGGGCAATAGCACAAACTCCCTCGCTATGTCCTTTTATAGTTCTAATTAGTGTACCTGTTTCTAAATTCCACACTTTTATACTTTGGTCACGACTACCACTTACTAATATTTTGCTATCACTACTTAAACATAAGCAACTAACAATATGCGAATGCGCGCTGAATGAATTTTGTAGTAGTGTTTCTTCTCCCTCTAGGTGCCAAATTTTAATTTTACGATAACTACCTGTCACAAGAGTTTTTCCATCTTGACTTAAAATAAGTGCATGAGCAGTTGTATCATCAAGTGAAAACGAACTGTGTACTTTTCGTGACTGTAAATCCCAATATAAAATTCTTCTATCATCACCACCTGTAAATATCATCCTATTATCAGGACTGCAAGCAACTCCCCGTACCATGCCATTATGCTTGTGTAAAATATCTATTAAATCTTTGGCGCCTATATGCCATATTTTAATTGTAGAGTCGGCGCCACCACTTACTAAAATTTGCCCATCTGGACTAAATGCTAATGCATTGATTTCATCAACTAGTCCAGGTTTACTCCAAGGTAGCTCAGAAAAAGTACAAATTAACTCACCTTTATTTAAATCCCATAATTTGGTTTCACCCCGACTACCACTTGCAAGTAATGGCACCTTATTTTTATTACCAGGACTAAAAGCCAAACAATTAATGCCTTGTGTATGACCACGTAAAGTTTGCCAGTATTCCCAGTCTCCAGTAATATGGTCTGATGCAATTTGAATAGTCTCAGCTAGGATTATTTCTTCGTCAACATCAATGTCATCCTCGTTAGTAGTAAATGAGTCTAAATACCAATTCAAACCACCCGAATATAATAATTTACTTGGAACCACAGTTATTTTAGGGTCACTAGATTCTATTAAATCTGTCGGTAAAAACCCGGCAATTACAACTTGTCTTTCGTCTCCATGTTTACCAGTAAATGGATAAAACAAACATAGAAAAATTAATAAGTCGCTCTTTAAATCATCTTGTGTAACAGTCCACTTAATCTTATCTTTTTTAATGCCGTTAAAACTCTCACTATCTGCTACATGAACTTGAATAGTAAATTTAGGATTATTGAAGAGCGAGTAACAAAACTTACTTTCATTTCTCAAATTTCCTTCATCATCTAAAGCAATACTTGTCAAAACATCATGAGGCACTTTTTTAACCAATTTACCCAAGCGTTCCTGCATAACCCTTTCGACAATTTGCTCTCGTAACAAATAATCAATAGCTTGCTGCTTAAAAAACCTGGGGAAAGGTATCGTCCAGTCTGGGGGTTCTGGATATTCTGGAGGGACTGGGGGTGGATTTTTTGCGACAAGTTCAGCTTGTTGACGCGCTATTGTGTGAAGCTTCGTCAATGCTTCACCTTTAAACGCCATAATCTCACAGTGACAACCCTTTACAGAACTTTCTAACAAAGAAACTTCGTAAGTCTTGGGTTTCTTGACTCTAGTTAGAAAATCTACTTGTTGTGATTTGAGCAAGCTAGTCCAGTTCATGTACATACAAAGTCATGCGCGCTCTTGCCTACCTACGTTAATGTATATAAAGAAACTTTTTCTTTTTTATTTGATTTGATTAATTTTAACTATCTGCTTTTTAGGTAAAAATAAGTTATTTAGTATCATAAGTTACAAAATAAATAGAAAAAATGAGTAATATATAGGCGCCTAACCAAAATATTTACCTTTTGCTTGAACAGTAAAGTATTTTGATTGGGAAATTCATTGTAGCGAATGGAAGGGCTTTGAATTGTTTTTGGTGTGAAATTTGATTATTTCTACCAGAAGTAAGACCCGTTATGGGATGTGTATTTGTAACTATTGCTATAAAGTCATGTTAAGTAATGTATGCAAATTCAAACACCAGACTGGGTAAAGCACGCAGTTTTTTACCAAATATTCCCTGACCGCTTTGCAAAAAGCAAACAACCTCGAAAGCGATTATTACATGATGCGCGCTGGGAAGACTGGGAGGCAATGCCCACACTTCAAGGTTACAAGGGGGGTGATTTATGGGGAATTATAGAACAATTAGACTATATTAAGTCTCTAGAGATTAATGCAATTTACTTTACGCCAATTTTTCAGTCAGCTAGTAACCATCGTTATCATACGCACGATTATTATCAGGTAGACCCAATGTTGGGTGGTAACGAAGCGTTTCGTGAGTTACTGGATGCTGCACACGCACGTGACATCAAAGTTGTATTAGATGGGGTATTTAATCATTCGAGTCGTGGTTTTTTCTTTTTCCACGACGTATTAGAAAATGGTCCTCACTCACCTTGGGTAAATTGGTTTAAAATTGAAGGCTGGCCCCTTGCTCCTTATACAGGGGATGCACCAGCTAACTATGGAAGTTGGGATGGAAATCGGGCTTTACCTGAGTTTAACCATGATAATCCAGAAGTACGCGAGTACATTATGGAAATTGCTGAGTATTGGGTCAAATTTGGTATTGATGGCTGGCGCCTGGATGTACCATTTGAAATTAAGACACCAGGATTTTGGGAAGAATTTCGAGACCGTGTGAAAGCAGTTAACCCCGACGCTTATATTGTGGGTGAAGTTTGGGGAGATTCACGACAATGGTTAGACGGCAAGCAATTTGACGGGGTAATGAATTACTTGTTTGCTGGCCCGACTATTGCATTTGCAGCAGGAGATAGAGTAGTTCTCGACCAAGTACAAAGTCGTGATTACAAACCTTATCCTCCGTTATTTGCTGCTGAATATGCTCAAAAAATCCAGGAATTATTAGAACTGTATCCTTGGGAAATTCAATTAACGCAGTTGAACCTACTTGCTAGTCATGATACTGCACGCTTAATGTCCATTGCAGGTGGAGACATACCGAGTATTGAATTATGTACACTGCTTTTAATGACATTTCCCGGCGCCCCTAGCATTTATTATGGTGATGAAGTTGGATTACCAGGAGCATTAGACCCAGACTCACGTCGAGGTTTTCCCTTAGAAGCAGCTTGGAATAATGAAATACTTAATACACATCGTCAACTAATTACACTTCGTCACAAGTACCCGTGCTTGCGAACAGGAGACTACAAAGTTTTGTACGCACAAGGTGATGTATATATATTTACTCGTGTACTCAATAACGAACAACTAGTTATTGCGGTTAACGCAGGTACATCTGATTCCAAAACAAACTTAGATGTTAGCAGCTTACATTCTTTACCCAACAACGTATTATACGGGGGCGCCGAACTTGAATGGAATAACGAATCAGAAACCAAACAAGTAACCCTCCATATTCCTGCCCGAAGCGGGTGCATTGTAGGGTGCGTGAAAGCCATTACTAACCCCAATTCTCTGAAAGATTAAAGTGCTTTCACGCACCATCGATATTGTTGTAATCAACACAATGGTGCTGCCTTTTATCAACAAAATGGTGCTTTCACGCACCATCGATATTGTTGTAATCAACACAATGGTGCTGCCTTTCATCAACAGAATGGTGCGTGACGCCACAGGTATTGTAACTACGTTGAAGTTTTTTCGTGGCGTCACGCACCCTACTGCCTCTTATCAAACCCTTTCCAAGACCAAGAAAACTTTCGCGGTTGTGATGTATAATCGCGACAGTCTTTAGCTTTTTCTGTAAGTACTTCTGCTGGATTTACTGCACACTTAAGATAATTGTTACTATTATAGTACTGACATTTTTTACATGGAAGCGTAACAGCTTTAACTTGCTTCAGCCTATAAAATACAACTCCTACAGTCGTCAATACAAATAATATTGGTGTAACTAATATAACGGTATCACCCAATGAAAGCTCAAACTCTTTTTGATTGGCATTACTGTTATCATATGAATTAGCATCTACAGTTACGTGGGTATCTGTATTGCTATTAAAGTCAGTTATATTACCTTCTGTTGTTGGGTACTGTCTCAGATTTTCGTTTAAAGGCATAAATTTTCCTCAAGGTAATAGCTACCTAGGAACTATCGTATTTTTAAATTAATTAAGATACGTCTAGCGGGGGAAGTAGCTTAGGACGGTAAAATGGTAATGTCTCTATAGCAGCAATTAAGTCAAAATGAAAATTAATTGCTGTTTTAATTGCCCTGTCTTAAGAATAAGATTTTCCAAAGATTTATACGCTCTAACTACCAGTAGAAAAATTATCACCATATCTTCTACCGATAGGGTGAAGGTAATTAGCAAACTTTGTGATATATACGACTTTAATTATACTTGAAATACTTATAACATGGTTCGTGACTGCATTGAGTTTTCTAATTATCTCCAAATTACCTATTGGAGTAGAAATTGATTAGTTTTAGCAAGGCACTTATGTTTGCCGCTGTGGTAGGAATATTAAATGCGCTTTTATTACCTCTTTTAACTTTTTTTAGTTTTCCGCTAATTATTTTAACAATAGGATTATTTTTCTTTGTCTTAAACTCAATAATTTTTGGTATAGCTGCTTACTTGGTAAACGGTTTCCGATTAAGATATGGTTTTTGGAGCGCATTAATTGGTTCTATTGCCCTTGCTGTGATTAATTCCGCACTTTTAAGAATTGTAGCTGCTATTATTTAAAATAAGAATATGAATTATTCTATATAGATAATGAATATAATTACTTATGAGCTTCAATGTGGGAGTGAAAATTCCAGTAAAGTCGCTAATATTACTTTGCTTTGCTTATAGTTGGCTTGCTTGGTATTTAGCTGCTTATCATATTGTTTGGTTAGTTGGCAGTGTTGTGACTGTTTCTGTCTTGGCTGTTATTGGACAAACTACTTCTTGGTTAGAAAGTTTAATCGAATTTGGCTCACGAACTCTGGTAGTAGTTTTGTTTTTAAGTGTTTCTATTGCGTTGGTTGCTAGCTGGTCGATAATATTTAGTTTAGTTTTAATGCCTTTGGCAACTGCAATGCTCGCAAATATGGAGTTGCGCTTTGCTGGTTTGAGCAGGTCAGATAGATTTTTATTAATAGTTATATCTGCTGGTTTGAGTTTAGGATTTGGCGAAACCGTAGATTTATTCTTTCTACCAAGTATTAGATATTGAAGTAGGTTGGGTGACAACCCAACCCCATCGATTATCTATTATTAAGCTATCGTCACTTCATCAGACAAATACACATCCTGAATAGCATGAAATAACTTCACACCTTCTTCAAAAGGACGCTGAAATGTTTTACGTCCCGAAATTAAGCCAGTTCCACCCGCACGTTTATTAATAACTGCGGTACGTATAGCCTCGGCAAAATCGTTTTTACCAGAGGCGCCACCAGAATTTATCAACCCAGCGCGTCCACAATAACAATTCAACACCTGGTAACGAGTTAAGTCTATGGGGTGGTCAGTAGTTAAGTCGCTGTAAATTTTCTCGTTAGTCTTGCCGTAACTCTGACCTGTTGCCTTCGCAACCGCACCATAACCATTATTGCACTCAGGTAACTTTTGCTTAATAATATCAGCTTCGATAGTCACCCCTAAATGATTGGCTTGTCCCGTTAAGTCAGCGGCAATATGGTAATCTTTATCTTGTTTAAAAGCATTGTTACGCAAATAGCACCATAATATAGTTGCCATTCCCAACTCATGCGCGCGTTTAAATGCCTTACTAACTTCTTGAATTTGGCGCGTTGAATTTTCTGAACCAAAATATATAGTGGCGCCAACAGCTACCGCACCCAAATTCCAAGCTTGCTCAACATCACCAAACATAACTTGGTCAAACTGATTTGGAAAAGTTAACAACTCATTATGATTAATTTTGGCAATAAAAGGAATTTTATGAGCATATTTACGTGATACCGACCCTAAAACACCTAAAGTGGTTGCCACACCATTACAACCAGCAGCAATAGCTAATCTAATAATATTTTCAGGGTCAAAGTAAATTGGATTTGGTGCAAAAGAGGCGCCTGCCGAATGTTCAATACCTTGGTCTACAGGCAAAATAGACATATAACCCGTATAAGCAAGTCTACCAGTACAATAAAGAGTTTGTAAACTGCGAATAACTTGAGGTGTACGGTCACTACTTAACCAAACGCGGTCAATAAAATCTGGCCCTGGTAAATGTAATAACTCCTTAGAAACCTTTGCTTTATAAGTAAGTAAATCTTCTGCTTCTGGTCCCAAAACAGACTCAATAGAAGAAGGCGATGCCATTGTCGTAGTCATATATTTATCTCAGTAACTAAACGTAAAACCTTGCTATTAAAATAACATTTTACTCGAAATTAAAATATGTAGAAGATTAATAAATAATTAACCACAAAGAATAAAATAAAAGTTTTCACTTTAACATAAGAAACCTGGTTTCTACGCAAAATCGTCATTTTTATTACATGCTATCAACAAAGAAACCAGGTTTCTAGGTTTTAAATTACTCTTAATCTTTCTTTGTGAACTTTGTGACCTTTGTGGTTCATAAAAAACAATCGCCTTGGGGAGCATAGTAACAAAAAAATTATTTAAACCACATATCATACATTAGCGCTAGCAGTTGTAATGACACTCTTCCCCTCGACAGATTATTCTAAAAATAGAGATATTAAACAAACACAATGCGGACAAACTCTGTTTAGTTCAAATGTTTTAATCGCTGTTTTTGAGTGGCAACTCGTTGGGGTAAGTAAATTAGAACTACTGGTTCGTGTCATCAGTTTTGGCTAGTTGGCGCCCATTACGTAATGGGAATGCTGTAATTTTCAGAAACGAGTTAGGCGAGTATCGTGGTAGAGTTTATCCAGGCGCCGATTCAACCGCGCAACCTGCAAATTCAATGGTCAGAAGGCAATGTATCACTCGATAAAACTAAGCGTTCAACTTTATGTGTACCCGATTATAATGCAATTGTGAAGTTGGAGAAACGCGGTTCAACTGATATAACGGATGTAACAAATGAGTTTTTTGAAGAGATAGAGAGAAATGAAGATTGACTTAAACAGTGTAGATTTTAGTGATATCAGTTTGGCAAGCGTTGATTTATCAACGCTTGAAACCGAAGATGAATTTCGTGCAGAAGCACGAAGGTTGCTACCGACTGCACTCGTCAAAGTCGGTGAAGCTGTCGCAGAACAAACTTGGGAAGAGTTACAGAAGACTCTGTTAAAACCAGGGTCAAAAGCAAAGTCTTCTACAAGTGAGAAGCGTCAGTTTGTCAGAGAGACTGGTCGAAACTATCAGCGAAGTGCTAGTAGTCGAGATAAACAAGAAATAGAAGACCACATAGTTGAGCAATTGCGTATATTTCAAAAGAAAGCTATCTAACAAAGCATAACCGTAAAAATACTGATAATTTGCTTTATTTCAACCACTTTCTACCTGCTCTTTCTGCTGCTACTTGGGTGCAGTAAAACTTGTCATCTCCATATACTGCACCTCCAGAACTTATAACTCGAAACTGCCATCCTTTAGATTCGGTAGAAAATACCGTAAAAATACGCTCTGGATGGCAAATTACTGAATAAATAGTAGTGTTAATCATAGTGGTATCAGACAATATACTATTACAAGAAATATTAACTCTTAGTAAAGCTATTCATCTATACAACATATCCAACAGAATAATTTTAAAACACTTATTTTATATACAAATCGCAACATTTTACAAAGAAACCGGGTTTCTACATAAAATCATCATTATTATTACCATATTTCAATAAGAAACCCGGTTTCTGGTTATTCATATAATAACCCCTCACACCTTACACGGGGTATCACACCTACGGGGTAAAACACAGCATTTTATTTTAGAATTACAGGCTACAATGAAAGCGCCAGCGCATACGGTGCTTCCATCTGGCGCCAAGTGTTATCACGTGTAAGCAAGCATTGTTTTATTCAAAATCTCAGTTATATAGTAAGGGGTTTACCACACCTGGTACTACTCCTTGTCAGATATGTCATGCCCAGATAGAAGCATCTTAAGCAGGATTATTTATTAAAAGCAACCTTATTCAAAGCAATATCAGTAGCTTTAAAAGCAAGCGTTCTAATATTAGCACTTTGACTATTAGATAGTACTACTACAGTAGTATCTCGACTAGGAGAGTAAGCCATCAAGGTAACAAAACCATAAGCGCTACCTGTGTGTCCAATAAATAAACCTTGAGGTGTGTTAAATTTCTCTACCCTAAACGATATCCATTGCCAATTTCATTCTCCGGATTCATCACCAGCATTTCTTTAAGCATTTTTGGAGAAAGCAAAGTTTTTTGGCAAATAGTGCCTGGGTAAATTTAGCCATATCTTCTGCACTTGATATTAAACCCACATTCCGCACCCCCAGGCGCCGCTTGTGCATCAGCGATATATACTTTATCGCCGAGCGTGCTGTCCAAGGTTGAGAACGAGAACGCTTTTTAGTGGCATTTTTAAATCCATCAGTACTTAAGTACTCTGCCACACCACTCGTATTATTAAGCTGTTGGCGAACCGTAATTAAATCACTATTAGTAATATTGGGACTGATATCAGCAGGGAGATACTCAGCAATAGCACCATCTAAATCAATTTTTCCGGCTTCGACTAATTTTAATACAGCTACTGATACAAATGTCTTGCTTGTACTAGCAATTGAAAACCCGTCGTTAGTTTTCATTGCTGTTTTGGTTTCGAGGTTACTAACTCCAGAGGCACCTATCCACTTTCCGTTTGGTGTGGATACATACATAACGGCGCCAGGTACCTTCTGGTTTGTAACTGCGGCACTTAATATATTTTGGAGTTGGGCGCCGTTAATTTTTGGGGCATTTAGCTGTGCAGCCAACGATGGACTAATAACTTGGTTATTTCCAGTAATAAATGTGTACGCTATATAACTAGTAATAAGCGATAGGCTAGTGGCAAGTAAGATTTTTATGTTCATTAATGTGAGAACTTAGGAATTCTGATTTTGCTATGTTTATCCTTAGCTTCAAATCAATGCCACTACAAAATTGTCATTTATAGCACTTTGAGGTTCCTTAGTGCAATAATCCAATTTTTGTTCTAGTTATTGAATCATCAACTTAATAAAGCGATTGCACAGGTACTAATAAATGCTCTTGATTACGAACAAGCCTATTTGCATATTGCTCACGTACAAACGAGGAGATATCTTCTATATGTAAAATAAAATCTTTTGCATAAAGAGCTAGTATTTTACCACGTAATCCTAACTGTATAGCTCGCCTTTCTACAGGCTTTTGACATGGGTCATAATCTGGGTCCCACTGTAGCCTTACGCAAGAATGTTTAACAGCTTGTTGCCATTCTTCTTTACTACTATAAAGTTCAGGTACATAGCCAGAACCCACTGTTTTTGCTAAAATCTCGTCAAAAGCAGAACGCTTAATCCAGATAGCGAGAATAACCTCTTGATTTGTTTTAGTCCCCCATCCCGACCTATACATCATCCACAAAAAACTTGTTTTAATCCAAGTCATCCGGTCAAAAATAAATTCTCCGCCAAAGTAGCCATTATTTGCAGCAAACTTTCCAATATTTGAATTATAAGCTTGATAAACTACAATAGACTCTTGGTCAAACTGAGCCAAAATATGGCGCCCAGACAAAGGCAAACGCTTTACTTGCTCTAAATACGGTTCGGTTAATAATTTCATTTATAAAAAAATCCCAAATTATTATTTATTTTATATTACAATCTAATTATAAAATTTTAGCAAAACCGAAAATTTTATATAAAGCAAGAGTTACGATATTGTTACATTGGGAACTGGTGCGTGACGCTACAAGTCTTATCACTACGTTGAAATTTTTTTCATAGCGTCACACACCCTACGGTTTTTACGCGCCAATCGCGTATGTCTTATAAACTTTACATATCGTATTTTATTTACAATGGTTTTACAATTAAACAATTCGCTTGTAACTATTGCGTCGAATAATTTAGAGGCGTTGGTTATATTCTATACAAAATTACTGGGTGAACCTAAAAGTCAGATTCCAAATGTTTACGCTGAGTTTCATTTACCTGGTATTATATTAGGGATTTTTAAACCTAAAGCGACAAGTGAAGATGAATTTCAAAACGCGACTCAAAGTAAGATGAGTTTGTGTTTGGAAGTAAATAATTTAGAAGATGCGATTACACACTTTACAAGTTTGGGTTATCCTCCGACAGGCGCCATTAAAAATGCATCTCACGGTAGAGAGATATATGCTTATGACCCTGATGGTAATCGAATCATATTACATCAAGCTATAGTTGTTGCATAACCCGATACCTTTAACCCCCATGACTACTGCTGTAAATGTGTCTGCTAACAAAAAAGCTTGGGCAAGTGTCATATCAGAACCTGCCAAAGAATTTCCTCATACTCCCCTGCCTACTATCTCTGGAAAAATTCCTCAAGGTTTGCGTGGTACGCTTTATCGTAATGGTCCAGGTCGATTAGAACGTGGTGGTGTTCGTATGGGACACTGGTTTGATGGAGACGGCGCCATTTTAGCTGTTGACTTTAATAACTCTGGTGCTAATGCAGTTTATCGCTACGTTCAAACTGCTGGTTATAAAGAAGAATCTGCCGCCGATAAATTAATATACGGTAACTATGGAATGGTGGCGCCTGGTTCTCTTTGGGATAAAATTTTTAAAGGTGTGAAAAATGCCGCAAATACTTCTGTCCTGGCTTTACCTGATAAACTATTGGCTCTATGGGAAGGTGGTAAACCTCACGCTTTAAATTTAAAGACGCTGGATACATATGGAGAAGATGACTTAGGTGGCTTAAGTGATAGCTTACCTTACTCTGCTCACTTCAAACGCGCGGCTGATACAGGAGAAATTTATAATTTTGGTACTACTCCTGGGTTAAATTCGACGCTAAATGTTTATAAAAGTACTGCTAGCGGTCGAATAGTGCAAAAAGCCGCACATAATATTGATGGTGTACCAATAGTGCATGATTTTGTGTTAGCGGGGCAATATTTAGTCTTTTTTATATCTCCTGTACGGTTAAATCTTTTGGCAGCCATTACTGGGTCAAAATGTTTTAGTGATGCCTTAGAATGGCTACCAAGTAAAGGTACTCAAATTATAGTTATCGACCGCCAAACGCTGAAAATAGTAAGTCGTGGTGAAGCTGAACCTTGGTATCAATGGCACTTTTCTAATGGTTATGTTGATGCGGAAGGCGCCGTAATTGTAGATATTGCCCGGTATGATGATTTTCAAACGAATCAATATTTAAAAGAAGTTGTAACGGGTGAAACACATACACCAGCAAAAAGTCACTTATCGCGCGTTTCTCTCAACCCTCAAACTGGCAAAGTTAATAAAATCGAGAAAATATTAGATTGTCAATGTGAATTTCCTAACGTCCCACCCGAATATGTAGGTAAGGATTCTCGGTATACCTATTTATCAACATTTCGACCCGGAACTGACATTAGTACAGAAATATTAAACGCAGTTGGACGTTATGACCACCATACAGGCGCCCTTATAATTGCTGATGTTGGAGAAAATAGCTACCCATCCGAACCAATTTATGTAAAAGACCTAGAAAATACATCACAAGCATGGGTAATTACCGTTGTATACGATGGTAAATCGAATGCAAGTGAAGTTTGGATTTATGATGCAGATAAATTAAACGAAGAACCTGTTTGTAAACTTGAATTACCAGGCGCCGTACCTCACAGTTTTCATGGTACCTGGAAATCGTGAAAATTGTAGGTTGGGTGGAGGCTTTGCGGAACCCAACTCTATCTTTATAAACTTTAAAAATAATTTAGTTTGTAATGTTAATTAAAGTAGATCCCCTTCCACACACACGGCGCATAAGTAGGTGGGCGGATGAATATATCCTTTATAGGTTGTACTTGACACAAATATTTCCTGAAGCAGTTTTATATATGGCTGTTAGTGATGCAATTTATCAAAGCTTCTTTCTTAAAAGTGCCATACAATTTGCAGTGACAGAGGTAGATATAAAGATAATTGTTTTTGATGTAGGCCGTTCGATGGCGCCTATCAACTGAACCCAGCCAAACTATCATCTACCTCAAAGCTGGAAAATTTTAGTTTACGGTATAGTATTTTTGAATCAACAACGCCCTAACACGGTTCTTGCTTATTTAGGTTTTTGATGAGTATTTATAACTATTTGAAAGCTAATGATTTAACTAACATATGGATGCCAGAGGCAACTGACCATTTAGGTTGAAAATTTAACAGCGATGAAACCTTTGATATATCAGCTAGAGAATTTTGGATATCTCCGGTTCTAGCAGTTGCAAAATTAATGTTTGATTTTCGATGAGTAAAAGAGCTTTCGAGCATGTTTACAAGCTCAAGCAAGGAAGTTTCTTGACCAGTACCAACATTACAACTTATGCATAATTCTTGAGGCAGAGGAGTTGTAAGAGCTTTTGTAAAAGCAACTGCAACATCTTTAACAAAAATAAAATCTCTTGTTTGCTTACCATCACCATAAATAGTGATGGGTAAATCTTTTTCTATCGCTTTGGTAAATATAGAAATGACACCTGAGTAAGCAGAATTAGGGTCTTGGCGGGGTCCAAATACATTAAAAAGTCGTAGGGCAATAAAAGATATACCTAACTGTTGAGCAAATAAATTTGCATATTGTTCACTGACTAATTTCTGCAATCCATAAGGAGAAATTGGTGATGTCTCTTGTTCTTCTTGTATAGGTAATTGAGTTTTATTTCCATATACGGCTGCCGAGCTAGCAAATACCAACCTAGGAATTTTTAAAGCTTGGCAGAGTTGCAGCACTGTCATCATTGAAGATAAATTGTTATGATGACATTGTATTGGTTCATTCCAAGATTGGATAACAGATGGGGTAGCTGCTAAATGAGCAATTCCATCAATTGGCATTTGACAATCTTGTGGTTGACAATCTAATATATTTTTGTCTAATAATTTTAAACTAGGATGTTTAGGTAGATTATTTAAGCTACCAGTAGAAAGGTTGTCAATAACTGTAACGCTGTTACCTTCGATTAAAAGTTGCTCTGTTAAATGAGAGCCGATAAAGCCTGCTCCTCCAGTAACTATAAAATGCATAGTTATTAGGTCCCAAAATACAACCATTTGGTTAATTGTTTCGTAAACTCTTCGCCATTCCAATCTTGTACTTCTAAACGAGGTAATTGGAAAAAGTTACTATTTCGCCTCACTTTTTTGGGAACGGTGGAGCAAGCACAAGTAAATCCAACCTCGCAAGCAATAGCAGCTGTTTGGGCTGTGTAATCACCATGCGGATAAGCAAAGCTACTTACCGGGCGCCCAATGAGTTCTTCTAGATAAGTTTTACTCTGCTTAAGCTCGTACTGTTGCTTTGCGACTGACAACTTAGAGAGAAATGGATGGTTTACCGTATGGGCGCCAACTTCAACCAGTGAATCTTTTTGTAATGCATGAACTTCCAAAGGAAAAAGCGAGCGGTGTGTTGACCGTCTGAAGCTCTCTTTACCAGACCATACAAGCAGATCTCCTAGCAGTTTTTGACGCTCATCCATCGGCACAGAGTGCAAAATTTGATATAGTTCACGGTAAAGATGATGTCGTTCACTTGGGTCTGTATTCTCCGGAGCATACCAAGTCCAGGTACGATTACGCTCAAAGGCCTCTTCACTATAGCTAGCTGCTGCTTCACCTAAATCCCATTTGTATGTGTTGCTATTAATACTCAAGCTGAGGGTTTTAGGTAATGTACCTGGTTGTAGTAACAATCTGTCCAGCTCATCCCACCAAAATTCCTGTTCGTTCTCCAAGTTGGCTGTAGTGACAAACACTGTTGCTGGAATATCGTACTTCTCAAGTAACGGTTTGGCGTTATAAAGATTGTCTGCATAGCCGTCATCAAAGGTAATAGCAACCCAACGATTTACAGAATTGCCATCCGAGAGATTCCGAGCTATTTGTTGCAGTGACACTACTTGGCAGTGCTGTTTAAGCACTTCTAAATGTTCCTCAAAGTGATGCGGTTTCACACATAACTTAAATGGGTCTGATGGTACTTCAGCCACGCGGTGGTAAAGTAAGATAATTCCCCCTGGTGCAAATCGATTTATGATTCGCTTTGCTACTCGTTTTACTCTACCAAATTCACGAATTATCATTGTTCAACCTCTGCTTTTACTACCCTGACTGTCAGCAAAACTTGATAATAGGGGTCACGATAATCTAACTCTTGCTTTTTTAATTCTTCAGTCGCTAGTCCCTGTAAAAAAGCTGTTGCTGCTAGAACATTCCCATAAGCTTCAACCTGCACGTTTTCTTTTGGGAAAATTTCTTCAAATAGGCGCCGTGCAGATAAAGTGGTCAAGCTCCAACACCAATAATCTTTCCATTCGTCGATAGCTATCTGGCTAATACCCGGAACGGTAATCAGAGCTACCCCACCTGGCTTCAGTATACGGAAGATCGTTTTTACCGCTTCTTTCATATCGTAAATTAGGTGGAGCGTTTGTGTTAGGACAAGGCAGTCAAAACTATCTGATGGAACATGTTCAGCATTACTTAAATCTCCAACGATAGTTGCGTCCGGATTACCTTCGTTAACATGAAGCACATCGCTTTTTGTAACGCGCTCACCCCCAAACTTTTGAGTATAAAAGTTATCTCCAATTTCCAATACACGCCCTTGAATATCAGCAGATTGACTAGCTAAAAAATTTTCCACGTAATAACGGTCAATGGGCAAACCTCTGTCATAGCCAAATTCTCGACTAACTGGTATTACCCGTCGTAAATTTCCCAGCGAAACTTCTCCCACTGCTGGACAATATTTAGGACCTAGCAATTGAGCCAATAGCCGACCACGTATAGGGGCAGGTAATGTGTGGTTTATGACTAACTTAATTAGTTTTTTCATATATCCTTTCCAATATTGAAACTCAATCTTTTTTGAGAGGTAGTACAACTTTGGATAACGATAAGGCCACATTGCTTCGTCAAATGCTTGCCAAACATCTTTATCTTTAATTCTTTGCTCGCAAAAATATTTCTCTAACCAATTCAATAAAATTAAGTTGGATGAATTTGGCTTGAATGGATTGTACTTCCCCTCTGCTTGTGCAATATAACAAGAGCTGTCTAAGTGCTGCCGATACCGATCCCAACATCCACTTTCCACAAAAACGGTTTTATGGAGGCAAGCTTTGTAGAAAAATGCTTGATCCTCAAACATACCTCGAAAAGATTCTTCAAATCCGCCGATATCTTGAACCAGTTCACGTCGCATCAGAACAGAACAAGTGCCAGGAGTGTTTGCTTTTCGTTGTAAAAAGAGCTTGACCATTGTTGGTGGCTTGACAATCGTATCGGGCTGTACTCCTAAAATTCGTTGAAAGTCACGTTCAGTATCTTCAGGATTACCCGTCCAACTGTACCACATTTGAGCAGAACCGTAGACCATAGCAACTTCTGGCTGCGCTTCCAAAATTGCTACCTGCTTTTCTAATTTTTGTGGCAACCAAATATCATCTGCGTCTAGTAAGGCAATATATTCCCCTTTAGCATGGCGAATACCCAAATTGCGTGTGGCACTCATACCTCGATTTTGATGGTTTTCATGTTCCACATAGCGCACTTTCTCTGGGTTTGCCCTTGCATATTTTAAAGCAATAGCTGTACTTTCGTCAGTTGACCCGTCGTCTGCTAACAAAAGTTCCCAGTTATCGTAGGTTTGAGCGAAAATGCTTTCTATGGCTTCTTCAAAGAAATTCTTTTTCTTTGCGTTAAAAAAGATGATGATGCAAGAAACTAACGGTTTACTATTCATGACAAAAAGTCCATCGTCGCTTTTGGATTACCTTTTTTTACATGGAGTATGTCGCTTTGAGTAACGCGCTCGGCGCCAAATCGACGTGTATAAGTTGCATCTCCAACTTCCAGCACTCGTCCCTGCACATCAGTCGCGTGACAAGCCAGAAAATTTTCGATATAGTAGCGGTCAACGGAAGGCCTCGGTCATAGCCAAACTGACGGCTAACAGGCTTTAATCGTCGTAGGTTGCCAAAGTGTACTGCTCCAACAGGTGGGCAATATTCATTTCCTCGCAATTGATTTTCCAACCAATTATGGATAGGAAATGGCAATATCTTGTTTGCTATTTGTTTCAAATGTTTTATATTCATTAGAATCAGGTTAAAATCGTGCAAACAGCCATTAAAACTGTGACTTTAGGCATTTACTTATACCTCTGTCTTTCAAATATTAACGAATGCAGCTTTTTGAAAGTAAGTTTATTCGTCTTTTCAAAGTTTGAATTATTACTTTTGGCAACAACTCAAGTGTCTTCCTCAGCGACATTTCTTCTGGTTTAGTCCATCTTGCTAATTCTCTCTTTATACTCAACAATTCCTTTTGTGTATCAATATATAAACCTGGATGTACAACTGAAATACAAGAAGCTCCTTCACTTTTCCATGCATCCGCTGTTTTTTGGGCAAGAGTTGGATAATTTTCTAAATAGTTTCGCTGGGCAAATATTAATATATTTTGCTTGTAATAATAAGCTATATTATCATTGTCCCAGATTTTTTTACGAATGTAATCAATCACGAGATAATCTTTATTTTCAAAAAGCTTTTCCCAGTAGTCTGGCCACTGCTCATTAATATGATTGATACCACCTTGATAAGGAATAGCTGCCGAAAAAAGAATAACTTTGCCTAAAGAAGTTAGCGTATCAATAAATATTTCAGCACATTCAATAGGTAAATGTTCAGCAACCTCTAAAGATACAACTAAATCAAATTGCTGATTGAGTTGTAAAGGTGTTTGTAAATTAAAGGGAATAAATTTTTCTTTTGGAATTATTAATGTATCTGGAGTTACATAATCACCATCAACTCCTAATATTTCTTCAACCCCATATTCTTGAAATACTTTTAACCAAGTTCCCTTACCACATCCAACATCTACCACGTTCTTGCACGGAATCATTCCTAAAACTAATGGAACAATTTCTTTAGCAGACTGCCGTGCTTCTTCTTGATGATAATTGTAAAAATCCTCTGTATATTCCGATTGCATTTTTTCTTTTTTATCCTCTAAAGATAAGTGAGATGAAGTTAAATTTATTAAATTATCTGCCATTCGGGTTCCAAGAAGATAACTCCCATATTGGCAAATGGAGTGCGGCCAGTTCCGTATAAATCAGTCTCTTCTACGCGAAAGCTAATATATCCAGTCAAAGTATCAACATCAACCGGACCATCTCCTAGCCAAATGTCTACTGTATAATTTCCCTGCAGAAGTGGAAGTTGTTTTAAGGTACATTTCATAGTAGCTGAAGCATAACCATTTCCATAAGTTTCAAATCCTGTCATGCGGGTATTTACACCCCCGATAGTTCCGAAAATTGCATGATTAATAACAACACCCATGACAGGAGTTTTTAACTTACTTGCATCTTGTGTAGCAAATGTCATTTCAAAGGTGATGTCTGACAAAAGTGGAATACAAGTTTGTTCTCGATCCCTTGAGTCTATAATCCGTGCAGAAGTGATAAAAGGTTTAGCCCAAGAGGGGCGAAAATCCTGTAGGTTACTCATCTCATCCTTTTGACTTTTTGCTGCTGGTTTTAAGTATTGTTCGATTGCATGTTCTGTTCTTCCATAAAAAACTAAATTACCGCTCTGCAATATCATGCAAGACGAACATAAATTACTAATAGCTGCTACTTGGTGACTGACAAAAATGATAGTCCTTCCATCAGAAGCAACATCCTGCATCTTGCCCAAACATTTCTTCTGAAATTGAGCATCACCTACTGCTAAAACCTCATCCACAATCAAAATCTCTGGTTCCAAATGTGCTGCCACTGCGAACGCCAATCTGACATACATCCCCGACGAATATCGCTTTACGGGTGTATCTAAAAACTTTTCCACCTCTGCAAAATCAACAATTTCATCAAATTTACGTTGAATTTCCGCTCTACTCATCCCCAAAATCGCACCATTAAGGAAAATATTTTCCCGTCCCGTCAACTCCGGATGAAACCCCGTACCAACTTCTAATAAACTAGCAACTCGTCCCTTAATCTTAATTTGCCCTTCAGTCGGCTCAGTAATTCGACTTAAAATCTTCAGTAGCGTAGACTTACCCGCGCCATTTCGCCCAATAATACCAACTCTGTCGCCTTGCTTAATTTCAAAATAAATATTTTTCAGTGCCCAGAACTCTTCACTTGCTGGATTGAAGTTTTGTTTTCCATTTGGCTTCAGCAGTCTTTTCCCAAACGACTTTACCCCATCGGTAATTACATCTCTTAAAGCTTTGTAACTACCATTTTCTTGTTGCTGATGCCCAAGAATGTATTTCTTACTTAAATTTTCAACTCGAATCACAGTATCTGACATTTACATTACTCCTTTTTTACCTGACTACCACATTTAAATAACTTCAGCTTTCTTTGTGTTCCATCTTGTGGAAATATTAAATACCACTTAAAAGAAGTACAATTACTAAAGTTATAGACAATGCAAACCCAGGTAAATATATTTGCGAGCTTCCACCTAAAATTGGTCAACGAAAACCATCAATTATCCCTACCATTGGGTTAACTCAATACAACAGGCGCCACTCTTGTCTAATATAGTACTACTAAAGCCGACTGGAGAAATATACAAATCAAACTGCACTAAAAACGGCGCCACATATCATAAATATAGGTTTCATATCGCGCCAAGCCAAAAAGCAAAATAATTCTCTACAAGTCCATAAATTACCTCAATACTGATTTGAAGTTTACCTACTTTAATAATTAGTTATTTCGTTTTAATTTATCTAAGCGTTATTCACGTAAACCACTGAATTAATAATATTCACACTGCGCAAAACTTTTCAAGAACGTTTGCTAACATCAGCAAGTTCTGCTTGTGCGCTAGCTAACTAATAATTATGAAAATCAATTTACTCGATATGCGATTTAGATTACATAATCTAACAGTCCGTTCCCGAACTACGCTATGCATTATATTTATGAGTACCCTTTAAACTTAGCAATACTCAACTACAATTTTTTAAATATAATTACCGCTTCATATAAAAAGCGATGTCCAAAATCGCGAATTTGTTGGACTAATGGCAAAGCCAGTAAAAATCGCAGTCATAATACCTTTACCTCCAATATGATTAACTACATTATTTCGAGATTACGGAGATGACCTGGTTTCATTGAAAAAAGCAATATCAACCTTATATCCGTGATAAATTTTTGGATATATTTTGATGAAGGCTGGAAGCTGCTGTGATATATGTTACCACAAAATTCCGCATTTATAACAAAAAAATAATATTTCTGTAAAATTTCTTTGAAGAATGTACTTAGACACGATGGTTGAGTTGTGTAAAGAATTTAAAGCCCGAAGCCGTAACGTTGCTTCGGATACACGTAAAATAAGGCGTGAATAACATTTATAGTACTTAAACACTAATAAAAGCTTTCATCTGTTTGACAAAAGATTGAGCGCGCTTTGTTAGTTTTGACAAGATTGGATAGCGGTAAGTCCATAACTCTTTTTGAAGATATTGCCAAACTTCTGTATCTTTGACTCCCTGCTTAGTCAAATACTTCTCTAACCAGTTAAGGAAAATAAAGCGTGCTTTATGATCTTCCCCTGTATCTATTGATAGATGCCAGCTAGAATCATTACGTTGACGATATTTCTCCCAACATCCACCCTCAACAAATACAGGTACTGTAACAAAGATTTTGGCTAAAAATACTTGATCTTCGTAGAGGTGCTGTATGCTTTCTTCAAATCCACCAATTTTTTCTACTAACTTACGTTCCACTAGAAAACTACAGATACAAGGAACAGCTCCTCCATGTCCGAGTAAAAGTCTTAGTAATGATGGAGGTTGAACTAATGTATTAGGCTGAATACCTAGTTCTGGAATATAATCCTGTTGATTGTCTTGAGAATTATCTTTCCAGCTATGCCAATACAAGGTATTGCCATAAACCATAGTAGCCTCTGGATACTCCCCTAAAATTGCTAACTGCTTTTCTAATTTAAGTGGTAGGAAAACGTCATCAGCATCCAAAAAGGTTATGTACTCACCTCTTGCATGACTTATACCCAGATTGCGTGAAGTACTTTTACCTTTATTTTGATGGCTCTCATGTTCTAAATAACGAATTTTCTCAGGATATTTGGCAACATATTTTTGAGAAATGATAGTACTATTATCAGTGGAACCGTCATCTATTAATAAAAGCTCCCAATTTTCATAAGTTTGAGAAATTACACTCTCTATTGCTTCTTGAATAAATTTATCCGCATTCAAAAAAATCATAATAATAGAGACTAGTAAATTGTTGTTCATTGCATTCATGTAAAATTAGTTTATTAATTAAATTTAATATTTGTCAATTCTGACTATTTCATCGCAACCTCACTTTTGTTCCAGTTTAACCTTTTTTGATTGAGGCGCCGAATCTCTTGGATTAGCCAGGAGTTTGTGAGCAGCTTAATAAATAATACCAGAGCTTTTTTAGTCAGCAAAATAGAAAAGTTCAGATGACAAGCTTCTATAAAAAGCCGCCAAGTAGTAAGTTTATTCTGGTCAAGGAAGTAGTTGGCTAATCCTAATAGCTGATTGCTAAGTTGAATCACAATTTCTTGACGGTGTTGTTTACATTCTTCCTGCTCAAGTTTGTAATACTGGCAAAAATCATGGTGTATTCTAAGAATTTGTTCTATAATTGTATTAAATTGTTTTCGATTCAGTTCCTTTAGTTTTTCTAACTCACCGAGCCATAACGAAGTTATTGCTTTAATATCGACCGTATCATCCCATGTCTTGACTTCGTTCCATCCCAGTAAATGTCCTATATTATTCATCTTAATTTGCAGTGGCTCATCATCAACTATATTTCCATAAGTGGCTGTCATAGATAAAGGATTTATCCGTAGCTTTATTAAATATTCGTGTAGATTTGCAACTTTTAAATGACGGGTGATTTTCCACCACAAATCATAATCTTGAGCATAAGAAAAGTCTTCATTATAAAACCCAATTTGCTCTGCAATAATATGTTTACGAAACATTACAGCGCTATGGACAAAAGGGCAATAAAATAAAATTTCCCAACGAATTCGCGTACTGTCACACGGTAAACTACATTCTTGTATTAAGCGTCCTTGTGAATCAATCTCTTTGTACCATGAACCTATCAATCCTACCTCAGAGTGTGTTTCTAAAAAAGCTACTTGTTTAGCCAATCTTTCTGGTTCAGAAATATCATCCCCATCTTGACGGGCTATAAATTCTCCTTGAGCTAATTCCAATCCTTTATTTAAGCTTGGGGTTAAGCCAAGGTTACATTTATTGTCTACTAAGCGAATGCGCGGGTCATTATAAGATAAGATTATGTTCCGTGTATTATCTGTAGAGCCATCATTAATAATCAAAAGTTCAAAATTTTCAAAAGTTTGAGTAAGAATACTATCAATTGATTCTTGCAGATAGCGTTCGCCATTATAAACTGACATAAGAACAGTGACTTTTGGCATTTGATTTCACTTTAGTAATTCAATATTTTTGCAATTTGTAACAACAAAACAACATTTATGTAAAATTTGTTTGGAAAACATCCTCTAAAATTGCTATTTTTTTCTACTTTGAGCGGTAGGAAAACGTCATCATCAAGGCTATATACTTACCTCTAGCATTTTTCGCTGTTAGATATGTTACCACAGTCTTCCGCATTTGCAAAGAAAAACAATAAATATTAATGTAAAATTTGTTGAAGAACGTACTTAAGCCAATGGCTGATAATTTTTTGTGTAGCAAAACACATTGTTGTATTTACTGCTATTATTTGTTTAAGTTCTAACGAAATAAACCTATTTGCCTTAACTCATTAGTCATTTTACGCTTTTATTACCTGGTAAATTTGAAGTGATATAGAAAATAACAAGTAATGAAGTATATCTAGTTACAGCGGATTGCAGGTAAATGAGGTACAATAGGGGGAATGTGCATCAACAAAGACAATGAAGCCTTATTCAACCGAGTTTCGAGAAAAAATAGTCAAAGCTTATGAGCAAGGTAATACTTCAGTCAGAAAGGTTGCCTAAGCGATTTGATGTTAGTAAAAGCTTTGTGCAGAAATTGCTTGAAATGAAGAAAACTGAGGGTCACGTAGAGCCGCGAAAGCAAGGTGGAGGAATGAAGAGTGAGTTGGACTTTCACCGAATAGAGCTAGTTGAAATGGTCGAAAAATATTCAGATGCAACTTTATCTGAGTACTGTGAATATTGGGGGCAAAAATATAATATGTGGGTCAGCACTAGCGCTTCGGTGTCGCGCGTTACAAAGACAAAATTTAACTCAAAAAAAAAGACGCTACGCAGTAGCCAAGGCGCCACGGAAAGAGTTCAAAATTTAAGACTTGAATTTTGGGAACAAGTGAAAGCTATAGACCCAGAGAACCTAGTTTTCTTAGATGAAATGGGTGTTTTAGTTGGTCTAACACGGACTCATGCTCGTTCGCGGAGCGTCTCGTAGAGAAGCCCTTACGGTCTGCATAGTGTATGATTTAACACCATTTTATCGAGGCGCGCTCATTTACTGTGATTGGAGCGATAACTTTAAATAAACAGGACTTACGCAACTGGCACAATCAGTCTCGGCACGGCTTCGCCGCGCCATCAATACCCAAAGCGGTACAAGTTATATAATGCTAGGCGCCTGAATAGTATTGCTTTATGACAATCAGTCTTGG
>JAESFJ010000058.1_pt1 | contig 186104 bp, 171 predicted proteins | sample 9266161 | NCBI WGS metagenome assembly JAESFJ01 (sample SAMN14506165, study PRJNA617096) | algae metagenome | isolation source: Calothrix sp. FI2-JRJ7 and co-occurring heterotrophs from granitic desert soil | place: USA: Red Pass Lake area, Fort Irwin, California | collected 2000-06-01 | reverse complement strand
CGTCATTCCCGCAAACCCCGCATCGCCGCCCCCGCGGCAAACGGACCGATCATCGTCAGCAGCAAACTCGTCGCGCTAAGCAATTTCATCGCCCCGCGCCCCGATGGGTCGAGCATCCCGGCGCCGAAGATCAGCAGCGGCACCGCCAGCGGCAGCACCAACAGCCCGCCGATCGCGTTTCCGCCTTTCAGTCCCGCGGTCAACGCCGCGCTCAGCACCGCTAGCGACGCCAGCGCCGGGATCGCAATCGCAATCCCCGTCGCCAGCACCTCCACCCGCGCCGCGTCCTGCGCGAGCAACGCCGCCGCCGGGAACAAGGCGATCATCAGCGGCAGTCCGAATGCAATCGCATGCGCCAAGATCTTCACCGCCGCGATCACCTCGTCGGCGATCCCGCGCACTGCGAGCTGATCGAGCACCCCGGCATCGCGGTCGGGGCGTACCAGCCGGTCGATCGGCAACAAGGCGGCAAGCAAAGCCGCGACCCACACCATCCCGCCGCCCGCACGCCGCAGCAATGGCGCATCGGGGCCGACCGCGAAGGGAAAGGCGGTTGCGACGAGCAGGAAGAACAGCACCGGCAACCACAGCGCCCCACTACCCCACGCGCGCCGCAGGTCGCGCCAGAACAGGGCGAGCAGGGTGGTCATGCGGCCGACCCTACCCTCGTCATTGCGAGCGCAGCGAAGCAATCCAGCGTGGCGTAAACCGCTCTGGATTGCTTCGCTGCGCTCGCAATGACGAAGGGGACGGCCATCACGCCAAGGCCCCCATGTCCAGCTCCGCCAGATCATCGATCCCCAGCGCAAAATGCGACGCCAGCAACACCGCGCCGCCGTTGCCCCGATGCTTCGCGATCGCCGCGACCAGCCGCGCCTGCGCCGCATCGTCCATGCCATTGGCGGGCTCGTCGAGCAGCCAGATCGGGGCCCCGCTGGCGATCACCCGCACCATCGCGGCGCGCTTGCGCTGCCCGGTCGACAGCATCGCCACCGGCACATCGCTCAGCGGCGCCAGCGCCATCGCCGCCATCGCGCGGTCGACGGCATGACCGTCGACGGTGTCGACCCGCGCCCAGAAATCGAGCGCGCGGCGCAGCGGCAGTTCGGCGTCGAGCGCGGAGGCCTCGTCGATCAGGGCAATGCGCCCGCGGCGCTTGACCGTCCCCGCCGCGGCGCGCAGCAATCCGGCGGCCAAGCGGATCAGGCTCGACTTGCCCGCGCCATTCGGCCCGCGCAGCCACAGCGCGTCGCCGGGCGCCAGCGCCAACGACAGCTTCTCGAAAAGCAGCTGGTCGCCGCGAATGCACGCCACCTGATCGAGCCGCAAAAGCTCCGTCACGCCATATCTTCCAGCGCGTGCATATCATCGTCGCTAAATCCGAAATGATGCCCGATTTCGTGGATCAGCACATGGCGCACCAGCCACTCCAGCTTTTCGCCGGTTTCGATCCACTCGACCAGGATGGGCACCCGGTACAGCGTCACGCGGTCGGGCATGCCGCCGCTTTCGCTGACGCTGCGCTCGGTTAGCGGGCGGCCTTCATAGAGGCCGGTCAGGTCATAGGGATGCTCGATGTCGAGCGATTTCAGCACCTCGTCGTCGGCAAATTCTTCGATGGCGATGACGACCCCCTGAATATGCGGCAGGAACACCGCGGGCATCGTCGCCAGCGCCGCCTCCGCCATCGCGAACAGCGCGTCGGCGTCGGGGGCGGTTCCGGTCCATGCGTCGGGCGGATGGGGGGGCAGGCTGCTCTTGTCGCTCATCGCGCCCTTCCTTATGGCGGGCGCACGCCATTGACCAGCGGGAGAAACTAGATGGTCCAGAAACTCGACGACGACGCCCGCACCGCGCTACTCGCCCGCTTTCCCGACTGGACGCACGAACCCGCGCGCGACGCGATCACCCGCCGCTTCACATTCGACGATTTTGCGCAGGCGTTCGGCTTCATGGCGAGCGTCGCGATCATTGCCGAAAAAATGGATCACCATCCCGAATGGTCGAACGTGTACAACCGCGTCGACATATTGCTGACGACGCACGACGCCGATGGGTTGTCGGAACGCGATGCCAAGCTGGCCGAGGCGATCGAGGCCTTGCTCTGACTGTATGCCGTGGCAGCGTGCGACCGGAACTAGCTGTTCCCCGGCGAAGGCCGGGGCCCAGAGCGTTCAAACCCAAGCGTCGCGTGATGGCGCTCTGGACCCCGGCCTTCGCCGGGGAACAGCAACATCGCAGATGGCAACTCCCCACCCCATGTCCGCCCATCACGTCATGGTGACGAGCCAAACAGCAGTTGTTGTTATCTTGCGCTGGCGCGCCACTCCCTTACAAGCATCGCAAACACATCAGGGGAGCCACGCATGACCGACAGCCTGCTGCGCCGCAAAGCGATTGTTCCGGAGCAGCAGGAGGGGCATGGGCTCGCGCGCACGCTCGGCTGGCCGCATCTGATCGCGCTCGGCGTCGGTGCGATTGTCGGCACCGGCATCCTGACGCTGATCGGCGTCGGCGCCGACAAGGCGGGGCCGGCGGTCATTCTGTCCTTTGCCATCGCGGGGCTGATCTGCGCCTGCGCGGCGCTTGCCTATGCCGAAATGGCGACGATGATTCCTGCGTCGGGCAGCGCTTATACCTATAGCTATGTCGTCATCGGCGAACTGATCGCGTGGATCGTCGGGTGGAGCCTGATCCTCGAATATTCGCTGGTGGTCAGCGCGGTCGCGGTCGGCTGGTCGGGTTATGCGGCGCCTTTGCTCGAAGCCTGGGCAGGGGTGCCGATGGCGCTGATGCAAGGCCCGGAACTCGGCGGCATCGTCAACCTGCCCGCGATCGCGATCATTGCGGTGGTCGCGGGCCTGCTGCTCGTCGGCACGCGCGAAAGCGCGACGCTCAACGCCATCCTCGTGGTGGTGAAAGTCATCGCGCTGGTGATCTTTGTCGCGGTCGCGCTTCCCGCCTTCAACGCCGCCAATCTCGAACCGTTCAGCCCCTATGGCTTTGCCAAGCATATGGGCCCGGACGGCGTCGAACGCGGGGTGATGGCGGCCGCCGCGATCATCTTTTTCGCCTTCTACGGCTTCGACGCGATTGCGACGGCGGCCGAGGAAACGCGCAACCCCGACCGCGATCTCAAGATCGGGATCGTCGGGTCGATGTTCGTCTGCGTTATCATCTATATCGCGGTCGCGGTCGCTGCGGTCGGCGCGATTGCCTACACCCGCTTTGCCAACAGCCCTGAACCGCTGGCGCTGATCCTGCGCGAACTCGGCAGTCCGCTCGCGGCGCAATATCTCGCGGTGTCGGCGATCATCGCGCTGCCGACGGTGATCCTCGCCTTCTTTTATGGGCAAAGCCGCATCTTTTTCACGATGGCGCGCGACGGTCTGCTTCCTGCCAGCCTCGCCAAGCTGTCGGCGCGCGGGACGCCGGTACGCATCACCATCTTCACCGCGATGGTTGTCGCGGTGCTCGCGGGCTTCATCCCGCTCGGCGAGCTGGCGGCGCTGGCCAATGCCGGGACGCTGGCGGCGTTCACCGCGGTGTCGATCTGCATGCTGATCATGCGCGTCCGCGCCCCCGACGCCCCGCGCACCTTCCGCGCCCCGCTGCCGTGGGTGATCGGCGGCATCGCGGTGCTCGGCTGCATCTATCTGTTCTTCAGCCTGCCGGCGCAGACGCAGCTGTGGTTCCTGGTGTGGAACGTCGCCGGGCTGGGTGTCTATTTCCTCTACGCGCGCCGGAATGCGGTGGTGAGGTAGCTAAAGCCTAAATCCTCGTCATTGCGAGGAGCGAAGCGACGCGGCAATCCAAGGTAGGCGTAAACCGCTCTGGATTGCTTCGCTGCGCTCGCAACGACGACCTGAGCGAGTCGATATGGATCGACTTCGTCTCGGGCTTTAGTCGAACAGCTCGCTCAAGAAGCTCTTCTTGTAATTCTTCTTGTACGGCTTGCCGCCATAATAGCGGTCGTCATGGCCATGCTCGCGATATTGCGGCTGCTGCTGATAGAGCTGCTGCTGCGGCGGCGGCGGTGCCGCGGCGCGCGGCGCGGGGGGCGCGGCGCTTTCGCTGCGCTCGATGATCTTGTCGAGTTCGCCGCGGTCCAGCCACACGCCGCGGCATTGCGGGCAGTAATCGATCTCGATTCCCTGTCGCTCCGACATGGTCAAATTCACGCGGCAGGTCGGGCAAAGCAGCCCTGGGGCATCGGTCACGGATATTCCTTTCCTTGGGTGGGTATTGCAACGCCTAACGCGCTTGGCGCGCCGGGCGTTCCGTTGCTTACAGCCGCTCGATCTTTTGCGCTGCCTCGTCGATCAGCGCGACGATATCATGCAGCGCCGCCTTGTCGAGATCGCGGTCGCCCAGCCGGTCCATCAGCACCTGGCGCAAATTGCCCATCGCGCGGCGGACCGAGGCCGAGTCGGTGCGCTGCGTTTCTTCGCCGACTGCGGCCAGCCGCGCCATCGCGGCGTCGACAACCTCGGCGTTGGCGTCCAGTTCGGCGCGTCCGGCATCGGTGATAGCGAACAATTTTTTCGCGCCCTCGCTCTGCTGCGCTGCGATCAGGTCCATGTCGTCCAGCATGGTCAGCGTCGGATAGATCACCCCGGGGCTGGGTGCATAGGCGCCGCCAGTCAGCTCCTCGATGCTGCGGATCAGGTCATATCCGTGGCGCGGTTCGTCGGCGATCAGCTTGAGCAGCACCAGCCGCAACTCGCCGCTGTCGAACATCCGCTGCCGTCCGCCGCGCTCGCCCCGGCCACCGCCGCCGCGTCGACCGCCGAAGCCGTGCCCGAAGCCGTGGCCAAAGCCGCGGCCGCCGCCGCGATGCATCGCATGCCGCCCACCGCAACCGCGGCCCGTCATTTTCGCATAAAAAATCATTGTCGTTCCTTCAGGTGATTTTCGATGCGTCTAAGATATATCTTAAAACTAACTTTGCAAGGGAGGGGCGACAGGTTGCGTGACACTTTCGCCAACGTCCGCCGCGCACCTTGACTTTCGGGGCCTTCCGGCTATTAGCCACCCCGTGTTGCCGCGGGTCCGCGCTATGTGGACCTGGGGCGATTCCGTCCGAGACAGTTGGTGCAGGGAATTTGCCCTGCTTAATTTCCAGCCGAGACGGGGAACAGTCTTTATCGGTCGCCCGCCTGCATGTTCAGGCGACGCGTCTTGACCGACCCCTTCGGACATCGTTGCGCAACTGCGGCCGAGCTTTGGCTCGCGTCCGTGTTTGCGTTTGTTAGCCGCCCGGCGGCGCGTGCGTTTCGGCGTGTGCGCATCCGGGCACAGAGTGGAGTATAGGCATGGATCGTACGGAAAAGGCCGAAGCCGTATCCTCGCTGAACGCTACGCTGGCATCAGCTGCCTCGGTTGTGGTCGTCCGCAACCTGGGCATGACCGTCGCTCAGTCGACGGTGCTGCGCCAGCAGATGCGCGATGCAGGAGCCGACTTTCGCGTCACGAAGAACCGTCTTGCCAAAATCGCGCTCGACGGCACGTCCTATGGCGGGATCGGCGAACTGCTGACCGGCCCCACCGCGCTGGCTACCTCGACCGATCCGGTCGCGGCGGCCAAGATCGTGGTGGATTTTGCCAAGACCAACGACAAGCTTGAAATCGTTGGCGGCGGCATGGGCGACGTGGTGCTCGACGTGAATGGCGTCAAAGCGCTGGCTTCGCTTCCCTCGCTCGACGAGCTGCGCGCCAAGATCATTGGTCTGGTGCAGGCTCCGGCCACCAAGGTTGCGCAGATTGCCGCAGCCCCGGCTGGCCAGCTGGCGCGGGTTTTTGGCGCATATGCCGCCAAAGAAGCAGCGTGATTTCGAACTAACTTTGAAACTTACTGCCGGGGTATCCCGGTTCTGATGGAGAATGAACATGGCTGATCTCGCAAAGATCGTTGAAGACCTTTCGGCGCTGACCGTCCTCGAAGCGGCTGACCTGTCGAAGATGCTCGAAGAAAAGTGGGGCGTTTCGGCTGCTGCTGCTGTTGCTGCCGCTCCGGCCGCTGCCGCTGCCGGCCCGGCTGCTGAAGAGCAGACCGAATTCGACGTCATCCTGACCGGTGACGGCGGCAACAAGATCAACGTCATCAAGGAAGTCCGTGCGATCACCGGCCTGGGTCTTGGCGAAGCCAAGGCGCTCGTCGAAGGCGCACCGAAGGCGATCAAGGAAGGCGTGAACAAGGCGGAAGCCGAAGAGCTGAAGGCCAAGATTCTGGCCGCCGGCGGCACCGTCGAACTGAAGTAATCGGTTTGATGGGTCCGGTCGGTCTATCCGACCGGCTTCCAGCATAGAGAAAGGGCGGCGCCGCGAGGCACCGCCCTTTTTCTTTGCGTGGTGAGGGGGAGACCACCACGCGCGTGCCGGGGGCGCTCAGCGGCGCGAAAATTCCGGACGGAAGGTTGCCGTGGTGCGGGCGCGGGCCGGTTCGGGGCGACGCACTTCCTGTTCCTGCACCACCGGTGCCGGGCGCTGCGCGATTTCCCATGCGCTGACCGGCTTGCGGGTCAGGTCCTTTTGCGCACCCAGCGTTTCGTCATAGGCGACGCGTTCCTGGCGATCGAGGAAACGGGCCCGCTTTAGGCGCTTCGACAGCGTCGCGAACGGATTGTCCGGCGTCGGACCCGTCATCGCCATCGCTTCATGACGTCCCATGCTGCCGCTGGGTGCCGCGGCAAAGGCGGGAACCGTCCGCGGCGCGGGGGCTTCGGGCGCCCGCGGCGCGTAGGCCGGGCTGACCAATTGCGGCGCTTCACCGGTCACCGGAGCGCTTGCAGCGACCGGCTCGAAACGCTGAACGGGCGCGTTATGGACAGCCTCTTCATAGGCAACTTCGTCGGTGGCGCGACGGCGGCGGCGGGCAAAGGCCAGGCCGGCCCCGCCGACGAGCAGCAATGCTGCGGCGCCGCCAGCGATTTCCCAGGGGAATTCACCGCCGGTTGCGGTCGCGGCTTCGGCGGGCGCCGCGGTCGGTGCCAGAACAGGTTCGACTGGCGCGGCCATCGGCGCGGCAATCGGCGTCGTTTCGGCGATCGGCGCGGTATCGGCAACCGTCGTTGCGACCGGGGCGGCGGCTATCGGTGCGGCGGCAACCGTCCGGGCACGCTGCGCCGGGCGAGCGGGTGCAGGCGTTTCGGCGCGCGGCGATGCGACCGGCGCAGGTGTGGTTTCGACGGGCGCGATGTCGAGCGGAACGCGAATGACGGGCGCCGGTGCCGACGGTTGCGCGGCCTGCGGCGCGGCAACCGGTGCCGGTGCACTCGGTTCGGCAACGGTCGGCGGGGTCTGCGGCGTCGGGGCCGTCGGGGCGGCGATCGGCGGGGTCATCGTAATGGTCGGCGCTTCCTGGGCGAAAGCGGCGGGGGTGGACAGGACCAGGAACGCGGCAATCGCGCTCGTGGCGGGGCGGGAGAGGGCGATATTTTTCATCATAGTGAAGGACGAACGAGCAGCACCGGAAAACCGCTGCGCCAAAGGGAGGATTTCCGCGACGAGCCGTGGCCGGGCGGCGGCGCGGTGAAGATTCAGCCCCGATTGGTCGTCGGTAAAGACCGGCTTTGCGGTCAGTCGCACGGCCCCGATATGCCGCCGCCGCTGGACCGAAACGGGCGTTTTTCAGCGCCTTTCCACAGAAAATGACACTGATCTTGCGATTTGCGGTCAATCACCGTCACCCATTCGTCATCGCCGCGCAACCTCGGCATGGTCGATATGCGCCATGAAAACGACCGACCTTGCGCCCACCCGGCTGCCCGATCGCCTGCGCCACACGCAGCGCCTGCTGTTCATCGCCAAACATGCCCGTTGGACCGGCGGGCTGCATGCCGACGACGGCAATCATGCGCTGTACCACCGCGAAATGCGCGAGACGCTGGAGGGATTGGGCATCGAACTGCTGATCGCCGACAGCTATGCCGCGCTGTTCGATCGGCCCGCGGCGGATTTCGTCTTTCCGCTGCTCAATCGCGGCGGCTTTTTCAATTCCGAGATGCTGCTGCCTTTGCTCTGCAACCAGCATGGGCTGCCGTATCTTGGCGCTTCGCCGATCGTGCGCGGGCTTTCCGACGACAAGCACCTGACCAAGCTGGAGGCGGCGGCGCGCGGCGTGCCGACCGCACCTTGGGCGCTGTTCCGCCGCGGTGCGCCCGTCGACGTGGCGCGCTGCCCGCCCGCGCGGCGCTGGGTAATCAAGCCCAACAACAGCTCGGCGTCGTGGGGCGTCCGCGACGCGCATGACCGCGCCGAACTGGCGCGCTCGGTCGCCGAAATCCACGCGCTCGATCATGATGCGCTCGTCGAACCCTTTATCGACGGCAGCGACATCGAGGTGCCGGTGATCACGCTGGACGGCGAACCGGCCATGCTGCCGATGATGATTTTCGAACAGCATGACCCCGCGCAGCTGCGCACCTATCAGGAAAAGCGCGATCTGGTTGGCGACGTCGGCTATTGCGTCAAACGTTTCGACGACCCGCTGATCGGTCGGCAGGTCGCCGAATATACGCGCCGCATGGCCGATGTGTTTTGTCCGTTCGACTATGGCCGCTTTGAATATCGGGTCGATCAGGCGAGCGGCGACGTCCGGCTGCTCGAGGTCAACCTCAACTGCAACCTGTGGTCCGAAAAGCTGTTTGCGCGCTCGGCGATCATCGCGGGCTTTACGCACGCCCAGCTGATCGAAACGATCGTCGCCGAAAGCATGATCCGCCAGATCGCGCCCGCGATGGCGCAGCGCGACGCGGCATGACCGGTTCGATCCTGATCCTCGCGGGTCGCCGGCCCGGAACCCTCGATCCCTTGGCCGCCGCCTTTGCGGTTGCCGACAAATGCCTGGTGCCGGTGGCGGGGCGGCCGATGATCGCGCATGTGCTGGGCGCCGCTGCGGCGAGCGGGGCCACGCAGATATTCGTTTCGGCGCACCATCCGCATTTGCTCGCCGATCTCGACGACCCGGTGGTCCAGGCGTTGGGCAAGCGCCTGATCATTGTGCCCGCAGCAGGCAATCTGGCGGATTCGGTCCTGGCGGTGGCGGGCGTTGCGGCCTTTCCCCTGCTGGTCACGACCGCCGACAACTGCCTGCTGACCCCTGAAACCATTGCCGAGATCGGGGCAGAGGCCGAACGGCTGGGCGTGGAAGCGGGGGTGGCGCTGGCGCGGCGCGACGATGTGCTGGCCGTGCATCCGGAGGGGCAGCGGCGCTTCTACGAATTTTCCGACGTCGCGGTGTCGAACTGCAACGCCTATTGGATCGGCCACCCCGGCGCGCTCAAGGCGACCGAGGCGTTTCGCGGCGGCGGCCAGTTCGTCAAAAAGCCGCTGCGGGTGATGCAGGCGTTCGGCCTGATCAACCTGTTGCGCTTTCGTTTCGGGCTGGGGCCGATCCACCATGTCTTCGCGCGCATCTCGCGGCACATGAACGTCGAAATCGCCCCGTTGCTGGTGCGCAACGGGGCGACGGCGATCGACGTCGACAATGAACGGTCGCTGCGCGTGACCGAGGCGCTGATGGCTCAGCGCGGCGGGGCGGTCAGTCCGCCACCCAATTGCCGTGAAAGCCCGGCGGAACCCGGTGCGGCAGATGCACGACAGCTTGCGGTGACCCGGTAAAATCATCGGCGTTGAGGATGACGAGCGCAGTCGTTTCGTCGTTCATGTCGACGACCAGGCCGATCAGCCAGCCGTCATCTTCGCCGCTGTCGGTGCTGCGCGGGACGAAGACGAATTCGCCGGGGTGGCGGCCGGGGCCGAAATCGTGGACGGCGGTCGTGCCGCGATCCAGATCATGTTTGAACAGCCGCGTTTCGGCGAGCGCCCATTCGACATTCTGGCCGTCGGGCAGTGCGATGCTGTAGGCATAGCGATAGGGGCGGGTCGTCAGCCGTTCGTCGTAGCGGGGAAATTCCTGGGCATGATCGTGGACGATCGTGCGCGTCGTCGTGCCCGCGGCGGGATCGATCGTCCAGCGTTCGAAGCGCGATTTTTGGCTGTCGGGGCCGCGTTTCGATTCCGCGAACATCGTTTCGTGCGCCACGACATCGACGATCACCTTGCCGTCCGTGGTTTCATAGGCATTGGCGGGGTGAAAGACATAGCAGGGCTCCACCGGCACCCAGAGGATGCTGTCGCCGCGGCCATTGCGGGGGAGCAAGCCGACGCGCGCCGGATGCGCGTCATTCCACGCATAGGGAAAGCGATAGCCCGCGAGCAGCATCTTCATCGAAAAGGTGACCGGCAGGTCGAACACCAGCACGTATTTTTCGGTGATCGCGCAGTCGTGGATCGACGGACCGTCGCTGACCGCGATCGCTTCTTCGCGGATGACGTGCGCGTTGCTGTCCATCACGACGTGCCAGACCTTGTTCGGCTCGTCGCCGCGATAGGTGATCGCGTGGACCTCGTCGGCGATGGGGTCGTGGTGCGGATGCGCGGTGTAGGCGCCGACCAGCGTGCCGTCGAATGGGTTGTGCGCAATCGTGTTCAGCTCATAGCCGAGCTCGACCGGCTTGCCGCCCGCTTCGACGATCGCGAAGGTGCGGCCCGCGAGGCCGACGACATTGGTGTTCGGCGCGTCGTTGCTTTCGGCGCGCGGGCCGGGGGGCAGTGCTTCGCCCAGCACCTCGCACGCTTCGCTGCCGCGCACCCAGCGATTGCGATACCAGTCGGCGCGGCCGCCCTCGATACGGATGCCGTGGACCATCCCGGCGCCGGTGAACCAGTGATAGCTGGCGGGATCGGGTGCGACCGCCGGGTTGGGGCCGTTGCGCAGGTAGCGGCCGGTGAGCCCGGCGGGGATCTCGCCCTCGATGCGGAGTCCCTCGAGCGTCAGTTCCTCGGTCATCGGTTTATGGATGCCGGTGAGGAAGGGGTGGGCGTCGGTGGGGCGGGGCAGGCGCTTGCGGTTGAAGTCGGCGACCTTGCCGATGCCTTTGACGACGGCGCCGCGGATAAGGGTTTCGACATTGCTTGCCATGATCTTGCTCCTTACGGATGTTGACGAAAGTTCTGCCCCTCGGCTGGTCGGCAGGCCGGCCGCTCGGGATAAACTGGCCTCCGGCCAGCGTGGAGGGGATTGCGCTGGCGACTCGGAATGTTTACGGTGACAACATGATGGATCAAGATAACAGTGTCAACATAAAAAGCGACGGCGCGAAAGCGGCGGGCGCCTATCATCATGGCGACCTGCGCGCGGCGGTGATCGCGGCGGGGCTGAAACGGCTGGAGGCGGGCGACGATGGCGAGTTGGGGCTGCGCGCCCTGGCGCGCGACGTCGGGGTCAGCGCCACGGCGCTTTACCGCCATTTTCCCGACAAGGAGGCGTTGCTCGACGCGCTCGCCGACGAAGGGTTGCGGCGGCTGGGGGCGCGGCAGGCGCAGGCGTGGCTGAAGGCCGGTGGCGGGCGCAACGGTTTCAAGGCGACGGGCGTCACCTATGTCCGCTTTGCCCACGACGAGCCCGCGCTGTTTCGGCTGAGCTTTACGCGGCAGATGTCGGCGCGGCACGCGAAAGTGGGCGGCGACGGGGGCGAGGTGGCTTATAACCTGCTGCGCGCGGGCGTGGGCGAGGCATTGCCGGGGGTCGAAAACCCCGATACCGCAGCACTGCACGCCTGGGCGCTGGTGCATGGGCTGGCGATGTTGATCCTCGACCGGCGGCTGGAATGGGACGAAGCGATGGTCGACGAGGTGGTCGGCCTGACCTTTGGCGGCATCGATTGATCGGCAGCGCGCGCTGATCGCGCGTTAAACGGAGGGGGGCGGCGTTATGTTAGCGGTTTCTTTCCCAAATTTCGGCTATCTGGTCTGATGACCCGGTCGCTATCCCCCCGCGTCGAGGCGATATTCTGGTTCCTGCTGACGGCAGCCGGATATTTCCTGCTGGCCAGCCTGTCGCTGCACGCGACCAAGGGTGCGGACAATATCGCCGCCATTTGGCCGCCGAGCGGTTATTTCCTGGCGCTGTTGCTGATGATGCCGGCACGCGCACGGATCGCGGGCTTTGCCGGCATGGCGGTGGCGAGCATCGGCGCCAACATGAGCGAAGGGATCGAAGCGACCGCCGCGGCCGCCTACACCGCCGCGAATGCGGCCGAGGCGTCGATCGCGCTGTGGCTGCTGCGCCGCCGCGAACCGGGCGAGATGTCGTTCATGGTGCCGCGCGCGGTTGGCAATTTCTGCCTCGCGGCGCTGGTGGCGAGTGCGGGAAGCGCCGCGACGGCCGCGATATTGACCGGCAACGGTTTCGATTTCTTTTTGTCGTGGATGACCACGGTGGCGCTCGGGATGCTGATCGTCACCCCGCCGATCGTGATGCTGGCGCGGATGGTCACGTCGAATGCGCTCAACAATGTTCCGACGCGAATGAAGATCGAGGCCACCGCGATCCTGACCGTCGCGGCCTTTGTCACGGGCGCCAGTTTTTCGCAGGATCATTTCCCGGCGACGTTCCTGCCGTGCGTTGCGGTGATCGTCGCTTCGTACCGGTTAGGGCCGTTCGGCGCCGCCGCGGGCATGCTGATCGTCGCGGCGACGGCATCGCTGCTGACTGGGCAGGGGCATGGTCCGATCGCGGCGATGCACGAAAGCCAGAAGGTCGAGGTGCTGTTCCTGCAATTCTATCTGGTGACGCTGTTGTTCGTCGCGCTGCCGCTCGCCGCGTTGCTGGTGGTGCAGCGGCGGCTGGCGAAGCGGCTGGAACAGAGCAACCGGTGGCTGTTGCAAGCCGAGGCAGCGGCACTGGTCGGCCATTGGCGCGTCGACCTGGTGCGCTGGACGATCCAATGGTCGGATCAGACCTATCGTGTCCACGGGCTGGAGCCGGGGATACCGGTCGATGTCGATTACAGCGTCGCCCGATATCTGCCCGACGACCGGGTGGCGGTGCAAAAGACGCTGGGCGACGCGGTGCGGTCGGGCGAACCCTTTGTATTCCAGGGCCGGATCCTGCGCGCCGATGGCGAGGTCCGGCATGTAAAATCGCACGGGTCGATCGAAAAGAGCCGCAGCGGCAAGGCGATCGGGATTTTCGGGACGGTGCAGGACGTCACCGAGACGGTCGAGAACGCCCGCGTGCTGGAGGCCGCGCGCAGCGCCGCCGAACGCGTCGCCAACACCGACATGCTGACCGGGCTGCCGAACCGCCGTCATACGCTGGCGTTCCTCGATCAGGCGCTGTGGAGCGCGACGCAGGATGGCGCGCCGCTAGCGGTCGCGATTTTCGACATCGACCATTTCAAGCAGATCAACGACGTGCACGGCCATGCGACGGGCGATGCGGTGATCCGCCGCGTCGGTCAGCGCGCCAAGGCGTCGCTGCGCGAGGACGACATGGTCGGCCGGTTCGGCGGCGAGGAATTTGTCTGCATCCTGCAAGGCCGCAGCGCGCTGGCGGCCGAGATGGTCGCCGAACGGGTGCGCAAGGCGGTGCAGGCCGATGCCGAAGGCGCGGCCGCGGGCCTGCCCGGGGTGACGGTGAGCATCGGACTGGCCGTTTACGCAGGCGAAGCCAGCGTCGAAGACCTACTCCAGCGCGCCGACAAGGCGCTCTACACCGCGAAACGCGAGGGGCGGAACCGCCTGCGTATGGCGGCTTGAATCCGCTGACAGGCGCGCCTTCACCTTGTCGACGGGAGCAAGGTCACGTCCTGGGAGTTGGCAGCGCGCATCGCCGCCACATAGCCGCTGGCGACAAGCAGCGCGGACAGCCATCCGACCAGCAGGGAATCGGCGATCAGGATCGGCCATTTGCTCCAGTCCGGTCCGAAAATGGCCGCCGCGCCCAATAGATAATGCGGCACCATCAGCGGCATCATCGCGACAAGAAACAAGGCGACAGTGAAGGGGAGATGGCGCGCCATCAGTTTGGCGGAGGCGAGCGGTCCGATGGCGGCATTGCCCAGCGGCGCCGCGACGCCCCAAGCCGCAATCAGGCCGCCGATCAACTGGCCCCCCACAAAGCTGCCGAGCAGCCACCAGCCCGATTGCGGCAACAGGAATAGCTGAATGATTGCCATCATCATCTGGACGACGGCGAAAATCGCGAACAGGCGCACCGCGGTAACATCCAACCGCGCTGCCGCGCGCGGGTCGCGACCGAAGGCGATGAAGCGCGTCACCCAATAGATGGGAAGAATAAGCGCGACGACCTTGGCAAAGCCGAAGCCCATACGCAGTGGATGCCGTTCCGCCTGCTGAGCCATTGCGATGCTGTCGTACATGCCGATGTGCATTTCGATGGCGTGCTGGAGCAGTTCGACGAGGACGGGAATCATCGCAAGAATTGGACAGGCGAACAGGAACAGCCAGCTTTCGCGATAGATCGTCTTCAGGGATGCCCAGAACGTCATGCCTCGTCCCCGTCTTCAAAAGCGAGCAGGTCGCCGGGTTGGCAATCGAGCGCGGCGCAGATTGCGGCGAGGGTCGAAAAGCGGATCGCCCTGGCCTTGCCGGTTTTCAGGATCGACAGGTTGGCGAGCGTGATGTCGACGCGGTCGGCGAGTTCGGTCAGCGTCATGCGCCGGTCGTGGAGCAGGTCGTCGAGCTTGACTGTCACGGGCATCAGACGGTTCCTTCCAGCTCGTCGCGCATCGCGGCGCCCTGTTCGAAGACGCCCGCGAGGACAAAGACCAGCAGGATTGACAGCACCGCGTTCAGCGAAAAGTCGAAGCCGACATTGTTGCGGCCGAACAGGTCGGCGGCCTCGCCCGCGGCGAGCGCCAGCGGCACGCCGATCAGTTGCAGCGCGACCATCAGCCAGCCGATGGCTTTGAGCCGCACCGCATTCGCCATCGCGAACGGGTCGCCCTGTGCGACGCTGCCGACGATCGCCAGCAATTTGCGCATGATGGTCAGGATCAGCGCCAGCGCCACCAGCCCGAGCGCGAAGACGACATAGATCCACGGATAGAGCGCCGCGGCGTCGAGCCCCGGCTTTTCAACCGCGATCTGTTGCGCCACCTCGGTCCAGTAGAAGGGCAGGACGACCGCTGTCGCGACAAGGATGGTCGCGGCGACGGCGATGAGCCCGATGATCAGGACGATCACCGCGCGGGTGACCAGCAGGACCGGTTGGCTTGACGGGTTTGTCATATCGAACTCCAATATGTGTTATATTGAATATCAATATATGCCATATTGCTTTTCGTCAAGGATATATTGCTTATCGATAAATTCGACGCGACCTGTCGGCATCGCGGCGCAAAACGGTTCCTGCCGGGCTGGCGTTAGCCGCGACCGACAACGTGCTTTGGCGGCGGCACCATTGCTGATAGATTTGCGCGGATGACGCGAAGGGGAGGTTGCCATGCAGGACGATGCGATGATGGCGCGGCGACGGATGCTTGTGGGCGCGGCCGCGATGGCGGCACTGGCGCAGGCGCCGTGGGCGCGCGCGAAATTGCCGGGCGGGGGGGTGAAGGCGCTGATCGGCGGCGCGTCCGACGGCGCGCTCGACAAGCTGGCGCAGCCCGGCGCCTTTTACCGCGATACCGCGGTGCGCATCTTGTTGCCGGGGGCGGGCGGCAAGCTGGCGTCGAAGCTGTTCGGGGTCGGCGACAAGCTGGGGCTGACCAGCAATCTGACCAAGAGCCTGAACGATGCCGGTGGGCAGGCGGCGGGCGAGGCGAAGCCGATCTTTCGCGCCGCGATCGACAATCTGCGCTGGTCCGACGCACCGGCGCTGGTGTCGAAGACCGACGGTGCGACGCGCTATCTGCAAACCAGCGCAGGCGGGGTGCTTTATACGAAAGTGTCGCCGTTGATCGGATCGGCGCTGGAGAATGTCGGGGCTTATCGTCAGCTCGACCAGCTGGCGAAGGGCAATGCGCTGATGGCATCGGTGGGGCTGACGCGCGACGGGCTGACCAAATCGGTGACCGAGCAGGCGCTGAAGGGGATATTTCACTATATGGCGGGCGAGGAGGCGGCGCTGCGGCGCAACCCGGCGGGGTTGTTGAAGGGGATTTTTTAGGCGCCTGGATCCCGGATCAAGTCCGGGATGACGAAAAGAGGAAGCGGTAGCTTGCGGCCGGAAGTTGACGTTCCGGATCCTATAACTTCGTCATTCCCGCGAAAGCGGGAACCTAGGGTGGGGTTAGCCTACGCACGCTCTGGGTCCCCGCTTTCGCGGGGATGACGAATTTGGGGAATGGCAGCTCACCACCCCAAAACCGACGGCCGCGACCATCAACAATTGCCCCGGCCCCGTTGACACTTCGCCCCCCCAAACCTATATCGCCGTCACACCCCATCGTTCGAGATAGAGTCCGCCTTGCGCAGCGGATTGTACGGATAGGTCGTTGGGATTTCGACAGGCGTTGGAAAGCTGCGGTAAACCGGCAACGGTTGCCTGCGGCTTTTTTCGCGTCGATGCGCCCGCGATTTTGATTTTTTGACAGGCGAGACAATCACTTATGGCGACCAAGGCGAAGTCGGTGGGCAAGACCCTCGAAGCGACTGCGAGCAAGCGAATCCGCAAGCTGTTCGGCAACATCCACGAAGCGGTGGAAATGCCCAACCTCATCGAGGTTCAGCGCGAATCCTATGAGCAGTTCCTGCGCTCCGACCCGTCGGTCGGTTATGTCTCGGGCCTGGAAAAGACGCTGCGCAGCGTGTTTCCGATCCGCGATTTCGCCGGCACCGCCGAGCTCGACTTCGTCCATTACGAACTCGAAGCGCCGAAATATGACGTCGACGAATGCCGCCAGCGCGGCATCACCTATGCGGCGCCGATGAAGGTCACGCTGCGCCTGATCGTCTTTGAAGTCGACAGCGAAACCGACACCCGTTCGGTCCTCGATATCAAGGAGCAGGACGTTTACATGGGCGACATGCCGCTCATGACCGAGAACGGCACCTTCTTCGTCAACGGCACCGAGCGCGTCATCGTGTCGCAGATGCACCGTTCGCCGGGTGTGCTGTTCGACCATGACCGCGGCAAGACCCACTCGTCGGGCAAGTTCCTGTTCGCCGCGCGCGTCATTCCGTATCGCGGTTCGTGGCTCGATTTCGAATTCGACGCCAAGGACATCGTCAACGTCCGCATCGACCGCAAGCGCAAGCTGCCGGTGACCAGCCTGCTGTATGCGCTGGGCATGTCGGGCGAAGAAATCCTGAACCATTTCTATGATCGTCTGGTGTTCGAGCGCGCCGAAAACGGCTGGCGCGTGCCGTTCATGGTCGAAAACTGGCGTGGGTCGAAGCCGGCGTTCGACGTCGTCGACGCCAAGACCGGCGAAGTCGTGTTCGCCGCCGGTCACAAGATCAGCCCGCGCCTGGCCAACAAGGCGGCGAAGGATGGTCTCGACACGCTGTTGATTCCGACCGAGGAAATCTTCGGCCGCTACAGCGCCTATGACCTGATCAACGAGTCGACCGGCGAGATCTATATCGAGGCGGGCGACGAAGTGTCGGCCGAGAATCTGGAAAAGATCGACGCCGCGGGCATCGACAAGCTGGTCCTGCTCGACATCGACCACAACAACACCGGTCCGTGGATCCGCAACACGCTGAAGGCCGACAAGGCCGAGGACCGCGACCAGGCATTGAGCGACATCTATCGCGTCATGCGCCCCGGCGAACCGCCGACGCGCGAAACCGCCGAAGCGTTGTTCGGCGGCCTGTTCTTTGACCCCGAGCGTTACGACCTGTCGGCGGTTGGCCGCGTCAAGCTGAACATGCGCCTTGGCCTCGATGCCGAGGACACGGTCACCACGCTGCGCAGCGACGACATTCTGGCCGTCGTCAAGGAGCTGGTGAACCTGAAGGACGGCAAGGGCGAAATCGACGACATCGACAACCTCGGCAACCGCCGCGTGCGTTCGGTCGGCGAATTGCTGGAAAACCAGTATCGCGTCGGCCTGCTCCGCATGGAGCGCGCGGTGAAGGAGCGGATGAGTTCGGTCGACGTGTCGACCGTCATGCCGAACGACCTGATCAACGCGAAGCCCGCGGTCGCCGCGGTGCGCGAATTCTTTGGTTCGTCGCAGCTGTCGCAGTTCATGGACCAGACCAACCCGCTGTCGGAAGTCACCCACAAGCGCCGCGTGTCGGCGCTCGGGCCGGGCGGTCTGACCCGCGAGCGCGCTGGTTTCGAAGTCCGCGACGTTCACCCGACGCACTATGGCCGTATCTGCCCGATCGAAACGCCGGAAGGCCCGAACATCGGTCTGATCAACTCGCTCGCCACCTTTGCGCGCGTGAACAAATATGGCTTCATCGAAACCCCGTACCGCAAGATCATCGACGGCAAGGTCACGACCGACGTCGTTTATCTGTCGGCGATGGAAGAGCAGAAGCACACGGTTGCGCAGGCGAACGCCGACCTCAACCCCGACGGCAGCTTCATCGACGAGCTGATTTCGGCGCGCGAAGCGGGTGAGTTCCTGATGGCGCCCAAGGATCAGATCACGTTGATGGACGTGTCGCCGAAGCAGCTGGTTTCGGTCGCCGCGTCGCTGATCCCGTTCCTGGAAAACGATGACGCCAACCGCGCGCTGATGGGATCGAACATGCAGCGTCAGGCGGTGCCTTTGCTGCGTGCAGAGGCCCCGGTGGTCGGCACCGGCATGGAAGAAACCGTCGCCCGCGATTCGGGCGCGGCGATCGCGGCGCGCCGCGGCGGCGTGATCGACCAGGTCGATGCGACGCGTATCGTCATCCGTGCAACCGACATGGTCGAACCCGGCAAGTCGGGCGTCGACATCTATCGCCTGCAAAAGTTCCAGCGGTCGAACCAGAACACCTGCATCAACCAGCGTCCGCTGGTGAAGGTCGGTGAAATCGTTCGCGCCGGCGACATCATCGCCGACGGCCCGTCGACCGAGCTGGGCGAACTGGCGCTGGGCAAGAATGTGCTCGTCGCGTTCATGCCGTGGAACGGCTATAACTATGAGGATAGTATCCTCATTTCCGAGCGCATCGTGAAGGACGACGTCTTCACCTCGATCCACATCGAGGAATTCGAAGTCACCGCGCGCGACACGCGCCTGGGCCCCGAGGACATCACGCGCGACATCCCGAACGTCGGCGAGGAAGCGCTGCGCAACCTCGACGAAGCGGGCATCGTTTACATCGGTGCCGAAGTCGGCCCGGGCGACATTCTGGCCGGCAAGATCACCCCCAAGGGTGAATCGCCGATGACGCCGGAAGAAAAGCTGCTGCGCGCGATCTTTGGCGAAAAGGCCAGCGACGTGCGCGACACCTCGCTCCGCCTGCCGCCGGGCGTGTCGGGCACCGTCGTCGAAGTCCGCGTCTTCAACCGCCACGGCATCGACAAGGACGAGCGCGCGATCGCGATCGAACGTGAGGAAATCGAGCGTTTGAAGCAGGACGCCGACGACGAGCGCGCGATCCTGAACCGTGCAACCTTCTCGAGCCTGAAAGACCTGCTGATCGGTCAGACGACCAGCGCGGTGCCGAAGGGTCTGAAGAAGGGCGACGTCGTCACCGAAGAGATGCTGGTCGAACTCGACCGCGCCGACTGGTGGAAGCTGGCAGTTGTCGAAGACAACAGCCAGACCGCCCTGGAAGCGATCAAGGCGCAGTATGACGACGCGATCAAGCGCATCAACGCGAAATATGAAGATCGCGTCGAAAAGCTGCAGCGCGGCGACGAACTCGCGCCGGGTGTGCTCAAGATGGTCAAGGTCTTCGTCGCGGTGAAGCGCAAGCTGCAGCCGGGCGACAAGATGGCCGGCCGTCACGGCAACAAGGGCGTCATTTCGCGCATGCTGCCGGTCGAGGACATGCCGTTCCTGGAAGATGGCACGCATGTCGACATCGTGCTGAACCCGCTGGGCGTGCCGTCGCGCATGAACGTCGGGCAGATTCTGGAAACCCACCTCGGCTGGGCCTCGCGCGGTCTGGGGCAGCGGGTGACGCAGGCGCTCGACGAATGGCGCGATGCCAATCCCGATGTGACCGGCGGCCAGATGCCCGAAGCCGTCCGCGACGCGCTCGAGCATGTCTATGGCAGCGAATATGCCGACGACATCAAGTCGCGCGATGCCGATAACATCGTCGAAATGGCCGAAAACCTGCGGGTCGGCGTGCCGTTCGCGACGCCGGTGTTCGACGGCGCCAAGGAGGCCGACGTGACCGACATGCTGACCCTTGCGGGGCTGCATGAATCGGGTCAGTCGGACCTGTACGACGGCCGCACCGGCGATCGTTTCGATCGCAAGGTGACGGTGGGCTACATCTATATGCTGAAGCTCCACCACCTGGTCGACGACAAGATCCACGCGCGTTCGATCGGTCCCTACAGCCTCGTCACCCAGCAGCCGCTGGGCGGTAAGGCGCAGTTCGGTGGCCAGCGCTTCGGGGAAATGGAGGTCTGGGCGCTCCAGGCCTATGGCGCGGCGTACACGCTCCAGGAAATGCTGACGGTGAAGTCCGATGACGTGATCGGCCGCACCAAGGTTTACGAAGCGATCGTCAAGGGCGACGACACCTTCGAGGCCGGCATTCCCGAAAGCTTCAACGTGCTCGTCAAGGAAATGCGCTCGCTGGGCCTCAACGTCGAATTGTCTTCCTATGCGGAAGAAGATCCCGACAACGCCCCGGATGCCCTTCCCGAAGCCGCCGAATAAGATCTTATCCTCACCCCCTTCGCGATACGCGAAGGGGGAAGAGTGGAGCTAGAATATGAACCAGCTTACCAACTTCATGAACCCGGTCGCGAAGCCCGAAACCTTTGACATGATCAAGATCGGCATTGCGAGCCCCGAGCGCATCCGTTCGTGGTCGTTCGGCGAGATCAAGAAGCCCGAAACCATCAACTACCGCACGTTCAAGCCCGAACGCGACGGCCTGTTCTGCGCGCGCATCTTTGGCCCGATCAAGGATTATGAATGCCTGTGCGGCAAGTATAAGCGCATGAAATACAAGGGCATCGTCTGCGAAAAATGCGGTGTCGAAGTCACGGTGACCAAGGTCCGCCGCGAGCGCATGGGCCATATCGAGCTCGCCGCGCCGGTCGCGCACATCTGGTTCCTGAAGTCGCTGCCGTCGCGCATCGGCCTGTTGCTCGACATGCAGCTCAAGCAGCTTGAGCGCGTCCTCTATTTCGAAGCCTATATCGTTCTCGAGCCCGGCCTGACCCCGCTCGAGAAGTTCCAGCTGCTGACCGAAGACGAGCTGCTCGACGCGCAGGACGAATATGGCGAAGACGCGTTCAGCGCCGGCATCGGTGCCGAGGCGATCCGCGTCCTGCTCGAAAATCTCGACCTGGAGCAAGAGCGCGTCGACCTGATGGAAGACCTGGCGACGACCAAGTCGGAGCTGAAGCCCAAGAAGATCATCAAGCGCCTCAAGGTCGTCGAAAGCTTCATCGAATCGGGCAACCGTCCCGAGTGGATGATCCTGGAAGTCGTCCCCGTGATCCCGCCCGAACTGCGCCCGCTGGTGCCGCTCGACGGCGGCCGCTTTGCGACGTCGGATCTGAACGACCTGTATCGCCGCGTGATCAACCGCAACAACCGTTTGAAGCGCCTGATGGAGCTGCGCGCGCCGGACATCATCGTCCGCAACGAAAAGCGCATGCTGCAGGAAGCCGTCGACGCATTGTTCGATAACGGTCGCCGCGGCCGCACGATCACCGGCGCCAACAAGCGCCCGCTCAAATCGCTGTCCGACATGCTGAAGGGCAAGCAGGGCCGCTTCCGTCAGAACCTGCTCGGCAAGCGCGTCGATTATTCGGGCCGCTCGGTCATCGTGACCGGTCCCGAACTCAAGCTGCATCAGTGCGGCCTGCCCAAGAAGATGGCGCTCGAACTGTTCAAGCCGTTCATCTACGCGCGCCTCGACGCCAAGGGTCTGTCGATGACCCTGAAACAGGCGAAGAAGTGGGTCGAAAAGGAACGCAAGGAAGTCTGGGACATCCTCGACGAAGTCATTCGCGAGCACCCGGTTCTGCTGAACCGCGCCCCGACGCTGCACCGCCTGGGCATCCAGGCGTTCGAACCCGTGCTGATCGAAGGCAAGGCGATCCAGCTGCACCCGCTGGTCTGCGCCGCGTTCAACGCCGACTTCGACGGTGACCAGATGGCCGTCCACGTGCCGCTCTCGCTGGAAGCCCAGCTGGAAGCGCGCGTGCTGATGATGTCGACCAACAACATCCTGTCGCCCGCGAACGGCAAGCCGATCATCGTGCCGTCGCAGGACATGGTGCTGGGTCTCTATTATCTGTCGATGGAGCGCGCTGGCGAACCGGGCGAGGGCATGCTGCTGGCCGACATGGCCGAAGTGCATCAGGCGCTCCACATCGGTGCGGTGACCCTGCACTCGAAGGTGATCAGCCGCGTCCCGCAGACCGATGAGAAGGGCAATGAATATTTTCAGCGCTTCGAAACGACCCCGGGCCGCATGCTCATCGCCGAATGCCTGCCGAAGTCGCACACCGTGCCCTTCGACGTCGTCAACCGCCTTTTGACCAAAAAGGAAATCGGCGACGTGATCGATCAGGTCTATCGTCACACCGGCCAGAAAGAGACCGTGTTGTTCGCCGACGCCATCATGGCGCTGGGTTTCCGCAACGCGTTCAAGGCCGGTATTTCCTTTGGCAAGGATGACATGATCATCCCGGCGTCGAAGGAAGGCATGGTCGACGAAACCCGCGCCCTGGTGAAGGATTTCGAGCAGCAGTATCAGGACGGCCTGATCACGCAGCAGGAAAAGTACAACAAGGCGATCGACGCCTGGTCGCAGTGCGGCGACAAGGTCGCGAACGCGATGATGGACGAAATCCGCGCCGAGCCCAAGGATCCGAAAACGGGCCGTCTGGCCCCGATCAACTCCATCTATATGATGGCGCACTCGGGTGCCCGTGGTTCGCAGGCGCAGATGAAGCAGCTCGCCGGCATGCGCGGCCTGATGGCCAAGCCGTCGGGCGAGATCATCGAAACGCCGATCATCTCGAACTTCAAGGAAGGCCTGACCGTTCTTGAATATTTCAACTCGACCCACGGCGCGCGTAAGGGCCTGGCCGATACGGCGCTCAAGACGGCAAACTCGGGTTATCTGACCCGCCGTCTGGTCGACGTGTCGCAGGATTGCGTCGTGATCGAGGAAGATTGCGGCACGACCCGCGGCATGGAAATGCGCGCGATCATCCAAGGCGGTTCGACGATCGCCTCGCTGGGCGAGCGCATCCTGGGCCGCACGACGCTGGAAGACGTGCTCGACAAGGACGGCAATGTGCTGGCCCCCGTCGGCACCCTGCTCGACGAACCGACGACGCAGCGGATCGAAGACGCCGAAGTTCAGTCGGTCAAGATCCGCTCGCCGCTGGTTTGCGAAGCGGTGCTGGGCGTTTGCGGCAAATGCTATGGCCGCGACCTGGCCCGCGGGACCCCGGTGAACATCGGCGAAGCGGTCGGCGTCATCGCCGCCCAGTCGATCGGTGAACCCGGCACCCAGCTGACCATGCGTACCTTCCACATCGGTGGTGCAGCGCAGGTCAACGAACAGTCGAACGTCGAGTCCATCTCCGACGGCACGATCGAATATCGCGACATGCCGACGATCGTCGACCAGCGTGGTCGCCGTCTGGCGCTCGCCCGTTCGGGCGAAGTCGCGGTGATCGACAGCGAAGGCCGCGAACGCGCGTCGCACAAGCTGCCCTATGGCGCGCAGATCCTGTTCAAGGATGGCGACAAGGTGAAGAAGGGCGAGCGGATTGCCGAATGGGATCCGTTCACCATGCCGCTGATCACCGAAAAGCAGGGCGTCGTGAAATATCAGGATCTGGAAGATACCAAGACCCTGATCGAACAGGTCGACGAAGCGACGGGCATCGCCCAGCGCGTCGTGATCGAATATCGTTCGGCGGGCCGCGCCAAGAAGGAAGACCTTCAGCCGCGCCTGACCCTGCTCGACGATGCGTCGGGTGAAGCCGCGCGCTATCTGCTCGCGGTTGGCACGATGCTGTCGGTCGAGGACGGTCAGACGGTGCAGGCGGGCGACGTGCTGGCGCGTGTCAGCCGCGAGGCGTCGAAGACGCGCGACATCACCGGCGGTCTGCCGCGGGTGGCCGAGCTGTTCGAAGCGCGCATTCCGAAGGACAACAGCGTTATCGCGAAGATCAGCGGCCGCATTGAATTCGTCAAGGATTACAAGGCGAAGCGCAAGATCGCGATCGTTCCGGAAGAAGGCGATCCGATCGAATATCTGATCCCCAAGTCGAAGGTGCTGGAAGTGCAGGAAGGCGACCAGGTCAAGCGCGGCGACGCCTTGATCAGCGGTTCGCCGAACCCGCACGACATCCTGGACGTCATGGGCGTCGAAGCGCTGGCCGAATATCTGGTCGCCGAAATCCAGGAAGTGTACCGACTGCAGGGCGTGAAGATCAACGACAAGCACATCGAGGTGATCGTTCGCCAGATGCTGCAGAAGGTCGAGATCACTGCGGGCGGCGACACCACGTTGCTGCCGGGCGAACAGCTCGATTATCTGGAGATGATGGAATATAACGCCAAGCTGCCGAAAAATGGCGTGCCTGCGGAGGGCCGTCCGGTCCTGCTGGGCATCACCAAGGCGTCGCTGCAAACGCGCAGCTTCGTTTCGGCGGCATCGTTCCAGGAAACGACCCGCGTGCTCACCGAAGCGTCGGTGCAGGGCAAGGTCGATTCGCTGATCGGGCTGAAGGAAAACGTCATCGTCGGCCGCCTGATCCCGGCGGGTACGGGTGCCGCCATGAACCGCGTCCGCGTCACCGCGTCGAGCAAGGATGCCGCGCTGCGCGCATCGATGCGCGCCGCAAGCCAGGTCGACCTGATCGCCCCGGCGAGCGCCGCGGCCGAACATGCCGCCGAACTGGCGCAGGGTCCGGAAGCCGCGATGGGCGATGATCCGCTGGGCAAGGTGCAGGGCGAAGACTTCACCATCGACGACGTGATGGTCGAAGAGCGTCCGGAGGGTGAGGGCGAGGCGTAGCCGCTTCGGTCCTTACGACCCGACAGAATTAAGCCCCGCCGGAGCGATCCGGCGGGGCTTTTTCGTTTTGCTGCTAGATTGTCGGCTTTGGGGTGGGGGGCGGACGAAATGCCTATCGGGTCCGATAGAGGTCAACCGCCTGCGCTACGAGATTTTCCTCGGTCTCTTCCATATTCGTGCCCGTGTAAGCTTCCATCCGCCATGACCCATCGAGATAGTGCTGACCGAGAGGCGATTCTAAAAAGCTCACGATCCCGCGTAATTCTTCCTCGGTGAATTCCCAGTTGATATGCTCCTCATATGCTTTCTGATATTGCGGGCGATATTTTTCGTAGACCGCTTTCAGAGCGTCAATGGGACCCGTCCATTGCTCGATCAGCGCATTGTTTGGGTCTTGCACCCATCCCAGCTCTGGAATGAAAGCATATCGCTCCAAGAAACTCCCTGTGTCGATCCGGTCTTGAAGGCCAGATGACTTCATAAACCTACGGATCAGAGCCAACTTGCCTGCACTTGGCGGGGATAATTCTTGTGCGGATGGCGTGATCATGGCTTGGGCGCCTTGCGGCTCTGCATTCGCTGGCAAATCATAGCCGAGGGCTAGCAGGGCAATTAAGATCAGCCTTTTCATTCAAGCACTATGACATCTTAGTGAACGTCCGCAACCGGTCGTTGGCGGACAACTTTCGGTCCCGTTCGTGTCGAGCGAAGTCGAGACACCGATCGGCTTGGCGTAAGGTTGCGGGGCATCTCGACTTCGCTCGATGCGGACGGGCTCAGGCGCAAGTCTGTCGGTTGCAGTGCCCGCAAATAGAAAAGGGCCCACCGGGGTGGCCGGTGAGCCCTTGGTTGCTTGGGAATGTGCGGGCCGGTGCGACTGCGCCTGAAAGGCGCCCGGCCCTTAGGCTGCCTCCTACGGCGCGAGGATCGCGACGGCGAGGTACAGCAGCAATGGCAGGCCGAAGCCCAGAAGCGTCAAGGCGACAAAGCCGACGCGCGTCCACAAGACGTCGAAGCCGAACTGGTCTGCCATCCCGGCGCAGACGCCGAAGATCATCCCGTCGCGACGATTCTTGCGAAAACCCTGTTTCATTTCTTTCCTTTCCATCCCGGCCCCTTCGACAAGCTCAGGACCGGCGTTTTATGCGGCGGCGCAGCTGATCAGGCGACCAGGTTGCTGGGGCCGACAGCGGCGAGGAGCATCATCGAGCAATAGAGCGAAGCAACCGCAGCGATCGCGTAGCTTTTGAACGAGTCGACGTTGAAATGGGCCATGATATTTTCCTTCCTTGAACCTTCCATCCGGGCCATCCGGTGGATGCCGACAGTTATGCAGAGAGCGTGCCAATTTCGTTCATTGGCGGTTAAGCGCGGTTTTTGCGATCGCGACAGATTATTTCAGGGTGAAATATCCGTCTAGATGGTGAAATATGCCATTATAAGGAAAATATTGCGGCAAGTCTCTCGCTTAGGCCCGCACATGATCGTTTGGCTGCACCAGGACGCGATGGCGAGGTGCCGACCTTCGCCGGGATGACGGTCGAGGGCGCAGTGCGAGCGACAGCGGCGCGATCGGCAGCGGGAGCGGACTGGCGCGGCCGGATTAGCTGCGGTAGGCGGCGTACAGGATGACACTGACCCGCCTTTCGCTGACCGATTTTCGCAATCATGGCGCGGCGGAGCTGGTCGCCGGGCCGGGGCTGGTCGCGCTGCACGGCGACAATGGCGCGGGCAAGACCAATATATTGGAGGCGATTTCGCTGCTCGCGCCGGGACGCGGGCTGCGCCGCGCGGCGCTGGGCGACATGGTGCGCGACGGCGCACGCGGCGGCTTTGCGGTGTTTGCTGAGGTGTTGGCGGGCGCCGAGCTGGCGCCGGTATCGCTGGGGACGGGGATCGAGCCGGCGCACCCGGGGCGACGCGTCGTGCGGATCAACGGCAGTGCGGCGGCGGCGGCGTCGCTGGGTGAATGGCTGGCGGTGCTGTGGCTGACCCCGGCGATGGACCGGCTGTTCGTCGAAACCGCGGGCAACCGTCGGCGTTTCCTCGACCGGCTGGTGCTCGCAATCGACCCGCGCCACGCCCAGCACAGCAATCGATACGAGGCAGCACTGCGTGCGCGCGGCAAGCTGCTGGCCGACATCTCCAGCGCCGACCCGCAATGGTTGGCGAGCCTGGAGGCGCAACTCGCCGAGCATGGCGCGGCGATGGATGCGGCGCGGCAGGCCACGCTCGCGGCGCTGTCGGAGGAACTGGCCGGGCAGCCCGACGCGCCCTTTGCCCGCCCGCTGCTGACGCTGGTCGACAGCGACGGCGCGGCGCGCACGCGGCCTTATGCGGCGGAGGCGCTGAAAGCACTGTTTGCCGCAAGGCGGCGCATCGACGCGGCGGCGGGGCGCGCGACGGCGGGGCCGCACCGCGACGATCTGGTCGCGGTCCACGCCGCGACCGGCCGCGCCGCGGCGCGCTGTTCGACCGGCGAGCAAAAGGCGATGCTGTTGTCGCTGGTGCTGGCGCATGGCGACTGCGTCGCGCGGGCGCGCGGCCAGCGACCGGTGCTGCTGCTCGACGAGGTCGCGGCGCACCTCGACCCGCTTCGCCGCGCGGCGCTGTATGCGCGGCTGGCGGGGCAGGGCGGGCAGGCGTGGTTGACCGGAACCGAGGCCGCCCTGTTCGCCGACATGCCAGGACCGGTGACGCGCTTTCGCATCGCGGACGGGCGGATTGCGGCGGACTAGCCCATCGCGGGCGCGATATTTGCGCCAATCTGGCGGTAATTTCGGATGGGCCGTCTTTGATACCGCATTGCAATATGTTCGCGGGGCGCTATAAAATCGCCCGTGGAACAATAGAGTAGCAAATCTGCCCGATTGATTCTCCAAAAAATTTCCAATCAGGGAGTGTTATATGAACGTTTTCAAGAAGGCGGCTATTGCCATTGCCGCGACCTCGATGGTCGCTGCTCCCGTCGCTGCCTCGGCGGCGCAGGGCGTTCGCGCGCCGTCGCTCGTCGAAGGTCAGAGCGAACTGGAAGGTGAAACCAGCTGGATTCTCCTCGCGCTCGCCGCTGTCGGCATTGTCGCAGCGATCGTGCTGCTGACCGATGGCGACGACAGCCCGACCAGCCCGTAATCGGGTCGGCATTCGAGTTACAGCGGGGGCCGCGGACATCGTCCGCGGCCCCTTTGCTTTTCCGGTTTTGCCCGTTCGCGATTCCGCGGCAACGCGCCCGGTCGGCAACGCGCCCGGTCGGCAATGACGCCGCTACAGAATCTCGCGCACGACATCCTGCGGACGGCACAGCCGGACGCCCTTGTCGGTCTCGACGATCGGGCGCTCGACATAGGCGGGGTTGGCGGCCATCGCCGCGATGATCGCGTCTTCGCCAGCGTCCTTCAGCCCGCGTTCGTCGGCATCGGTGCCGCGCAGCCGCAACGCATCGCGCGCGGCAAGCCCGGCGTCGGCCAGCAGCTGGCGCAGCTTGTCCGCCGCATAGGGATGTTTCAGATATTCGACGACGGTCAGCTCGACGCCGGGCGTGTCTTGCAGAATCGCCAGCGTCTTGCGCGACGTGCCGCACGCGGGATTGTGCCAGATGGTTGCCTTCATGCGCGCGTCCTAATGCAGCCTTTCCGCACCGTAAACCCGCTATTCATAGCATATATGGCACATCTTCCCGCATGAAGCGGAACCAACTGCTTGCCTTTCGCGGCCAACATACGACTTATGTAAAGGTCGAGGGATCGCCAAAGGCGGCCAATGCGGGGTTGGGTAACAAGTGACTGAAATTTTCGATCGCCGGGCAATGCTGGCCGGACTCGCAGGCGCGGGTGCCCTGGCCGCGGTGCCGACGCGCGCGCAGCTGCCCGACTGGATCCGGCAGCCGGCGGCGCCGCCGCCGGTCGATTACCTGGCCGTCGCGCGCCAGCAGCTGGCGATGCCGGGGCGCAATATCCCGCAGACCGACCGTGTCGGGGTCGTCGATTTCGGGCTGCCGTCGGCGCGGCCGCGCTTTGCGCTGGTCGACATGGTGGCGGGCCGGGTCGAGATGTTCCCGGTGACCCACGGCCGCGGATCGGACCCGCAGCACGACGGCTGGCTCAAAAGCTTTTCGAACCGGGTCGGGTCGCTCGCGACCTCGCGCGGCGCCTATCGCACCAGCGATTATTACTGGGGTGCGAACGGGTCGTCGATGCGGCTGGCGGGACTGGAACCCGACAATAACAATGCCGACGCGCGGGCGATCGTCGTGCATGGCGCCTGGTATGCCGACCCGTCGCTGATCATGACGCAGGGCAAGCTGGGGCGCAGCGAAGGCTGTTTCGTGTTTGGCGAAGATCTGTTGCCGATGATCCTTTACAAGCTGGGGCCGGGGCGGCTGTTGTTCGCCGACCGGCTGAGCGAGATGCCGCCGGTGCCGGCACCGTTTCAGCTGCCGCCGGTTGCCGACAATATCCGCCGCGCGGGATCGGTGAACGGGACCTTCCCGACGACCGCCGACTGACACTGCGTCAGCGCGGCCGCGGGTTTCCCCCGCTCAACGCGCGCGAATGAAAGCCCTGACATCTTCGGACAATTTGCGGCGGTCCTCGTCGCGGATGTACATCATGTGGCCCGCGCCATAATAGGTGTAAGTGATGCGGTCCTGCGGCATGCCGGTGCGTGACAGCGCATATTCGGCGGCGAAAAACGGCGTCGCGAAATCATAATAGCCCTGCGCGACCAGCACTTTCAGCCCCGAATTTTCGCGCAGCGCCTGCCCGATATAGGGCGCGACGTTGAGGTAGGCGTTGGTGTCGCGGCCGCCGATGCGCCAGTCCCACTGGCCGCCGATGCCGCCGATCGACTGATATTCGCGGTCGGTCTTATACCCCAGCCCGTCGCGGCTCCAGCTGTTGATCGCCGCGGTATAGCTGGCGTCGATGCCGTAAAAGCTGGGGTCGTTGTCGGGTTCCTCGCCCGCGCTGTCATAATCCTTGCCCGTATAGCGGCTGTCGAGGCGGCCGACGGTCAGCCCGCGGTCGCGCAGCAATTCCTTGTAGAAACGCCCCGGCGTGACGCGCAGGTCGGCGCTGTCGAGATAGGTTTCGGACAGGCCGGTGAAGCGCGCCAGATCGCGGCGGATCGCGGCGCGCTCGTCGCCCTGCAACTTCTGCCCTTTCAGCAGGGCCGAGGCATAGGGACCGATCGCCCATTGCCGCGCTTCCTCGGCAAAGGCTTCGGGCGAGGCGCCGGTCGCCTTGCCATGATAAAGCGCAGTGACCGCCATCGACGGCAGGTTGGTGATGAACGACAGTTCGTTTCCCGCGGTGTCCGACCCCGCCGCAAAGTCGAGCACGGTCGAGATCAGGATGATGCCGTTCAGCGCGACGTCGTTGTACGTCGCGTTCATCAACTGGTTGGCGACTGCGGCCGATCGCGTCGTGCCGTAACTTTCGCCACCCAGATATTTGGGGCTGTTCCAGCGGCCGTTGTCGTTCAGCCAGCGGCGGATGACCTCGGCAACCAGCTTGGCGTCCTGTGTGACGCCGAAATAATCCTTGGGGTCGGCCTTGCCGATCAGGTGCGAGAAGCCGGTGCCCGGCGGGTCGATGAACACGACATCGGTGACGTCCATCAACGCGTCGGGGTTATCGACGATGGGGTAGGGCGGGGCGCCGTCGTCGACGCCGGTGCCGGGGATTGCGACGCGCTTCGGCCCGAAGGCGCCCATCATCAGCCAGACGGTGCCCGAACCCGGGCCGCCGTTGAACAGAAAGGTGACCGGGCGAGCAGGGTCGCGCGGTTCCTTGACATAGGAGGTGGTGACGACCGCGACTTCGGGTACGCCGTCCTTGTTCTTGATGATCGTCTCACCGATCGTCGCGGCATAGTTGATCCGCTGGCCGCCGAAGGTGCCGCTGAGTTTGGTAGTACGGATTTGCGGTTCGTAGTCGGCGGGCTTTTCGGCCTTGGGCTTATCGGCAGGCTTGTCCTGCGCGTAGAGTGCGGCGGGTGCGGCGACGGCAAGCGCCAGGGCGATAAGCGACAGACCCGATTTCATATTTTCCTCCCCGGTTGCGGGGCGGACGCTAGGCTGCGCGCAGGGAGGCGGCAAGGTCACTTGTCGGTTACAACTGGGCTTTGGTCGAAGCAGGGTTCAGGCAACGTTCGCGTTACTTGCGCATCAATTTTGGATGTCGGTCGCCAAACCAGCCCTTGCCATCCTTGTCGGAACTCCAAGGATTGATCAGATCCCACCGCTTTCCGGGGAAATCGTGCGTGTCCAACTCTTTGACCAGCTGCTGCTTGACTCGATGTCTCAATGCGCGGGCGGCCGCAGCCTTCCACTGTGCGTCCGATTCCGCCGATGTCATCCCGCCGATCGGGTTCTTTTTGCGCGAGCGAGACATGGCACGACCTCAGGCAGCTGCGTAAATCGCCGGGCGATATCGAGGCGGCGGGATCGGCAAGCCATTTTCCTGAGCCGTCTCCAGCCAAAGCTCGATGGCGATTTCGGCTTCGGCAATCGCTTCGGACGGCGTAGCGCCATGCGCCGAACAGGGCTTTAGATCGGGCACGTCGGCGATCCAGCAATCGTCGTCAGGATACCAGAAAACATTGATGTGGTAGCGATGCTGCATCATTCGTCCAAGGCTAAGCCATATTCCTCGACCATATCAAGCAATTCGCGAACTTGGTAGCGCTTTGCGTCCTTGCCCTTGGGCTGCACGACCAGCAGCTTCGGACATTTCGGATGTGCGAAACTTTGATGGCTGCCTTTCGTTCGCGAGTGAACAAAGCCTAGCGCGGAAGCAAGCGCCAGAAAATCTCGAAACGAAACGTCGCGGTTCGAGTTTTCCAGCAGAAGGGAAAATAGCTTCGAGGGTTTGACCATTTCAGGCTCCAAATATCGAATAGGAGCTCCTGACGATAGTCACGACAGCGAATGAGAAGAGTCCGTTTTGGTGGCTACCGCCCCCACTTCGTCTTGCTCTGCTTCCCGTACCGCCCTTTACGTGTTCCCGGCTTGCCTTCGTTGCTCCGCCCCACGCGCGGCGCGACCTGTTCGCCCGCCGGTAGCCCAAGCTCGTCCGCCTCCAACTTGCGGATTTCGTCGCGCAGGCGGCCCGCTTCTTCGAACTCCAAGTCTGCCGCGGCGTCGCGCATGCGTTTTTCTAGGTCCTGGATATAGGCGCGCAGATTGTGGCCGACCATGTGCGCGGGCTTGTCTTCGCCGATGTCGATGACGACGCCGTCCTTTGACGCGACATGCGCGATGATGTCGCCGATGTTGCGCTTGATCGTCGTCGGGGTGATGCCGTGCGCCTCGTTATAGGCGTTCTGCTTTTCGCGGCGGCGGTCGGTTTCGCGCATCGCGCGCTCCATGCTGCCGGTGATGCGGTCGGCGTAGAGGATGACGCGGCCGTCGACGTTGCGTGCGGCGCGGCCGATCGTCTGGACGAGGCTGGTTTCGCTGCGCAAAAAACCTTCCTTGTCAGCGTCGAGGATCGCGACCAGCCCGCATTCGGGAATGTCGAGCCCCTCGCGCAGCAGGTTGATCCCGATCAGCACGTCGAACACGCCCAGCCGCAGGTCGCGGATGATCTCGATGCGCTCCAGCGTTTCGATGTCGCTGTGCATATAACGCACCTTCATTCCCGCTTCGTGGAGGAATTCGGTGAGGTCTTCGGCCATCCGCTTGGTGAGCGTGGTGACGAGGGTGCGGTATCCCGCCGCGGCGGTCTTTTTCGCCTCGGCGATCAGGTCGTCGACCTGTTCCTCGACCGGCTTGATTTCGACCGGCGGGTCGATCAGCCCGGTGGGACGGATCACCTGTTCGGCGAAGACGCCCTGGGTGCGGTCCATCTCCCACGTCCCCGGCGTCGCCGACACGCTGACCGTCTGCGGGCGCATCATGTCCCATTCGGCAAAACGCAGCGGCCGGTTGTCGATGCAGCTCGGTAGGCGGAAGCCATATTCGGCCAGGGTGATCTTGCGGCGATGATCGCCCTTTGACATCGCGCCGATCTGCGGGATCGTCTGGTGGCTTTCGTCGACGAACAGCAGGGCGTTGTCGGGGAGATATTCAAACAGCGTCGGCGGCGGTTCGCCGGGCAGGCGGCCGGTGAGGAAGCGGCTGTAATTTTCGATGCCCGCACAGCTGCCCGTCGCGGCAATCATTTCGAGGTCGAAATTGGTGCGCTGTTCGAGCCGCTGGGCTTCGAGCAGGCGGCCTTCGGCTTCCAGCTCTTTCAGTCGTTCGGTCAGTTCGTGCCGGATCGCTTCCGACGCCTGCTTGAGCGTCGGTCCCGGCGTCACATAATGGCTGTTCGCATAGATGCGGACCGAATTGAGGTTGGCGATTTTTTTGCCGGTCAGCGGATCGAATTCGGTGATCTCTTCGATCTCGTCACCGAAAAAGCTGACGCGCCACGCCATATCCTCATAGTGCGAGGGGAAGATTTCCAGAGAGTCTCCACGCACGCGGAAATTGCCGCGCGCGAACGCCTGGTCATTGCGCTTGTATTGCAGCGCGACAAGCTTGCGGATGATCTCGCGATTGTCGGCGACCTGGCCCTTTTTCAAATCGAAAATCATCGCCGAGTAAGTCTCGACCGATCCGATACCGTAGAGGCAGGAGACCGATGCGACGATGATCACGTCGTCGCGTTCGAGCAGCGCGCGCGTCGCCGAGTGGCGCATGCGGTCGATCGCCTCGTTTACCGAGCTTTCCTTCTCGATATATGTGTCCGACCGCGGCACATAGGCCTCGGGCTGGTAATAGTCGTAATAGCTGACGAAATATTCGACCGCATTGTTCGGGAAGAAGCTCTTGAACTCGCCGTAAAGCTGCGCTGCCAGGATCTTGTTGGGGGCGAGGATCAGCGCCGGGCGCTGCAATTCGTCGATGACTTTCGCCATCGTGAAGGTCTTGCCCGAACCGGTAACGCCGAGCAGCACCTGGTCGCGCTCGCCATCGAGCGCGGTGTCGACTAGCTCGCGGATCGCGGTGGGTTGGTCGCCCGCGGGTTCATAGTCGCTAACCAGTTCAAAACGCTTGCCGCCTTCGACCTTGTCGGGGCGGGCGGGACGGTGCGGGACATAGCCTTCGGCGGTGTCTATTTCGTCGAGCGAGGTGCGAATCTGGATTGCCATCGCCGCCAATATGGTATCGATGGGGCGGGTCCACAATCGCAATGAGTCCGCCACAGAGCAGGCAGCGGCAAGTCACAGGAGACAGGGTATGAAAAAGATTTTGACGATTGCAGCCGTCGGCACGCTCCTGGCGGTCGCGGGTTGCGGCAAGACCGAAAACACGGACGGCCCCGTGAAACGCGAAGCCGGTAACTGGAAAACCGACGTCAAGCTGGTGAAATTCGAAGTCCCCGGCATGCCCCCTGAAATGAAGGACGGCATGGCAAAGATGATGGAAGGCGCCAGCGGCATGGACCAGTGCTTCACGCAGGAGCAGGTCGACAAGGAAGACATCGCCGCCGAACTCGCCAAGGGTCCGGGCAATGGCGGCGAGTGCACATGGTCGAAGAAGGACATCGCGGACGGCAAGATCGACATCGCGGGCACCTGCACCGCCAACGGCCAGACGGTCGACATGGCGATGAACGGCACGATGGCGGCCAAGAAAAGCGACGTGACGATCACGACCAAGGGCAAGGTGCCGACCGGCGGCGAAATGGAAATGGTCATGCAGATGACCAGCACCCACACTGGCCCGTGCAAGGCTCCGGCCACGACCTGATCCGCGGGGTAATTGCCAATCGATCGGGGCGTCAGCAAAGCTGGCGCCCTTATCGTATCGACGTCGTATCGAGAGGAGAGTGAAGATGCTGGGTTATGTGACGATGGGCACCGACGATCTGGACCGCGCGCGCAGCTTTTATGCGGCCCTGCTCGGCACGATCGGGGCCAGCGAATTGATGCGGATGTCCGACGAAGACAATGGCTTTACCCTTTATGCGACCAGTTGGGGCCAGCCCGGAATCGCGGTGACGCGGCCCTATGACGGCCAGCCGATGCACGCGGGGAACGGACATATGGCGGCGATCGTCGTCGACGCGCGCGCCAAGGTCGACGCGCTGTACGCCAAGGCGATCGAGCTGGGTGGCCGCTGCGAAGGCGCGCCGGGGGTGCGCGGCGACGAGGGCGATCAGGCGTTTTACGGCGCCTATTTCCGCGACCTCGACGGCAACAAATTGTGCGCTTTTCGGATCGGGGCGAGCTGAATTCGACCGACTGGCTCGATCGTCGTTCGGTGCCGTTGCTGGTGGGCCTGTTCGCCGACCGGGCATTTGGCGCCGCCCCGGACAAGCGCGGTGTCGGCATCCTGATCCCGGCGATAGTGGTCGCGGCGCTGCTGCTGCGTCGGCGGTCCCGGCTTGCGACGGCCGATCGACTTGCCGGACGGAGGGCAGGTGGGGCTGCCCCCCGCCCGGCGAAGTCTTGAAAAGAAGCCGGAGGGGGTCTGAAGAATGCCAGGGACAGCTCGCATCCTTCTCCTGTCGGCCTCAACATCGGGTCATCGTAGGAATGGCCCAACGATGAGATAATCGCAGTTTTTCGAAAATGTGGCAGTTACAAGGGGTCACATGCCGCCACGTCGCCATTTGATAACCAATTCTTAACCTGGTTTCGGGCTTTGTCGTTGCCGATTGGCGGCGCCGCGTTCTTCTGATATGGCGAGGGGCGTTCCTGTTACCGTTACGTCGAAGTAACAATGGCTGGTCGCGCTTGTTGATTGGCGTATCACCCGCACCGCCCGTCAGGGGTATTTGAGGGTAGCATGGACCACGCGAAAGCGAACGAGACTCACACCCCCGGCGGAACCGACCGGATCATCGCGGAGGAGCTGGAACGGCTGCTCGAATCGCCGCTGTTCGTCCGGTCGCCGGTGTTGACGCGCTTGCTGCAGTTCTTGGTCGACCATCGGTTGCGTGGCGGCCGCAGCTCACCCAAAGCCTATGCGATCGCGACCGAGGCACTGGGCCGCAGCGAGGATTTCGATCCCGCGGTCGATAGCTATCCGCGGGTGATGGTCGGGCGGCTGCGCACATTGCTCGATCGCTATTATGCCGACACCCCGTGGATCCACCGGTTACGCGTGCCGCAGGGCAGTTACGAAGTCGTCGTCCAGCATCGCGTCGCGCCGCCGTCGCGGTCGATCGAGGGGGCAGGCGCCGAAGGTGACGTCAAGGCCGCGACCGATGCCGATGGCGCAGGCGCGCCGCGGGCGCCGGGCCTGGCCGCCCACCCGCTGTCCGCCGCACCGCGCTATGGCCGCTGGGTGGTGGCGCTTGTCCTGCTCGCGCTCGCGCTGTTCGCCCTGTGGACGTTGCGCAGCGGTCCCGACCGGTTGTTCGTCAGCGACCCCGTGCCGGTGCCGCTGCTCGAGGTCAGCGCCCCGGTGGCGGGCAACACACCGCCCTCGCGCGCCCGCGCCCGCGCCCTCGACGGCAAGCTGCGCGACGGGCTGCGGCGGTTCGATCTGATCGATTTGCTCAGCGCCAAGTCGCCCGGCGCGGCGGCGTCGCGCACCGCCGACTATCGGCTGGACGCATCGCTGGTCCGCGACCTAGAGGGTGATGCCGAGGTCACGCTGGTGCTCAACCGCATCGCCGACCAGCGCGCGATCTGGTCGCAGCAGGTGCGGGTGAGCGATCAGGATGCCCCCGAATTCGCCGCGATCGAACCGATCATCGCGCAGATCGCCGGCGATTATGGCGTGATCGTGCGCGATCAGGTGCAGCGCCAGCCCGACAATTTTGCGCCCGGCTTTCCCTGTCTCGCGCAGTTCAACCGGATGCGTCAGATGCGCAGCACGCCGACCGCGAAGCAGGTCGAAACCTGCCTGCGCGCGACGGTGAAGGACGACCGGCGCGACCCGGTCGCGCTCGCCGCGCTGTCGCTGCTGCGATATGGCGACTGGCAACCGCAGCGGACGACGCCGGCGGGCCGCGAAGCTTTTGCCGAAGCGCGCGCGCTGGCGATGCAAGCCTATGAAAGCAGTCCCAATTCGTCGGCCGGGCTGTTCGCGATGTCGCGGGCGAATTTCTATGTCGGCAATTGCGCGGGCGGCAACACGATGGGCAACGCTGCGCAGCGGCTCAACCCCTATGACCCCGACATCGCGGGCTTCCTTGGCCTGTTCAAGATTGCATGCGGGCAGGCGGCCGAGGGCGAGGCGCTGCTCCGGCGCTCGCTGGCGCTCGACGACAGCTATCCCGGCGTACCCGCCGTGACGCTGGCGTTCATCCTGTCGCAGCGCGGCGAGCAGGACGAAGCGCAGGCGATCCTCGACCGGATGCCGTCGCCGAGCAATATGGAGCCGCAAACGTTGATGGTCCGCGCGATCGTCACGGCGCGGCGCGGCGATGTTGCGGGGGGGCAGGCGCAATGGCGCCGGCTGCTCGTCTATACCCGCCAACCCGCGGATGCGGCGCCCGAAACGGTGCTGGGCCGGTTCATGATCACCCCGGTGGTCATCCAGCGCGCATCGGCGGCGCTGCGCGAGTCGGGGGTCGTTGCGGCCAAACCCGCGCCTTGACCGGCAAGGACGTGCCAGGCGGAACCCGCTGATGCCGCTCGCGTTCGCCCTGCTCGCCGCCGCGCCGCGCCGACCTGTTCGGCGACGGGCGGCGGGCGCCTTGGCCATTCGGGCGATGCCTATGGATTGCGTTCGGGGCTTTGGTGCGATCTTGAAGCGGGCACCGGCACTGCCTATTTCGTGACACAGGTGCCGGACGGACAGAAAGGGAGGCGTTCGGCCTATGGCGCCGCGGAGGAGGACCTGGTCGCTACCAGCCCTCTTGCCAGCCCCGCCGACGGACACTAGGGCAATTTCCAACATTCACGGCTTAGTCAGAAAAGGAATAGCGCATGAGCGATTCGGCCGAAAAGGTTAAGAAGATCGTCGTCGAACATCTGGGCGTCGAAGCCGACAAGGTTACCGAAGAAGCGAGCTTCATCGATGATCTGGGCGCCGACAGCCTCGACATCGTCGAACTGGTGATGGCATTCGAAGAAGAATTCGGCGTCGAAATCCCCGACGACGCGGCGGAAAAGATCGCCACCGTCAAGGACGCGATCGACTATATCGAAGCGAACAAGGGGTAATTGGGCCCGGTCCGGCATAGCCGGACGCGGCGGCGACGCCGCCCACGCGTTTCCGGCTTCCCGGTTCCGAGCACTTGCGTGCAGGGACCGGGAAGCTTTTTTTATGGCCCGGCGCTCGTTAGAAGCGTGCCAACGGATGTAATGCTGGTCTCTGGCGAAACAGGGGCCGACGAAAGGAATGACTATGCGCCGGGTTGTGGTGACGGGATTGGGTTTGGTGACGCCGCTGGGCGCCGATGTGGAAACCACATGGGCCAATTTGCTCGCGGGCAAATCGGGCGCCGGGACGATCACCCATTTCGATGCGTCGGACCAGAAATGCACGATCGCGTGCGAGGTCAAGGGACCGGACCATGAATATGGTTTCGACCCCGGCAAGCGCGTCGACCACAAGGTGCAGCGCCAGGTCGATCCCTTCATCATATTCGGCATCGACGCCGCGGGTCAGGCGATCGAAGACGCCGGACTTGAGGAGATGACCGACGCGCAAAAGCTGCGCGCCGGCTGCTCGATCGGCTCGGGCATCGGCGGTCTGCCGGGGATCGAAAGCGAAAGCCTGCTGCTCGCCGAAAAAGGCCCGGGCCGCGTGTCACCGCACTTCGTCCACGGCCGCCTGATCAACCTGATTTCCGGCCAGGTCAGCATCAAATATGGCCTGCAAGGCCCCAACCACGCCGTCGTCACCGCCTGTTCGACCGGCGCGCATTCGATCGGCGACGCAGCGCGGATGATCCGCGACGACGATGCAGACATCATGCTGGCGGGCGGCGCCGAAGCCACCATCTGCCCGATCGGCATCGCCGGTTTCGCGCAGGCGCGCGCCCTCAACATGAGCTATAACGACCGCCCGGAACAGGCGAGCCGCCCCTATGACAAGGACCGCGACGGTTTTGTGATGGGCGAGGGCGCGGGCGTCGTCGTGCTCGAGGAATATGAGCATGCCAAGGCGCGCGGCGCCAAGATTTACGCCGAAGTCGTCGGTTACGGCCTGTCGGGCGACGCCTATCACGTCACCGCGCCGCACCCCGAAGGTTCGGGCGCGTTCCGCTCGATGGAAATGGCGCTCAAGAAAGCGGGCATGACCCCGTCGGACATCGATTACATCAACGCCCACGGCACCTCGACGATGGCCGACACGATCGAGCTTGGCGCGGTCAAGCGCCTGTTCGGTAACGCGATCGGCGACGTGTCGATGAGCTCGACCAAATCGGCGATCGGCCACCTGCTCGGCGGCGCAGGCGCAGTCGAGACGATCTTCTGCATCCTCGCAATCCGCGACCAGATCGTCCCCCCGACGCTCAACCTCGACAATCCCGACGAGGGCACCGACGGCGTCGACCTGGTTCCGCACACGGCCAAGAAGCGCCCGGTAAAGGCGGCGCTGAACAACAGCTTCGGTTTCGGCGGCACCAATGCGAGCGTGATCGTCAAGGCGGTGGAGGATTAAGTCCCTTCGTCATTGCGAGCGAAGCGAAGCAATCCAGGGCGGTTTACGCAAGCTCTGGATTGCTTCGCTTCGCTCGCAATGACGATGTGGAAAACCGCTTTCCTACATTATCCCGCCATGCTTTACCCCTCGGTACGGCCAGCCGGGTGACTGGCGCTAAGGCGACAAAGGAGACAATTTCGATGCGTTTAAGCGTATCTTTTGTTTCCTTAGGCGCCGCTTGGGAGAATCTGGTGCATCCGTTCCGCTGGCTGACACGCCTATTTTTGGTGTCTTTCCTGGCCCTGCTGCTCGCCGCCTGTTCGCCCGGCGCGCCGAAGGATGCCGAGATCGTGATCCCGCCGGGCTCCAGCATCGCAAAGGCGGGGCAGATCCTGGAAGATGCGGGCCTCGTCTCTGCCTCCAGTTTTCGCAATGAAGCGCGCTTCTTCGCCTCCGACGATCCGATCAAACCCGGCGAGTACAAGATCGAAAAGGGGATGGACGCGGGCGACATTCTCGCACTCTTCCAGTCGGGCAAGACGATCCAGCGGCTGGTGATGATCCCCGAAGGCATGCCGTCGATCATGGTGTGGGACCGGCTGATGGCCGAAAAGCGGCTGACGGGAACCATCCCCGTTCCCGCCGAGGGCAGCATCCTTCCCGACAGCTATGCCTTTACCACCGGCGAAAGCCGCGCCGCGGTGGTGAGGCGGATGCAGGCGGCGATGGACAAGGCGTTCAACCAGCTGTGGGCGAAGCGCACCCCGCGCACCGCGGCCAAGGATCGCAACGAAGCGATCACCCTCGCCTCGATCGTCGAGAAGGAAACCGGCGTCCCTGCCGAGCGCCGTACCGTCGCCGGGGTCTATACCAACCGGCTGGCGGTCGGCATGCGGTTGCAGGCCGACCCGACGATCATCTATCCGCTCACCAAGGGCAAACCGCTCGGACGGCGAATATTGCGATCCGAAATCCAGGCGGTGAACGATTATAACACCTACAGCATGGCCGGGCTGCCGAAGGGGCCGATCGCCAATCCCGGCAAGGCGTCGATCGCCGCAGTGCTCGATCCCGCGCCGACCGATTATCTGTTTTTCGTCGCCAAGGGCGACGGCGGCCATATCTTTGCGCGCACGCTGTCCGAACATAATGCCAATGTGCAGAAATGGTATGCGCTGCGGCGGGATCGCGGCGAGATGGAGTAGGCTAGGCTGCTATCTGAGGGGGCGGTTGTGACAAACAGATTAGTGGCCTCGAAAAAGATCAACACAAACCTCGAGGGAGCCAAAAATTGCTCGTTCTTGTACAGCTTCTCTGGCGCGCTGATTGCCGAAGATGATCTGTGTCATCTTCAACTATATTTCGATGGGATTCTCGTAACGATTCGACCTCCTTTTCGATTGGCCCATCCCGCGCACCGTCCGCACCCGCAGCTTGATGGGGATAACTACGGATGCCTTTTTGCAGGCGACAAGGTGCCTCATCCGCTTCAAATATCTGCTTTTCCAACGATTTCGGAGGATGGAACTGGCGCACTGAGCTTCTGGAATGGCCCAGGATACGCAGTCGCTTCTGACAACGAACGCCTACCGTTAGATTCTATCAGAATTGATTTTCAGGACGATGGTTCGAAGGTCGATATAGACAATTTTGTTCGTTTTTTTCTTTCCTCATTTTTCCAATGGCTGCGAATTGAAACTGGTCAATGGTGGGCGGGTCGTTCTTATGAAGGTGTAATTGGTGGAGTCCATTTTGTTATCTTTATCGATGAAGACGGAAAGACGATCAAGAAGTGGACTCCGGTCTCGCGGGCAAAAACCGGAAGCGATCAATTAAAACCAGTTACACGAGACACTTGGATAAAGTGTGGTGATTACGCTGCGCAATCAATAACCACTGGGTCTCGCGGATTAATATCGGACGCGGAGTATCTATTTGCGATTGGTGAAGTGTCAAGTGCAGTAATCATGGCGTGCGCAGCTTGTGAGTCAGCACGCGATGACATTTTATTGATTAATAGAATAAAGATTTATCAACTTGGAGTTTCATCAACAGATTTTCTAAAACATATCACTGTTGGCTTCGAAAGGAAGCTCGGTCGAAATATGGAGAAGGAGGAGCCTGAATGCTTTTCCTTTGTAAAATCGCTTTGGGTGGCACGAGGCGAAGCTGCTCATGGCCGAGAGGTCTTCTGGCATGTTGAGGGTCAGCCGAAAACGCCGATTAGAAACATCGAAATCGAAGAATTCACGGCAAAACTTTCTTCGGCTTACAAATGGTTTGAGGACCAGAAAGCATGACCACCGCAAAACTCTTCCTCCACGGTGTTCCCGACAGCCCGGCGATCTGGCGGCCCTTGCTCGCCGCGCTCGACCTTGGCGATACGCCGGTGGCGGTCCCGGCGCTGCCCGGCTTCACCGCGCCGCTGCCCGTCGGCTTTGCCGCCACCAAGGAAGCCTATGCCGATTGGGCGGTGGGGCAGGCCGAAGCCTTGTTCGCGGCGCACGGCCCGATCGACATTGTCGGCCACGACTGGGGGGCGCTGATCGCGCAGCGGGTGGCGATGCTGCGGCCCGACCTGCTGCGCAGCTGGGCGATCTCGAACGCGGTGATCGATCCCGACTATCGCGGCCACCGCGTCGCGCGAATCTGGAACACGCCGATCATAGGTGAAATCTTCATGGCGCTGAGCCAGCCCGCGAAACTCGCCGAAGGATTGGCGGCGCAGGGCATGCCGACCGACATCGCCGCCGAAGAGGCCGAACAGTGGCGGATCAAGGACAAGCGCCGCGCGATCCTGAAACTCTATCGTTCGGCCAAGGGGCTGAGCTTCGCGCATGACTGGGCGCTCGATATCGGCAAATTGCCCAGGCAAGGGGCGTTGATCTGGGGCGCCGACGACCCATATGTGCAATTGTCGGTGGCGCAGCGCTTCAGCGCCAACACCGGTATCCCGCTCACCGTTGTCGACGGGGCAGGGCATTGGGCGATTGCCGAGCGGCCGGTCGAAGTTGCGGCGGCGCTGCATCGCTTCTGGTCTGCGCTCTGATCGGCTGACGCAATCAACATAAGCGGCCAACTCGATTTGACCTGCGGTCGCCGGTCTGCTTTTGGTGCGCCGCACAAAAATCCCCACAGAAAGGATTCTCTCTCCCATGATCAATCAACCCGTTCCCGCGGTGACGCTCAAGACGCGCGTCCGCGACGAGGCCGTCGATGGCCCGAACCCGTTCCGCTGGCAGGACGTCGACACCGGCGAAGCGTTCGGCACCGGTCGTCACATCCTGTTCGGCCTGCCCGGCGCCTACACCCCGACCTGTTCGAACGAACAGTGCCCGGGTTTCGAGCGCCTCTATGCCGATTTCGCCGCCGAAGGCGTCGCCGACATCCATTGCATCAGCGTCAACGACGCGTTCGTGATGTATAATTGGGGCAAGAGCCTGGGCGTCCAGAACGTCAAGATGGTCCCCGACGGATCGGGCGCCTTCACGCGCCGCATGGGCATGCTGATCAACAAGGATCATGTCGGTTTCGGCATGCGCAGCTGGCGCTACACCGCGATCGTCGATGACGGCATCGTGGTTCAGATGTTCGTCGAACCCGGCATCAACGACGTCGGCACCGACAGCGATCCCTATGTCGAATCGACCCCCGAAAAGGCGCTCGAATGGGTGAAGGCGAACCCGTATCGCGGCAAGCTGTCGCAGGCAGCCTGATCCGATTAGCGGCCCGGCCATCCCCCCTCCCGATCGGGCCGCTGGCGCCGCACCCATCATCGTCACCGCGACGATGGGTGCGGCGGACCAGCGATATTTCGACAATCTGCGTAGCGCGCATTTCCCGCCCGAACGCAATTATCTGACGGCGCACATCACGCTGTTTCACCAGCTGCCGCCGTCTGCCCTGGCCGAACTCGACGGGCTGATCCGCCGCATCGCCGCCGACACGCCGCCCCCTGCGGCGCGGCTGCGCGAGCTTTATTCGCTCGGCAAAGGCGTCGCCTATCGCATCGACAGTCCCGATTTGCTCGCGATCCGCGAACGGATTGCCGACCATTTTACCGGCATGCTCACCGCGCAGGACCAGGGCACGCCGCGCCTTCACATCACCGTTCAGAACAAGGTCGCGCCCAGCGAGGCCCGCGCGCTGCTCGCCGAACTCGCCCGCGATTTCGTGCCGCGCCCACTGACGGTCACCGGCCTCGCCGCGCACCGCTATCTCGGCGGCCCTTGGGAACCCGCTTTCGCACGGAATTTTCGCGGCTCACGCACATGATATTGACCGCGGGCAAAGCCCTGCCTATAGGCGCTGCTCGCCCGATGCGGCGGCCTTTCGGGGCGGAGTAGCTCAGCTGGTTAGAGCAGCGGAATCATAATCCGCGTGTCGGGGGTTCGAGTCCCTCCTCCGCTACCAAGGCCCAATTTCCACAAAAGTTCGTCCCCGTCCGCCGACGTCTTTTTTCACAATTAAATCAGATATTTCTGGCGTCCTCTGCGGGTCGATTGCGTCCGTTCGCGACCGTCTGAATCCGCCTGCAGCGATTTGATTTTTGCGAAAAATGGGGGCTAGATTCACCCTGTATCAACTACAGGCTAGCCCCAAAATGCCGCTGACCGATCTCGAGATCAAATATGCGACTCTTCGCAAACGCCCCTACAAGCTGTTCGACGGCCAGGGCCTCTACCTGCTCGTACAACCGGGCGGCACAAAGCTTTGGCGCCTGAAATATCATTTCGACGGCAAGGAGAAGGTGCTGAATTTCGGGAAATACCCCGAGGTCGCCGCCGCCGCCGCAAGGCAGAAAAGAAAAGACGCAAAGGCCACGCTCAAGGAAGGCGTCGATCCGGCGGTCTCGCTTGCCCGTCCTGACGCACCGACGACGTTCGAGCCCATCGCCCGCGCATGGCACGCCAATCGTGCCGAAAGCCTCGATGCCGCCCATGCCAGCCGCGTCATCCGGCGCATGGAACGAGACGCCTTTCCGGCTCTGGGCGCCCGGCCGATCGACGAGATCGACGCTCCGGAGGTCTTGGATGTGATCCGTGCGGTCGAGGCGCGCGGCGCGCTCGATATCAGCCGGCGGCTCAAGCAAGGCATTAGCCAGGTGTTCCGGTTCGCGATTGCGAGCGGCTGGGCGGAGACCGATCCGACGGTCAGTCTCAACGATGCGCTGAGGCCCAAGCCCAAAGTCCGCCACCGGGCGAGGGTATCGCTCGCCGAGCTTCCTGAGCTGGTGGAGGGCATCCGGAACTATGATGGTGAAGCGGACAGTCGCCGGCGCGAGACGACGCGCGATGCCATGCTGTTCACTTTGCTGACCTGGGCTCGGACGAGCGAAACGCGCTTTTGCGAGTGGGACGAGTTTGAGGAGCTTGGGACCGAGAACGCGCTCTGGCGCATTTCGCCCGAGCGCATGAAGATGGAGCGCGAACATCTGGTGCCGCTTTCCTCGCAAGTCTCCGAGATGTTGCTGCGCCGCAAGCGCACGTCGAACGATCGCTTCGTTTTTCCCGGTGAGAAGCCCGGCCAGCCGATTTCGGAGAACACGATGATCTATGCCTGCTATCGCATGGGCTATCTCGGGAAGCAGACGGTTCACGGATTCCGGGGTCTTGGCTCGACGTGGGCCAATGAAGCCGAATGCTATCGGCCTGACTGGGTCGAAATGGCGCTTGCTCATGTTGATGAGGACGAGGTCCGCGGCGCATACAACAGCGCGCTCTACCTCACGCCGCGCCGCCGAATGCTGCAGGATTGGGCGGACCATCTCGACGGGAACCACGACGCCGCTGGCGGCAAGCAGCCGTCGATCGCGCCGCGACAGTCAGCGATAATCAAACGCGAAATCGCTCTGCCGAAACCGCAACCAGTGGGTGCCGGGCGTCCGATCTTTTGGCAGCGACCGCGAACCATGATCAGTCGAGGGGCCTGACCAGCGGGGGCGGTTCCGCCTGACGGGCCAATTGGAAAACTGTCGACTCGGGGCTTAGACGCAAAGTTTGCGTTTACAGACGCACGCTATGCGTCTATGTTTCGAACCGTGCAACCTGACCGATCCCTTTACTCGCGTCAGCAGCTTGGCGAACTCGCCGGGCTCGACAATACGACTCTCAACTATTGGAGCCGCGAAGGTCTGCTCGTGCCGAGCGAAGGCGGGCAGGGGCGCGGAAGCCATCGCCGCTTCGATTTCGTCCAGGTGAATATCGCAGCGATCCTCGGGCAGATGCGGCGGTTCAAACTGAACCTTCAGGTCATGCGCTCCTTTGCCGAGCTTCTTCAACGGGCCGCAGTGCTCGGGAGTGGACGTGATCTCCATCCAGGGAATTATTCGTCAGCGGCTAATCTCGCCGATCGTATCGACATGTTCCGCAAGGGCAACATCGTCGAAGTTCGTGCCCACGCGCTCTCCGAACAGGCGCCGGCCAATTTGAAGCGTGATGCGTATCTCGATTGGCTGTCGGAACGGCGCCCCGCAGTGTCGGAGGCGGAAATCATTGAGGAACTCATTGGCCACAAATCCGACTACGACACGGTGGAGAAGATCACGGCCTTCGCCGAAACAATCGGTCCCGGTCATGTCCTCGAGGCGCAGCTCTATGCCGAGCTCGTCTATGACATTCTCGCTCCGGGCTATAGCGGCGGGTACAGCTGGCTCCTTGGCTTCGGCCCCGATGAGAGCTGGAAGGTCGAGTTCGGATCGGAAGCAAGCTTCTTTGGTTCGGCTGACCTGGGGGCCGTCGAAGCGTTCGGGCCGGGCATATTTCTGCCTGTATCGGGCATCATTCGTCAGCTCTGGGGCCTGAAGTCGCCCAGTGAATTCATGCGTGATCGCCGCGCCGATCGCATTCAGGAGCATTTGGCGGAAGCCGGCATCCAGGCGACCGTGACTTTGAGCGACGGTCCAGAGGAAAGCTACGCCGTCGACGCGCCCGGTGTCGAATGGGCACTGGTCGAGGCGGAACTGGACAAGATCGGCTATCGCTCGATCGCTTCGAAAAAGGACCAGGCCGAATGAGCGCCGCGTCTCTCAACCTGTTCGCGGGAGCTGGAAGCATGATCGAGGCAGCCGCAGCCATCGCGTTGGTCGCCGGCGGGATAGGCGCCATCCTCGCAGGTATAGCAGCGATGCGCATCGGGGATGCCTGGAAGATATGGGCCAGCCGCTGCGATCCGAAGAACAAGAATTTCCGGCCGCCGATGGTGGGTAAGAAGCGCTAGAGGCTGCGCCCGACAAGCTCGCGCATGATCTCGCTCGTCCCGCCATAGATACGGCGGACGCGCGCATCGCGCCAGATGCGTGCGATCGGATATTCATTCATATAACCTGATCCGCCATGGAGCTGGAGCGCGGCATCGCAGGCCTCCCACTGCATCTCGGTGTGCCAATATTTGCTTGCCGCGGCCTCGTCGGCGGTGAGCTCCCCGGCGACGTGCCGGGCGATCGCCCAGTCGAGATGGGCCCAGCCGGCCTGGAGCCTCGCCTTGAGATCTGCGAGCACGAAACGGGTGTTTTGGAAATCAATCACGGCTTTGCCGAACGCCTTGCGCTCGCGGGTGAAGGACACCGCCTCGTCGAACGCGCGCTGTGCCGCCGCTTGCGCGGTGATCGATATCGACAGCCGCTCTTGCGGCAGGTCGCTGACGAGATGCAAAAATCCGCCATTTTCGCGGCCGAGCAAGTTAGAGGCTGGCACGCGGACGTCGTTGAAGAAGAGCTCGGATGTATCGGCCATCCACTGCCCGACCTTGTCGAGATTGCGCCCCCGCGCGAAACCGGGTCGATCCGCTTCGACCAGGATGAGCGACGTTCCCTTGGCGCCGGCATCGGGGTTGGTCTTGCAGACGGTGATGACGACGTCGGCATTCTGGCCGTTGGTTATAAATGTTTTGGCGCCATTGATGACAAAGTCGTCGCCAACACGGCGGGCGGTCGTGCGCACGCCCTGGAGGTCGGACCCGGCGCCCGGCTCGGTCATCGCGATCGCGACGATCGTCTCGCCCGATAGCATCCGCGGCAAGATATCGGCCTTTTGCTCCTCGCTGCCATAGTGAAGGATATAGGGCATGGTGATGTCGGTCTGCAGCGTGATCGAGTCCGCCATCATCGCGTAGGTGAATTCCTCGTTGATGATCGCGTTGAAGCTGAAGTCGAGACCGAGCCCGCCAAAGGCCTCGGGCATCGTCGGGCATAGCAGCCCGGCCTCGCCGCATTTCAGCCAGAAATCGCGGGCGACCTTGCCGGCCTCCTCGAACTCGAGGAGTCGCGGCGAAAACTCGCGTTCGATGAACTTGCGTACCATCGCGCGAAAGGCGCGATGCTCGTCACCGAACAGTCTGCTTCCATCGCGTTCGAGCATAATTGTCTCCTCTCCCAATCCTCGTTCACTTAGGGAAGAGGTTGACAAAGGTAAACCAGTTTATCTATTTGGAGCCAGTCGTGCAGTCGAACTGCACCGGATTGGGAGAGCCGCATGAAAATCCTCGTCCCCGTAAAGCGGGTGCTCGATTACAACGTGAAGCCGCGGGTGAAGGCCGACGGCACGGGCGTTGACCTTGCCAATGTCAAAATGTCGATGAACCCGTTCGACGAGATCGGTGTCGAAGAAGCGATCCGCCTGAAGGAAAAGGGCGTCGCGACCGAGATCGTCGCCGTGTCGGTCGGCCCGGCCAAGGCGCAGGAAACGCTGCGCACCGCGCTGGCCATGGGCGCCGACCGCGCGATCCTCGTCCAGACCGACGATGAGGTCGAACCGCTGGCGCTTGCCAAGATCTTCAAGGCGATTGCCGATGCCGAAGGCCCGGGCCTCGTGATCCTCGGCAAGCAGGCGATCGACGGCGACAACAACCAGACCGGCCAGATGCTCGCCGCGCGCACCGGCTGGGCGCAGGGCACTTTCGCCAGCGCCGTGAACGTCGAAGGCGATCATGTCAGCGTGACCCGCGAAGTCGACGGCGGTCTCGAGACGGTGAAGCTGAAGCTTCCCGCGATCGTCACCACCGACCTTCGTCTGAACGAGCCGCGCTATGCGTCGCTGCCGAACATCATGAAGGCAAAGTCGAAGCCGCTCGATACCAAGTCGCCCGCCGATTACGGCATCGACACCACGCCGCGCGTCAAGACGGTCAAGGTTTCGGAACCGCCCGTCCGCTCGGCCGGTGTCAAGGTCGCCGACGTCGATGAACTGGTTGCCAAGCTGAAGGCGATGGGAGCGCACTCATGAAAACGCTCGTTTGGGTCGAACATGACGGCAGCGCCGTCAAGGACGCCACGCTCGCGGTGGTTACCGCCGCCTCGAAGCTCGGCGAAGTCCATCTGCTCGTCGCCGGCGAAGGCGTCGACGGCGTCGCCAAGGAAGCTGCGCAGATCGCCGGCGTCGGCAAGGTGCATGTCGCCGACAACGCCGCTTTCGGGCACAATCTGCCCGAAAATATCGCGCCGCTCGTCGCCGACCTGATGGGCTCGCACGATGCGTTCCTCGCGCCCGCGACGACCACCGGCAAGAATATCGCGCCCCGCGTCGCCGCGCTGCTCGATGTCATGCAGATTTCGGAAATCCTGTCGGTCGAGGGTCCGAAGACCTTCATCCGCCCGATCTATGCCGGCAACGCGATCGCGACCGTCGAGAGCTCGGACGCGAAGCTCGTTCTCACCGTGCGCGGCACCGCCTTCGAAAAAGCCGCCACCTCGGGCGGTTCGGGTGCGGTCGAAGCCGTGAGCGCCGGCGGCGACGCCGGTCTGTCGAGCTTCGTCGGCGCCGAAATCGCCAAGCAGGATCGCCCCGAACTCACCTCGGCCAAGATCATCGTGTCGGGCGGCCGCGCGCTGGGCTCGAGCGAGAAATATGAAGAAGTCATCGTCCCGCTCGCCGACAAGCTCGGCGCCGCGCTCGGTGCTTCGCGCGCCGCGGTCGATGCGGGCTATGTCCCCAACGACTATCAGGTCGGCCAGACCGGCAAGATCGTCGCGCCGCAGGTGTACTTCGCGATCGGCATCTCGGGCGCGATCCAGCACCTCGCCGGCATGAAAGATTCGAAAACGATCGTCGCGATCAACAAGGACGAAGACGCCCCGATCTTCCAGGTCGCCGACTTCGGCTTGGTCGCCGATCTCTTCTCGGCCGTGCCTGAGCTGACGGCGAAGATCTGAGGCTGAAGAATGCTGCGCCAGAGCGAACGCCAGTTGTCGCTGCATCGTTGACATACCAAGTGCCCGGTATGTAAATGACGCCATCAGGGATCGAGGGGTGAGGGCAAAATGAAGCTGGTTCGGTTCGACGGTGGTGCTGGCGCGCGCGCAGGCGTGGTGATCGGCGATGCTGTGGTCGATCTGGAACCGCTTGGTTTCCTCGATCTCTTGTCGGTGGTGCGGGAGGGCGTGGGGGCGCTCGCTCGCATCACCGACTTTGCCGCGTCCGCGGCGTCGGTACCTATGGCATCGGTTCGGCTCCTCGCGCCGATCGAACGACCCGGCAAATATCTCGCGATCGGCATGAACTATCGCAAGCATGTCGAAGAAGGGGCCAAGCTCGGCATTGCCGAGCCCAAGAAGCAGCTCTGGTTCAACAAGCAGACGACGTCGATCGCCGGTCCTTTCGATGGCATCGTGAAGCCCGATTTGTCGGACCAGATCGATTATGAGGCAGAGCTTGGGGTCGTGATCGGCAAGGCTGCAAAGCATGTGTCCGCCGCCGATGCTCCTGCGCATATCTTCGGCTATTTCGTCGCCAACGATGTCTCGACCCGCGACTGGCAATTCCACTCGCAGACGATGACGATGGGGAAGTCCTTCGACACCCATGGCCCGATCGGCCCTTGGATCGTAACTGCCGACGAGATTGCCGATCCGCATGACTTGCCGATCCGCTGCCTGGTAAATGGCGAAGAGCGTCAGTCGTCGAACACCGGCATGATGCTCCACAATATCTACGAGCAGATCGAATATCTCTCGACTGCCTTCACGCTCGAACCCGGTGACCTCATCGCGACGGGCACGCCCGAGGGCGTCGGCATCGCGATGGACCCGCCGGTCTTCCTGAAAGTCGGCGACATCGTGCGATGCGAGATTGACGGGGTGGGCGCGATCGAGAATCCGGTGGTCGCCGAAGCGCGCTAAGCCGTTTTGCGAGGCCAGGCCGCGTCGACCATCTTGCGCCATTTCCGGAGCGTCGAGGCAAGATATTCATCGACGTCGTCGAAAAGTGTCCGGATGCCGAGGCCGGTGGTGAGCGCCGCGCTCATCCGCACGATTTCTTCGGCATCGCTCGTCGACCAGCCATTTTCCGAAAGGATGCCGACCCAGCGCCGGTAGACGCCGAGGCGGTAGCGCGGCACGATCTCGCGGATCCCGCCCTTGAGCTCGGGATCCTTCGATGCGTTGATGGTGATGTCGAGCGACACCCAGAAATCATCGTTGAAGAAATAGAGCCGGAAGTCGTCGAGCATGAGGTCGATCGGATCCTCGCCCCTGGCAAGTCCCGCCTCGATGATGTCCTCGGTCTTGGCCGACGCGCGCGCGAAGGCATATTCGACCGTCGCGAGCGTCAGGCCATGCTTGGTCTCGAAATGGTGGAGGAGCGCGCCTTGGCTAACCCCCGCCTGTTCGGCGACCGCGGCTGTCCGGAGCCCCGAAAAGCCGCGGGCGGCAATGACCTCGAACGTGGCGTGCGCGACGCGCTCGCGCATCTCCTCCGAGCGCTCGCCCTGCGAGCGCCGCTGGCGTTTCACGCTGCCTTCAGGAACGGCAGCACGACCTCCACGAACCGGTCCTTCTTCTCTATCTGTGTCCAATGCCCGCATTCCCCAAACACATGCAGCTCCGAATGGGGGAGCAATGCCGAGAAACGATAGGCCACGTCAACGGGAACGATCACATCTTCGCGCCCATGGATGATGAGCGCAGGAGCCTCGATCTTGCGGATATCCTCTTCGGGCGTCGCGAGCCGGTCGAGCTTGGCCTGCCGCGGCTCGGGGAAGAGGCGCGAGAAGGCCTCGTGCGAACCGGGACGGATGCTGGCATTGTGGCGTGAGAGCACGATCGCGTCGGTGACGAGGCCCGGATTATAGGCGAAGGTTTCCATGAGCTTGCGCATATTCGCCTCGGACGGCTCATAACCCCACACGTCGAGCAGCCCTTTCGACATCTCGAACCGGAGGCCTGCCGCGCCCATCAACGCGAAGCGGCGGACACGCGCCGGATGGCGGGCGGCGACGGCGAGGCTGAGCGCGCCGCCATAGCTGTTGCCGATGAAGCTGGCCTGCTCGATCCCGAGCGCGTCGAGAAAGCCGATGATATGATCGACCCAGAAATCGAGCGTGAAGTCGGTCACGTCCTCGGGAACCTCGGTATATCCGAAGCCGACCATGTCGGGCGCAAGGACGTGGAAATGTTCGCTGAGCGCGGGGATCACGCCATTCCAGTTGGCGAAGGCGGTGACGCCGGGCCCCGAGCCGTGGATCAGGACGAGCGCCGGCAGCGATGCGTCGCCAGCTTCGATATAGTTGGTGCGAATGCCGTTCGCGACGATCGACTGGCCGATTTCGGGGTTGGTCATGGTCTTCCTTGTCTCTGGGTTGGAGCGTGATCGCTCAGAGCATTGTCGTGCCGCCGTTGACGCTGACGACCTGGCCGGTCACGAAACCGGCCTCGTCACGCGCCAGATAGGCGACCATGCTGGCGACCTCTTCCTCGGTGCCGGCGCGCCCCATCGGGATCACGCTCACCACCTTGGCGATGAGGTCGGGATTGCTCTTCTCGATCTCGCGATATTGCGGGGTCACCACCGCGCAGGGGGCGACGGTGTTGACCGTGATGCCGTCCCTCGCAAACTCGCGGGCGAGCCCCGTGGTCATGCCGTGCATGCCGCCCTTGGCGGCATTGTAGCCGGCATGGTCGAAGAGGCCGTTGCGAACGCTGTCGGCACCGATGTTGATCACGCGGCCCCAGCCGGCCGCCTTCATGTGGGGCAGCGCGTGCCAGCTGCACCAGATCGCGGTCCAGAGATTGCGGTCGATCGTCGCGCGCAGCGTCTCGGGCGTATGGTCGAGAAAGGGGCGGAGGATGCCGCCCCCGGCGTTGTTCACGAGAATCGCCGGCGCGCCGAGCGTTTCGACGGTTTTGGCGACGAGCCGCGCTGCCGTTTCTTCGTCGGCGAGATCGCCCCAGAAGGCGGCGCCCGTCTCGCCTGCCGCCTTGCGCGCGGCCGCTTCCTCGAGATCGGCAAACATGACGCGGGCGCCGTCGGCCTCGAGGCGGCGCGCGATGGCGAGGCCGATACCCTGTCCGGCGCCGGTGACGATCGCAACCCGGCCGTCATGGAGCGACTCACGCATGGGCGAGGATCGCGCCGCCCTTGCCGAAGCGCGGGTCGGGAATGCTGCCCCAGGTGTCGAGCACCTCGGGTTTCGCTTCGAGTTCGCGCGGCGGCCGCGCCCCCTCTTCCTCGAACTCCTCCATGCCGAAGCTATATTCGGTGGTCATCCCGTCGGGGTCGAGGAAATAGAGGAAGATGCTGCCCGAGGGCTCGTGGCGCCCGGGGCCGAAGACGATCGGCACCTCGGCCTTCTTCATCCGGTTGATCGCGCGCCCGACGTCGTCGATGTCCGAGACCATGAAATTGACGTGATTATAGCCGTCCGATGGGCCGGTCAGGATCGCGAAGCTGTGGTGATATTTGTTGGGAAAAGCGCGCAGGAAGGCGATCTTCCCAGGCACATGGTCCGAAATCAGGAAGTTGAGCTTGCCGACGAGCGAGCCTTCCACCGTGGCGAAGTCGGCGACGTTGAGCACGACATGGCCGAGACGCGCGATCGCGGTATGCCCGGCCTCGAAATCATCCTGCAGTTCTGGCTCGACGTGAAACTCGAAATGCAGACCGCAGCCGGGCTCGCGAAATCGGAGCGCCGCTCCGACTTTCAGCTCGCCCGCTTCCTCGGCAGTCAACCATTCGGGCGCGAAGCCCTCGTCGTCGAGATAGGTATAGGCGCGATCGAGATCGGCCTGGCTTTCGAGCTCGAACGCCGCGCGCGCGAGGCCGGGCGTGTCGCCCTCGCGCAGCACGAGGTTTTGCGGTAGCTCGCTGCAGCGAAGATAGGCGGTATCTCCATCACGCCGATCGACGGTGAGACCGACGAGATCGCGGTAGAAGCCGAGCGATTGTTCGAGGTCGGAGACATCGAGCGCGACGTAGGACAGGCGCCGGTAGCGGAAGGGTGCGGTCATATCGTCATCCTAGAGCAAGATGCTGATGCGGGCATGCGGCCGGAGCGCGTCCATATCGAGCACGCATTTCTTCTCGGCGATGCGCAGTGCGCCGTCGATCTCGACGAGCTTGTACGCATAATGACCGACGAAGATATCGGTGTTCCCATCCTTCGACCGCCAGACCGCGAAGGAGGCGGTCGCTTCGATCGTGTCACCGTCCGCCGAGGCCCGGACATTGCTGACGAGGTGGCGGGTCTTCGATCGCGGGAACTCGCTGTGAGCGCCTTTCTTCTCGAGACGCACGACGCGCTCATGAATGCGGGTCCGGTCGTCGAAGATGTAGAAGAGCGACTTGCTCGGGTCGGCGAAGTCGCCATCGACGTCGGTCGGGGGCACGAGATAACTCGCCTCGTCCGCGAACAGCGCTTCCCATTCATTGAGCTGCCAGCGGTCGAGCAGGTCGGCCTCGTGGAAGAGGAAGCTCTGCACGCGGTGCTGGAGCAGCATCGCGTCGATCTCGGCCTCGCGGGTCATGCGCCATGCTCCTGGATGCGGCGATCCCACTCGTTCCAGAAACAGCGCATCTGAAGCTCGTCGTCATAGGCCGACCCGCCCTCGCGCAGCATGCCGCGCGAGATATCATTATATTGTGCCTCGCGTGCCGCCTGGTAGCCGGTCTGGCATTTCTCGATCGCCTCGACGTCGTCGGGGGTCGCGAAACCGCCGGGTCCCAGAAATTCGGTGAAGTTGAAGAGGCGGAATTTGCGCAGCCACTCCGATTCCTCGGCGGGAGCGAGGGCCCAGGCATTGACCTCCATATAGTCGGGCGCGGTCGGCCAGAAGGTGCGCACCGTGATCGCCATCACGTCGTTGATGACGAGATTGGGGAAGATGATCATGTTGCGGCTCTGCTTTGCGATCCGCTCGGCGCGCTCCTGTCCGAGGCGTGCAGTCAGATCCTGCTGGATCGCCTCAATCTCGCGCTTGCCTTCCTCGCCCCAGAGCGGGATCCAGTTCGCGATCGGCCGGCCCCATGGCGCGAAATATTCGATAACCGCATGGCCGTTTCCGAGATCGTGCCCGAACCCGGCGAGGCGCGTATCGTGCGTCGAGCCGTTCGCGTTCTTGAGATATTCGAGATAAGTCGAGTGCGTGCTCGCGGCATGATAGCCGTCGACGCTGTTCTCGGCGAGCAGCTTCCAGTTGCCGCGGATCGAATATTCCTGCGTCCCGCCGACGATCGTCATGCCCTTCGACGATTGCTCGGACACGAGTTTCAGATAGTCGCCGGCGCCTGCGAGATAGGTCGCGAGATCTTCGCCGTCGGCAGCAAAGCTCACGAAGAAGAAGTCGCCGAAGCGGTCGAAGCGGGGCGCGTGGCTAAGCTGCTTGCCCGGGTCGTCCTTATAGTCGGCGGGATAGCCGGCATGCCCGGGCACGACCATCAGCCGCCCGGTGTTGGCGAACACCCAGCCATGATACATGCACTGAAAGGCGGGCGACGAGCCCTTGCGCTCGCGGCAGACGACCGCGCCGCGATGCGGGCAGACGTTGATCAGCGCGTGATACTGATCATCCTTGTCGCGGGTGAAGAGCATCGGGCGGCCGGCGACCTTGCGCGTCACATAGTCGCCCGGGTTCGGAAGCTCGGACGCATGGCCGAGATAGAGCCAGCATTTATCGAAAATGGCGCGGCATTCGCGCTCGAACACCCCCGGATCGACAAAGGCACGGCGCGGAACACGGTAGATTCCGCGTGTTTCGTCGACGACCGGCCGCAGGCTTTGCTCCATTCCTCTTCCCTTTCGAGCTCTTGGGCTCTTTACAAACCGTGCACTTGGTATGTAACATGAGTCGCAATTAGTCAATCGGTGAACAAACGCCGCAGACGGGAAGAGGGACGATGCCGAGCCATCACGACACCGCCGCGCGGCTACGCGAAGCCTATGCAGGCGGCGCCGTTCCTCCGCTGCGCGATGCGCTCGAACCTGGTGATGCCGATGGCGCCTATGCGGTGCAGACGATTAACACGCGCTATTGGGAAGCGCAGGGGCGCCGCATCGTCGGCCGCAAGGCGGGACTGACCGCGAAGGCGGTTCAGACCCAGCTTGGCGTAGACCAGCCCGATTTCGGGGTGCTGTTCGACGATATGCGCATCGCCGACGGCGGCACGCTCGATCCCGCGAAGACGCTGCAGCCGAAAGCCGAAGCCGAGATCGCCTTCGTGCTGGGCGCCGACCTGCCGGACCCGGCAACGACCGTGGAGCAGGTCGCGGCGGCAGTCGGGAGTGTGCATGCTGCGATCGAGATCGTCGACAGCCGCATCGCCGACTGGAAGATCAGCTTTGCCGACACGGTGGCGGACAATGGCTCCTCGGCTTTCTTCGTACTGGCTGAACAGGGATTGCCGCTCGCCGGACTCGATCTCGAAGGCGCGGCGATGGAAATGGACGTCGGCGGCACGACCGCCTCGACCGGGGTGGGCGCCGCGGCGCTCGGCAACCCGCTAAACGCCGCTGCGTGGCTAGCGCAGACATTGGCCGGGAGAGGCGAGCCGCTGAAAGCGGGCGACATATTGCTCGCCGGCGCGCTCGGGCCGATGGTGGCGCTCACTTCCGGTGACCATGTCGAAGCGCGGATTGCCGGGATCGGCCGCTGCAGCTTCACGTACCGGGCCTGATGTGATGGCGAAGTCCAAGGTCGCAATCATCGGATCGGGCAATATCGGCACCGACCTGATGATCAAGATCATGCGCCTGTCAGGCGTTTTGGAGATGGGCGCCTTCGTTGGCATCGACCCCGAGAGCGACGGGCTGAAGCGCGCGGAGCGCATGGGCGTGCCGGTCACCGCGGACGGGCTCGACGGCTTGGTCGCGATGCCGGGCTTTTCCGACATCGCCATCGTCTTCGATGCGACCTCGGCAGGTGCGCACAAGCACCATAGTGAGGTGCTGATCGGTCACGGCAAGCGTGTCGTCGACCTGACCCCCGCGGCGATCGGTCCCTATACGATTCCGCCGGTCAACGGCGACGCCAACCTTGATGCCGCGAACGTCAATATGGTGACCTGCGGCGGGCAGGCGACGATCCCGATCGTCGCGGCGGTGAACCGCGTCGCGAAAGTCCATTATGGCGAGATCGTCGCCTCGATCGCCTCGAAGAGCGCGGGTCCTGGCACCCGCGCCAATATCGACGAATTTACCGAGACGACGAGCCAGGCGATCGTCGATGTCGGCGGCGCGACGCGCGGCAAGGCGATCATCGTCCTCAATCCCGCCGAGCCGCCGCTGATCATGCGCGACACCGTCTATTGCCTTTGCGAGGATGGCGACCGCGAGGCGATTGCGAAAAGCGTCGCCGATATGGTCGCCGAGGTGCAGACCTATGTCCCCGGATATCGGCTGAAGCAGGCGGTCCAGTTCGAAAGCATCGGCAGCAATGCGCCGCTGCGCATTCCCGAAATGGGCGGAAGCTTTACCGGCCTCAAGGTCAGCGTCTTCCTCGAGGTCGAGGGCGCGGCGCATTACCTGCCTGCCTATGCGGGCAATCTCGACATCATGACCTCGGCGGCGCTCAGGACCGCCGAGAAGATCGCGGCGCGGATGCAGTCGGGAGCAGCGGCATGACCTTCGATCCCGCCACGACCAAGCTCTATATTCAAGACGTCACGCTGCGCGACGGCATGCATGCGATCCGCCATCAATATGGCCTCGACCATGTGCAGGCGATCGCCCGCGCCCTCGACCGCGCCAAGGTCGATGCGATCGAGGTCGCCCATGGCGACGGCTTGCAGGGATCGAGCTTCAACTATGGGTTCGGCGCGCACACCGACTGGGAGTGGATCGGTGCGGTCGCCGAGGTGCTCGAGCATAGCGTGCTCACGACCTTGCTGCTGCCCGGCATCGGCACCGTTCACGATCTGAAGCGCGCCTATGATTTGGGCGTGCGGTCGGTGCGCATCGCGACGCATTGCACCGAGGCCGATGTATCGAAGCAGCATATCGAGGCGGCGCGTGGTCTTGGAATGGACGTCTCGGGCTTCCTGATGATGAGCCATATGTCCGAGCCCGATGCGCTCGCGAGCCAGGCGCTTCTCATGGAAAGCTACGGCGCGCACTGCGTCTATGTCACCGACAGCGGCGGCGCGATGACGATGGACCAATATGCCGCGCGGCTCGCGGCCTATGACCGGTTACTCAGGCCCGAGACGCAGCGCGGCGTCCACGCGCACCACAATCTTTCGCTCGGCGTCGCCAACAGTATCGTCGCGGTCCAAGGCGGCGCGATCCGCGTCGATGCATCGCTCGCGGGCATGGGGGCAGGGGCGGGCAATGCCCCGCTCGAAGTCTTCATCGCCGCCGCCGACGTCCATGGCTGGAACCATGGCTGCGACCTCTATGCGCTGATGGACGCCGCCGAGGATCTGGTTCGGCCGCTGCAGGACCGGCCGGTCCGCGTCGATCGCGAAACGCTGACCCTCGGCTACGCTGGAGTTTACTCGAGCTTCCTGCGCCACGCTGAAAAGGCCGCTGCCGATCACGGCCTCGATACGCGCGCAATCCTTGTCGAACTGGGTCGCCGCAAGATGGTCGGCGGGCAGGAAGACATGATCGTCGATGTCGCACTCGACATGGTCCGGACCCGCAAATGACGGTGCCGGCCGGCCTCGACGCGCAGGTCCGGCTCGCTGCCCGGGCGCTCGCTTCGGCGGGGCTCGTCCATGCTTTCGGTCATTGTAGCGCTCGCCTCGACGTGGGCAGCTTTCTCGTCTGCGCGCCGCTCCCGATGGGGCGTATCACGGACGAGCCGGGCATCGTCGTGCCGATCGATGGGCCGCTGCCCGAGGGTGTGCTCGGCGAAGTGCGCATCCACCGCGAAATCTACCGGCGTCGCACCGAGGTGGGTGGTGTTTGCCGGATCATGCCGCCCGCGCTGATGGCGCTCTCGGTGGCGGGCCTCGTTCCCGTCCCGCGTCACGGCATCGGCGCCTATTTCGGACGGCTCCCGCTCTGGAACGATCCGCGGCTGCTGCGCGACGACGCGGCGGCGGCAGCGCTCGCGAATATGCTTGGGGATGCGCCCGCGCTCGTCATGCGGGGCAATGGCGCGGTCGTCGTCGGCGCAGACCTGCCGCAGGCGGTTACCCTCGGCTGGTTCCTCGAGGATGCGGCGCGGGTCGAGCAGTCGGTCCGCAGCATGGGTCTCGATGTCGAGGCGGCACGGCTTTCGCCCGAAGAGATCGACGCGCGGCAAATCTGGTCGGGCGGCGTCGTCGAGCGGATGTGGCACCATCTGACAGGAGAGGTGCTTTGACCTACGCGTCGGTCTATGCGGCAAGCATCGCCGATCCTGCGGCCTTCTGGATGGAAGCAGCGAAGGCGATCGACTGGGACCAGGCGCCGACACGGGCAGCGGACGCGCAGGACGACGGCATCTGGACCTGGTTCCCCGACGGGCGACTCAACACCTGTCATAACGCGGTCGATCGCCACGTCGCGGCGGGCCGGGGCGACCGGATCGCGCTTATTCACGATAGCGCGATGACGCGTAAGGTCACGCGGTACAGCTACGCCGACCTTCAGCGCGAGGTTGCTCGCGTCGCGGGAATGATCGCGGCCGAGGGCGTCGCGCCCGGCGATCGCGTCATCATCTATATGCCGATGGTGCCCGAGGCGGTATTCGCGATGCTGGCCTGCGCGCGCATCGGCGCGGTTCACTCGGTGGTGTTCGGCGGCTTCGCCTCGAACGAACTCGCCAAGCGCATCGATGACGCCCAGCCTCGCCTCGTGCTCACCGCATCGTGCGGGCTCGAGCCCGGCCGGATCGTCGCTTACAAGCCGCTGCTCGACGCGGCGATCGACCTCGCCGCATACAAAGTACCGCGCACGATCGTCCTCCAGCGGCCCGAGCTTGCGGCGTCGCTCGTCGCGGGCCGTGATCTCGACTGGTTCGAGGCCCTCGCCGGCGCGGAACCGGCGGGCTGCGTTGCGGTGCCCTCCGATCATCCGCTCTATATTCTCTATACTTCGGGAACGACGGGCATCGCCAAGGGCGTCGTCCACGACAATGGCGGACATGCGGTCGCCATGGCGTGGTCGGTTCCCAATATTTACGGCGTCGGCCGCGACGAGACCTTTTGGGCGGGCTCCGACATCGGCTGGGCCGTCGGCCACAGCTATATCGTCTACGGCCCGCTCATCCACGGCTGCACCAGCGTGATGTATGAGGGCAAACCCGTTGGCACACCCGATGCGGGTGCCTTCTGGCGTGTGATCCGCGACCATGACGTCGATGTTTTCTTCACCGCCCCGACCGCGATCCGTGCGGTGAAGCGCGACGATCCCGAAGGGCGGTTGCTGACCGAGAAGGGAACCGGCCGCTTGCGCGCGCTCTTCCTCGCGGGCGAACGCGCCGACCCCGATACGCTCGGCTGGGCCGAGGCGATGCTCGGCGTGCCTGTCATCGACCATTGGTGGCAAACCGAGCTCGGCTGGCCCGCGCTTGGAACCTGTATCGGCCTCGGCGACACGCGCACGCGCCATGGAAGCGCGGGCCATCCCATTCCAGGCTATGGTTTCGAAATCCTCGATGCCGAGGACAACTGCCTCCCGACGGGCGAGGTCGGCGACATCGTCCTCAGGCTGCCGCTCCCGCCCGGCTGCTTTCCGACGCTCTGGCAGCGCCATGCCCATTTCCAGGACGCCTATCTCAGCCAGCATCGGGGCTATTATACGACCGGCGATGCGGGACTGGTCGACGAAGACGGCTTCGTCCACGTCATGAGCCGGATCGACGATATCATCAATGTCGCGGGCCACCGCCTCTCGACCGGCTCGATCGAGCAGATTGTCGCCGCGCATCCCGCGGTTGCCGAATGCGCGGTGATCGGGGCCAACGACGCCATCAAGGGAATGGTTCCCCTTGGCTTCGTCGTCCTCAAGGCCGGCGTGAAGGCGGCCGACGCGCTGGTCGCGCGCGAAGTCGTGGCGCGGGTTCGCGACGAGCTTGGCCCCGTGGCGGCGTTCAAATCGGTCCATGTCGTGAAGGCGCTGCCCAAGACGCGCTCGGGCAAGACGCTGCGTGCAACGATCCGTGCAATTGCCAATGGCGAGACCGTCGCCGTGCCCGCCACGATCGAGGATCCGGCCGCCCTCGACCACATTTACCAATCGGTCGCCAAAACTTCCATGTTGGAAGGATAACCTTGACTCAGAAAATATAAACTGGTTTACATAGATTCGATAATCAATGCCGACAGCAACAGACTGCGGCCAACTTGGGAGGGTTGATCATGAAGGCGACTACACTCAGAATCCTTTTGTCCGGAGCGGCCCTGATGGCGCCGCTGCACGCCGCCATGGCACAGGATGCCGCGGCGCCCGAAGCGCCTGCCGCACAGGAAGATGCCTACTCCGGCGAGATCCTGGTCACGGCCCAGCGCCGCGAGGAACGGGTTCAGGATATCCCGGTCGCGATTACCGCATTTGGCGGCCAGCAGGTAGAAAAGCTCGGAATTCTCAGCCTTGAGAACATCGCCCCGCGCGTTCCGTCTTTCTATTTTGGGTCTTTCGGCGCGGCACGGCCGCAGCTTTATATTCGCGGCATCGGTACGCGCTCCTTCGATCCCGGCTCGGAAAGCTCGGTCGGCGTGTTCATCGACGACGTCTATGCCGGCCGCGCTTCGGGTTCGTTCGGCTCGCTTCGCGATATCGAACGCATCGAGGTCCTGCGCGGTCCGCAGGGCACGCTTTATGGCCGAAACACGATTGCGGGTGCAATAAACGTGATTACCAAAGGGCCGACGGATCACTTCACCGGCGAGGCCGAAGCGGGCATCAGCAACTATGACGGCTACAGCCTGTTCGGCGCCGTCGGAGGTCCGATCGCAAGCGACAAGCTGATGTTCCGCGTCGCCGGCTGGAAGGCCGAGCGCGATGGCTATCAGACGAATCTCACGACCGGGAACAAGTTCCAGGGCATCGACAATTGGGGTGGTCGCGCCCGCCTGAAGTTCGCGCCCAGCGACGAGTTCACGATCGATATAACTGCAGAGCTGTCGCGCGACGGCGACAAGGCCGCCTTCGCCGGCTTCAACCGCGGCAGCGGACCCGCGCGTTCGCTCGCCGGCGTCACGACCCCCGCCAACCCCTTCGCCGTCTTCCTCGGCCGGGCGGGACGCACGCCGATCGCCTACACCGGCGGCAACGAGGGCTATTGGTCCTTCGATCCCTATCTCGATCGCAAGACCGAAAGCTATATCGGCCGGGTCGAATATGACGCGGGCTTCGCGACGATCACGTCGATCAGTGCGCTGAAAAAGCTTCGCATTTCCGACGGCCGCGACCTCGAAGGCTCCTCGCTCGACGTGATCAACCAGCTCAGCAACGAGCGCTCCAGGCAGTTCACGCAAGAAATCCGCATCACCTCGGATCCGAGCGGACCGGCCTCGTTCGACGGCGCGCTCGACTGGATCATCGGTGCCTTCTACTATCGCGATCGGAGCTCGCGGCGCGACGAGTTCCGGCTGGGAAACGACAGTGTGGTTGCGGGGATTCCGCTGCCCAGTCCGCCGAACCCGGCGGGGACCCCCGGAGGCCCGCAGGTCAGCACCGCGATCTCTGATTATGAGATCGACAGCTATGCCATCTTCGGCCAGGCGACGCTCCATCTCGGCGAGAAGTTCGAGGTCACGCTCGGCGGCCGCTATACCCGCGACGAGAAGCGTGCGGTCCAGCAGGGGCTCAATACGCGTCCGGGCGTGCCGCTCGTCGCGGTGCCGTTTGCGGTCGATAACAGCGCCACTTACGAGAGCTTCGACCCGCGCGTCGTCGCCACCTACAAGTTCAGCCCCGACGCGAGCATCTATGCGAGCTTCTCGACCGGCTTCAAGAGCGGCGGCTTCCAATATGTTCCCTTCTCGGCGGCGCAGGCGAACGTCCTGTTCCAGCCCGAAGACATCACGACCTATGAAGTCGGCTTCAAGTCGGAATGGCTCGATCGCCGCCTTCGCTTCAACGTCGCGGCCTTCCACTACGACTATAAGGACCTGCAGGTCTCGCGCATCGTCGACCTCGGCGGCGGTGCGGCAGCGAGCCTGATCAGCAATGCCGCCTCGTCGAAAATCTACGGCGCCGATGTCGAACTGCTGCTCCGTCCGAGCGACAATTTCGACCTCAGCGTGACCTATGGCTATCTCGACGCCAAATATGATTCCTACTTCACCAACGCGGCAGGCGTCCCGCCGACGGCCGCCACGAACTTCTCCGACCGTCCCCTGGTTCGCGCACCCAAGCACAGCATCAATGTCGGCGGCGAATGGCGCATCCCGATCGGCGACGACAGCGGCCTGACCCTGCGCGCGGACTATGCGATGCTCGCGAAATTCTATCACGAGCCCGGCGAGGCCGATCCCATCTATGGCGGCGCAGTCAGCCTGTCGAAGGAGCCTTCCTACGGGCTGCTCGACCTTCGTGCCGCCTATGAGATCGGCGACTTCAGGATCACCGCCTATGTGACCAACGTGACGAAGAAGGACTATCGCCGCACGGTTCTCGCGCTTGGTTCGACCCTGAGCGACTTTCCGGGCGAGCCCCGCATCTACGGCCTCAAGGTGGGCTACCGCTTCTGATCTCCTCCGGTCGTCCCGCTAGGGCTAGCGGGCGGCGGACTCGGGGGCCGGAGGATGTCGGCAACGCGGCATCTTCCGGCCCCTTTTTTGCGTATGCCTATAACTTATTTTCGGTGCCCGCTTGACCAGGCAGTGCGATCTAGTAAACATACTTACAAATAAAGATCATGGGAGAGTGGCATGGCGTTCGAGCGCTTGACGCTTACAGTCGAAGACGGGCTGGCCCGTCTCGAGTTCAACAATGCAGTTCGGGGCAACCCGATCGACGAGACCTTCTGCGCCGAAACCTGCGAGGCAGCGACCCTATTGTCGGTGGATCCCTCGGTGCGCTGCGTGCTCGTCACCGCGCTTGGCGATGCCTTCGGCTATGGCGGCGACATTACCAGCTTCGTGAACGAGCTCGACTCACTTCCTGCGAACATCAAACGCTGGACGACCACGCTCCATAGCGGGATCGCGCGGCTCCAGCGCATGGATGCCCCGATCGTCGCGGCGGTGCATGGCGTTTGCGCCGGCGGCATGTCGGCTTTTGTAGCTGGCGCTGACATCCTGATCGCCGCCGAGGATGCGAAGTTCGTCGCCGCCTATCCCGGGATCGGCTTCTCGTGCGACGCCGGATCGTCGATCATGTATGCGCGGCGCATGGGCGCGTCGCGCGCGCGCCGCTTTCTGCTGCTCAACGAAAGCCTCGGCGCCGAGGCGGCGCTCGCATGCGGCCTCGCCGACGAGGTTCACCCGAAGGACGCGTTTCGCGCGCGGGCCGAAGAGGTTGCCCGGCAACTGGCTGCGGGGCCGACCAAGGCGTTCGGAGAAATCCGCCGCCTCATGCTCTCGGTCTTCGATCAGCCGCTCGAAACGCAGCTCGAACTCGAAGCCCAGGCGCTCAGCCGGTCGTCGGGGACGCGCGATGCCGCAGGCGCGATCAAGGCGTTCACCGAGCGCCGCCGACCTGAATTCGGAGGGATGTGATATGTGGCTCTTTCCGGAAATCCGCAGTCTTGGCCAATATCCCGAATATTGGGCGCGGCATGACCCTTCGCGCGCGGCTCTCCGCACGGCGGCGCGGGTCGTCGACTTCGCCGAGTTCGATCGCGCCTGCGCGCGCGTCGCCAATTATCTCTCGGACGGGATCGCGCGCCCCGGCGAGCTTGTCGGCTTCATGGGCAAGAACAGCTTCGATTTCTATTTCGCGCTCTTCGGCTGCGCGCGCACCCGCGCCGGCCTCGTCATCTTCAACTGGCGCCTCGCGCCCGCCGAGCTCGCCGCGCAGATCGCCGACAGCGAGGTCCGCCACGCGATCGTCGAACGCGAGCAGGCGGAGCTTTGGCAGGCAGCCTGTGCCCATCTCAGCACGCCGCCGCAGGCGATCTGGATCGATGAGCAGGAGACGCTGGAAAAGCGCGTCGCCGTTTATTCGGAGAAGCCGGTCGCCAACCGGCCGCATCTCGAGGACACGGCGTTCCAGCTCTACACCTCGGGTACCACGGGGAACGCCAAAGGCGTGATGCTTTCGCACGGCGGCACCAACATGATGCGCCTCTCGGAGCATCTCGAGCCGACCTACAAGTGGCAGGCGGGCGACAGCTTCGTCAACGGCTTGCCCAACTTCCACCTCCTGCACATCGGCATCATGCTGCAATGCCTCTACAACGGCGTCGCGATTGATATCGTCCGGCAGTTCGACCCCGCCGCGATGCTGGCGACGATCGACCGGATGAAGCCGACGCTGCTGACGCTGACGCCGACGATGCTGCAGATGCTTCTCGACCATCCCGATGCGGCAAAGACCGATTTCTCCTCGATCCGGCTGACCCTTTATGCGGGCTCGCCGATCAGCCTCGGTCTCATCAAGCGCGCGATCGCGTCCATGCCCGGCGAGTTCATGCAATTTTACGGCTCGACCGAGGCGGGAGGGGCGACCTCGATCCTCCGTCCCGACGAGCATGACCTCGAGCATGAAGAAAAGCTCAAGAGCTGCGGCCGCCCGCTACCGCTGATCGAATTCCGCATCGTTGACGGCGAAGGTGCCGATGTCCCGGACGGCGAACCCGGCGAACTCCTGATCCGCCAGCCCTCGATCACGACCGGCTACTGGCGTCAGCCCGACCTCACCCAGCAGGTTCTCGAAAACGGTTGGTACCGCTCGGGCGACATCGCCCGGCGCGATGAGGAGGGGCTCTACTATATCGTCGACCGCGCCAAGGACATGATCGTCTCTGGCGGCGAAAATATCTATTCGGCCGAAATTGAAAATGTCCTCTCGACCCATCCCGCGGTCGCCGGCGTCGCCGTCATCGGCGTGCCCGACGCGCGGTGGGGGGAATGCGTCAAGGCGATCGTGATCGTGCGCGAGGGACATACGGCCGACGAAGCTTTGCTGGTCGAGCATTGCCGCGGGCTGCTGGCCGGCTACAAGGTGCCCAAGAGCGTCGATTTCGTCGAGGCCTTCCCGCTCGTCCCGTCGGGCAAGGTGTCCAAGAAGGACCTTCGGGCGCCCTATTGGGATGGACAACAGCGCAGCGTCGCATGAGCGGCGATCCGCTGCTCGTCGAACGCCGCGGTGCGGTGGCGCTCCTTACCTTCAACCGCCCCGACAAGCTCAACGCGCTCACGTCGGCGCTCCGCCGCGCCTTTCTTGCCGCCCTTTCGGACCTCGCGGACGACGACGGGGTGCGCGCGGTGGTCTTGACGGGCGCAGGGCGCGCCTTTTCGGCGGGCCTCGACCTCGGCGAGATCGCCGCGTCGGGGGCCAGCGTCGAAGCCAATGTCGGCGCCGAGAATATGGTCGATGCAATCTCCGTCTTCCCGAAACCGATCATCGGCGCAATCAACGGTATCGCGGTGACAGGCGGCTTCGAAATCGCCCTTGCGCTCGACATCCTGCTCGTCGCCGAGGAAGCGACCTTCATCGACAGCCATGTCCGTGTAGGGATCACACCGGGATGGGGACTGTCGCAGCGACTGGCACGGGCGGTCGGGCTGTCGCGCGCCAATGAGCTGTCGCTTTCGGCGCGCCCGTTCGGCGCTGAGGAAGCTGTCGCCTGGGGACTTGCCAACCACGTCTATCCGGCCGCCGACCTGGTGCCCGCCGCGCTTTCCCTCGCACAGCAGATCGCCTCGCACGAACCTGGCGGCGTCCTGGCCATGAAGGCGTTGATCCGGTCCGGGTTCGAGGCGACGCTCGAAGCGGGCCTGCGCATGGAAGACACCGCGGCGCGTGCAGCCAATCTCGCTGTCGCGCCCGAGGACGTCGCGGCGGGCTTTACGCGGGCGCGCGCGGCTCAGGAAAATAGGCGGCCGCCGTCGACCACGGCGACCTGGCCGGTCGTGAAGCCGGCGCGCATGAAATAGAGATAGGCCTCGGCCGCCTCGACCGGAAAACCCATGCGGGGGAGCGGCTGGGATTTCGTCATGGCATCGCGCGCATCCTCGGGGACCTTCGCCCACATCTCCGTTGCGATCAGACCCGGCGTCACCGCATTGACCCGCACGGGGGCAAGGTCGACGGCAAGCCCGCGCGTCAGATGTTCGACGGCGCCGGCAATCGCGGTCGACATCGTCGACCCCTTGCTCGGCCGGTGGGCGTAAAGTCCTGCCGTCAGCGTGATCGAGGCCTCGGGCGACAGTTTCGGCAGCGCATGCTTCACCGCAAGCAACGGACCCCAGAAGCGGGCACCCATGGCAGTCTGGGCGGCGGAGAGGTCGAAGTCGGGGCCGACCGCAATCCCGCGCGGCAGGCGGTCACCGGCGCTGTGCACGAGATGGTCGATGTCTTCGAGCCCTGCGAAGAAGGCGGCAAGGCTCGCCTCGTCGGTCGTGTCGACGACCCCGCCGCTCGCCTGAAGCCCGAGACGCGCGAGCGCATCTTCTATCTTTGCCGCGCTCGACGAACCTATATGGACCTTGGCGCCTGCGGCCAGCGCGGACTCGGCGACGGCAAAGCCGATGCCCGAGCTTCCGCCGATGATGACGATGTGACGGCCTTCGAGCATGTCGCGCCTTTCCTTCAGAGCCGGATGATCCTCTTGCCCTTGTTCTCGCCGCGATACAGTCCGGCGAGCGCATCGGGGCACGCCTCGATACCCGAGAGGATATCTTCTTCATAGGCGAGCTGGCCGGTGCGGACCCATTCGGCAAGCTGCGCGACGCTCGCTTCATAGCGGTCCATATGATCGAAGATCACAAAGCCTTCCATGCGCGCGCGCTTGACGAGCAGGTGCCGTTCGACGCGCGGACCTTCGGGCCAGGGATCCCAACGATCGATGGCAGCCGTGCCGCAAACGACGACGCGGGCGCGAAGCGCCAGATGCGCCAGCACAGCGTCGCTGATCGCGCCCGCGGTATTGTCGAAATAAATATCGATGTCCTCGGGACAGGTGCGTGCGAGTGCAGCGCGGAGATCCCCCGCCTTGTAGTCGATCGCGGCATCATAGCCGAAACGCTCGAGACAAAGCTTCACCTTGTCGGGACCGCCCGCAATGCCGACCGTGCGGCAACCGAGCAGCTTGCCGATCTGGCCGACCGCCGACCCGACCGCGCCGGCCGCCGTCGAGACGAGCAAGGTCTCGTCGGGCTGGGGATTGCCGATGCCCGTGAGTGCGAGGTGCGCGGTGACGCCGTTGATCCCCAATATGCCAAGGCTCAGCGAAAGCGGCAGATCGGTCTCGGCGATCTTGCGCACAACGGCGCTCGCGGGCGCGACAGCCTCATCCTGCCAGCCGAACCAGCCGGTGACCGCGTCGCCAACCGCATAGCCGGGGTGACGCGTTTCGGTGACCATGCCTGCAGTGAGAGCACACATCACCGAGCCGATGGCCACCGGTTCGGCATAATTGCCCTTATCGGCGATCCAGCCGCGCATCGCGGGCTCCACCGACAGGAAGTGATTGCGGACCCGGATCTCACCCTCGCCGAGCTTCTGGTGCGGCGCCTCGACGATCTCGAAATTCTTCGCTTGCGCGATACCTTCGGGGCGGCAGACGAGGAGGCATTGGCGGTTCATTGGGCAAGTCCCATGCTGCGGCGCGCAGCGGCATAATCGTCGGCGAGCCAGTCGAGCCATTCGCCCGCAGGTCCGGCCGACTTGATCGCGCCGATCCCTTGCCCCGCGCTCCAGATATCGCGCCACGCCTTGCTGTTCGCGCCGCCATTGTTGATGTTGATCGCCCCGCCACTCGTCGCGGGCACGAGATTGTCGGGGTCGAGGCCGTTTTCGACGAGCGAAGGCTTGAGGAAACTCGCCTTCACGCCGGTGAAGCTGCTCGTGACGAGCACATCCTTCGCGCTGCCTTCGACGAGCATGGTTTTGAATCCAGGCTGGGTGTTGGCTTCGCTCGAGGCGAGGAAGGGCGAGCCGATATAGGCGAGGTCGGCGCCCATCGCTTCGGCGGCAAGGACGGCGCGGCCGTTCGCGATACAGCCCGCGAGCAGGAGCAGGCCGTCCCACCATTCGCGGATTTCGCCCACGAGCGCGAAGGGCGACTGGTCGCCGGTGTGTCCGCCGGCGCCGGCGGCCACCGCAATGATCCCGTCGACCCCCATCTCGGCGCATTTCTGAGCGTGGCGGTTGCGGATCACGTCCTGGAAGACGAGGCTGCCGTTGGCCTGGAGTTCGCGCACGAGCCCCGGGTCGGCGGCGAGTGCCAGCACGACGATCGGCACCTTGTGCTTCAGCACGACTTCGAGATCGGGAGCGAGACGTTCGTTGCTCTTGTGGGCGACGAGATTGACGCACCAGGGCTGCCTACCGACGCTTGACGCGATGCGCGCCAGGTCCTTGTCGAGCGCTTCGGTGCTCCGCGGATTGAGCGCGGGCATGGCACCGATAATCCCCGCATTGCACTGCGCGATGACGAGATCGGCCGTCGAGGCGATGAACATCGGTCCCGCCATGACCGGGAGGCGGAGACCGGCCTTGAGGCGGGCAGCGAGGGTCGCGTCTGTCATTCGCTGCTCCTCCAGGCGATCCGTCCCTCGTCGAGGACGAGCCGATCGCCAACATGGGCGCGGAAGGCGGCGCCGTCGGCGTCCGGCCAGATGCTGAACGTGAGCGTGTCGCCGGGCAGGACGATGCCCGAAAAGCGGCAGGAGAGGGCGCTCATGTCGGCGGGATTGCGGTCCAGTGCGCGGGATACGGCGGCGCCGGCGACGGCGTAGCTGCCGAGACCGTGCATGATCGGGCGCTCGAAGCCCGCGGATTTCGCGAAGGCCGGGTCGATATGGAGCGGGTTCCAGTCGCCCGAGAGGCGGTAGATGAGTGCGGCGCGGGGCGAGAGACGGGCGCTGGCCTCCGCGTCCGGTGCGGTATCGGGAATGACAGATGTCGCGGGTGCCGGCGGCGGGCCGCCGAAGCCGCCGTTCCCGCGCAGCAAGAGCGTCTGGCGGAGCGTGCAGTAGAGGCCGCCATCCGCCGCATCGGCGATCTGGCGCTCGAGCTCGAGCACCGCCCCGCGGCCCTCGCCGCGGTCGGCAAGCCCGACGACGCGCGCGGTTCCCACCACCTCGGCCGACGCGGGCAGCAGCGCGTGAAATTCGGCCGACTGCGCGCTGTGGACGAGGCGGCGGAAATCGACGCCGAAAGCCGCGTCGCGGATCCACATGCCGGGCGAGCAGAGGGTGACCGCGAAGGTGGGCAGGACCGACAGCCGCGTCTCGTCGAGAAAGGCGAGGTCGCCCTCGTCGAGCGGGTCGTGGCCGAGCCCGACGCCGAGCGCATAAAGGATTGCGTCGCGCGCGGTGTAACCTTGCCGCGCTTCGCCGAAATCATGCGCGAGGATGCGATCGTGCCGGAAGGTCATGGATCAGACCGGTTCCCAGGTGAAGACGTCGGCCGAGCGGTGCAGTGGGTAGAAGTCGTTCGCAAACTGGTCGAAGACGCGCTCGGCGACCGTCTCGGGGGTCCAGCCGTCGGCGGTGTGCGCGGTACGGATCGGGCGCGGCTGCGAGAAGAGGAATATCTCGTTGTTGCGCACCGCGAAGATCTGCCCCGTCACCTTGGCGCCGGCATCGCCGGTGAGCGCGACGACGAAGGGGGCAATCTTGTCGGCCTCGAGCTTCTTGAGGCCGTCGACGCGCTTCTGCTGCTCGGGCGTGTCGGTCGGGATCGAGTCGATCATGCGCGTCCAGGCGAAGGGCGCGATCGCGTTCGAGCGCACGCCGAAGCGCTGCATGTCGAGCGCGATCGATTTCGAGAGGCCGACGATGCCGAGTTTGGCGGCGGCATAATTGGCCTGCCCGAAATTGCCGATGAGCCCGCTCGTCGAGGTCATATGGACATAGGCGCCCGACGCCTGCTCCTTGAAGAAGGGGGCGGCGGCGCGGCTCGTGTTGAAGCTGCCCTTGAGATGCACGGCAAGCACCGCGTCGAAATCATCGGGACCCATTTTGTGGAAATAAACGTCGCGCAGATTGCCGGCATTGTTCACCACCGCGTCGATGCGGCCGAACCCGTCGACCGCGGCCTTCACCATCGCACAGGCCCCGTCCCAATCGGCGACGCTGTCATGGTTGGCGACGGCCTTGCCGCCCATCGCGACGATCTCGGCGGCGACCTGCTCGGCGGGCGAGCCCTCGTCGCCGCCTTCGCCGGTCAGCGACACGCCGAGGTCGTTGACCACCACCGCGGCGCCGGCTTTCGCCATCTCGAGCGCGATGCCGCGGCCGACGCCGCGTCCCGCACCGGTGACCAGCACGGCTTTTCCGTCCATCATTCCCATGATTTTGTCCTCAATAGCTTTTGGGGAGGTCGAGCACCTTCTCGGCGATGAAGCTCATGATCAGCTGCTCGGTGATCGGGGCGAGGCGGGTCAGCGCGCTTTCGCGATAGAGCCGCTCGACGTGATATTCCTTGGCGTAACCGAAGCCGCCATGCGTCGCGACCGCCTGCCAGGCCGCGTCGTGGCACGCGCGCGCGGCAAGGAATTTGGCGCTGTTCGCCTCGGCGCCGCAGGGCAGGCCGCTGTCGTAGAGGCGCGCGGCCTTTTCGACCATCAGCCAGGCGCTTTCCAGATACATCCATTTCTCGGCGAGCGGGTGCTGGATGCCCTGGTTCTGGCCGATCGGCCGGTCGAACACGATCCGTTCCTTGGCATATTGGGTCGCGCGCCGCAGCGCGTCGCGCCCGATGCCGATCGCCTCGGCGCCGATCAGCACGCGCTCGGGATTTAGGCTGTGGAGGATATAGGAGAAGCCCTTGCCCTCCTCGCCGATCCGGTCCTCTTCGGGAATGAACAGTCCGTCGATGAAGATCGCGTTCGAATCCACGGCCTTGCGGCCCATCTTGGGGATGAGATGGACGTCGATCTTGCTCCGGTCGAGGTCGGTGTAGAAGATGGTGATGCCGTCGGTCGGCCGCGCGCAATCCTCGAACTTGGTCGTGCGCGTGAGCAGCATGATCTTGTTCGCGACCTGGGCGGTCGAGGTCCACACCTTCTGGCCATGGACGACATAGCCGCCCGGCACCTTCTCGGCGAAGGTCTTGATGCGCGTCGTGTTGAGCCCGGCGTCGGGCTCGGTGAAGCCGAAGCAGCACTGGTCCTCGCCGGCGACGAGCCGCGGCACCCAGCGCGCCTTCTGCTCGGGCGTACCCTTGACGACGATCGGGTGCGGGCCGAAGAGGTTGATGTGGATCGTCGACGCGGCGGCGAAACCGCCGCCCGAGGCCGCCACCTCGTTCATCATCGTCATCGCCTCGGTGACCCCGAGGCCCGAGCCGCCGAACTCCTCGGGCATGGTGATGCCGAGCCAGCCGCCGTCGGCCATGGCGCGGTGGAAATCCTTCGGAAACTCGCCTGTATTGTCTCGGTCGAGCCAATATTCGTCATCGAACGGCGCACAGACGGCGCGGACGCCTTCGCGGATCGCGGCGAGATCCTCTTCGGTCGGGAGCGGGCGGGTGGCAGTCATGTGCGTCTCTCCGTGGTCAGGCGCTGGCAAGCGTGCGGCGCGCAGCCTTCAAATGGGGAATATCGACCATCTTGCCGTCGATCCCGAGCGTGCCGGCGTCGGGGTTCGCGGCAAAGGCATCGACGATCTTCTGCGCCTCGGCGATCTCTTCGTCCGAGGGACTGAAGCAGCGGTTGATGATCGCGACCTGGTCGGGATGGATCGCGATGCGGCCGGTGAAGCCGTCGCGCCGCGCGCGGCGGCAATCGGCCTCAAGGCCTTCGGGGTTACGGAAATCGGCGTAGAGCGTGTCGACGGGCGCGACGCCGGCCGATGCGGACGCATAAAGGCAGAGCGAACGGGCGAGCCGATAGGGATCGGTCCAGTGCCCATCCTCTTCCTTGTTGCCCGTCGCACCGATCGCGGCGGCAAGATCCTCGGCGCCCCAGGTCAGCGCCACGAGGCGCGGATGCGGCGGAGTATAGCTGCCAAGATTGAACATCGCGAGCGGGGTCTCGGTCGCGACCACCGCGATCTTGACGCTGCCTTGCTCCATTCCGGCGTTTGCTTCGAGCCGGTCGAGCTCTTCGCCGATACGCGCGATGTCGGCAGCTCCATTGGCCTTCGGGATCAGCAGGCCGTCGAGCCCGGGCTTCACCACCGCGGCGAGATCGTCGAAGGTCATGCCGGTGTCGAAGGGATTGACGCGCACGAAGAAGGACCAGTCGCGCTGGCTGCGATCGTCGAGGAGCGCCGCGACCTGCGCACGGGCCGCTTCCTTCATGCTCGGCGCGACGCTGTCCTCGAGGTCGAGGATCAGGACGTCCGCACCGATGCCGCTCGCCTTGGCGAACTTCTTCTCGCTGTCGCCCGGCACGAAGAGGAGCGAGCGCAGCCTCATGCGGGGCTCCGCATCATCAGCGCGCCGCGCAGCGTGCGGCAGACGATCTCGTCCTTCTGGTTGAGCCCCAGATGCTCGAAGGTGACGATGCCCTGCGTCGGTCGCGATTTGCTGTCGCGCAGCTCGACAACCGTTGTGCGGGCGCGGATCGTGTCGCCGGCGAAGACGGGCTTGGGGAAGGTCGTCTCGCTCATCCCGAGATTGGCGATCGTCGTGCCGAGCGTCGTGTCCTGGACCGTCACCCCGATGACAAGGCCGAGCGTGAAGATCGAGTTCATCAGCGGCTTGCCGAACTCGGTCGTCGCGGCATAGGCATGGTCGATATGGATCGCTGCCGGATTATAGGTGAGCGAGCTGAACAGGATATTGTCCATGTCGGTCACCGTGCGCCTGATCTCGTGATCGAACACCTGGCCGACGCTGAACTGCTCGAAATAAAGTCCCGCCATAATATCTCTCCCTAGTCGAGGCGGCCGAGGATCGAGACCGCCGCGACGCTGTTGAACGGCGCGCCGCCAAGATTGTGCGTAAGTCCGAAATCGGCCCGCGACAGCTGCCGGTCGCCGGCGCGCTCCCTGAGCTGGTTATAAACCTCATAGGCCATTCGGAGCCCCGAGGCGCCGACCGGATGGCCGAAGCATTTGAGCCCGCCGTCGGTCTGGCAGGGGATCGCGCCGCCGCGGTCATATTTGCCGTCGAGGATGTCGAACACCGCGCGGCCCGGATCGGAGAGACCAAGATCCTCCATCGTGACCAGCTCGGTCACCGAGAAACAGTCATGCACCTCGGTCAGCGAAATCTCGGCGCGCGGGTCCTTGATCCCGGCCTCGGCATAAGCGCGCCTGGCGGCGACCTGGGTGTTGCGCACCGAGGCGCCGTCCCACTCGCCATAGCCCATCTCCCAGCCGTTGCTGGCCGACAACTGGATGGCCTTTACGACGACGGGGTTCGTGATGCCGAGGCTCTTTGCGATCTCGGGCGTGGTCACGATCGCGCAGGCCGCGCCGTCCGACACGCCGCAGCAATCGAAGAGGCCGAGCGGATCGGCGATCATCGGGGCCTTGAGGATGGTCTCCATCTCGACCGCCTTGCGCAGATGCGCCTTGCCGTGGAGCGCGCCATTCTGGTGGCTCTTCCAGCTCACATGCGCCATCGCCTGCTTGAGATCGCCGCCATCGAGGCTGTGCGCGGCACTATAGGCGCCCGCAAGCTGCGCGAAGGTGCCGGGCGCCGAACCATAGGGCATCCAGAGGTCGTTCGCGAGACCCTTGGTTCGCAAGGGAAGGCCGCCATAGCCCGTGTCCTTCAATTTCTCGACGCCGAGGGCGAGTCCGAAATCGATCGCGCCCGAGGCGACGGCATAGACCGCGGCGCGCAGCGCCTCGGTGCCGGTCGCGCACATATTCTCGACGCGGCTCACCGGGATCGTCTCTAGGCGGAGCGCGTGGGCGAGGGGCAGCGCACTGTTGCCGACATTGATGTCGTCGAGCGCATTGCCCATCCATGCGGCCTCGATCTGGCTGCGCTCGATGCCGGCGTCGCCGATCGCTTCCTCGAATGCCTCGATCATCAGATCGTCGGCGCCGCGGTCCCAGCGCTCGCCAAACACCGAACAGCCCATGCCGATGATCGCGACCTTGTCCTTGATACCCGTCGCCATTGCTCAGGCCTCCATCTGCGGCCGCTTCGCGGGCGCGCCTTTCCAGAAATAGGTCCGCATGCCGCGACGCTTGTCTACGGACTTGATGCGAAGCCGCATGCCGAGCGGGTCGCCGACCTTGAAGCCGGCGGGCCCGGCGTCGGTCAGTTCCATCAGGATGCGCGCGCCATTGTCGAACTGCACGAGGCCGAACCAGAAGGGCGGGTCGGGCGTGTAGTTGAGGCGGTCGGCGGTGACCGAGGCGACCGTCGCGGCGAGATCGGCGAGCCGGACATCCTCGAGGGCTTCGCGTCCCTCGGCGCCGGGGCGCACGGGGATCGCGGTCTTGGGGAATTGCACATTGCCCTTGGCGTCGCGCCCGCCGATGAAGCCGAGCGTGTCGCGGCCATAGCGTTCGAGCACCGTCGCCTGCGCTTTTTGCTCGAATTCGGAGCGGACCCCGAAGTCGAGATCGAGCGCCCCCGAAAGCGAGAGGAAGCGCACATAGTCGGCGCTCGCCTCGCCAAGACCGAGCGCGGCACGCGCTTCCGCGGCGCCGGGGACTTTCGCATCGACACGGAATATGAGGGCATCGCAGCCGCTGCCGAAGCCAGCGAGCAGGACATGGTCGCCCGGGCGCGCGGCATCGAAGGCGAGAGCGAGCGCGAAGAGCGCATGCGCCGCGCCGAGATCTCCGGTCTGTTCGGCGAGCGTCGCGGCATCATTGGGCGCGGTGATGCCGGTCCGGCGCGCGATATCCTTCCACATGCCCGAGAGTGGCTCATGGACCGCGGCCCATTTGATGTCGCCGGGTGCAATACCAGCCCTCGTGCACGCCGCGAGGATGGCGGGAGCAATGATCGTCCCGCCGGCGATATCGCGTATGAACCGCTCCTCGCTCGCATAGGCGGTCTCATGTCCGCGCGCGGCATAGCTGTCGAGGAGGTCATGCGCCTCCGACGCCCAGCCGACCAGCTTCGCCGCCCCGTCGGTCCCGGTGCGCACGGCGCTGCCGCCGTCGCCATAGGCAAGGTGCGACGGGCTGCCGGCCTTGGCCGGGCGGCGTTCGCCCGCGGCGATCAGTGCATCGTCGGCGCCGAGCAATGCATCGAGCAGCGCGGCGACCGCGCAGCGGCGGCTGCCAGCGACGTCGAGGGTTCGCGTGCTGCGGGGAAGCGCAAGCGCGTCGACGAGCAGACTCGCATGGGCCCGGTCGATGAAGGGGGCCGACGTCGAGGCGAAGCAAACGCGTGCCGGCGGCGACTCGACGATGGCGCGACTCGCTTCGGCGGCGAGCGTGAACGCATCCTCGTCCCAGCCCGCAACGGCGCGATAGCCCGCCTGGCGTCCGCCCAGGCCGAAATGTCTCAGCGATTTGGCAGCCTGCGCCCGGTCCAGACGCGAGAGCGGCAGATAGCCGCCAACAGCCACAATCGACCCCGGTTCATGGGTCACCTTTCGCTACCTCCCGCCATATGTTCAGTTGTTTCCTGCAACCATCCTTGACAGCAATTTTTGAAGTTGTAAACTGGCTTACGAAATTGGAGCGGTGCCAAGCCGCTTGTCAGAATCACAAACGGGGAAGAGGTTCACCATGGATATATTCCGGTCCGACGTGCTCGCGGGCAAATCGATTCTCGTGACAGGTGGCGGATCCGGGCTGGGCTTGGAAATTTCGAAGGCGCTGGCCGCAAATGGGGCTACCGTCCATATCTGCGGCCGCCGCGCGAATGTCCTTGAGGAAGCCGCTGCCGAAATCGCGAAAGGCGCGGCAGGAAAGGTACATTGGCATACTTGTGACATCCGCGACGCCGATCAGGTCGACGCGATGGTGGAAGCGATGTGGAAGGTGGGACCGGTCACGAGTCTCGTCAACAACGCTGCCGCCAATTTCATCGCTCCGACCAAGGGCCTGAGCCCGCGCGGCTTTCGCGCGATCACCTCGACGGTGATGGACGGGAGCTTCCATGTCACGCTGGCGCTCGGCAAGCGCTGGATCGATGAAGGCATCAAGGGCTCGGTCGTCAGCAACCTCGTCACCTGGGTCTGGACGGGCTCGGCCTTCGTCGTTCCCTCAGCGATGGCGAAGACCGCACTCCACGCAATGACGATGTCACTTGCGGTCGAATGGGGCCCCTATGGCATTCGCCTCAATGCGACGGCCCCCGGGCCGTTCCCGACCGAGAGCGCCTGGGAAAAGCTCAACCCGATCCCCGATGCGAAATCCTCCGCGACGAGCGACGAGACGGTACCGCTCCGGCGCTACGGCGCGATGCCCGAACTCCAGAACCTCATCACCTTCCTGCTCTCGGACGGCTGCGACTATCTCACCGGCCAGACGATCGCGATCGACGGCGGCCAGCATCTCGCGGGACCCGGAACCTTCGCGGATCTGACCGGCATGACCGACGCCCAGTGGCAGACGGCGCGCGAGGCGATCGAGCAATCGACGCAGCGCGACAAGGCCAATCGGGCAGGCTGACGAACAAGAAAAACAGGGGCCTCGGCTATGATCGAACGCAATATCTTCAGCGAAGAACATGAAATGTGGCGCGAGAGCGTTCGCAAGTTCGTGGAAAAGGAAATCGTCCCCCATCATGAGCGGTGGGAGAAGGAGGGCATCGTCCCGCGTGAGCTCTGGCTGAAGGCCGGCGAGGCGGGCATGCTATGCTGCACCGTGCCCGAAGAATATGGCGGGCTCGGCCTCGACTATCTTTTCGACGCGGTCGTCTATGAGGAATTGTGGCGGGTCGGGGCGAGCGGTCCCGGCTTCCTGATCCACACCGATCTGGTCGCAACTTATATTCTTTCGTTCGGGTCCGAGGAACAGAAGCGCCACTGGCTGCCGAAGATGGTCCGGGGCGAGGCTATCGGCTCGCTCGGCATGACCGAGCCGCACGCTGGCAGCGACCTCAAGGCGGTGCGTACCCAGGCCGTGCGCGACGGCGACGAGTTCGTCATCAACGGCCAGAAGGTCTTCATCTCGAACGGTCAGCTTTGCGACGTCATCGTCCTGGCGACCAAGACCGATAGCCAGGCTGGCGCGCATGGCGTGACGCTCTTCCTCGTCGACGCTGCGACTCCCGGTTTCAATCGCGGTCAGAATCTCGACAAGCTCGGCATGAAGGCGCAGGACACCTCCGAGCTTTTCTTCGACAATATGCGCATTCCCGAGGGCGCGATGCTCGGGGGCGAGGGCGATGGCTTCAAGCTCATGATGACCAAGCTGCCGCAGGAGCGTCTCGCGCAGGCGATCCGGTCGGCGACGGTCACCGAGGTGATGCTCGAATGGACGGTCGACTATACCGCCGAGCGCCAGGCGTTCGGCCAGTCGATCGGCGATTTCCAGAACACCCAGTTCGTCCTCGCCGATTTGAAGGCACGGTCGGTGATGGCGCGGGTCTTCACCGACAAGTGCATTTCGTTGTTCATGGAGGGCAAGCTCGATCCGGTCGACGCGGCGATGGCGAAAATGGTCACGTCCGAGCTTCACTGCGAGGCGGCGGACAAGTGCCTCCAGCTCTTCGGCGGCTGGGGCTATATGTGGGAATATCCGATCTGCCGCGCCTATGCCGATGCGCGTATCGTCAAGATCGCGGGCGGTTCGATCGAGATCATGAAGACGATCATCGCGCGCGAAATGTTCAAGGGCAAGCTCCAGAAGAGCCGGGGCTGACCGGGTCATGGCGCGCGGGTCCAAAGATTCCGAAACAGTTCCTTTTGAAAATCGTTCAATCGGGTCTAGCGGTGTCGGTGCAAACCAACACCAAGGATCTGCTGTGACCAAAGACCTCAACACCGGACTTCGCTTCGGCTTTCTCATTCACGACGTGTCGCGTCTGCGCCGCGTCGTGGTGGACCGGGCCCTCAAGCCGCTCGGCATCACCCGCTCGCAATGGTGGGTCCTGGCATTTCTGTCGCGCCGCGACGGGATGACCCAGACCGCGCTTGCGGCGGATCTCGACCTTACCAAGGTCGCGATCGGCGGCCTGCTCGACCGCATGGAAGCGGCGGGGTTCGTCGAGCGCCGGGCCGACGCCAGCGATGGCCGCGCGCGCCGCGTCTATCTGACGCGCGCGGGCAGCAAGATGGTGATCACCATCCGCGAGAATGTGGAGCAGATCGAGCTCCAGATCCTCGAAAATGTGTCGGAGGAGGCCCTCAATCAGGCCGCCGCGACCCTCGTGACGATCAAGGAGACGCTCCTCGAACTCGCCGGAAGCGAGGGCGAAGCGATCGGCTCCGATCCCGAATTCATGACTTAGCTTCAAGGAGAGACACGGTGTTGGGTTTGCAGGGTAAGGTAGCGATCGTCACAGGCGGCGGTCAGGGTATCGGCAGGGCGTTAACGCTCCGCCTCGCAGCCGAAGGCTGCAAGGTCGCCATCTTCGATCTCAAGGCGGAAGCCGGCGAGGAAACCGCGGCCATTGCGGGCGGGGACGCGGTCATCAAGACCTATGCGCTCGACGTCAGCGACCAGGACGCGGTGAACGCCGCGGTCGAGGCGGTCGAGACCGACCTCGGTCCCGTCTGGGCGCTGGTCAACAACGCCGGCTGGGACAAGCCCGCGCCTTTCCTCGCGACCGACAAGGCGCTGTGGGACAAGATCATCGCGATCAACCTCTACGGTCCGCTCTTCACCCATCATGCGGTCGCACCGCGCATGGTCGCACGCGGCGGCGGCCGGATCATCAACATCGCGTCGGACGCCGCACGCGTCGGCACCAGCAACGAAGCGGTCTATTCGGCCTGCAAGGGCGGCCTCATCAGCTTCACCAAGTCGGTCGCGCGCGAGCTTGCCTCGAAGGGCGTGCTGCTCAATGTCGTCTGCCCGGGACCGACCAACACGCCGATGATGGCGAGCGTGCTCGGCGAAGGCGAACAGGCGGTCAAGTGGAAGGATGCGATGGTTCGCGGCATTCCGCTGAAGCGCATGGGGGAGCCCGAGGATTATGCGGGTATCGTCGCTTTCCTCGCATCCGACGATGCGGGCTTCATCACCGGCCAGACCTTCTCGGTCGCCGGTGGCATGAACATGATCTGATCTGCTCATGTCCGAAGCGCCGCCTCCCGGCTATGCGCTCGTCGATCTAGGCAAGGGTTATAGCGCAAGGTTCGGGCCGGTCTTCATCGACCGGTCGGGCCAGCGCATGGCCTTTCGCGTCGGCGAGCAGCATCTCAACCCTGTCGACACCTGCCATGGCGGGGCGCTCGCGACCTTCTCGGACGCGATGATCGTCGCGGTCTGGCCCGGCTGCGAGTCCGGCGCCGCGCACACGCCGACGATCACCCTCAGCGTCGACTATTTCGCGCCGGCTCCGCTTGGCGCGCTTGTCGAAGCGCAGGTCGAGCTGATGAACCAGACGCGCACCATGCTGTTCGTCCAGTCGCTTTTAACCGTCGAGGGGCGCCGCATCGGACGCGCATCGGCCATTTACCGAAAACCCGAATCTTCAGGAGAAACAAGATGAGCGACCCCACGACCTTCGAAGACGTCATCTACGAGATCCGCGGCCGCGCCGCCTGGATCATCATCAACCGGCCGAAACTCTACAACGCCTTTCGCGCCCAGACGATCGAGGAACTGATCGCCGCGTTCAAGCTTGCCGCCGATGACAAGGGTGTCTCGTCGGTTGTCCTCACGGGCGCCGGTGACAAGGCCTTCTGCACCGGCGGCGACCAGAGCGCCAAGGACGGCCAATATGACGGCCGCGGCATTGTCGGGCTGCCGATCGATGAACTCCAGTCAATCATCCGCGATATTCCGAAACCCGTGATTGCGCGTATCAACGGTTTTGCGATCGGCGGCGGCAATGTGTTCGCGACGCTCTGCGACCTGTCGATCATGGCCGACACCGCAAAACTCGGCCAGGTCGGCCCCAAGGTCGGTTCGGTCGACGCGGGTTGGGGTACCGCCTTCCTCGCGCGCCATGTCGGCGACAAGAAGGCCCGCGAAATCTGGTATCTCAATCTCCAGTATAGCGGGCAGGAAGCGCTTGAAATGGGCCTCGTCAACAAGGTCGTTCCGGCCGATGAGCTCGACGCGGCCGTCAACGAATGGACCGACATCCTTGCGCTGCGTTCGCCCACAGCGCTCGCACTCGCCAAGCGCAGCTTCAACGCCGACAGCGACAATATTCGCGGCATTTCGATGCTCGCGCTGAACTCGGTGAAGCTGTTCTACGACACCGAGGAATCGAAGGAAGGCATGCGCGCCTTCCAGGAGAAGCGGCAGCCCGACTTTCACAAATATGTGAAATAGGCGGCCGAGACCGTTCATCATGCCGCCGTCCCGCCTCGCGCCCGCCGAGCTTCTGGCACTTTTGCCGGAGGGCGGCCGCGTCCTGGTAACGGGCGCCTCGGGGGAGTCGTTGCTGCTTGCCAAGGCAGTGATGGCGGCTGGCGACACGCTCGGCGCGAAGACCTTCACGGGCATCTTCGTGCCGGGCGTCAACCGCCATAGCTATCTTGCGAACGCTGAGTGCCGCGTCGAAACATTCTTTGTGACCCCGGAACTGAGACCCGATCTTGGTGGCCGGGTGACGCACTATCCCTTTTGCTACAATGAAATCCGGCGTCATCTCGCGGGGCGGAAGATCGACGCGCTGATCTGCATGGTCGCGCCGCCCGATGAAGAAGGCAATTGCAGCTTCGGGCCGGCGGTGGATTTCGCGGCCGAGTTCTGGCGTGAAATTCCTGTCCGCATCGCGCATATCAACCCGGCGATGCCCCGCACGCGAGGCGATCCCGGCATTCCCTTTCGCGAGCTGACCGGCTTCACCGAGGCCGCCGAGGGGTTCGACCGAGAACCGGACACAGCGCGCGATGCTGCGGCCGAGGCGATCGCGGCGCATGTCGCTCCCTACATCGGCGATGGCGCGACACTCCAGATGGGCGTCGGGAAGATCCCCGGCGCGATCCTGAGAGCGCTCACCGGGCGGCGGGGCCTTCGCGTTCATAGCGGCCTCATTGTCGATGAGGTGGTCGATCTTCTCGAAGCCGGCGCACTCGCGCCCGGCCAGGCCGTGACGGCCGGCGTCGCCATCGGATCGCGGCGTCTGTACAAGGCGATCGAGGGCGAGGCCTTTGCTTTCATGCCTGCAGCCGTCACCCACAATATCGCTATCATTGGCGCCATCCCGAACTTTGTCGCGATCAATTCGGCGCTCGAGGTCGACCTCTTCGGCCAGGCCTATGCAGAGCTCACCCCGAAGGGCCTGATGTCGGGTCCCGGAGGAGCGCAGGATTTCGCCGCCGGTGCACGGTTAGGCGGCGGGCTTCGCGTCGTTGCGCTGCCGGCAACCGCGGCGCGCGGGACGATCGGTCGCATCATCCTTCCCGGGCTCTCGCCCGGACCCGTCGCGCTGTCGCGCATGGATATCGACATCGTCGCGACCGAATTCGGGGCCGCGGACCTTCGCGGACAGGATTTCGCCGGACGCGCCGCTGCGCTGATCGCGGTCGCGGCGCCCGATCATCGTCCCGCTCTCGAAGAGGGCTGGGACGCCATTTCCAGAAAGATGTGAGGACGAGCCATGAGCGCAAACAAGGTCATCATCAGCTGTGCGATCACGGGATCGATCCACACTCCGTCGATGTCGCCGCATCTGCCCGTGACGGCTGAGGAAATCGCAGAGAGCGCGCTGGGCGCAGCCGAGGCGGGCGCCGCGATCGTCCATCTCCATGCGCGCAATCCCGAGGACGGGCGGCCCGACCAGAGCCCCGAGGCGTTCGAGCCTTTCCTGCGCGTCATCAAGCAGTCGTCGAATGTCGTGGTGAACCTCACCACCGGCGGTTCGCCCTATATGCCGGTCGAGGAGCGGGTGCAGCCTGCCGCTGTCTGGAAGCCCGAGGTCGCGAGCCTCAACATGGGCTCGATGAATTTCGGGCTGTTCCCGATGCTGAAGCGCTACAAGGAGTTCAAGCATGAGTGGGAGCCCGCCATGCTCGAGGGCAGCCACGACCTCGTCTTCCGCAACAGCTTCAAGGACATCCGCTACGCCCTCGAGACGTTGAACGCGACCGGCGCGCGCTACGAGTTCGAATGCTACGACACGAGCCACCTTCACAATCTCCACTATTTCTGGACCGAGGGCCTCGTCCAGGCGCCGCTGTTCATCCAGACATGTTTCGGGCTTCTCGGCGGTATCGGGCCGCATCCCGAGGAAGTGCTGCACATGAAGCGGACAGCGGATCGCCTGTTCGGCGACAATTATCGCTGGTCGGTACTTGGCGCCGGTGCATCGCAAATGAAGATCGCGGCGCAGGCTGCCGCGCTTGGCGGCCATGTCCGCGTTGGCCTCGAGGACAATCTCTGGCTCGACAAGGGTGTGCTCGCCCCGAGCAATGCCGCGCAGGTGACGCGTGTGCGCAAGATCATCGAAGGGTTGGGACTGGAAGTGGCGACGCCCGACGATGCACGGGAGATTCTCTCGCTCAAGGGCGGCGACAAGGTCGGCTTCTGACGATGCGCACCCTCGCCGATGTCCCCGCAGCCTTTCCGCCCGATCGTCTCGCGATCGTGCACGGAGCGGCGCGTTGGACCTGGGGCGACCTCGATCGCCGCTCGGCACAATGGTGCGCGTGGCTGACCTCGCGCGGTGTGACGGCCGACGATCTCGTTGCCTTCGCGCTGCCCAACGGGCCCGACTTCATCGCGCTCGCCTTCGGCATTTACCGCGCGGGTGCCACCCCGGCGCCGATATCCTGGAAGATCACGGAGCACGAGCGCACAGCGATCATCGCCGTCATGCAGCCCCGCCTCGTCGTGGGCGAGGGGCCTGCGCCGGGCGATCCGCAGGGCGAAGCTTCGGGGCATGTCGCGGCATCGTGGAAGGCTTGCACGAGCGGCGGCAGCACGGGTGTACCAAAGGTCATCGTCGACGGGAGAAGCGCAGGCTTTCCCGAGGGGACCGACTTCATCGGAATTCCGGCGAACAGCTGCGTGCTGGTACCGGGGCCGCTTTATCATAACGCGCCCTTCAGCGCGGCGGTCTTCGCCCTCTGGAAGGGCTCGACGATCGTCACGATGGACAAGTTCGATGCCATGACGGCGCTGGGGCTGATCGACGACGAGGGCGCTACATGGGCGCTGATGGTCCCGACGATGATGCACCGGATCATGGCGCTCACGCCTTCGGCACGCGCCTGTCACGACCTCTCGCGCTGGGCGATGGTCGTCCACACCGCGGCCCCGATGGCGCCCTGGCTCAAGCAGGCATGGATCGAATGGTGCGGACGCGATCATATCTGGGAAGTCTATGGCGCCACGGAGGGTCTGGTGCGCTGCTGGATCGGCGGGCGCGAATGGCTTGAGCGCCCGGGTTCTGTCGGGCGTCCGATCGGCGGCGGGCGCCTCCGGATCCTGCGCGACGACGGGCAGGAGTGCGAGGCGGGGGAGGAAGGCGAAGTGTTCGCCATGCCCCCCGGGGGGCCGGGCTCGACCTATCGCTATATCGGCGCCGAACGGCGGGCCACGTCCGATGGGTGGGAATCGGTCGGCGATATCGGCCGGCTCGATGCCGATGGCTATCTCTACCTTGCCGACCGGCGCACCGACCTCATCATCTCGGGCGGCGTCAACGTCTGGCCGGCCGAAGTCGAGGCGGCGATCCTCCGACACCCGGCGGTCCGCTCCTGCGCCGTCGTCGGCATTCCGCACCCCGATCTCGGTCAGGCCGTTCATGCCGTTGTCGAAGCCGATACGGGCACGCTCAGCCTCGCCGAGCTTGGCCAGTTTCTCAATCCCTGGCTTGCGCGCGAAAAGCATCCGCGCAGCCTCGAAACCCGGACCCAGCCCGTGCGCGACGACGCCGGCAAGGTCCGCAAGGGCCAGCTTGCGCCCGCCCCCTGACCGAAGGAAAGACGATGACCAATCCGCCGCCCGCCATGGAACAGTTCCGGCTCGAGTTTCAGGACAATGGCCTCGTCCATCTTGTCTTCGACGCGCCGGGACGGACGATGAACGTCTTCTCGAACGCCGCGATCCATGAGCTCAAGGCCTTTGCGGCCTGGCTCGGTACGAGCGATGTCCTCGGCGTGCTTGTCCGGTCGGGCAAGGACAATGCCTTTTGCGCAGGGGCCGATCTCACCGAACTCGGCGTTGCATATGACATGATCGTCGCGGCGCCGGCGCGCGAACGCTTCACGATCGCCTTCGACCATTTCTTCCCGCTGAGCGCTGCCCTCCGCGCGCTTGAGACCGCCGGCAAGCCGGTGGCCTCGGCGATTGCCGGCCTCGCGCTTGGTGGCGGCTGCGAGCTTTCGCTCGCGACGCACTACCGTGTTCTCGTCGACAGCCCGCGTGCCGCGCTCGGGCTTCCGGAATCGCTCGTCGGTCTGCTTCCCGGCGCGGGGGGGACGCAGCGCCTCCCGCGCCTCGTCGGCGTCCAGGCCGCCCTGCCGATCCTGCTCGAGGGCGCTCGCCTCGCTGGACAGGCGGCGCTCGATGCAGGCCTTGTCCATGCGCTCGTCCCGGAGGGCGACGAAGTCGCGGCCGCCGAGGCCTGGCTTCTCTCGCGGCCGGAAGCCGCACAGCCGTGGGACAAGGAGGACTGGCTCGATCTGGGGCCGGCCTCGGTGTCGGCGCAGATCGATCCGGTGCGCGCCCGTGTAATGGCAGAGACCGAGGGCTATTATCCGGCGCCGATCGCGATCCTCGACTGTATCGAGTTCGGTCTCCCGCAATGCTTCGATGGTGCGATCCGCAGCGAAATGGCGATCTTCGCGCATCTCATCCAGCGCCCCGAACCGCGGAACATGATCCAGACGCTCTTCCTCGGGAAGACCGACTATGATCGGCACGCCCGCAAGGAGACGCTTCCGGCCTTCATTGCCGATGTCGTAGCGGCCTTGCAGCCCTTGAAAGGCCGCTTAGGCGACGTGGCTGCGCGCGAGACCGCCGCCGAAGCCATTGCACCCTTTGCGGACGGACGCGCCGACGAGGATCTGCGGATGGCCGACTATGCGGTGGTCAGCCAGCTTGGCTATCCGGCCTATTTGGGCGGTCCGTTCGCGTCGCGCCGCGCCGCGTCGACATGACCGGTCACGTCGTCGAAGTGGATATAGCGCATCAGGCTCTTGAGACGGAGAAGCGCGAAGAAGTCGACCATGTGACGAATACCGGCATGGAAGATGCGCGCGGCCTCGGCGTCGTCCATTCGTCCCTCGGTCGCATCGATGAACCGCTGCGATTCCTCGCGGGCGACCATGTCGGCGGGCTTGGCGTAGAAATCGACGACGGTCGGCGGAAACCCGTTTTCCTCGGTATAGCCCTCGGCGCGCATCAACTGCCAGATCGTGACGATTCGGCTGTCCATGATGCTGAGGGCAGGGCCTTTGGGCGTGTCGAGGATCTCGACGATCCCGAGACCCTGAAAGACCTTCGCGTCATGCTCGGCATAGGGCCAGGCCGCGGTCAGCGTTTCGAGCAGGACCTCGCCGTCCATGCCGACGCGCGCGGCGACCAGCGCCTCGAGGTTGCGGAAGGCCGCGGCATCGACCCGGCCTTCGCTGTTTTGTCCGCGTAGCGCTTCCTTGATCTGGGGCAAGGTGAGGCCGTCGTCGCGCTGCAGCTTGCGGACCGCAAGCACCGCCTGGACATGCGTCTCGCCATAGTCGGCGACATTGGGTGCCGGTCGCTCCGGCTCCGGGAGGAGCCCGTGCCGAAAGTAAACCCGGATCGTCTCCCGGTGGACCCCTGTCCGCTTTTCCAGATCGCGCATTTTCACGCGCCCCGAATAAGCCTTCCCTTGCGCCGAGGGCAACGCAAAAAATCGCTCATAAGTCGTCAAATGATAAAGTGCTTTATCGTAATGCGTATATATGTTACGCATTGAGTCGGAGAGAGGAGTTCCGACGATGGACTACACGCGTTATTATACCCCTGTGCTCGTGCAGATCGCCGCTTATGCGGGGTTCGCGCTAGGCGGGAACTGGGTCTTCATCGGCATCGCCTCGCTTCCGCTGCTCGGGTTGATCGATTCGGTGCTGCCCAACGATATGCGCCCGCGTGAGATGAAGCGCGGCCTGATGGCGGACCTGCCCGTTTGGCTCGCGACAATCCTCGCGGTCGGGCTCTATTTCATGGCGGCCTTCTGGGTGCGTTCGTCGGAGGCGATCACGCCCTGGCAATATGCCGGTGCGATCCTTTCGCTTGCCTGGATGAGCGTTGTCCCGCTCGTGCCCGCCTCGCACGAGCTCTATCATCAGCGCGGCAAGCTGCGCCGGTTCATCGGCACCTATTCGCAGGTCTGCTATCTCGACTGCACCCGCGAGATCGCGCATGTGACCGGTCACCACCTCGACGTTGCGACCGAACATGACGGGGACACCGCGCGCCGCGGCGTCTCGCTCTACGGCTTTACCGGTAAGGCGGTCATCCAGAGCACGCGCGATGCGTGGCGGATGGAAAGCGACAGCCTCGAGAAGCAGGGCTACGGCCGCTGGTCGATCCGGCACCGCATCTGGAAGGCGCTCCTCGCGCAGCTCGTGATGCAGAGCCTCGTCTTCCTGATCGGCGGCTGGACCGCGGTGGCGGTCGTTCTTGCCGGCATGGTCGGCGCGCGCTTCTGGGTCGAGAGCTTCAACTATTTCCAGCATTACGGGCTCATTCGGGTCCCCGGCGGCGCGATCGCGCGCCGCCATGTCTGGAACCATCTCAAGCCCCTGTCGCGCGTGATGGGCTTCGAGATCACCAACCATGCCGACCACCACACCGACAGCTTCGCCGCCTTCCACGAGCTCCGTCCTGACCGCCAGTGGATCCCGATGCCGAGCGTGTTCGTCTGTTTCTTCTCGGCTCTGATCCCGCCGCTCTGGCACAATGCCGTGATCAAGCCAGCGCTGAAGCGCTGGGACAATGAACTGGCGACGCCCGAGGAACGCGAGCTTGCGAGGGCGCAAAACCGCGCCGCCGGCTGGCCCGACTGGTTCGACGAAAAGCCTGCAGGCGCCTGGGCCGCCAGCTGATGGCCGCCCGCCACCTGCTCTATATCCTGATCGCGGTCGCCTCGGCGGCCGCGGCCTGGTTTCACGGGATCGCGTGGGTGAGGGAGGGCGGCAATCTGCTGCTCCTGCCGACCTTCTTTCTCGATGCCTATCGCAGCGGCAGCGCCGCCGCTTTTCTCACCATCGACATATTGGCGGCCTGGGCGGTCTTCATGATCTGGGTCGTGCCCGATGCGGTGCGGATCGGGCTTGGTGCGCGCAAGGGCTGGTTTTATTTCGCCCTGTCCTTCATCGGAACCTGCTTCGCCTTCCCGCTCTATCTCGTGGCGCGCGAGCGCCATCTCGCCAAGGCCGGCACCGCCGGCTGAGCTAGAGGCAGCTGGGAAGGGCGCCGCGCCGCGGCGCCTTTCCTCATGCTTCATCCCATCACATAGATCGACTTGGTGCGCTGGTAGCCGGCGAGAGCCTCGGGGCCGAACTCGCTGCCCATGCCGCTCGCCTTGATCCCGCCGAAGGGTGAGCCGAGCGACGGCATATAGCCGTTGACGCCGACCGTGCCGCTCTCGACCTGACGCGCAACCGCGATGCCGCGCGCCTGGTCCTGGCTCCACACCGAGCCGCCGAGACCGAACTGCGAGGCGTTGGCGATACGCACGGCATCGGCTTCGTCGGCGTAGCGGATGATCGACAACACCGGCCCGAAGATTTCCTCCTGGGCGATGACGGCATTCTCGCCGACATCGGCGAACACTGTCGGTTCGACGAACCAGCCGCTGTTATGTCCCTTGGGACGGCCCCCGCCGGCAACGAGCCGCGCTTCGTCGCGGCCTTTCGCGATATAGGATTCGACGCGGTCGCGATGCGCAGCCGAGGCCATCGGCCCGACATGCGTGGCGGGGTCGAGCGCATCGCCGACCGTGAAGCTCGACACCGTCTCCGCCACCGCACCGACGATCTCGTCGTAGCGCGTATCTGGCACGAGAAGCCGCGTTCCGTTGTAACAGGCCTGCCCGTTATTGAGCATGCTTACCATCGGAATGGCAGGCAGAAAGGCGCCGAGGTCGACGTCGTCGAGGAGCAGCGCCGCGGACTTGCCGCCTAGCTCGAGCGTGACCGGCCGGAGGAGCTGGCCGCATTGCGCGGCGATCGCTCGGCCGGCGCCGGTGGATCCGGTAAAGGCTACCTTGTCGATACCCGGGTGCGAGACGAGATAGGCGCCGACCTCGCGATCGGCGGCGACGATATTGATGACGCCTGGGGGGACCCCTGCCGCCAGCGCGGCTTCGGCGACGAGATAGGAATCGAGGACCGTCCCTGGCGAAGGCTTGATTACGAGGGTGCAGCCGGTCAGCATCGCCGGAGCGATCTTGCTGAAGGCGAGGGTCACCGGGAAGTTCCACGGCACGACCGCTGCGACGACGCCGACCGGCGCGCGTTCGACGAGCGTTTCCTGCCCCATCTGCGAGGGGCGGCTTTCGCTAGCCGTGATGCTGTCGGCGAGACTCGCATAATATTGGAGGACGCCTGCCGGAAACTGCGCCTCGAGCATGTTGGCGAGGGTGACCGGCATACCGTTCTGGAGGCTGACGGCCTCGGCGATCGCGCTGCCGCGCGCTACGAGCTCGGCCATGAAGCGCAGCATGATGTCGGCACGCTCGGCGGGCTTGAGGCGCGGCCAGGGCGAATGGTCGAAGGCTTGGCGTGCTGCGGCGACGGCGGCATCGACGTCGGCCTCGACGCCTTCGGGCACCGTCGCGACATGCTCGCCGGTCGAGGCGTTATGGATCTTGAAGCGACGGTCGGACGCGGGCCGGACCCATTCATTGCCGATGAAAAAGTTGTTGCGATCAAGGCTCATCTCATTCTCCCGTGAATCACGCGCCGGTGCTGGCGTCTGTAAATTTGTCATAATGGATGTCGGGCAGGCCGATCCCCGCCTCGGTCAGCGCGTGGATGCCCGCATCGATCATCGGCGGCGGCCCGCACATATAGCCCTGCGCGCCGGGGCCGAGCCGTTCAAGCGCCTGCGGGACATAGTCGGTGACGAAGCCGCTGCGATATTGGGGGTTCGTCTCCTCCGAGAGGACGGGCCAATAGTCGAAGCTCGCGGTCCAGGCGCTCCGGATCGCGGCGATGGCATCCGCCGCATATAGGTCGCGCTCGCCGCGTCCCCCGAACAGCAGGATGCAGTCGCGACGCACGCGCCGGTTTGCCGCGTCCTGCAACAGGCTGATGAGGGGGGCGAGGCCCGACCCACCGGCGATGCAGATGATCGGCCCTTTGCCGTCCCGGAGCCAGAAATTGCCGTGCGGCCCATCGAGTTCGAGAGGCTCACCGGGAAGCGAGCCGCCGAAGAGGCGGTCGGTGAACTGGCCGCCCGGAACATGGCGAATGAAGAAATGGGGTTCGGTGGTGCCCCCGGCGATCGGAGCAGCGGCAAAGCTGTACGAGCGATGGACCGAGCCATCGCCCCAATGAACATTGGCATACTGGCCGGCGCGATAGTTTATCGGTTTATCAACTCTGATTGCAACGCGCCTTATGTCATGGGTGAGTTCGCTCGCGTCAAGGAACGTCGCGGGTTGCCGGACAGCCTGCGCGTCGGCGCTGCTTCCGATCTCGACATCGAGCACCAGATCGGACTTGGGCAGGGCCTGACAGGCCAGTATATATCCGGCCTCGAGCTCCTCGCGGCTGAGCGTGTAGCCGAAGGGCGTGATAGCCTCGACTTTACCGGAAATCAGGCGCGTTCGGCACGACCCGCAGGTGCCGACCGTGCAGTCGTGCGGATAGGCGATTCCCTCGGCGAGCGCGCGTTCGAGAATCGTGGTACCCGGAGGCACATTGAAGTGGTCACCCGACGACTCGATTTCGACGGCGCGGTCGGGTGCCTTCCCAAAAAGCTTGGATAACAGCGACATTCGGCATCTCTCTCAAAATTCGTAAAGTGGTTGACATGTTTGTGGCACAGATTATTTTGCGTATCAAGGTCACGCAATAAATTGCGGACATGATCGCACCGGAGCTCCCCATCCGAGTGCATACGGGAGAGCGCTAATGAAGAATCTTATGTCCGCGAGCGTGCTCGCTGTTGCGATCGCAAGCCTGTCGTCGCCCGCTTTCGCGCAGGAAGCGCCAGCGGAAGAAACCGGCACCACCCAGGACCAGGTCGGTCTCAGCGACATCATCGTCACCGCGACGAAGCGGTCCGAGAATCTGCAGGACGTGCCCGTCGCCGTATCGGCAATCTCGTCCGAATCGCTTCAGAACAAGGGCGTGTTCGAGACGAGCGATCTCAACAACACGATGCCGAACTTCCAGGTGTCCTCGCCTTACGGCCAGCAGCAGCCGAACTTCTCGGTGCGCGGCGTCGGCGTCGGCACCGAGTTCAATGCCAACGCGGCATCGCCGGTCGGCGTGTATGTCGACGAAGTCTATCAGGCATTCCGCTCAAGCCACGGCCAGCAGCTTTACGATCTCAACCAGATCGAAGTCGTACGCGGCCCGCAGGGAACGCTCTACGGCCGAAACACCACGGGCGGCGCTGTGAACTTCATTACCAAGTCACCGCAGCTCGAAGGGCAGGAGGGCTATTTCACCGCCGGCTACGGCAACTACAACCGCATCAACCTCGAAGGCGCGATCGAAGTCACGCCGTCGCCCGACAAATTCGGTATCCGCCTCGCGGCCACCTATGTCGATGCCGATTCCTATATCAAGAACCGGTTGCCCGAAGGCCCGAGCACGGCGGCCGCCGGCGGCGCCTCGGGGTTGAACTTCAACACCGGCCGGAGCCCCGGCGGTACCCAGAGCTACGGCCTTCGCCTGTCGATGCGCTGGAAACCCGTCGACACGGTCGATCTCAAGCTCAAGGTCTACGCAGCCGAAGCCGAAGGCGGCACCGAGAGCCCGATTCCGACCGGTTCGTCGCGCACGAGCGATGTGATCAGTTACACCAACCCGAACTTCCTGCTCGGCGGGCTCTTCTCGGCGCTCGCGCCGGCGGGACTCCTTCCGACGAGCTACAGCCAGTCGGGCCGCGGCCTCGGGATCAACGAAGTCGAACTCGACTCGGTCGGTGTCGCGACGTCACGGGCCCGCGGCGTGGTCTTCGATGCCCGCATCGATCTTACCGACAATTTGAAGCTCATCTCGGTGAGCGGCTATGACGACGGACTCTACTCGCAGTCGTCGACCGACTGCGACGGCACCCCGCTCCGCCTCTGCGCGATCGGCTACCGGTCGAAGTTCAGCGCGTTCAACCAGGACGTGCGCCTCGATTTCGACGGGGGTCCGTTCAAGGGGATCGTCGGAGCGTTCTACGGCAAGGACAAGGTGACGGGAGACAACACCCCCGACTTCTTCAACTTCCTGCGCGATGTGCGGGCCGCGGTCGGTCTTCCGGCGAGCTATTTCAACCCGGGCGGCGCGTTCAACGGGACCGCGCTCTCGGCAGGCTCGCTCCCGACCGGCATCTATGCGACCCAGCATTTCGTCCAGAAGCGCACGTCCTATGCGGCTTATGGCGAGGCGAGCTACGAGCTGACGCCGACCCTCAAGTTCACTGCGGGCCTGCGCTACACGAAGGACAAGAACCGCTTCCTCGACGGTGTCACCACCTATTTTGACGATACCGGCACGGCGCGCCTGATCACCGTCTCCGATTTCCAGCAGGGCGGGGCCTTCGCCCCCTATTTCCTGCAGGATGTGCGCGACGAGGCGGGCAATGTCGTCATCCCGTCCTTCCAGGGTCTGGGGATCCCGCTTCCGGGCGGTCTCAGGAACCAGGGCTCGACGGGACGCGTCACCGGGCGCGCGATCGTCGACTGGAAGCCGGTCGAGGATGTCATGGTCTACGCCAGCTACAGCCGCGGCTACCGCTCGGGGACCTTCAACGGCCTCGCTTATGGCAGCGCCAACCAGGTCTATTTCGTCAAGCCCGAGCAGGTCGATGCGTTCGAAGGCGGGATCAAGTCGCGCTTCTGGGACAATCGCGCCCAGTTCAACATCTCGGCCTTCTACTATAAATATAAGGGGCAGCAGGGACAGGTGGTCGATGCGTCGGCAACCGCCAACCTCATCTCGCTCGACGGGACGCTGAAGGGCCTTGAGGTCGAAGCGATCGTCGAACCGGTCAACGGTTTCACGCTCAGCGCCTCCTTCGGTTTGCTGGACTCAAGCTACAAGGGCGGCGACTGCCCCGCCGATCCGTCGACGATTCCTAACTTCCCCGCGCAGCTCGGCAGCTGCGTCGTATCCTCGGGCGGGCCGGTCAGCGTCGGGGGCAATCCCTTCCCCTATGCCGCCAAGCAGTCGGCGTCCTTCGCCGCCGATTGGGACGTCATCGACGATGGCGACAACAAGTTCACGCTGCACGGCGACGTCAATTACACCGGCCAGTTCTATTTCGACTCGTTCAAGGATTACAGCCGCGGCCCGCTCCCGGCGGTGGCCTCGGGCAAGTTCGGTGACGGCAACGGCAAATATTGGGTCGCCAACGCCCGTGCCACCTATACGATGGGCAATTATTCGATCTCGGTCTGGGGCAAGAACCTGACGAACAAGCTCTACTACCCGTTCGGTATCAGCCTCGAGAATCTGTTCGGCACTGGCTACCGCGTTCGCGCCCAGCCGCGCACCTATGGTGTCGAGGCGACGCTTCGGTTCTAGGCAAAAGGGGGCATCGCGGTCCTGGCAACCTCCCGCCGGGGCCGCGATGCAGTAACCGCATATATTTCAATAAGAAAATTGGAGAGAGATGATGTTTGAGAGCAATGTCTGGGTGGAACCCGATATGGAGATCGATGTCGTCCATGACGGGCGTCACAAGCTCCCCGACGTTGCCATGGGACGCGAATCCATTCCCTATATCGTCGTGCTCCCCGAGCATCAGATCGCCTTCTTCACCTACACTTGGGTCTCGAAGGACAGCGTCGCCGGTGCCGCGCTCGCCGTCTTCGGGCCGGGCGTCGGCGGCGATCCGATCCAGCAGCGCCTCGCCGACCGTCCGGTTTCTCCAGACATGGGCTTCGACGACTGGCAGATCGAAGGCTTCGAGATGCAGCAGGATCTCCAGTTCGGCGCCGCGCATGTTCGCTGGGAAACCCCCGAGGCCACGCTCGATTTCGAATTCAACGCCTTCCATCCGCCTTATGCCTATGCATCCGACCCGCGCGGCTGCCCTGCCTATTGCGCGACCGATCGCATCGAACAGGCCGGCCGCGTCAGGGGCACGCTGCGTCTCGGCGAGCGCGTGATCGAGTTCGACGCCACCGGCCACCGCGACCATAGCTGGGGCACGCGCGACTGGGTGCCTTTCCAGCAATATGAATGGTTCGTCGGCCAGGTCGGCGACGAGATTTCGGTGCACTTCTGGCGCTTCAACGCGCTCGGCAAGGAAAACATCCGCGGCTATGTCTACAAGGACGGCAAGGCATCGCGCGTCGAGACCGTCGCGGTCGATGTCATCTATGACGATCAATATTGGCAGACCGGCTACACCGCCGAGATCGTCGACGAAGCCGGCCGAACGACCAGTATCAAGACCGACGTGTTCGGTTGCTACACGCTGAAGCCCGTACCGAATTGCAGCCTCAACGAGAGCGGCGGCCGCTCCATCATCGACGGCAAGGAAGGCGTCGGCTGGATGGAGTGTTGCTGGCCCACTGATTATCTGGAGCATATCCGTGCACACGGCCCTTATTGAGCGCCCGACGATGCTGAACGATATGGAAGCCGTCCATCGGCATATTATCGGCCGTCGCAGCGCAAACCGCAGCCTGCCGCCCTATCGCGCGGCGCTCACCGACGAGATCGTCGAGATTCTCTCGACCTTCTTCGCCAAGGAGCGACCTGGGGCGGCCGTCTCCGGTGTCCGCCGCGTGGGCGGTGGCGCGTCGAAGGAGCAGTTCTTCTTCACGCTCTCGGAAGGCGGCGAAGAGGAGAAATTCCTGCTGCGCATGGACCCGCGTTCGGCGATCACCGAGACCGATCGCGAGCGCGAATTCATCCTGATCGGCGCGATGCAGGGACGTGTCCCCGTTCCCGAACCGGTGTGGATCGACAATGACGCGAAGCATTTTCCGCAATCGGCTGCGATCCTGCGCGTCGTATCGGGGGTGACCAAGCCAAGCGATGCCGGGGTAAAAGTCTCCGGCCTCGGAACATGGCTCGGGCCGGACCTCCGCGCAAAGATCAAGGACCAGTTTCTCGATCACCTCGTCGAGATTCATCGCTACGATTTCCGCGCCAATCCGCTTCCCGGGTTCGAAGTGCCCGACGCCGACCCGAAGCAGGCGGCGCGCTGGGCCTATAATTACTGGCGCGAACTTTGGGATGTCGACGAGGGCGAGGCCCGGCCGATCATGGCGCTCGCGAGCCAGTGGCTGGCCGACAATATCCCCGACACCGCCGATCTCGTGATGCTGCACGGCGACTATCGCACCGGCAATTATCTCTTCGACGAGGAAAGCGGCGAGATCACCGCGCTCCTCGACTGGGAACTGGCGCGCATCGGCGACTATCACGAGGACCTTGGATGGGTGCTGATGGAAATCTTCGGGGCGTTCGATCCCGACGGCACGTTTCGCGCCAGCGACCTGTTCGAACGCGAGGAGTTCATCGGCGAATATGAGCGCCGTTCGGGACGGTCCGTGAACCGGCGGACGCTTCATTATTATGACGTGATGTCGAGCTGGAAGTGCAATGTCATCGTTGCGGCCAACGGTCTGGCCGCGGCGCGGTCGCAGCATAATCACCAGGATGTGCTGCTGACCTTCCTCGCCGCTGCGGCGCCGATGTTCGCGAACGACCTTGTACGCCTTCTGAGCAAGGGAGCCCCGGCATGACCCCTAGCACCGACGAACGGATCGCGAGCATCATTCGCTCGCTCACCGAAGTGATCCTTCCGCACTTGCCCGCCGATGCATCGCTGGCGCAGGAGCAGGCTCAGCTCGCGATCGGCCATCTGCAGATCCTCCGCCTTCAGATCGACGGCATCCAGGATTTCGAGGCGGAAGAGCTCGCCGACGCGCGTCTGCTCGCATCCGAACTCGCCGATGCGATCGATGGAGGTCCCCGGACCGCCGCCGCCCGGAGCAGGCTCGATGCGGTTCTCGAAGGCGATATATCCGGCGTTCGGGCAGCGCTGAGCGCGATCAACAAGGCCATCGAGGATCTTGTCCAGGCGGTGTCGGCCGACGGCAGCGAAGCGGCCAAGACCAAGTTGCCGCAGCTCATTCTCGGCCACGAAGCGCGCCGTGTCGAAAAGGACCGGCGCTGGTTTCTCCCTTACGGGTTCGACACGATGGAGGCGGCGGCATGATCCGCGCCGAGGACGCCGATTTCCATTTCACGCCGGACTCGCACTGGCAATGGGTCGAGACGATAGCGCTTCCCTTCTGCGTCCCCGAGGCGAACATCAACGTCATAGTCTATGTCGTCGCGCGCCCGATGCTCGGCGTGTGCATGGCGGATGTGACCATCCTCGACCGGATCAGCGACCTGTGGGAGGAGCAGGCCTATATCGACAATCAGCAGCATATGCCCTGTCCCGAGAAGCTGAGCGACTTCACGCTACCCAACGGTCTTACGGTCAAGGCGATCGACCCGATAAACCATTACCGCGTTGAATATCAGGGTATCGACGACACCTGGTTCAAGCTCGACTATCATGCGCTGCACACCGCCTACGACATCAACGACCCGGCGATCGATCCGCTGGCGGCCGATCGGAACGGACCCGCGTGGGACAGCAGCTGGTCCGGCCATTATGAAATGACGTACCGCATCACCGGCGAGCTGGTGTTACGCGGCCAGTCCTATGCCGTCGATTGCGTCGAGACCGGCGACCGCAGCTGGGGACCGCGTCCCGAGCGCGAAAATGGCGCGGTGATCTGGTGGCACGTCAGCTTCGGCGAGGCGCTGACCTGCCATATGTTCGTCAAGCATGATATCGCCGCGACCAACGAGTTCGGCGCGCTGATCAGCGGCTATATATTGGAAGACGGTGAACTTTCAGGGCTCGTGCGCGCGAGCGGGCGCCAGGAATATAAGGGCGCCATGCCGATGGGCGGGGCGGTCAGCGTCACCGACGCGCGCGGCAAGTCGTTCGACTTCACCTATTCGACGACCAACGGCTGTTACTGGGCGCCCTATCCGTCGAACACCTACCTGCAATCGTCGCTTCGCGCCGCGCACAAGGGTCTGGTCGGCACGGGCGTGCAGCAGCTTGGCCTCAGCCGCGCCTATCTGACGCGCCACCGCGACGCCATCCGCGCCCGCTATTGATCGAGAACGGAACTCCGCCATGAAAGCCAGTGCAGCCATCGTCCGCAATGTCGGCGGTCCCTTCGTTATCGAAGACATCGAGGTCGCCGAGCCGCGCGGCGCGGAAGTCCGGGTTCGGATGGTGGGCGTGGGAATGTGCCACACCGACCTCGTGGCGCGCGACGGCTTTCCGGTGCCGCTCCCGATCGTGCTCGGGCACGAAGGCTCGGGCGTCGTCGAGGCCGTCGGTCCCGAGGTCACCGATCTCGCGGCCGGTGATCATGTGGTGCTGAGCTTCGACAGCTGCGCGGCTTGCCCGACCTGCGACGAAGGTCTGCCCGCCTACTGCCACGAGTTTCTCGGCAAGAATTTTGCCGGGGTCCGCCTCGAGGACGGCAGTTCGCCGCTGAGCCAGGCGGGCGCGGTGATCCATGGCAATTTCTTCGGCCAATCTTCCTTCGGCACTTATGCGATCGCCCATCGGCGCAACACGGTGAAGGTCGACAAGAACCTACCGCTCGACATCCTCGGCCCGCTCGGCTGCGGCGTGATGACCGGGGCAGGGGCCGCGGTTATTTCGCTCGGCCTTCGTCCCGGGCAGTCGCTCGCAATCTTCGGCGGCGGCGCGGTCGGCCTTTCGGCGCTGCTCGGTGCGCGCGCGGTGGACGCGGGCACCGTTGTCGTCGTCGAACCCAATGCCGAGCGGCGCGCGCTCGCGCTCGAGCTCGGCGCGTCGCATGTCATCGACCCCGCCGCGACCGACGATGTGCTTGCAGCGGTCAAGGAGCTGTCGGGGGGCGGCGTCAATCTTGCCCTTGATACAACGGGTATCCCGGCCGTCGTGGCGGTCGCGGTCGAGACGACTATCGCCCATGGGACCGTCGGCCTCGTCGCGGTGCCCCCGCCCGAGGCGATGCTGCCCGCAAATATGATGAGCATGCTCGTCCGTGGCACGATCATCAAATATATCACCGAGGGCGACGCCGATCCGCAGACTTTCATTCCGCAGATGATCACCTGGTACAAGGCGGGCAAATTTCCGTTCGACCGGTTGCTCAAGACTTTCCCGTTCGACCAGATCAACGAGGCGGCAAAAGCCTCTGAGGATGGATCGGCGATCAAGCCGGTACTGACCTTCTAGGCGGGGTCAGGCGGGCCAGCGAATAAACAGTAAACAGCAAACAGGAGGAAGGCGATCTTCAATTTCCGGGATTTCGGAGGCGTGGCGACCGCCGATGGCCGCCGGGTGCGAAGCGGGCAGCTTTATCGTTCCGGCCAGCTAAGCCATGTCGACAATAAGACGGCCGACCAGCTAAGGACAATGAACTTCGCGCTTATTGCCGACCTCCGGCATCCCGGTGAACGCGCCCAGGCGCCATCTTTCTGGATCGACGACCATGCGGATCGCATAATCGCGCATGGTCAGGCGACCGACCAGACCGCTCCCCATCTCAACTTCTTCCGCCCCGGCATGGCCGATATCGAAGCGGTCGATCGTCGCTATCGTGATTTCTACCGCGACCTGCCGTTCAACGCGGTTTACCAGTCGCTCTATCACACCGTGCTGAACCGTATGGCGGACGGATGCGCCCCTGTACTTATCCATTGTTCGGCGGGAAAGGACCGTACGGGCCTGTTTGCGGCGCTGACTCTCACTGTCCTCGGTGTTCCCTTCGAAGCCGTCATCGCGGACTATCTGCGGTCGACAGAGGCGCTGAGCGCCGGACCGCTGCGTGCGCGGTTGGTGGAACGCGCGGCCGAAGAGGGCGGGATTGCGCCCACCGATGACATTATGGACGCGGTGCTTGGTGTCAAAGCTGACTATCTCGCCGCGGCTTTTGCCGAGATCGATGGGCGTTGTGGGTCGATCGATGCCTATCTCGATGCGATCGGCGTCAACGCGAAGGCGCGCGTGGCGCTTGTCCGGAATCTGGTCGTAGACAATTGAACAAGGAGAGCGACGATGGCGACGCAAGCACTGACGAAGGGCGATATGGCGACGCTCGACGTCTCACGCGGCGAACTCTATGCCGATGACAGCTGGCGCCCGCTGTTCGCGCAGCTTCGTGCCGAGAACCCCATTCATTACTGTCCCGACAGCGTGTTCGGCCCCTATTGGTCGGTGACCCGCTACGACGATATCGTCGCGGTGGAGGCTGACCCGCAGACATTTTCTTCGTCGTTCGAACATGGCGGGATCGTCCTTTTCGATATGCAGGATACCAATGTGAAACTGGCGATGTTCATCGCGATGGACGATCCCGAACATGGCGCGCAGCGCAAGACCGTTGCGCCGGCGTTCGGTCCGTCGGAAATTGCGGAACACGCAGTGGCGCTGCGCGAGCGTACTGCGCGTCTGCTCGACAGCTTGCCGGTGGGTGAGACATTCGACTGGGTCGAGCGGGTATCGATTGAATTGACCACCTCGATGATAGCCACGCTCTTCGACTGGCCCTGGGACGATCGCCATCGGCTGCCCGTCTGGTCCGATTGGACCGCCAAGATCGATATCGGTCCCGACCCGGTGCTCAATGCCGAACGGGAAACGCATATCTTCGAAATGGCGGCAGCGTTTAAACAATTGTTCGAAGAGCGCAAGGCGATGCCGCCGAAAGGCGATCTGCTGTCGATCATGGCCCATTCGGAAGTCATGGCGGATATGGACGAACAACGCTTCATCGGTGCGATCGCGTTGCTGCTCGTGGGGGGCAACGATACGACGCGCAATTCGATGTCGGGCTTGGTCGAACAAATGAACAAATTTCCCGACCAGTGGGAGCGTTTGAAGGCCGACCGGTCGCTGATCTCGACCGCCGCAACCGAGACCATCCGGTTGCAAACCCCGATCTGTCACATGCGGCGAACCGTGGTTCAGGACACCGAGCTTGGCGGTCAAAAGCTGAAAGCCGGCGACAAGGTCGCGCTCTGGTATAATTCAGCGAACCGCGACGAGGCGGTTTTTCCCGACGGCGACCTCTGGGATGTCGGTCGCCGCAACAGCCGCCGCCATTTGTCGTTCGGCTACGGTATCCACCGTTGTCTTGGCGCGCGCCTCGCCGAGTTGCAACTGCAGGTGCTGATTGAAGAATTGCTCGCGCGGGATATGACGGTGGAGATCGCGGGCGAGCCCGAACGCATCCCGTCCTGCTTCACGCGTGGATTTCACCATCTGCCGGTCCGGATACGGAAGGGGTAGGCCGTATGTCAGATGGCTTCAAACGCTATAAATGCCTCAATTGTGGTTATATTTACGACGAAAAGCTTGGTTGGCCCGCCGAAGGTATCGCGGCGGGAACGCGCTGGGCAGACGTCCCCGACGATTGGATTTGTCCAGAGTGCGGGTCGGAAAAACGCGACTTTGAGATGATCGACTGGGATTGAGAAATTGGATCGTGCCTCGTTTTCTCCCGACAGTTTGAGAGGAAAGCGACGACGTTTGACCGCGAGGTCGCTTGCCGGCGCGAAAGTGCGCAACGCCGGTCACTCAGAGCCCCTCTGCGTCCAACGCCTGAACCCGGACGAGTTCCGCCGCGGAAAAGTGCCGCTGGCGGAGTGACTCAAGCGCTCGCCGATAGGATGCGCTTTCCGGACTGCCGTAGGTCGAGCGCAGTCCCTGTTCCTCGCTGCGATAGACGATTCCACGTTTCGCGTGACCTGTCGAGCATAGCGAGGCGCTCGGCGGCGCCCGCGCCATATTCCGAGCGCCTGAGCGCGGCGATTTCGTCGGCAGCGGCGCCCGATGCGCGAAGGGCCTCAACCTTGAGGTGCAAGGCCGTCGGCGCGCTCGAGAGTTTTCGGGCGCCAATTATCTCGGTCGGCAACTCCGCCTCGATCGCAGCGAGTGCGCGCTGCCGATCGTCCTTCGTCATCGACCCATTGCGGAGGATCGCCTGGCGCCGCATCTCGATGTCGGCAAGTTCTGCGTCGTCGCCATAAAAGGCCTTTGCAAGCGCGGGGCCGAGGGTTGTGCTTCGCAGTGCGCGCATATCGGCAACTTTTGCACCGAGGTCCGCCGGGCCCACAGCCCCCGAGGCAAGCGTCGCGCGCGCGGCGCCCTGATACGCGATATAGCGATCGAGGACGGCCGCGATCTCGGCAACGGCGCTCTCGCGGAGCCCGCTGTTGACCGCGTGAAGGAGGATACGCCCGCGGAGCGCCTCCTGGCTTTCCTCGCCCTTGGCGCTGAAGAAATATTCGAAGACACGAAGGGCATTGCTGTCGGGCACGAAATGCCCGGCGCCGTCGATCGTGAAACCGCCGTCGACGGCGGTTCCGGCCAGCGATGCCGGCAGCGGTGCATGCGCCGCCGCCGGGATTACGACAGTCGCCCGCGCGGCCGCCGCCGTGCCGGTGTCGGCGAGCAAGACGACCGAACCGCGCTCGCCACCACCGGTGCCGCTTCCAGGAACCATGCACCAGGCCGCTATGGCCGCGAGGAGCAGCGCGCTGCCGCTCACGATGACGACCGCCCTGCGATGCGGCCGGGCGTGCGCGATTCCTCGGTTCACAGGCCCGCTATCTTCAGCCGGTTCGCGTGGTTGCGATAGAGGGTGCGCGGGTCAACCTCGAGCACCGAAGTCAGCCCGAAGAGATTATTGACCTCGTCGAGATGATTCATCCGGTAATTGTCGCGGATGACCGTGCCGAAATGGCTGGCGCATCGCTCGACCAGCCCGTCGTTCGGCTCGTCGTAGAACAGGCTGAGCGCGACCATCGCGGGGTCGCTCGGGTCATAGACATTGGTGAAGGGTGCGTCGCCCGACCAGCTATAGTTGCGGATCGGCCCCGCGCTGGTCTGGGTGACCGCCTGCCCCTGGCCGCAGGACGTCGTCGGCATGCCCGCCGGGAAGCTCGCATTGAAGGCCGCGATTCCCGCCGGCGAGAAATTCTTGGGCACCGCGGTGATGCTGATCGGGTCGGGGCTGCCGCCGAGGGAGCTCCAGACCATGCTGACGAAATTGCTGAAGGCGTTGGTGGCAGGCGTCGGAACGAGCTGGCCATTGACGTCGAAGGTGATGAGGTCCGAGCCCTTGTGCGGCGATCCGACGGTGGTCAATGAGGCGACGAGGTCGGGGCGCACTGCGGCGACATAGCGGATGTCGAGGCCGCCCTGACTGTGCCCGATCAGGTTGAATTTGAGGCTGTTATTGCCCTTAATCGCGCGAATATCGTCGAGCTGGGCGATGAGCGACTCGCCGCGCACGACCGAGCTGTTGAACGGGCTGACCTGCGTCACATAGACTTCGGCGCCAGTCGATCGCAGATTTTCGGGGATGCCGTTCCAATAGGGGAGGACGCCGCCCAGCTCGTTAAAGCCCGCGAGCCCATGTTCGAGGACGATCGGATATTTGGTCCGCGTAAAATCGCAGTTCGTCCAGCAGATATCCCACGCCATCGCCGGCGTGGCGGCCAGCGCGGCGGCGAGCAACGCCCCCGCTTTCAAGAGCGTGCTGGTAAGCGTCTTCATAGTCCGTCTCCCGATTGTTTATCATTGTGGATCGGTCGGCGGGCGTGGCGGCGGGTCTCAGCCTTTCCCTTCGGACAGGAGCGGCTCGATCCAGCGCCAGAGGTCGCCAACGACGTCGGCCCGGTTGGTCTCGTTCAGCATTTCGTGGCGCCCGCCCGCATAGAGGCGGCTCTCGACGGTCTTGCCCGCCGCCTCGTAGCGCTCGATCAGCGGCGTCACGCCGCCGAGAACGCAGTGGAGCGGATCCATGTCGCCCGAGAAGATATAAATGGGAAGGCTCGCCGGAATGGCCGCGAGCGCGTCCGCATCGGCGAGGCGCGGCCCCGCGGCGGCGAGCGAGGCGAAGCTCGCGTCTGTAAGGCCGAAAGCGCAGAGCGGATCGGCGAGATAGAGGTCGACCTCGGCCTCGTCGCGGCTCAGCCAGTCGAACGGGGTGCGCGCGGGTTCGAACGGCGAATTCAACGCCGCGATCAGCCCGGCGGGGTCGCCGCCCGCCGGAATATGGTCGACCGCGACCGATCCCGAGAGAATGAGACCGTCGAGCCGGTCGCCATGATCGATCGCCAGCGCCTGCGCGATCATCGAACCCATCGAGTGGCCAAGAAGGATGACGGGGCGGCCAGGCGCCGCCGCGCGGGCCCAGTCGACGAGCGCGAGAAGGTCGGCCTCGACACCCGCGAACCCGCCTTCGCCATAGTCGCCGAGCGAGGCTGCCGCGAGCGCATCCTCGCCATGCCCGCGATGGTCGATCGCCGCGACGTCCACCCCGCGGCGGATGATCGGGGCGAGCGGCGCGAGATAGCGGCCTGCATGCTCACCCATTCCGTGCGCGACGATCAGCATCGCGCGCGGCGGGGCGCCGACGGACCAGCGCCGCGCGAGCGGGGCATGACCACCGCGCGCGGGCAGCCGGAAAAGCTCTTCCTCGATCGCGGCTTCGCTCACCGGAACCGCGCCGTCAGCTCGACACCGAAGCGGCGCGGATAGGGAACGGTAGAGAATTTGGTGAGCGTCGAGGGATCGATCTGGATGCCCGTCGACTTGCGGTTGTCGGTGAGGTTCTTGGCATAAGCGGCGATCTCGAAGCGGCCCGATGGCTCGACGAAAGCGATGCGCGCGCCGACGTCCCAAAACGCCGGGACGCGGAAATCGGCGCTGTTCGTCGCCGAGAAATATTGCCGCGTGACATTGGTTGCGTCGGCATGGAAGCTCAGCGAACCCTCGGCGCCGATCGGTATCCGATAATCGGCGGCGAGGTTGAGCGTGCGGTGCGGCGCCTCGATCAGCTCATTGCCCGCGAGATCCACGCCGTTCAGCAGCAGCTCCTTATACTCGCTGTCGAGAAGGCCGAGGCCTGCGGTGAAGCTCAGGCCCTCGGCCGGGCGCAGCGCGGCTTCGATCTCGAGCCCCTTGATCTCGGATCGGCCCGCATTGACGAGCTGCTGCGCGCCGATGCCGACGACATTGATGAACTGCTGGTTGCGGAACTTGTAGAGGAAGGCCGAGGCGTTGAAGGTCAGCATGCGGTCGAACAATTGCGACTTGATGCCGACTTCCCAGCTGTCGAGCTTTTCGGGATTGGCGACGTTGAGGTCGGCGGGGTTGGTGAGCGCGCCGCCGTTGATTGCGCTGCTGCGATAGCCGCGCGCGAACTGGCCGTAGAGCATGATGTCTTCGCTGGGCTTCAGCCGGACGCCGATGCGCCCGGTCGGCTCGCCGTCGCTATAGCTCTTGTCGGCCTGCACCGGGATGATCGGCGCGACCTGGAAATTGGTGAGCCGGCCCTTGTCCCATGTGTAGCGAAGGCCGCCGTAGACGGCGAGGGCGGCGGACAGGTCGAAGGTGCCGTCGGCGTAGACGGCGTAGGAGCGGCGCGCCTGCTCATAGCTCTGGGTGAGCACCGGGAAGACCGGCGGGCCGCCGAACAGCAGATAGGTCGTCTCGATGTCGATATCGTCGCGCTGGTGGTAGAGGCCGACGATCGCGTTGAACGGACCGCTGCCATTGGTCGAGAGGCGGAGATCCTGGCTATATTCCTCGGTTTTCGATCCGAAATCGATGTGGAGCAGCGGCGCGATCGTGCCGTCGCCATCGACGAGGTTGAGGAAGCGGCCGCCGATATAGGAGCTGATCGAGGTCAGCGTGATACCGCCCAGATCCCTGTTCATCGTCAGGATTGCGCCGCGGCCGCGTACCTCGATCACGCCCGAGCGGTCGGTCGCGACCTGGTGGCGGGTGAGGGGCGTGCCGTCGAACGGATTGAGGCGGGGGTTGAGGCCGAAGGCATTGGTGCCGCCCGGGCCGAGGCCCTCGTTGATCGCGCCGATCGCGCGCGCGTCGTTCTGGACCGCGAAGAGCCGCAGCGTGGCATCGAACCCCGTGTCGTCCTTGTAGCCGATCGTGAGGCGACCGGCCTTGCGGTCGATGTTGGAGAGGTCGCGCCCCGCGGGGTTCACATTCTCGATATAACCGTCCGAATGCGCGACATTGAAGGCGAAGCGCACCGATAATTTGTCTTCGATCAGCGGCGCCTCGCCGGCGCCCTTGATTTCGGCGTAACCATATTCGCCATAACCGACGCTGATCTCGCCCTCGTTGCGGAAGGTCGGTGCGCGCGAGATGAAGTTGATCGCGCCCGCCGTCGTATTCTTGCCGAACAGCGTGCCCTGCGGGCCGCGCAGCACCTCGACGCGCTCGATGTCGAAGATCTGGGCGCCGCCGAGGAAGGAGGAGCCGACATAGACCTCGTCGTAGAAGACGCCGGTCGGCGAAATCGCGTTGAGGTTGAACTCGGGGGTCGAGATGCCGCGGATCGCGAACTTCGGCTGGCTCTCGTCGCCGAGCACCGAGACGCGAAGATTGGGGGTCTGCCGGGCGATCTCGGTGCCGCTGTCGATCCCGGCAGCTTCGAGCTGCGCGCTGCCGAGGGCGGTAACCGAGACCGGCACGTCCTGGAGCCGCTGCTCGCGCTTCTGCGCAGTGACGATGATAGTGCCGTCGTCGGGAGAGACGGCACCGTCGCTGTCGCTTTGCGCCCATGCTGCAGCGGGGGTGAAAGCGGCGCTCGCGCACAAGGCCGTGAGTGCGCGGCGGCGCAGTTTCCGAAATTCCATCCTGTCCTCTCCCGAACCTGCGGTCGCTGATGCGACTCGCCGTGCGCAGCCTGACGCTGCTCCGGCTATATTATGCAGTTTCTGTAAGATTCCAAGTTGGAAGTTTCAAAGTGGTAAATTGGTTTCCGGTCCAAAGGCTTCTTCGAGAAAGGCGAGTCCCGCAGCAAGCTTGGCCTGTTCCATATGGCCAACGCGCCTGGTGAGAAATTTCGTGGCCGAAGCGATCATCGTGCTTACGAACGCGCGCCCGTCGGGTGTGAGCCGCAGAAGCTTCTCGCGCCCCGATCCCGGGCTCTCGATAATCTCGATCATCTCGTGCGGTGGACTCGCGGTGTCGCGAATGATCTTGGTGACATTCGGCGGGCTCATTTCGAACCAGGAGCCGAGCGTCGCCTCGATGTCCTTGCGGGGCATCCAGCCATCGCTGCCGGCCTCGGAATGAAGGAGCCAGAGGAGGGCCGCTTGCTTCCGGCCGAGCTGGCCCTGGCCCATCGCCTGCTCCATCTCCATGCCGAACCGGTAGTGGACGGGATAGAAATAGCCGAGCACACGTTCGGCAAACGCGTCCGGCCCGGCGCGCCGCGCGCGCGTCCCTCCATTTTCACTCTCTTCCATTGACGCATCGTCCCCTTCGCCCGCTACCTTGCACGATGCAGCGGGGACGGCGCAAGTATGAGGTCTGATCGTTGCCTAGCTTCGCGGCTTCAGCATCGCCGCCATCGCTGCGGCGACAGCGGGGTCGCGCGCGAGGCGAACGACATGCGCTTCCTCGAGTGCAAGCTGCGCGGGCAGGTCGTTGCCGCGCGCTGCGCGGGTCAGCGCCTTGATGGCCGCGTAGGCTCCGCCGGGTCCCGCGGCAAAGGCCCGCGCGGCGGTTTCGGCGGCTGCAGGCAAGGCCTCGTCCTCGACAACCTCGTCGATCAGGCCGAGCGAATGGGCCTCGTCGGCGCCAAGAAAGCGCGCGGTCATCAGCAGAGCGCCTGCCTGGCGCGGCCCGAGGGCCTGTGTCAGAAACCAGCTGACGCCCGCATCGGCGCTGAGGCCAAGTCGGGCGTAGCCCGTCGAAAAGCGCGCGGACCGGCCCGCGACGACGAGGTCGGCGGCGAGCGCGAGTCCGAAGCCGGCGCCGATTGCCGTACCCTGTACAGCGGCCACGACGGGTTTGGGCAGGCGGTAGAGCCGCTCGAGCATCGCGTGAAAGCCGGTCGCCATCTCCTGCAGCTCGTCCGCGACGCGGTCGAGCTTCCCGGCGAAATGCCTGAGATCTGCCCCGGCGCAGAAATTGGCGCCCGATCCCGCGATCAGGACCGCGCGAACGTCGGGATCCTCGGCTTCGGCCACCGCGCCCATGAGGTCGGCGATGAGGCCCGGGGTGACGGCATTGCCATTTGCGGGCCGGTCGAGGCTGATCCGGAGCAATCCCGCCTCATATTCGGTGACGACGGCCTCGCTTTCGGCCTTGCTGGTCATGACTGGCTTTCCTTCAGATAGGCGGCGCGGAGCGCGGTCTTGTAGAGTTTGCCGTTGGGTTGGCGTGGCAATTCGGGCGAAAGGTCGACCGAGCGGGGCACTTTGATCCGTGAAAGATGCGCGCGGCAATAGGCGATGATCGCGTCCTGGAAGGCCGCTTCGTCGTCGGGCCAGACCCCTGGCTGGATGACAGCCTTCACCTCCTGCCCGAAATCCTCGTTGGGGATGCCGAACACCGCAGCATCGTCGACCTCGGGATGCATGACGAGCAATTGCTCGATCTCGGCCGGATAGACATTGACCCCGCCGGTGATGATCATGAAATCCTTGCGATCGGCAAGATAGAGATACCCCTCCTCATCGAGCCAGCCCATGTCGCCGAGCGTCACCCAGCCGCGGTCATTATAGGCGCGCGCGGTCTTCGCCGGGTCCTTGTGATATTCCATCGCGGGTCCGTTGGCGAAATAGATATGGCCGATCTCGCGCGCCGGCAGCGCCTTGCCATCGCCGTCCAGGATATGGAGGTCGCCAAAGACCGAGCGGCCGACCGATCCCGGGCGGGCGAGGGCCTCGGCGCTATCGATCGACGTATAGCCGACCGCCTCGGACCCTGCGTAAAACTCCCAGACGATCGGGCCCCACCAGTCGATCATCTGCTGCTTGAGTTCCGGCGGGCAAGGCGCGGCCGCATGGATCGCGACGCGGTGGCTCGACAGGTCGTAGCGCGCCTTGGTCTCGTCGGGCAGCCGCGCCATGCGCTGGAGCATCGTCGGGACCCACTGGCTGTGGGTTACGCGATGGCGGTCGATGGCCGCAAGCGCGCCCTCGGCATCGAAGCCTTCCATGATGATGTTCGTGCCGCCGGCGCGGTGGACCGCCATCGAATATTTGGTAGGCGAGCCATGATAGAGCGGTGCCGGGGTCAGGTAACGCGTCGCGGCGTCGAAGCCGTAGAGCTGCGTCAGAAGCGAAGCGAGCGGGTTCGGTTCGTCGCGCTTGGCACCGCCGCGCGGCTTGATGCCTTTCGGGCGCCCCGTGGTGCCCGAAGAATAGAGCATGTCGGCGCCGACGGCGTCGGTCGGCCCGACCGCGAGTTCGGCCTCGGACTCGATCAGGACGCGCAAGGATGGTGTTCCTCCAGCGCCCGGGCCGGTGAGAATCCAGTGCGCGACCTGCGGCAGCCCCGGTTTGATTTCGGCGATCAGACCCTCATGGGCAGGGGAGGCGATGACGATCCGCGATCCGCTGTCCTCGACCAGATAGGCCACTTCGCTTGCTGTCAGGCGCGTGCTGACGGGCGTGAAATAGAGCCCCGCATACCAGGCGCCCCACGCCACCGGGTGGTACATGATCTCGTTGTCGATCATCATGGCGAGATGATCGCCCGGTCCGAACCCGAGCCTCCGCAGCAGCCCGGCGAACCTGCGGGCAAGACTGTCGAGCTCGCCATAGGTCATCGTCTCGCCGGTTGCGGCCATGATTGTTGCGGCGCGGTCCGGCGCGCTCTGCGCTATCACCTGCGGGTTCATGACCGGACTCCCGCGAGCGCGGAGGCGCAGTTCGATGCCGTCATATCTCTCTCCCGGTTCTTGTCGATTCTCCCGCATTATGCGCGCCGCGGCAGATTATGCAAATTTTGAACACTTGCGATATTGAACAATCTTGCATAGGAGACGGTCCAACAGAAAAAGACGGATCGGGGAGAAGATTTTGGCCAACCATGCAATCGATATGGCGCCGTGGAGCACGGCGCTGTCGCCCGAGCATCAGCAGATCTTCGACGAAGCCGACCGGTTTGCCCGCTCGGAGCTCCGGCCGCTCGCAGCCCGGATGGATGATGAGGAATGGTGGCCCGACGCGGTATTTCGGTCGCTCGGCAAGCTTGGCTATTTCGGGATCAGCGTGCCCGCCGAGCTAGGCGGAACCGGCGCCGACATCTTTACCACCGGCCTCGTTGCCCAGGCGTTCGCCCGTTCGAACCACGCCTTTGCGCTCGCCTGGGTGGTTCACGAGAACCTCTGTCTCGGCAACGTCTATGCCAATGCCAGCGACGAGCAGCGTGCGCGCTTCCTCCCGAAGCTGCTCAGCGGTGAGTGGATCGGGGCGCTGGGTCTCACCGAGCCGGGTGCCGGATCCGACGCGCTCGGCTCGATGCGCACGACCGCGCGGCGCGATGGCGACGATTATGTCCTGAACGGCGGCAAGATCTATATCACCAACGGTCCTGTCGCCGACGCCGTCCTTGTCTACGCCAAGACGGACATGGCGGCCGGTCCCAAGGGCATATCGGCTTTCGTCGTCGAGACCGACACGCCGGGGTTCAAGGTCGCACAGAAGCTGACGAAGATGGGGTTTCGCGGCAGCCAGACCGCCGAGCTCGTCTTCGAAGAGTGCCGCGTTCCCGCCGCCAACCGGCTACGCGGGGAAAACCAGGGGGTCGCGGTGGTGATGAGCGGGCTCGACCTCGAGCGGGCGATCATCTCGCCGATCATGCTCGGCATCTGCGAGCGCGCGCTCGAGCTCACGATCGAGCATGCCAAGACGCGCGAGCAGTTCGGCCAGCCGATCGCGGGCTTCCAGATGATCCAGGCCAAGCTTGCCGACATGTTCGTCTGGATCGAGACGATGCGCAGCTTCACCTATCAGGTTCTCGCCGAATGTACCGCCATCGCGCACGGTGAGGGCGGGCGCGGACGCATCCATGCGCTCACCGCCGCGTCGGTGATGTATGCCGCCGAAACCGCCAATCGCGTTCTCAACGAGGCGGTGCAGATCCATGGCGGCACCGGCTATATCTGGGAAAGCGAGATCAACCGGCTCTTCCGTTCGATCAAGCTGATGGAGATTGGCGCCGGAACGACCGAAGTGCGCAAGCTCATCATCGCGGCCGATCTTCTCAAATGAGCGGCGCCGCGCGCACCGCGGCGAGCCGGCTCGCACGCGAGCCGCACGCGCTCGCACCCGATCTCTTCGCCGGCCGGACGGTGCTCGTCTCCGGGGGCGGGAGCGGCATCGGCATGGCCATTGCCTGGCTCTTCGGCCGGCTCGGCGCGCGCGTCGCGATTTGCGGGCGCTCGGCCGAGCGGCTGGAACAGGCGGCCGCCGACATGACAGCGCACGGGATCGACATCTTCTGCATTCCGACCGATATCCGCGATGAAGAGGCGGTCGCGCGACTGTTCGATGCCGTGACCGGCCGGTTCGGATCGCTCGATGCCCTCGTCAACAACGCCGGCGGGCAATATCCCCAGGCGGCCGCGGACATTGTTCCCAAGGGCTGGCGCGCGGTCGTCGAGACCAACCTGACCGGCAGCTGGCTCATGATGCAGGCCGCCGCGACGCACTGGATCGGCGCGAGCCGACCGGGGTCGATCGTCAACATCGTCGCGTCGAACGAACGCGGCATGCCCGGCATCATCCACAGCAGTGCCGCGCGCGCCGGGGTCATCAACGCGAGCCGGACCGCAGCCGTCGAATGGGCGCCGCATGGAGTCCGCGTCAATTGCGTCGCCCCGGGTCTTATCGAGACCCCGGGTCTCGACGTCTATCCGGACGAGGCACGCGCCGGCTTTTCGAGCGCAAATCCCCAGCGCCGGACCGGCGACCCTTGGGAGGTCGCCCAGGCCGTGGCCTTTCTTTCTAGCCCGGCCGCTTCGTTCGTGACCGGGGCAACGCTGGTCATCGACGGTGGCGGCGCGCTTTCGGGCGAACTTTGGACCCACCGTCCCAGCCCTTATGATCGAGGAAAAACAGAACAGTGAATTTGTCGGGTAAGAAGGCGCTCGTCGTGGGCGCGTCGAGCGGGATCAACCTCGCGATCGCGAAAAAGCTCGGCGAGCGGGGCGCGCGCCTCGTCGTCGCGAGCCGGACGCCCGAGCGCATCGCGGCGGCGGCGGAAGAGCTGCGTGCCGATGGTCTCGACGCGATCGGTATCGCCGGCGACGTGCGTGAAGCGGCCGCGATGGAAGATGTCGCGGGAGAGGCGGCGCGTCACCTCGGCGGGCTCGACATCGTCGTCTCGGGCGCCGCGGGCAATTTCTTCGCGCGCGCCGAGGAGATGTCCGCCAACGGATTTCGGACTGTCGTCGAGATCGACCTCATCGGCACCTTCAACGTCTTCAAGGCGGCTTTTGCGCATCTCACTGCCCCGGGTGCCTCGCTCGTCGCGGTGTCGGCGCCGCAGGCCCAGCGCGCGATGCGCAACCAGGCGCATGCCTGTGCCGCCAAGGCGGGCGTCGACATGCTTACCAAGTGTCTGGCGCTCGAATGGGGCGCCCGCGGCATTCGGGTCAACGGCGTCTCGCCGGGGCCGATCGCCGACACCGAAGGACTCGCGCGGCTGACCGGCGAGGGCGATCTCGCCGATCGTGTGCAGGCCGCGCTGGCGCTTCCTTATTTCGGTCGCGGCAGCGACGTCGGAGAAGCGGTGGCCTTTTTGTGCAGCGACGCCGCGAGCTATGTGACCGGCACGATCCTCGATTGTGACGGCGGCATGCGCCTCGGCGATCTTCCCGTCCCGTCCGGCTCGAGGTGACCGCATGACCTATCCCTTCGACAGTGTGCTCGTGGCCAACCGCGGCGAGATCGCGGCGCGCATCCTGCGAACCGTGAAGGCGAAAGGGCTGCGCGCGCTCCTTGTCGCGCACGCTGTCGACGGACGGACCCCGGCCATGGCGCTGGCCGACGAGACGATGATGATCGAAGGCGACACTCCCGTCGCTGCCTTCCTCGACGGCGATGCGATCATCGCCGCGGCCAGGGCGATGGGCGCCGGGGCGATCCATCCGGGCTATGGATTTCTTTCCGAAAATGCCGCCTTCGCACGCGCGGTCGAGGCAGCGGGGATCGTCTGGATCGGCCCAGCGCCCGAGACGATCGATCTCATGGGCGACAAGATCTCGGCGCGCCGCTTCGTCGCGGAGCGGGGCTTTCCCGTGGCGCCTTCGGTGATCGAGGATGACGATCCCGACAATTTTGCGGCCCATGCCCGAACGGTCGGTGCGCCGCTGCTGATCAAGCCATCGGCGGGCGGGGGCGGCAAGGGTATGCGCATCGTGCGCGATCTCGATACGCTCGAGGAAGAAATCGCGACCGCCCGGTCGGAAGGGGAGCGCTATTTCGGTGACGGGCGCCTGTTCATCGAGCGCTATGTCGAGAATCCCCGTCATATCGAAGTGCAGGTCCTGGGTGATGGCAAGGGCGGCGCGCTGCACCTTTTCGAGCGCGAATGCTCGCTGCAGCGCCGGTTTCAGAAAATCGTCGAGGAAGCCCCGTCGCCGGCGCTGGACGAAGCGGAGCGTCAGCGCATCTGCGAGGCGGCAGCGGGCATCGCCCGGGCGTGCGACTATCGCGGCGCGGGCACGGTCGAGTTCATCTATGGCGGCGGCGCCTTCTATTTTCTTGAAATGAACACGAGGCTCCAGGTCGAACATCCCGTCACCGAGATGATCACCGGCGTCGATCTCGTCGAACAGCAGCTCGCGATTGCCGCGGGGGCGCCATTGCCCGTTCCACAGGAAGGGCTTGTCCGCGCCGGTCATGCAATCGAGGTTCGCATCTATGCAGAGGATCCGTCCGCCGGCTTCACGCCGACGACGGGCCCCGTGCTTCGCCTCGTGCCGCCGGCTGGCGCCCGCTTCGATGCCGGCGTCCTCGAAGGCGAGCGGGTGCACGCCGCCTTCGACCCGATGATCGCCAAACTCATCGTCCATGGCGCCGACCGCGCAGCCGCGCTGGCCGCGATGGACAGCGCGCTCGCGCGGCTCACTTTGCTCGGCCTCACCACCAACATAAATTACTTGCGCCGCCTGCTCTCCGATCCCGACGTCGCGGCGGGCCATATGCACACGGGCCTCATCGCGGAGAAGGCCGAGCTGGCCGCCGAGCCGCCACCGAATGTTGAAACGCTGGACGCGCTTTGCGCGCTTGCGGGGCTTGCCCTTCCCGACGTCACAGCAGCGCTCGAGGCGGTCCGGGAGATGCACGCTGCGATGGGGGGGTGGCGGAACTGATGCAGGGATATTTGCGCATCGGCGACATGGTCGCCCCGCTTTCGCTGTCGAAGGGGCCGAGGCTTGCGGATGGCCGTCTCGTCTGGCTGGGGGCGGACTGGCTCGACGTCGGCGGCCGGCGCTGGCCCGTCGCCTATGCGCGCGACGGGGACCGGCTTTGGGTCCATCTCGGCGGCCATATCCATGAGCTGGTCTGGATCGACCCCGTCGCCTTTCACGAAGCGGCCGGCGACGCCGGTGCCAACAATATCGTGGCGGCGCCGATGCCGGGCGTCGTGGTGCGGCTTATCGCCTCCGAGGGGCAGGAGGTGCGCGAGGACGATCCCTTGCTCGTGATCGAGAGCATGAAACTCGAGACGACCCTCCGTGCCCCGGCAGACGGCGCGCTCGCGCTCCATGTCGCGGCCGGGCAGGGCTTCGATCGCGGCGCGCCGCTCGCCACCATCACGCCGAAGGACTGACATATGCGGCGCATCATCAGCAAGGTTTCGACGGCTTCGTCCGAGTTTGCGGCCAATGCCGCGCACCACCGCGGTATCGCGGCCGACCTCGCCGAACGGCAGCGCAGCGCGCGCGAGGACCGGCCGGAACGGGACCGCGAGCGGCTTGCGCGGCAGGGGAAGATGGGGCTTCGCGAGCGGCTTGCGGCCTTGCTCGACCCCGGCACGCCGTTCCTCGAGCTTTCGACCCTGGCGGCAGGCCGCGCTTATGGGGGCGAGGTGCCCGGGGCGGGCCAGCTGACCGGGATCGGCATCGTCGGCGGCCGCGAGGTGATGGTCCGGGCCGACGACCCCGCGGTGAAGGGCGGCGCCTGGTATCCGCACTCGGTGAAGAAGATCGTCCGTGCGCTCGACATCGCGATCGAGAACCGGCTTCCCGTCGTCCATCTGTGCGACAGCGCCGGGGGATTTCTGCCGCTCCAGGCCGATTTCTTCCCCGACCGCTATCATGCCGGGCGCATCTTCCGGAACCAGTCGATCCTCTCGAAACTCGCGGTGCCGCAAGTCGCCATCGTGATGGGGCATTGCACTGCGGGCGGGGCCTATATCCCGGCGCTCAGCGACTACTCAGTGATCGTGCGCGGAACCGGCGCGGTCTTCCTCGGCGGGCCGCCGCTCGTCAAGGCGGCGACCGGCGAGGTGGTGAGCGTCGACGAGCTCGGCGGCGCCGACATGCACACCAGCGTCTCGGGGGTCGCCGATTATCCCGCGGCGTCGGAGGCCCATGCCATCGCGCTGGCGCGTGAGGTCCTCGCCTCGCTCGCGCCGCGGCCGAAGACGCGGATCGACGAGGCCGCCGCGGAGCCCCCAGCCTATGATCCGGAGGAGCTTTACGGCATTCTCCCGCGTGACCCGCGGACCCAGTTCGATATGCGCGAGGTGATCGCGCGGATCGCCGACGGCAGCCGCTTTCACGAATATCAGCCCGCCTTCGGTACGACGCTCGTCTGCGGCTTCGCGCGCATCTGGGGCTATAAGGTCGGCATCCTCGCCAACAATGGCGTGCTCTTCTCCGAGAGCGCGCTCAAGGGGACGCACTTCATCCAGCTTTGCGACAAGGACCGCACCCCGCTGCTTTTCCTTCAGAATATCACCGGCTTCATGGTCGGGCGCGACTATGAGCGCGGCGGTATCACCAAGGACGGCGCCAAGATGATCATGGCGGTCTCGGGCGCGAGCGTGCCCAAGTTCACGGTCAACGCCAATGCGAGCTACGGGGCAGGGACCTACGGGATGGCGGGCAGGGCGTTCGACAGCCGCTTCCTCTTCTCCTGGCCGCATGCGCAGGTCGGCGTGATGGGCGCCGAACAGGCTGCGAATGTGCTCACTGAGGTCAAGATGCGCCAACTCGCGCGCGAGGAGCGCACGCTCGGCGAAGCCGAGGCGGCAGCGATCCGTGAACCGATCCTCGCCGAATATGCCGACAAGGCGAGTGCATGGCATGCGACGTCCGAGCTGTGGGACGATGGCATCCTCGATCCGGTCGCGACACGCAACGCGCTCGGCATCGCCATATCGGCGGCGCTGAATGCGCCGATCGACGATCCGGCGCATTATGGCGTCTTCAGGATGTGATCAGCCGGCGCCTTCGGGTGTCGGCGGCGGCGCATCGCTGCTGAGCGGCTGGAAGGCGAGCTTGAAGAACTGGATGCCGCGATCGAGTTGCGTCTGGTCGACATGCTCGAGATGACGCCCGAGATAGTCAATCGACTGGCGGATGGACTCATCGAGAAAGGCGCGGCCCTTGGGGGTCAGGCAGACGAGCTTTTCGCGTCCCGATGTCGGGTTCTCGATCTGCTTTACCAGCTCGAGCGGCGGCCGGGTCAATTCGCGCAGGAGGTTCGACACGCTCGAATTGCTGATTTCGAACCAGGCCGAGAGCCGCTCTTCGATCAGCTTGCGGCGCAGCCACCCATCCTTGTCGCCGCGCGAATGGATCAGCCAGAGGATCGTGCCCTGCTTGCGCGATATGCGCCCCTGGCCCATCACCGTCTCGACGTCGATCCCGATCCGGTAGTGCATCGGATAGTAGAAAGACAAGAGATCCCCGAGGCTTGAGCGCCGTGGGTCGTTGCCGCGGGCCTCATCTGCCGATGCCGCGCCGGCGCGGCCGACGCTTTGCTGTCCCGATTTTTCCTGCTTTGCCATGAAACCCTCTCCGGCGGTGACTGTGCCATGAAGCGCAAAGTTTCAACAGTGAAATAATTTGATTGTTCAATTCTTGCATTATTTTGATTCTGCAGTTAGCACGATGCCGAGGCGGGCCAGCGAACGGTCGGCCCGACACGAGGCCGGCCAACGACGCCGGCGGGAAGGGAGAGATAATGCAAAAGGCGATCCGGGGCGCAGGCGCGTCCATCCTGATACTGGCGCTGCTCGGCGCCGCGCCCGCGATGGCGCAGGACAGCGAAACCGAAACCGAAACCGGCAGCGTCATCGCGCCGGGCGAGATCATCGTCACCGCGCAGAAGCGCTCGCAGCGTCTCCAGGACGTGCCGGTCTCGATCTCGGCCTTTTCGAGTGAGCAGCTCGAAGGCAGCGGCATCATCAACCTGACCCAGATCGCTCCGCGCGTTCCCGGCTTCTACGGCGGCAGCGCCGGCGCGACCCGGCCGCAGCTCTATATCCGCGGCATCGGCAGCCGCCAGTTCGACGCGGGCTCCGAGGCGTCGGTCGGCGTGTTCGTCGACGAAGTCTATCTCGGACGCACCGCGGGCACGCTCGGCGCGCTCCGCGATATCGAGCGCATCGAGGTGCTGAAGGGGCCGCAGGGCACACTCTATGGCCGCAACACCATCGGCGGCGCGATCAACGTCATCACCAAGGGGCCGACCGACAGCTTCGCGGCCGAAGCCGAGGCGGGCTTTGGCAAGTTCGACGCCTATAATGTCTTCGCCGCGGTCTCGGGACCGCTCCTCGGCGACACGGTCAAGGGCCGCATCTCCGGTTGGCGGACCTTCTCCGAAGGCTATATGAAGAACCCGCAGACCGGCAACCATGCCCAGGGCATCGACAATTATGGCGGGCGGCTTCGTCTCGATTTCGAGCCGGGCGCGGACTTTCGCATCAGCCTGATCGGCGAGCTGCTGCGCGACGATGGCTACTCCTTCTCGGGCAAGAGCGAAGGCACGATCGTCAATCCGAACGCGGTCTTCTTCGCCCGCGCCGGCGTGGTCCCGGTCAAGGCGCCCGGCCGCTACACCGAGCGCACCAACCGCGACAATCTGCTCGATCGCAATGTCGAGACTTTCAGCGGCAAGATCGAATGGGATCTCGGCCTCGGCACGCTCACCTCGATTACCGCCTATCGCCACAACAGGGCGATCGACGACCGCGATTTCGACAACACCTCGCTCGATGTCATCCAGCAGGTGAGCGACGAGCGGAGCAAGCAGTTCACCCAGGAAATCCGCTTCGCATCCGATCCGAGCGGGCCCTTGTCCTTCGGCGGCGCGGTCGACTGGATCGTCGGCGGCTTCTATTATGACGACCGCAGTACGCGCGTCGACACCTTCAATTTTGGCGCCGACAGCGTCAAGTTCGCGCTCACCGGCGCGCGCCAGACCGACGTCGCGGCGACGCGCTACCAGACCAAGAGCCTCGCTGCCTTCGCGCAGGCGACGGTGCATATCACGGACACGCTCGATCTGACGCTTGGCGGGCGCTACACCGAGGACGACAAGGATGCGGTGTCGAGCGGCACGACCACCGCGCCGGGCATCCCGCTGGTCGCCGCCAATTTCACGACCGCGCAGGGCGGCAAGTTCAGTTCGTTCGATCCGCGTGTGACCTTGTCCTATCAGCCGACGCGCGACCTCAATTTCTACGCGAGCTACAATCAGGGCTTCAAGTCGGGCGGCTTCCAATATGTGCCCTTCTCCGCCGCGCAGGCGAATGTCGTGTTCGAGCCCGAAAGCCTCGATGCCTATGAAGTGGGCTTCAAGACCCAGCTTCTCGATCGCCGCCTGACCTTCAACGGCTCCGCCTACTATTACGACTATAAGGATCTTCAGGTGCTGCGCGTCGTCGCGGTCCCGGGCGGCGGCGCGGCGACCTTGATCACCAATGCCGCAACCAGCGAGATCAAGGGCTTCGAGCTCGAACTTGTCGCGCGGCCGTCGGACCGGTTCGAGGCCAATCTGAGCTACGCCTATACCGACGCCAAATATAAGAGCTTCCCGTTCAACGCGACGACGGACTTTTCCGATACGCGGCTCGTCCGGGCGCCGGTGCACTCGGTCAATGCCGGGGCGCAGTGGACGATACCCTTTGGCGGCGACAATTCGCTCCAGCTGCGCGCCGACTATGCCTTGCTCAGCCAGTTCTTTTTCGAGCCGGGCGAAGGCAATGCGATCTACGGGACGACGACGCCGCTCGCGGTCCAGCCGAGCTATGGCCTGCTCGACCTGCGCGCGACCGCCAGGATCGGCGACTTCCGGGTGAGCGCTTTCGTCATGAATGCGACCGACAAATATTACCGGCGCACCGTGCTTGCACTTCCCGGCCAGCTTGTCGGATATCCCGGCGCGCCGCGCACGTACGGGCTGACGGTTGGCTGGTCGATGTAGCCGGGAGGAAATGGGACGGACCGGCGTCGCTGCGGCGCGCCGGCTTGTCCCGCCCCGGCGGCCTATGGCGGTGGGCGGCTTCCGTGGCGCTCTCACGCGCTTTCGCCCCGCATGCCTCCCGGCGCCGCGGCCATCGCCCGGCGAAAGCCCGCGTCAGCCCAATTGCGTCGGCATGGCCTCGCCGCGCACGGCAGCGCGCAGGTTCGCCAGGGCGAGGTCGAATAACGCCCCTAGATTTTCCTGCGTGTGCGATACTTCGTGGTTGGTGAGCAGGGCGCCTTCCAGCGCGCGTAGCGGGCTGTCGGCGGGAAGGGGCTCGACCGTGAAGACATCGAGGGCGACCGGGCCGAGATGGGCGGTGACTTCGGGGTCGGTGAGCGCCGCCTCGTCGACGATCGCACCGCGCGACAGATTGATCAGCATCGCGCCGGCTTTCGTCCGCAGCAGCCGTTCGCGCGAGAGCATGCCGTGCGTCTCGGGTGTCAGCGGCAGGAGCGGCACCAGAATGTCGCTTCGCGCGAGCAACTCGTCGAGCGAAACCGGGCGGATATTAGGGCCTGGCGCTGCAAGCGGGGAGCGGGTCGCGACGAGGATGTCGGTGTCCCATCCAGAAAGACGCGCGACCAGCGCGCGGGCGATGTTGCCGAAGCCGATGATGCCCACCGTCTTGCCCTTCAGCATCCGCGCCGTCGGCGGCCCCTCTCGTCGCACATCGTCGCGCAGCCGGGCTTCCACCTCGCGCAGGCGATAGAGATTGGTCAGCATGAAGAGGATTGCGGCCTCGGCTACCGTCTCGAAATTTTCGGCGGCATGCCCGTTCGCGAAGCCGATGCCCCGCGCCGCCAGCGCGGCGGTGTCGACCCCCTCATAGCCCAGCGACGGCGTGACGACCGCCCTGAGGCGCGGCGCGGCGGCGATATCGGCCGGGCTGCAGGGGAGGCCGAAGGTCGCAAATATATCGGTCTCGGCCCATGCGGCATAGTCGCTCGGCGTGGCAAGGTCGTAGCGGTTGACGATCGTCGCACCGCCCTCCGCGCCGACCGCGGCGCCGAGCTGGTCGAGGAAGGGACGCGCCGAGGGCGGCCCGGCAATCAGGACATGCGCGCTCATGGGAGAGATCCGTTCGGCCTCGCCGGGGCTGTTACCCGCCCTTGGCGACGTTGACGGTCTGGAGCGCCAGATAGGGATATAGCCCCTCGATTCCGCCCTCGACCCCGAAACCCGACTGCTTGTTGGCGGGGAAGGGGATCATCGGGTCGAGCGCGCAATGCTGGTTGACCCAGACGCTTCCGCTGTCGAGGCGCGCGGCGATCTTCTTCGCCGCTTCGAGGTCGCGGCCCCATACCGATCCGCCCAGCGCATAGGGCGAGGCGTTGGCGCGCTCGAGAGCATCCTCGACGTCGCTGTAGCGGATGATCGGCAGGATGGGGCCGAACGGCTCCTCGTCGACGATCGCGTCGCCGTCGCTGACATCGCGAACGATCGTCAGCGGAATGAAATATCCGTCGCCGCCCGCCGCCTCGCCGCCGATCACGATCTTTCCTGCCGCCCTGGCCTTGTCGAGATAGCCGAGCACCTTCTCATATTGCATCCGGTTCTGGATCGGGCCGAACTGGGCCTCGGGATCGCGCCCCGACGCCACCTTCACCGAAGCCGCGATCGCGGCGAGCTGCTCGCACATCGCGTCATATAGGCTGTCGTGCACATATAGCCGCTTGATGACGGCGCACACCTGCCCGCTGTTGAAGAAGGAAAAGGCGAAGATTTGCGGCGCGATCGCCGCGACGTCGGCGTCGGGAAGGACGATCGCCGCGTCATTTCCGCCGAGCTCGAGCGTCACCCGCTTCAACGTCGGTGCGCAGGCGGCCATGATCTTGCGTCCCGTCTCGGTCGAACCTGTAAAGCTGATCTTCGCGACGTCGGGATGCTCGACCAGCCGCGCGCCGGCCTCATTGCCGCCCGAGAGAATGTTGAGGACCCCCGCCGGCACGATCGAGGCGAAGATCTCGCCGAGCTTCAGCGTCGTGAGCGGCGTGGTCGGCGCGGTCTTCACCACCACGCTATTGCCCGCTGCGAGCGCTGGCGCCAGCTTGTTGCAGGCGATGAACACCGGGGCGTTCCAGGGGATGATCGCCCCCACGACCCCGAGCGGCTTGCGATGAAGCTCGACGCGGCGCGTATCATCCTCTGCGATCAGCTCGGGTTCGGTTCGAACCGAGGCATAATAGCGCAGATAGCCCTGTGCGAGGTGGGCGATCTCGAAGAGCGCGAGGTCACGGGGACGGCCGGTCTCGGCGATGAGAAGGTCGGCAAGCTCCTCGACATGGGCCGCGACCGCATCGGCCATCGCCTCGAGCACTTTGCCGCGCGCATCGGCGCCTGCGTCGCGCCATGCCGGAAAGGCCGCCTTGGCCGCCGCGACCGCGGCGTCGACATCCGCGCTCGTCGCATCGGGGACCGTCGCGCTCTCGCGTCCATCGCTGGGGTCGATGACCCCCATCGTGCGCGACCCGGCATCGAGCCGGCCACCGATCAACATGTTGAGCATCGTCTTCATTCCTATCCTTCAGGCCGCTTCGCGTTTTGCATGCGATTGTTCGAAACGCTCGAGAGCCAGCCGTTCGGCCGCCTCGGCCTTGGCGACATTGGCCTCCTTCACATGACCATAGCCGCGAATGAGCGCCGGTATCGTCGCGATCTCGACGGCATGGCGATAATTGTCCGCCGTCAGCTGGTCCGCAACGCGCTCCAGCCGAGCCTCATACGCGTCGATCAGGCGCCGCTCCATCTTGCGCTCGGCCGTGTAGCCGAACGGATCGAGCCGCGTCCCGCGAAGGCCCTTGAACCTGGCAAGGAGACGGAAGGCGCTTCCCATCCACGAACCGAATTCGCGCTTCAGGAGCTCGCCTGTGTCCTTGTCGCGCCGCGAAAAGAGCGGCGGAGCAAGATTGTAGCGGAAGCGTGCGCCCGGCGCGAACTGCTCGATCATCGCCTGGCGCAGCGCCGGATCGCTATGCAGGCGGGCGACCTCATATTCGTCCTTGTAGCTCATCAGCTTGGCGAAGTTGCGGGCGACCGCGACCGAAAGATCGGTACGGCCATTGCCTGCCGCCGCCTCTGCAGAGGTGACCCTCGCCACGAGCCGTACATAGCGATCGGCCCAGGCGCGGTTCTGATAGGCGGTGAGGAGCGCCGTCCGATGGTCGACGATCTCCCCAAGACCGGTCAGCGGGCGGAAGGGCGGGCGGGGCTGGCGCGCTTCGAGCGCGCTCGCGATCCGCTCGGGTGAAACCGCCTGCAGTCGCCCGAGACGGAAGGCCGACTTGTTGAAGGGGACGGCTACCGCGTTGATCTCGATCGCTCTCTCGATCGCGGCAGGGGACACCGGCAGCAACCCGATCTGGCTCGCATAACCGAGCAGGAAGAGATTGGCGGCGATCGTGTCGCCGAGCAGCGCGAGCCCGAGCCCGGTGGCATCGATCCCGTGGAGCGCCTTCGATACCTTCTCCATCCGTCCGAGAAGCAGCGTTTCGTCGAGCTTGAGATCGGGATTGCGCTGGAAGGCCGGCGTCGGGGTGACCCGGCTGTTCACGACCGTGCTCGTGCGCCCGGTTGCAAAGGTGATGCCCGGCTCCTTGGCCATTGCGGCAACGGCATCGAAGGCGAGCGCGAGATCAGCCTCGCCCCGGCCAAGCTTTTGCGCGCCGAGGTCCGACTGCCTGCCCGCGACGCGGACATGGCTGTAGACCGCGCCATTCTTCTGGCTGAGCCCGGTCATGTCGAAGACCGAGGCGGCTTTGCCCTCGATATGGGCCGCCATGCCGAGGAGCGCCCCGATCGTCACCACGCCGGTGCCGCCGATGCCGGTCACCATGATATTATAGGCTCGGTCGCCAACCGCGGCGAGCGCGGGCTCGGGGAGGTCGAAATCGGTTTCGCCCGCCAGCGACGACACCTCGGGCTTGCGCGGCTCGGCGTCGAGAACGGTGACGAAGCTCGGGCAGAAGCCCTTGACGCAGCTGTAATCCTTGTTGCAGCTCGACTGGTCGATCTGGCGCTTGCGGCCAAGTTCGGTCTCGAGCGGCCAGACGCTGACGCAGTTCGACTTGACCGAGCAGTCGCCGCAGCCCTCGCACACAGCCTCATTGATGAACATGCGCTTCGGCGGGTCGGGAAATTTTCCGCGTTTGCGGCGCCGGCGCTTCTCGGCGGCGCAGGTCTGCTCGTAGACGATGACGGTAACGCCCGTCTGCTCCTGCATGTCGCGCTGGACGCGGTCATAGTCGTCGCGGTGGAAGACGCTGACGCCGTCTCCCAGACCGCTTGTCCGGTCGTAGAGCTCGGGCCGGTCGCTGACCACGACGCAGCGCGCGACGCCTTCGGCGAGAACCTGGCGCGTGATATCGCCCACCGACAGCGGCCCGTCGATCGGCTGTCCCCCGGTCATCGCCACCGCGTCGTTGTACAGTATCTTGAAGGTCATGTTGACCTTGGCAGCGACCGCGCCCCGGACAGCGAGGAGCCCCGAATGATAATAGGTTCCGTCGCCCATATTCTGGAAGATATGCGGGACGTCGGTGAAATGGGCGAGGCCATACCAGTGCGCCCCTTCACCCCCCATCTGGGTATTGGGGAGCATCTCGGGTCCCGAGTACATCGCCATGGCGTGACAGCCGATCCCGCCCGCCGCGATGCTCCCTTCCGGGAAGCGGGTGCCGCTGTTGTGCGGGCACCCCGAGCAGAAGTAGGGTGCGCGGGTCGCGTCACTGCTGTTGAGCGCGTCGATCGCCGCCGAAAGACCGCCAAGCTTCTGCAGCCGGTCGGCCATCAGCCGATCGTCACCCCCCGCCGCTGCGAGCCGGTCTGCGATCACGGCCGCGATGGAGACGGGATCGAGCTGCTCGTCGGAGGGCAGGAGCATCCGGCCCTTGCCATCCTCCTTGCCGACGATGCAGGGCATGTCCTTGAGTCCATAGAGCAGCGCCTTCGCTTGCTGCTCGCAAAGGCCTTCTTTCTCCTCGACGAAGAGAAGTTCGTCATGCCCCTCGGCAAAAGCCCGCAGTCCTTCACCCTCGACCGGGTAGACGCAGCCGAGTTGGTACAGCGAGATGCCCGCCTCGGCGGCCTCGGCGTCGGACAGCTCGAGAAGCATGAGCGCCTGGCGCACATCCTGGACCGCCTTGCCTGCCGATATGATGCCGAGCCGGCGGCGCGGCGCGGCGACCAATATGCGGTCGATGCCGTTGGCGCGCACGAATTTCCCGACCAGCGGCCAGCGGAAGCGTTTATGGACCATCTCGGACCCGATGCGGTCGATGTGGGTGGGATAATTGTTGAAACCATTCGCGGGGGCTTCGCCGCGGTCGGGCAGGACGGGATCGGGCGGAATTGCCGCGTCGACCGTCATCGTCTGCTCGAGGACCTCGTTGCACATTTTGAAGCCGGTCCACATGCCGGTGTAGCGCGACATCGCCCAGCCGAGGAGCCCGAGCCGGAGCGTGTCCTGTACGTCGCTCGGCGCGAGGATCGGCATGCCGGCATGCATCAGCGCGATCTCGGACTGGTGCGCGACGGTCGAGGATTTGCCCGTATGGTCGTCGCCCGCGACCACCAGAACGCCGCCATGCTCGCCGCTGCCTGCGAGATTGCCATGTTTGAAGGGATCGCCCGACCGGTCGACGCCGGGACCCTTGCCGTACCAGATCGCAAACACGCCGTCGCGATTGGCGCCGGGGGTCGAGGCCAGCATCTGCGTGCCCCACACCGCGGTCGCCGCGAGATCCTCGTTCACGCCCGGCTGAAAGATGACGTCGCTCGCCTGCAGCAGGTCGCGGGCCCGCCAGAGCTCCTGATCGTAGCTTCCGAGCGGCGAGCCGCGATAGCCGGAGATGAAGCCCGCGGTGTTGAGGCCGTTCCGCCGGTCGATTTCCTTCTGCAGAAGAGGCAGGCGAACGAGGGCATGGGTGCCGCTCATGAGGGCGCGGCCCTCGCGGCTGGTGAATTTGTCCTGGAGGCTGACGTCAAGCATTTTTGCTGATCCTGGCATCGGGTTCCTGCCAGGCCGCGTGGCGATCGGCGAGATAGGTGAGAAAGGCAGGGTGGAAATCGGCGAGCACGACCTGCGTGGAAGCGCGGGTTCGCATGGAGCTTTGCCACCGCTCAAGCTCGGCATGGGCAGACGACAGCGAACGGCCGAACTCGTGGAGCATGACCCGGTCGCCGAGCTCGAGGGCGTAGAAGAGGACGAGGTCCGCCTGGCTGAGCGCGGGCCCCGCGAGCCATGGGCCGAAAGCCGCGAGGCGGAGCAGGGCCGGGATCGAGCGTGCGAGCGTCGCTTCGGCATCCGCACGCTTTTCGTCGCTGTTGCTCGCGCCCATGAACACACCGGGATAAAGCGAGCGCAGCGGGGCCTCGACATAGAGCTGCGCGATATTGACCATCTGGCGGACCTTCGCCCGCGCGAAGGGATCGGCAGGCAGCAACGGCGGCTCGGGTTGCAGCTCTTCCAGATAGTCGAGGATCGCGACCGTCTCGGCAATCCCGCCCGCGGCGGTTTCGAGCCAGGGAATCTTGCCCATCGCGCTCAGGGCAAGGAAATCCTCGTCACGCGAGGCCCGGCAGGGTTCGAAGCTGGCCCCCAGACCCTTTTCGATCATCGCGGCGCGCGCGCAATTGAACCAGTTGCTGACCGGGTAGCCGTGGAGCCTGACATCAGGGGGCGAGATCTGCGTCATGGCGTCACGTAAATATCGTCGCCTTCGCGGCGCGTCTCGAAACGCTGCAGCGTCAGGTCGGGATCTTCCTCGCACGCTCCGGTCGCCAGATCGAAGGTCCAGCCATGCCAGGGGCAGGTGAGGATGGTGCCGCAGACCTCGCCTTCATGGAGCGGCCCGGCGGCGTGCGGGCATCTCGGTACGGTCGCCACCGGTTCGCCCTCGACGAGGAAGACGAGCATCTTCTTGCCTCCGGCCGAAACGCGCAGCGGGGACTTCGCTGCGAGTTCCGTCATCGTGCCGACCTTTTCCATCACCCTCGTGCCTCTTGATGTCATGATATGCGCTGGCCGCCATCTCCCCCTTTACTCGCAGATGGCGGCCAGTCCTGGCCATGGCGCTGCGTGCAACACTGTCGCCATTCGCGCCATGTCCGTGGAGCTTAGCGGAAATTCACCTTGAACGTCGCGCCGTAGGTCGCGGGCTTCGCCGCGTAACGCACGATCACGTCCTGGGTCACGAACTGGTTCGTCCAATAATATTCATTGAATATGTTGCGGCCCCAGATGGTGAAGCTCCAGCGATCGTCGGCATCCTTGATGCCGGCACGCAGGTCCACCGTCGTGAACGCGTCGATCACCGAATTGGGGGCGGTGCCGAGCGTCGAATTGGTCTTGCTGTTGTGGAGCAAATTCGCACCGACGAAGGCGCCGAGGCCATCGCTGACACCCCATTCGTAGTTCGCGTCGGCGACGATGTGCCACTTCGGCGAGAAGGGAAGCGGCGAGCCGCTGTAGTCGGCGAGCACGCGCTCATTGTTGATGCCGGTGAAGTTCAGCACCTTGCTGTCCACATAGGTCACCGCCCCGCGGAGCGTGAGGCCGTCGGTCGGCCGGGCGGTAAGCTCGATTTCCGCCCCGTTGATCCGCGCCTTGGGGATGTTCACCAGCTGTTCGAGCTGATTGAAGATCGGATCGATCACCAGGCCGCGAACCTGCTTGTCGCGGTAGATATAATGGAAGCCGGCGAGATTGAGCTGGATCCTGCGGTCGGCGAGCGTAAACTTGGCCCCGGCCTCATAGGCGGTGACGGATTCCTGCGTCACCGGCGCAAACTGCGCGGTGGTGGAGGCGGGGACGGTCGGGAAGCTGCCCGACTTGTAGCCCCGCGAGGCGAGAGCGTAGAAAAGCGTGTCGCTGTTCGGCTGGAAGTTCGCGCCGACGCGCCACGAGAAATTATTCTCCTTCAGCGTGTCGGGGAAAGGCGTGCGGATCAGCTCGAACGTGTTCTGGTCCATGTTGAGGCAGGTGTTCGCGTCGGCGGGAGCGCCTGGCGAGCCGGAAAGGATGTCCGAGAGCACCGTGAAGGTGGTCTGCATCCCGATATCGCCCCGCATGCACGAGGTATAATCATTCTTGGTGTCGGTATAGCGGGCCCCGGCGAGCAGCGTGAGCTGGTCGGTGACCTCGGCCTCGACATTCCCGAAGACCGCGATGTCGCGGATGTCCTGCGTGATCGTCGTCGTTGATGCGGCGATATAGGGGCCGCCCGGCAGGATCGCGGTGTTCGTCGAATCGCCGGTCAGGATGTCGTTGGCGCTGACGACGTCGTTCGTCGCATAATTGCCGCCAAGCAGCCAGTTGACCGGACCGGTCTCGCCCTGGAGGCGAAGCTCCTGGCTGAACGACTTGACGCTCCCGTCGGCGTTGACACCCGCATTCTTGAGCGCGGTGCCGTCGCGGTCGACGACATAATTCTCGTTGTAGCGCGAATAGGCGGTGATCGACGTCAGCGTGATGTCCGGACCGAGATCGAGATCGGACCGCAGCGAGACCTGGTAGAAGCCATCGTCGCGCTCGAGATCGCGGTCGGCATCCCAATTGGCCGCGCGGGCATTCTGCGGCGCCGGGGTCAGCGCGCGGAAAGCTGCGATCCGGCGAAGCGTCTCGGGGGGATCGAACAGGCCCCCGGCGGCGACCGCCGCCTCGTCGATCTGGAGGAACAGGCCTTGGAGCTGTCCGGCTTGCGTGTCGGACTTGTCGCGCCAGCCATTGACGCTGAGAAGGAAGGAGAGGCTGTCGCTCGGTTCCCAGGCCAGCTGGAAGCGGCCGCGCAGGCTGTCCTGACGCCCGAGCTTCTCGTCGCGGGTGTAATTATACTGCCACGGCCCCGAAATCGTGGTCGCAGCGGCGACACGAACGCCGATCGTATCGCTGACGGGACCGCTCGCGAAGACCTCGCCGTCGAACGTGTTGAAACGGCCGTATGAGGCCGACAGGCCGGCTTCGAAATCTTTCGTCGGCTTGGCGGCAATATAGTTGATCGCACCGCCGGTCGAGTTCTGCCCGAACAGGATGCCCTGTGGACCTTTCAGTACCTCGACCCGTTCCAGATCAAGCGTGGCGCCCTGCGTGAAGGCGCCATAGGCCAGCGGGACCTGGTCGACATAGACGCTGACCGCCGGGCTGGCGCCGAGCGTATAGTCGTTGAAGCCGACGCCGCGGAGCGTGTAGAGCGGCGTGCCGTCCTGGCTCTTGGTGAAGGTGAAGCCTGGGGTGATCTTGGCTAGGTCGCCGGTGTCCATGACCCCGACAGCATCGAGTTCGGCGCCGGTTGCCGCGGTAATCGACAGACCGACATCGTTCAGCGACTGCTCGCGCTTGTTCGCCGTGACGATGATGTCGCCATAATTGTCTGCGGGTTCCGTCGGCGCCGCGGCCGTGGCCGCCTCCTGCGCCGACGCGGGCATGCTTGCCATCAAGGCCACGCCGATCGCGATGGCCGACGCACTTCCAATCGTCCGAGAGACGCTCATGATCCCCTCCATGTGATTGCCCCGGTCCCAGATGCCGAGGCTTTTTTGCTGAGCCCACATTAGAGGCCAGACGGCGTCATCCCAGAGCGGCCCGTGACAGGTTGGGGCGATTCGGGCCAGCGTGGCGCGCTCTGCCATCGGCCCGCCCCAAGGCATGAGCAACGCGTCATGCCCCCATAAGCAAAAAGTTCCACTCTGGCACCTCTTGCCAAGGCGGCGCCGATCCCCGATAGATGGTCTCAGGGATAAGAGGATGTACGCATCGGGACCATCGAAACCGCGATCGGCGCTCACCGGCTGGGTGCTGGCGATCATCCGCGCGATGCAGGTCGATGGCATCGATACGGACCGTATTCTGACCGATATCGGGATGGACGCGACCCTTCTTGAAGGCGGTTATAGCCGCTATTCGCAGTCCGAAGTCAGCCAGCTATGGGCGAAGGCGGTCGAACTGACCGGCGATACCAACTTCGGCTTGCGGGTCGCGGCCCAGGTGCGGCCGACGACGTTCCACGTCGTGGGATATACGATGAGCTGCAGCGCCACGCTGATGCGATCGCTCCAGCGCTTCTCGCAATATTGCCGCCTCATTTCCGACTCTGCGACCGCGACGCTGACCGAAAATGAGGGCGAGGTTGCGCTCGAGTTCCATTTCGACACCGGGGGCGCTCCTCCGATCTATCAGACCGTCGACACAGTGCTCGCGAGTGTCGTGGCCTTCATGCGCTGGATCGTGAACGACGCTGTCGACCCGGTCCGCGTCCGCCTTCGCCACGGCAGCGTCGATCAGTCCGAGCAGCTGGGGGCGTTTTTCGGCTGTCCGGTCGAGTTCGATCAGCCACAGACCAGTCTCGTTTTTTCTAAGGAGACGTTGGCCAGGCGCATTCTCTCCTCGGATGAGGAGCTCGCATCCTTGCTCGATGGCGTGGCTAATCGCCTGCTCGAGCAGCGCATGGAGGGCCGCTTTTCGGTTCGCGTCCGCGACAATATGATTTCGCTCCTTCCGGACGAGGTTCCCACCAAGACGCGGATCGCAAGCCTGCTCGGGCTGACCGAGCGGACGTTGCTGCGGCGGCTGAAGGAGGAGGGGACGACATTCGCGGAAGTTTTGCGGCAGCTGCGCGAGGAGCTTTCTTTCGAATATTTGCGGCGGGGCATGCCGCTGGGAGAAGTGTCCTACCTCCTCGGCTTTTCGGACCAGGGAACCTTCTCGCGTGCGTTCAAGGAGTGGACCGGACGGCGGCCGAGCACGGTCGAGCGCGCGCCCGGCTGAATCTGGCGCGCGTCAGCCGACCGTCCGGAGGTCGGCCTTGCTCTCAGCGCCCGTAGCGGGCTTGCCGGCAAAGCATGCAGGCAAGGTTCGCGCGGCGCGCAGCAGGCCGCGGCCGAGTTCGTCGACATGCGCGCAGCCGAGAAGTCCGCACGTCCGTTCGAGGTCCTCGCGCAGGATCGAGAGGACCCGCGCGACGCCCGCGCCGCCCATCGCCGAGACGCCATAAAGATAGGGCCGGCCCGTCGAGACCGCCCGGGCGCCGAGCGCGAGGGCCTTGGCGATATGCGAGCCACGACGAATCCCGCCGTCGAGAATGACCTCGATCCGGTCGCCAACGGCGTCGACGAGGTCGGGGAGCAGATCGATCGTCGCCGGCACGCCGTCGAGCTGGCGGCCGCCATGATTGGAAAGGATCACCGCGGTCGCGCCGGCCTGCGCCGCGCGCCGCGCATCTTCGGCGGTCTGGATCCCCTTGACCGCGAAGGGGCCGCCCCAATAGGCGGCAAGTTCCGCGATCGTGGACCAGCTGATGTTGGCGAGCATATTGGCAGCAAAATAGGCCGAGAGGGTCGAGACGTCCCCGCCGCCGGAGCCCGCGACGTTCGGGAGACCGAAGCGCGGTCCGGTGAGATAGTCGAGGCACCATTGCGGCCGCATCGCGAACTCGCCGAGACTTCGGAGCGAAAGCTTCGGCGGAACGGTCAGGCCGCTCCGCAGATCGCGCTCGCGATTGCCGGGTACGATACAATCGACGGTCACGACCAGCGCGTCGAATCCCGCCGCGCGGCACCGGTCGATCATCGCCTTGTTGAGCCCGTCATCCTTCAGAAGGTAGAGCTGAAAGATCTTGGGACCCCGCGAGGCCGCACCGATATCCTCGATGCTCGTCGTCGCCATTGTCGACAGGCTATAGGCGACGCCGGCGTCGGCCGCACTCCGGGCGACCGCGGTCTCGCCGTCCGAGTGGAACATGCGCGTCATGCCGGTAGGGGCAAGGATCAGTGGCCAGGCGAGATCGCAGCCGAGAACCCTGCGCGAAAGGTTGATCTCGCGCACGTCGCGAAGATAGCCGGGGCGCCATTGATACTGCTCGAACGCCTCGACATTCGCGCGCGCCGTCAACTCATCGTCGGCGCCGCCCGCAATATAATCGTAGAGCGGCCGCGGCAGGCGCTGCCGCGCCAGCCGCTCGAAGTCGGCGACATTATGATATTGCTCGGGCCTTGCCATCGCCTCTTCCCCCTACGAGGTCCGTGTCGCCGGTTGCGCTCGTCAGGCAGCGCGAAACCGTACGGGGAGCAGGTGCGGGCCGCGCGCGAAGTAGGAATCGAGCCAGTGGATGTCGGTCGACAGCACCTCAAGCTCGGCGAAGCGCGAGAAAGCGACCTCGAGCGCCGACTTCGCCTCCATGCGGCTGAGATAGTTCCCGAGGCAGAAGTGCGGACCCTGGCCGAAGGACATCAGCGGAACCTCCAGTTTGCGGTCGATGTCGAACGTTTCCGGGTCGGCAAACTTACTCTCGTCGCGATTCGCCGACGCGAGGAGCGGCATGACCGCCGAACCGGCCGGTATCTTCACGCCGCCGAGCTCGGTGTCGACCGTGGTGTGGCGAAAGATGATCTGCACCGGCGGATTGTAGCGAAGCACCTCTTCGAGAAGCGGCGGGATGAGCGCATGATCTGCCCGCACCCGCTTGTAGATCTCGGGATGACGGGCGAGCTCCACCAGCGTCGTGCCGAGCAGGTTGGTCGTGGTCTCGACTCCGCCGATCAGGAGGAGAGTCGCCATCTGGATGACCTCAATGCGCGTCATATGGCGCCCGTCGACTTCGGTCGTGATGAAGGTCGATATGAGGTCGTCGCCGAGATTGTCGACGCGCTCGTCGTAGAGATCCTCGAAGAACTTGCGCATCTTCTTCGATGCCTCGTCGATTTCCGCGAGCTTTTCGGGGCCATAGGCGGCCCGGTTGGCCGCCGCGAGGACGAGATCGACCCACACTTTGAACTCGGCGCGGCGCTCGGTCGGAACGCCGAGCACTTCGGCGATCACCGTGACCGGATAGAGCGCGGTAAATTCCCACGTCCAGTCGAATTCGCCCTCGCTGCCGTGGCGCGCGAGAATGTCGTCGATCAACTCGTTGGCGATATTATAGGTGCGCTCGCGAAGGCCGTTCACCTTCGAAGGGACGAAGGCCTTGTTGGCAAGCTTGCGCAGATGCATGTGCCCCGGGGGATCCATCGAGATCATCGGCGGAACCTCGGGCACCGGGTCATATTCGCCCAGCAGCAGCGGCCAGAATTGGGCGGAGCTGAAGGTGCGGCCGTCTTTCAGCAACGTGTCGATATCGTCGTAGCGTGCGACCGAGAAGGCCTGCAGGCCTTCGAGCCATTTGACGGGCTCGTCGCGCCTCAGGACGGCGTAATAGGGATAGGGCTCATTCTTCACCACCGGATCGAGCGGGTCATATTCGAGCGTTGCGTTGGCGGTCGCAGGCATGCTTGCCATTTCTCATTCCTCTTCCGTTCCGGGTGTGAGCGCCCCGTCTTATCTGATACCCATCTTGCGCGCGTTGCCGGCTATTCCAATGGCTTTAGGTGCCAGTCGGGAGCAAAGAGTGACATTGATGTCCCGGTTGGCACGTTCCGCCCAGTGCTGGCCCGGTGGGCTGTTTCAAACCCGGTCGTGGGCGCTAAGGTCGAGCCTGCCGGCGGCAATCGCCTATAATAATCGAATGGAAGAGGATCGATCATGCATATCCTATACTCGCACCTCGTGCGCGACGCGCATCTGTCGCCCGATCAGCAGCAGGTTCTCGGGGCCTTGCGGTCGGGGACGCATATGTCGGTGGACGGCGCGGCGCCGTCGGGCGGCGGCTCGTGGCAGGGCACCAAGAGCTGGAACACGGCGCAGGACTGGGTGACCGCCTTTTTCGACAAGGGCGCCGAAGAGGTGCTTGGCTATTATGCCGATGACTTCGTCTGGGAAGACATCGAGTTCATGCAAACGATCACGACCAAGGAAGAGCTCTACAAGGCGTTCATCGTGTTCAACAATTCCGGACCTGAGAGCGAGTTCGGCGTGCACAAGTTCGAAGTGCTGACCTTCGATGGGGGGCCGGCGGGCAAGGGGCGGTCGCAGAAACGGCCCGGCGACATTCCGGCCGAATGGCAGGGCGAATATGAAGCCGATTATCGCCGTTATGCCGACAATATCTTTCTGGGCGCCGATCTCGATTATGATGAATGGGGCTACATGCAGTGGATCTGGAAGGCCACGCATAATTCGCCCTTTTTCGGGATCGAGGAAGCTGTCGGCAAGACCACGGTAACGCGCGGCACCACCACGCAGATGTACAAGAACGGCAAGATCGTCCGCTGCCGAACCCATTGGAATTTCCGCGAGTTCGCGATGCAGCTCGGACTGATCCCGCCGCCCGACGAAGCGTGGCGCAACAATCCGTCGCTGAACGCCTAGGCGCCGCCGCCATGCGCTATTCCATTCTTGGACGCAGTGGCTTGCGCGTCTCGCAGATCGCCCTCGGGACCATGACGTTCGGCGAAGCCGCCGAATGGTCGCGGCCCGAGGCGGATTGCCGCAAGGTCTTCGATAGCTATGTCGAGGCCGGCGGCAATTTCATCGATACCGCCAACATGTACACCGGCGGCGAGAGCGAACGAATGGTCGGCCGGTTCATCGCGGCGGATCGCGAGCGCTTTGTGGTCGCGACGAAGTTCGCCAATGCGGTGCCAGGGCGTGGCGATCCGAACGAAGCCGGCATGCACCGGAAAAACCTCGTGCAGTCGGTCGAGAAGAGCCTCTCTCGCCTCGGTGTCGACTATATCGATCTCCATTTCGTCCACTGGTGGGATTTTACCACCCCGGTCGAGGAAGTGCAGCGCGCACTCGACGATCTCGTGCGGGCCGGAAAGATCCTTCATATCGGGCTTTCTGACGTTCCTGCGTGGGTCGTCTCGCGCGCCCAGGCCTTTCACGACCTGCGCGGCGTCGCGCCCGTTGCTGCGATGCAGCTGGAATATAGTCTTGTCGAACGGTCGATCGAGCGCGAGCATTTGCCGCTCGCGAGGGCCCATGACATCGGCGTGATGGCCTGGTCGCCGCTTGCCGGCGGCATATTGACCGGCAAATATACCGCACAGCAGGCCGGCGGGGACGAACCGAAACGCATGGATTCGATGCAGTTGCAGCCCCTCGACGAGCGCAACCGCGAGATCGCTACCGCGCTCGACAGGATGGCCGCCAGCATCGGCGCCAAACCGTCGCAAGTGGCCCTTGCCTGGATGTTGTCTCGGCGGGTGATCCCGATCGTGGGAGCGACACGTCCCGAGCAGCTCGCCGAGAATCTTGCGGCATGCGATCTCGAGCTGGACGCCGCGATGCTCGCGGAACTGGACGAGGCCAGCCGGTTCCAGGCTGGCCATCCCTACTCCATGCTCGATTGGGACATGCCGATGGCGCTCGGCTATGCGGGCATGCGCGACAGGATCGACATTCCCCGCTTTCCGGGTGAAAGATCCTGATGGCGGCGTAAGCCGCGGCTACGGGATGGGCGGACATGGGCAAGGCATGGGTATATCTGGCGTTCGCCATTGTCCTGGAGGTCCTTGCCACCAGCGCTCTCACAGCAAGCGAGGGTTTTTCGCGCAAGCTCCCGGCCGCCGTCGCGCTCGCGGGGTATGGAATTGCCTTCTATCTTCTCTCACTCGCGCTCAAGGATATCCCGCTCGGGGTCGCCTACGCGGTGTGGTCGGGTGTCGGGATCGCCATTCTTGCAGTGGTCGGAGCTCTCTGGTTTGGCCAGCCGCTTTCGGTGAGGCAGGTCGGAGGCATATTTCTGATCATCAGCGGGATTGTTCTCGTCAATCAGGGGTGAGGCGTCCCCGCTCGGACGTCGCGCTGCAGTGGCGCCTTCGGCCTTGCGCTGGCACGCCGGGCCATTGTCGCATTGCACCCGCCTCCTAAGGTCGTTTCAAAGCGCGGCCCCGAGAGGATCGCGCGCGCCGCTGACGGGAAATCCGGCCAGCCGGTGTATCGACGGGAGAAAGACCTTGGCGACCCTGATTGTGTGCATCAAACGCAACGCTGCCCTTTCGAGGCAGGAGTTTCTGGAACATTGGCAGGCGAGCCACGGTCCGCTTTTAGGGCGTTGCGACGACTTCACGCGTCATCTCGTGAGATACACTCAATATGCGCCCGACAGTAAGGATTCGGCCGTATCTCGTTTATTCGGGAACTCGGGAGATTTTGATGGTGTTGCCGTCCTCGAATTTAGGGACGCCGCCGCGATGGAGCGGGCCTTTTCCGAACCTGCCTATCTTTCTGACGTCCAGCCGGACGAGGGTAGGTTCGTCGATGCCGAGAATTGTCTGTCGTTCGTGGTGGATCCGCTCGTCGTCTTCCGGAACGAAGGACCTCTTGATGTCGATCACTAGGAGTTGAAATGCCGAAGCTGTTTGTAACCGATCGTTCGGGGAACGTGCACGAAATCGAAGGTGACGCCGGATTGAGCGTGATGGAAGTGATCCGCGACAACGGCATTGACGAGTTGCTCGCGCTTTGTGGGGGCTGCTGCTCTTGCGCGACCTGCCATGTTCTCGTCGGTGAGCCATATTACGAGAAGCTCAAGGCGATGACCGAGGATGAAGACGATCTTCTCGACAGCTCCGACCACCGGGAAGCGCTATCGCGTCTTTCTTGCCAGCTGACTTTCGAGCCGGAACTGGACGGGATGCATGTGACGATCGCCGCCGAAGACTGAGAGAGCGGAGCGCGGGCTTCGAAGGCCGGGCAGCGCCCCGGCCTCGGCTTGCAGCAAGAGGGAGAGGCGGAGCCCTGGTTTCGTGGCAGGCAAGGAGCCGAGAGAGAGGTTCTCGCGGCGGCCCGCCACGGAGGTGCCACCATGGCAAAAGCAAAACCCACCCTCGCGCTCAGTCCCTCGCGCGATATTCCGCTCGACCAGCTCTTCCTCTCGCCGGCCAATGTCCGGCGGACGAAGAGCGGCGATGCGATCGGCCAGTTGGCCGATGACATCGCAAGACGCGGTCTGCTCCAGAGCCTCAACGTGCGGCCCGAACTCGATGGCGAAGGCCAGGCAACGGGGCGCTTCGAAATTCCGGCCGGCGGCCGGAGGTTTCGCGCGCTCGAATTGCTGGTGAAGCAGAAGCGGCTCGCGAAGGATGTCCAGGTCCCTTGCGTCGTCCGTGCGGCGAACGATGATATCCTCGCTGAGGACGACAGCCTCGCGGAAAATGCCATGCGCGAGAATCTGCATCCGCTTGACCAGTTCTGCGCGATGCAGGCCATGGTCGACAAGGGCGATGACGTCGAAGAAATCGCTGCGCACTTCTTCGTGACGCCGGCAGTCGTCCGGCAGCGGCTGAAGCTCGCGGCGGTCTCGCCCAAGCTCCACGAGGTCTATGCCGAGGACGGGATGAGCCTCGAACAGCTCATGGCGTTCACGGTTTCGGACGATCATGAGCGGCAGTTGCTGGTCTTCGAGATGATGGGCCAGAACTATAATTGCTCGCCCGCCTTCATCCGCCAGAAGCTCACCGAAAACAGCGTTCGCGCGGTCGACAAGCGTGTCCGCTTCGTTGGCGTCGATGCCTATGTCGAGGCAGGCGGCAGCATCGTGCGCGACCTGTTCGAAGCGGATCAGGGCGGCTGGCTCACCGATCCGGCGCTGATCGACCGGCTCGCGACCGACAAGCTCGAAGCCGAGGCCGCGCGCGTCGGCGGCGAGGGCTGGAAATGGATCGAGAGCGCGATCGAGATCCCCTGGGGCACGAGCCGCGGCCTGCGCGCGATCTTCGGCGAGGAAGTGCCGATGGACGAGGCGGAGGAGAAGCAGCTCGCCGAACTCGAAGCTGAAGGCGAGGCACTCAGCGCCGAGTGGAGCGATGCCGACGAGGTGCCGGACGAAGTCCACGCCAGGCTCGAGGTGATCGACGCCGAGATCGGCGCGATTGCCGAGCGACCCCAGAATTTCGATCCTGCCGAGGTCGCGATCGCGGGGGTGTTCGTTTCGCTCGAACATGACGGATCGCTGCGCGTCGAACGGGGGTTCGTGCGGCCCGAGGATGAGCCCGGCGAAGACGCTGCGGACGAAGCCGCTAGTGAAGATGGCGCGCAGTCCAGCGAGGGTTCGGCCGAAGGCGACGCTGGTGGCGTGTCTGGCAGCGCTCCGACCGGCGATGCCCCTAGCGAAGAAGATGAGGGCGACATCCTCAAGCCGCTGTCGGAGCGCCTCGTCGCCGAGCTCACCGCCTGGCGCACCCTCGCGCTTCAGGATGCCTTCGCGCAGAGCCCGGCCACGGCCTTCGCGGCGGTGCTGCATGCGTTCGTTCTCTCCTGCTTCTACGGGTACAGCCGCGAAAGCTGCCTGCAGGTCAGCGTGACCAGCGTCGGCTTCGCGGTCGCGCCCGTCGGGCTTCGCGACAGCGCACCGGCGCAGGCGATCGCGGCGCGCGGCGAGGTCTGGAGGAACCGGATGCCGAAGGCGGCAGACGAGCTTTGGGACTGGCTGCTGACCCTCGAGGATCAGGAACAGGCGTCGCTGTTTGCGCACTGCGCGTCGCTCGGGGTCAACGCCCAGGCCGAGATCGTCCCCAAATATGACGGCCGGGTTTCGGCGCACAGCATCGCGCGCCGTCTCGCGCACAGCCATATCCTCGCGCGCGCGGTTGGGCTCGATCTCGTCGAGGCGGGCTGGCGGCCGACCGCCGACGGGTATCTCAAGAGCGTGCCGAAGCCGCGTATCCTCGCCGATGTCACCGAGGCGCGGGGCGCCCAATTCGCCCAGATGATCGACCATCTGAAAAAGGGCGACATGGCGCGCGAAGCGGAGCGTCTGCTCGAGGATGCCGCTTGGCTCCCCGAGCCGCTCAGGACTCCGGTGCTCGAAAGCGAAGTGCTGCCCGAGCCGGCCAATGACGATGGCGGCGAGCCGCTTCCGGACTTCCTCGCCGAAGATCCGGATGCCGACGACGATGCGGCGGGTCCCGACGCGGTCGCCGCCGAATGAACCTTGGCCGCCGCGTGCGGCCGCTTGAACTCCCCACCTCGAAAGCCCGGCCGTCGTGCCGGGCTTTCGCTTCTTCTGGAGAATGGAAATGCGAAATATTGTCTGTTTCACCGCGTCGGCGATGTCCGCCCCAACCACGGGAGGCGATCATGGCTGACCGCGTCTCGGTAAGCTTCAAGCTCGGCGGTACCCTGCCGGGCGAAGCCTGGCTCGAACTCGTCGAAGTCATCGCGGCCGAAGGCCTGTCGATCGAATGGGACGGACCGGCCTTCGAGCCATCGCACCGCACGGTGGGAGAACCGCTCGAGCTGTTCGCGAACGAGGTCGCGTGGGGCAAGGTCGAGGCGCTCGAGACCTTCTGTCAGAACCATGGTCTGCCATATCGCTTCTGGGCCGGCGGCTTCTTCGCCGAATGGAGCGCCGAGCGGATCATATTCCGCGGCGAAGGTGCGCCCGACAGCTTTATTGTCGATGAATCCGACCGGGTCCTGATCGACCGGCATGAGGTCGTCCGGCGTGGCAGCCTCGAAGCTGTCTTCGCCTATTTCGACGAGGCCGAGTTCGAAGTGCCCCCGCTGATCATCGAGGGGGATCTCGCGGTCGGTGCGGAGGCTCGCGAGCAGGAGGCAGCCCATGGCTGATTATCATTCGCCGACGATCGTGCGTCCGGACATTCCGCGGGGCGCGATGACCTTGCTCGAGCACCGGTTGCTGATCGGTATGTTCAGCCACGAGGGAGGCGAGGAGCAAGTCTATTTCTTCGCGGAAGAATATGTGAACGACCTTCTCCACCTCGACATCCCCGAGGTACAGCGTCTGATTGAGGCAGATCCGTTCCCGGACAGCTACGCGGTGAAGGCGATCCGCGAAGAGCTCGACAAACTCGACCCGACGGAAGGCGAGCTTGCGCTCGACATGTCGGTGATCGGCTATGAGGAAATCTTCCAGGACATCGTGAGACGCTGCGACGCGCTCGACGATATCGAGATCGTTGCCGCCTGGACCTGCACCAAGATGCGGCCCGACGGTTTCGGCGGCATGGCAACGCTGATCACCGCCGACGCGATCGAGACTATGTCGACGGCATCCTTCCTCGACGAGGCTCGCAGCCGCCTGCAATCGGAGCGGGTGGCCGAAGCCTGATCTTCCCATCATCTCAACCTGGCCCGGCCTCAGCGCCGGGCCTTTTTGTTTCAGGAGATTGTCATGGCCGAGGTAATAGAGACGACGGTCTACAGCCTCGAGGAATTGTCGGACGAGGCAAAAGAGAAAGCGCGGGACTGGTATCGCCAAGGCGCGTTCGACGATGACTGGTACTGGGCGGTCTGTTCGGATTTCGAGCAGATATGCGACATCCTGGGCATCAGCCTGGCGACGGTGCCTGTGCGATTGTTTGGGGGCGGAACGCGGCGAAAGCCATGCATCTGGTTCTCGGGCTTTGCGAGCCAGGGTGACGGCGCCTCCTTCGAGGGTGACTATAGCTACGCGCGCGGAAGCGCATGCGCCATTCGCGGCTATGCGCCGAAGGACAAAGAACTGCACCGCATCGCCGATGCGCTCCGCGCTATCCAGTGGAGCAATTTCTTCCAGCTCTCGGCGCGGGTCACCCACCGCGGCCGCTATTACCATGAGCACAGCATGGAGATCGGCGTCGAGCGCGACAGCCCGTTCTATCAGCCGATGACGGCGAACGCGGAGGATGAAATCAGCGAGGCGCTGCGCGACCTGGCCCGCTGGCTCTACGGCAAACTCGAGGACGAGCATGACTATCTGACCTCCGATGAAGTCGTCGACGCGGCGATCACGGCCAATGGCTACAGCTTTACCGAGAACGGCGAACGGTTCGGCTAGGGTTGGGCGGCAGTCCGGTCGGGGGTCTTCGGTCGGCCGCAAGGCCGGGCATATCGCGCCGGGAAGGGAAGAGGGGGGCCGGTGGGAATGAGCCCCGGCTTTCGAGAGAGAGCAGCCGGTGGCTCGTTCCAGCCCCGCTCTCCCGAGGAATTTCCGACATGCATGCCCTTCCTCTCCGCGCGGCACCCGCCGTGGCGCTTGGTTCTGACCGGTCCGGCCCTTCGACGCTTTCCGCGCGACTTCTCGCGGGGGGCAAGGCGATTCTGCCGCTGCTTGAAGCGGGGCAGCCTTTCGACACGGCGGCGCTCCGCGCCGCGATGGCCGAGAGCTTCGGCGCGAGTGATGCCGAGGGCGCGTGGGATTGGAAGACGGCCTATGATGCGTGCGAAGTCGCGCAAATCCTTTTGCTTCGGCGATACGGGGCGACGCCCGCGGTTCGCAGGCTCACTCCGGTCGCGCAGCTCGCCATGTGGCAGCGGCTCGCGGGCCGCATCCCGACGCACACGCGCCGGTCGCTTGAAAGCCAGGCGATGCAGCAGTTTTCGACGCCGCTGCCCTTGGCGTTCGTCGCCGCCCATGCCGCCTCGGTCCAGCCCGGCGACATGGTCCTTGAGCCGTCGGCTGGCACCGGAATGTTGGCGATCCATGCCGAGCTTGCGGGCGCACGCCTTGCGCTCAACGAGCTGGGCGAGTCCCGTGCGGACCTGCTCGAGCTGCTGTTCGCCGGCATCGGGGTGACCCGGCACGACGCCGCGTCGATCGACGATCGCCTCGATCCTGCTGTGCGCCCGAACGTCATCCTCATGAACCCGCCCTTCTCGGCGGTTGCGAACGTCGAGCGGACGATGCGCGACGCCGCCCTCCGGCACATCGGCTCCGCGCTCGCGCGGCTGGAAACCGGGGGAAGGCTGGTGGCGATCGTCGGCGCGAACTGCTCGCCCGATGCGTCGGCCTGGCGTGATGCCTTTGTCCGGCTGCAGGCACAGGGCACGATCCTCTTCTCGGCGGCCATCGCCGGGAAAGTCTATGCCAAGCATGGCACCTCGACGACCACGCGGCTCCTCGTGATCGACAAGACGCCTCCGGCCAATCCGTCGACGATCGCTCCGTCGCGGGGCGAAGCGCCTGACCTCGCGACCTTGTTGCAATGGGCGCGTGCCGATGTGCCGTCTCGCGCCGCGCCTTCGCTCCCACCCCCGGCAGCTCCGGCCTTGCCTGCGGTGCGCGCCACTCTGCCCGCCCAGGTCGGTGGCGCCCATGGCGAGGCGCGGCGCTCGCCTGCTTCGGCCTCCCCGAGTCCTGCTCCGGAGCTCGTCTATGCCATATGCGACTGGCAGGCGCCCGAGGGCCAGCTCGCCGAGGCGATATACGAACCCTATGCGCTCCAGTCGCTCAGGATCGATTCCGCGAAGCCGCATCCGACCGCGCTCGTGCAATCGGCGGCCATGGCCTCGGTCGCGCCGCCGAAACCGAGCTATCGCCCGCATCTCCCCGAATGGCTAATCGCCGACGGAATATTGTCCGACGCGCAGGTGGAATCGATCATCTACGCGGGCGAGGCCCATGCCGGGCATTTGTCGGGTGCCTGGACGGTCGATGAGACGTGGGATGTCGTAACTGCGGCGAGCGAGGACAATGAGAAGGCCGTCCGCTTCCGGCGCGGCTGGTTCCTCGGTGATGGGACCGGCGCCGGCAAGGGGCGGCAGGTCGCGGGCATCATCCTCGATAATATGCTGAAGGGCAGGAAGCGTGCGGTGTGGCTGTCGATCTCCGACCGGCTGCTCGAGGATGCGCAGCGCGACTGGTCGGCGCTGGGGCAGGAGCGCCTGCTCGTCACCCCGCTCTCGCGCTACCGCCAGGGCAGTCCGGTCAAGCTCGCCGAAGGCATATTGTTCACCACCTATGCGACGCTGCGCAGTCAGGCGCGCGAAGGGAAGGCGAGCCGTGTCGACCAGATCGTCGAATGGCTCGGTGCTGATTTCGACGGCGTAATCGTCTTCGACGAGGCGCATGCGATGGCCAATGCCGCGGGCGGCAAGGGTGACCGCGGTGACCAGAAGCCGTCGCAGCAGGGTCGGGCCGGGCTGCGGCTTCAACATGCGCTTCCCGATGCGCGTATCGTCTATGTGTCGGCGACCGGCGCGACGACGGTGCAGAACCTCGCTTATGCGCAGCGCCTTGGCCTCTGGGGCGGCAGCGACTTCCCGTTTGCAACGCGAAGCGAGTTCGTCGCCGCGATCGAGGACGGCGGCGTCGCGGCGATGGAGGTGCTGGCACGCGATCTGAAGGCGCTCGGCCTCTACGCGGCGCGCTCGCTGTCCTTCGATGGCGTCGAATATGAGTTGCTCGAACATGCGCTGACGGGCGAGCAGCGGCGCATCTACGACAGCTATGCCGGCGCTTTTCAGGTGATCCACAACAATCTGGATGCCGCGATGGAGGCGGCCGGGGTCACGAGTTCGCTCCACGGGACGCTGAACGCGCAGGCGAAGTCCGCGGCGCGCTCGGCGTTCGAAAGCACCAAACAGCGCTTCTTCAATCATCTGATCACCGCGATGCAGACCCCGGCGACGATCGCGAGCATCGGCCGGGACCTCGAGGCGGGCCATGCCGCGGTCGTGCAGATCGTCTCGACCGGCGAAGCGCTACAGGAGCGCCGCCTTGCCGAGATTCCGACCGAGGACTGGGGCGATGTGTCGGTCGACATCACGCCGCGCGAATATGTGCTCGACTATCTCGCGCACAGCTTCCCGGTCCAGCTCTACGAGCCCTGCACCGACAGCGAGGGCAATCTTTCGTCGCGCCCCGTCTTCGACGGTGAGGGCAATGCGGTGGTCAACCGCGAGGCGGCGCGGCACCGCGACGCGATGATCGAGAAATTGGCATCGCTGCCGCCGGTGCCGGGTGCGCTCGACCAGATCGTGCAGCATTTCGGTCCCGACGCGGTTGCCGAGGTTACCGGGCGGTCGCGGCGGATCGTGCCGGTCGGCGGCGACGAGGGCGCAGTGCGCTTCGCTGTTCAGAACCGTCCCGGCAGCGCCAATCTCGGCGAGACCCACGCGTTCATGGACGACGAGAAGCGCATCCTCATCTTCTCCGAAGCGGGCGGGACGGGGCGCTCCTATCACGCCGACCTTGGGGTGAAGAACCAGCGCCGGCGCATCCACTATTTGCTCGAACCCGGCTGGAAGGCCGACACCGCGATCCAGGGCTTCGGGCGCACCAATCGCACCAACCAGAAGCAGCCGCCGCTCTTCCGTCCTGTCTCGACCGACGTGAAGGCGCAGAAGCGTTTCATCTCGACGATCGCGCGGCGCCTCGACACGCTGGGCGCGATCACGCGCGGACAGCGTCAGACCGGCGGCCAGAACATGTTCCGCCCGCAGGACAATCTGGAGTCCGCTTATGCGCGCGATGCGCTGCGCCAGCTCTACCAGTTGCTCGCCGACGGCAAGGTCGAGGGCTGCTCGCTCCTGACGTTCGAGGCGGCGACAGGGCTTTCGCTCCTCGACGACGGGGGGCTCAAGGACGAGCTGCCGCCGATCACGACCTTCCTCAACCGGATGCTGGCGCTCACGATCGACCTCCAGAACATCCTCTTCGACACCTTCGAGGGTTTGCTCGCGAGCCGGATCGAAGGCGCGATCGCGTCGGGCACATATGAAATGGGCCTCGAAACCCTGCGCGCCGAGAGCTTCACCGTGACGGCCCGCGAGACGATCTATGCGCATCCCGGCACCGGCGCGGTGACGCAACTGCTGACCATCGAGAGGAAGGACCGCGTTGCACCGCTCGCGCTCGAGGACGCCATGGCAATCGTGGCGGGCTGGGGCGGCGAGCTCGTGGTGAACGCGCGGTCCGGGCGCGCGGCGGTAAAGGTGCGGGCGCGCAGTCTCGTCGACGACGATGGCGCCGTCCACCGGCGGGTCGGGCTGCAGCGGCCGCTCGAAAAAATGAAGATGCTCGCCGAGGATTTCGAGCATTCGCACTGGAGGCCCGTCGAGGCCGACGCCTTTGCATCTGCCTGGAGCGCCGAGCTTGGCGAACTACCCGAGTTCGAAATGTCGACGCTGCATATCGTCGCCGGCTTGCTTTTGCCGATCTGGAAACGGCTGCCCAAGGAGTCGGCGCGCGTCTATCGGTTGCAGACCGGAGCGGGCGAGCGGATTATCGGGCGCAAGGTGTCGCAGGGCTGGGCGGCATCGGTAACCGGAGAGGCGCCGACGAAGCTGGCCGTCCCCGATGCCTGGCGGATAGTGCAGGCAGGCGAGGTCATACTTGCGCTCGCCGAGGGACAGAGCCTGCGGCGGGTTCGCGCGATGAATGACTGGCGCGTCGAACTTATCGGCTTCAACGACCTCGGCATCGAGCGGCTGAAAGCAATGGGCTTGATCTCCGAGATCGTCTCGTGGAAACTGAAGCTCTACGTGCCGGCAGGGGCTGCTGGCGCCGATGTGTTCGCTGCGCTCGTCGATCGGTTTCCGATTGTGCGGGTTCAGGATCGCAAGGCCGCCTGAAGGAGCCCCGCATGAGCAATCACGCTTCAGATGTTGCGCGGCGTCTCGGTGAAAATGCCGAGGCGGTGTGTCGCCGTTACCTTTCGAACGGCCGCCGCGAGGGCCATTATTGGCTGGTCGGCGATGTCCATAACGCGCCCGGTCGCAGTCTTTACGTGCGCCTCGCCGATCATAGCGACCGGCGCGGCACGGCGGGGAAATGGACCGACGCCGCGAGCGGGGATCATGGCGACCTGCTCGACGTCATCGCCGCGATCTGCGGCCACACGTCCTTTCGTGAGACGCTCGAGGAAGCGCGGAATTTCCTCAGTTTGCCGCCGCCGCCCGACATGCCCCGAAACCCGGCGCCGCCGAAAGCGCCGAGCGGGACGCCTGAGGCGGCGCGCAGGCTGTGGACCGCATCGAAGTCGATCCTCGGCAGTCTCGGCGAAGACTATCTGGAAGGGCGGTCTATCGTCACCGTCTCGGCGAGCGATCCGCTACGCTATCATCGCCACTGCTTCTACCGGCCCTCGGAAGATGACGCCCCCGGCGGACGGCCGGCGTGGCCGGCAATGATCGCGGCCGTCACCGACTTGGGCGGGACGATCACCGGCGTCCATCGCACCTGGCTTGATCCCGAGACTAGGGACAAGGCGCCTGTCGCCTATCCCCGACGAGCGATGGGCAATTTGCTCGGCCATGGCGTCCGCTTCGGGCCGGCCGCTCGCGTTATGGCCGCCGGCGAGGGCATCGAGACGATCCTGTCGCTGCGCGAGGCCGTTCCCGCCCTGTCGATGATCGCCGGCCTTTCGGGCGCCCATCTCGCGGCGCTGGCATTTCCAGCGGGACTGAAGCGGCTTTATGTCGCGCGCGACGACGATCCGGCCGGAGGGGCTGCGCTCGCCACGCTTTCCGAACGGACGGGCCGGGCCGGTATCGAGCTGCTGCCGCTCGAGCCCGAATATGGCGATTTCAACGGCGATCTGGTCATCCGCGGTCGCAGCTTTCTCGTCGGGGCGCTTCGCACGCAGTTCGCTGCTGCCGATCGCCTGAAATATCTCTGACGACTGGGCGATGCCGGGAGGCGGGAAGGGACGGGGAGAGATGCTCGCGCCGTGCATTCGTCTGCGCGGCGCGCGCCCCGGCCTTCGCGAGAGGGCGACTGCGGCAGGCGGGGCGGGGGTGCAATGGCGGCCGGGCGGCTATTTTCCGCCGGGGCCTCGCGGCCCCTTTGCATCGCGAGGCAAAATAGCCTTCGTCCGCCATCCTCCGCTGCACTTCGGTCGCGGCGCGCCGCGATGCGCCCCCGCCTCGCCTGCCGCAAGCCGTCGCCACGAAGGCCGCGCGGGGCGCGGCTCCGACAGACGGAGACAGACGATGCATGATGCTACCGGACCTTCCCATGACCGCCCGGACGAGCCCGGGACCACCGCCTATCTTCTTCAGGAGATGCAGCTCTTCGGCCATCGCCCGTTCGAGGATGAACCCGATCCGCGCCCGCTCCCCGATGCCCGGCTCGCCGGCGGTGCGGTTGCCGACATGTTCGACGGGCTTGCTGGCTGTCTTGCCGAGACCCGCCTCGAGCCCGATCTCGAGGACCTCCTATGGAATGTGGTCAATATCTTCCACCGCGCCGGCGAACGCGTCGAACGGCAGCTCGACGACAATGAACAGCTCCAGCGCCGGCTCCAGCGCGAACAGGACGGCAGCGAGATACGGTCGGTTGAGCTCGAAACTGCGACGCGCGAAGGGATTTCATTGATAGAGAGGCGCGACGCGATGGAGTTCTTCCGCGAAGCGGCGGCCGACCAGTTTCGCGTTCATCTGCGCAAATCTTGGGCACCGCGCACCGGATCGCGGGTCCAGCACCGGACGATGACCGCCTCGATGATCGACAGCCGGGATTTTCTCGATGCCCGTCTCCGAGAAAGGGCGGCCGCCTTGCTCCCTGAAGGCACGCGGATTGCTTTCACGGGCGGCAGCGACAGTGATCATTCGGCGATTTGGGACGCGCTAGACAGGACCAAGGCCCGGCATCCCAATATGATCCTGCTCCACGGGGGAACCCCAACGGGGGCCGAGCGTACTGCGGCTTGTTGGGCAGAGACGCGGGGCGTTGCCCAGGTCGCCTTCCGGCCCGACTGGAACCGTCATGGAAAGGCGGCGCCTTTCAAGCGCAATGACCGCATGCTCGAGGCGCTCCCCGTCGGCCTCATCATATTCGCGGGCACCGGTATCCAGGACAATCTCGCCGACAAGGCACGCAAGATCGGGATTCCCGTGTGGGACTTCCGGAGAAAGCCCGGATGATCGCTGTAGTCAACAAAGGTGTTGACTACGTAGGGGCTCTGACCTTACCAACGCGCCGCGGGCGGCACAGGACCGACGGTGGGAGACGGCACGATGAAGACGGCCCTTGTGGTGGGCGGCACCGCCGCATCGGGACTGGCGATTGTAGAGGGACTGCGGACGCGCGGCTACGAGGTCACCATCTATCACCGCGGAACCCACGAGGTCGATGCGCTGCTCGATCTCGAGCATATCCACGGTGACCCGCACCACCGCGAGACGATTGCAGCCGACCTGGGACAGCGCGAATGGGATGTTACCGTCGCGACCTATGGCCGCACCCGCTACCTCGCCGACGCGCTTCGAGCCCGGACGGGCCATTTTGTGGCGATCAGCGGATTGCCGGTGATCAGCGCGCCGCTCGGCGTCCCGACGACCGAGGCGACGCCCTACGAGCGCCCCGAAAATGCGCCTCCCGGTCTCGCCAAGATCCTGCCGCTGATCATCGAGACGGAACAGCATATCATCGCCGCCCATCGTGACGGCGATTTTGCATCGACGGTGATCCGCTACCCCTATGTCTACGGCCCCTACGCTGTGGCACCGCTCGAGTGGCACGTCATCCAGCGCGCCCTCGACCGGCGGCCGCGCTGGACCGTGCAAGGCGGCGGGCTGGCGATAGCGGCCCGATGCGCCGCGCCCAACGCCGCCGAGCTCGTGCTGTGCGCGCTGGACCGCCCCGAAGCCGCGGGCGGCCAGATTTATAACGCAGCCGATGGACGCCAGTTCAGTCAGCGCGAATGGGTGTCGATCATCGCCGCTGCGTGCGACTGGGAGTTCGAATTCGTAGATGTGCCGGCGTCGATTGCGCCGCTCGGCAGCTCATCCATCCCGCTCTCCGGGGAATATAGCTGGGTTCGGCGAAGCGATGTGGAGAATGGCATCCTTCGCCACCAGCTGGTGGATACCGCCAGGGCGCGGGCGGAGCTCGGCTATCGCGACGCGGTCGATCCGGCGGAATGGATCGAGCGGACTGTGCGCCACTGGCTCGCCAACCCGCCCTTGGTCGATGGTGAGAAAGGGCGGCTCGGGCCGGCCGATTTCGATTATGCGGCCGAGGATCGCCTGCTGGGCTTCTGGGATCAGGTCGTGTCCGGCCGTCCGGACACGGGCGCTGCCAATGTGCGCGCGCATCCCTATGATCATCCGAAGTCTGTTAAGGCGTCGTGATACAGGTCTAGGGCCCGGTCTTCGGGATGCGCGCGGGGTCGATACTTGCACCCGGGACGAAAGCGCTATATTGCCAGTCAACGGAAGTGTTGAAAGAAGGAATGGGCGAGAATGGATATCGGGCTTCAGCGGCAGCTTTTCGACGAGCTCACGGCGCACGTCCGCGACAAGACGACGAGCCTCGCGGAGGGCGAGATGCCCTATCCCGCCGGCGCCTATTACGACCCTGCGCAACTCGTGCGCGAAAAGCGACTCTTCCATCGCTTTCCGCTGATCGTCGGCCACTCGGATGAGATCCGCGAAGCAGGCCAGTATTTCGCCGGGACGATTCTCGGCGTGCCGTTCCTGATCGTGCGGCAGAAAGACCTCACGGTGCGGGCCTTCCGGAATGTCTGCAACCACCGGGGCGCTCCCGTTTGCCCCGAGGGGAAGGGCAGGGCAGGCCAATTTGTCTGTCCCTATCATGCCTGGACCTACAGCCTCGACGGAAGCCTGCGCGGGGCGCCCCGAAATGCCTTTCCTGGCCTTGACCGGGCGGAGGCGCGGCTACCCGAACTCGCGGTTCTCGAGCGGCACGGCCTGCTCTGGCTCCGCCTCGATGGCGGCGCGATCGATTTCGAGGCGTTCGCCGGCGGTCTCGATGCCGAGCTCGCAAGCTTCGACCTCGGCAACTATGCAATCGAGCGGCGTGAATCCTACGACGCGGAAATCAACTGGAAGAGCGTGCTCGACGGTTTCCTCGAGGTTTATCACTTCTCGCCGCTGCACAGCAATTCGATCGGTCCGTGGTTCTATGCCAACACCTCGTCGTTCGAGAAGCTGCAGCTCAACGGCCGGATGGTCGGAGTGCGCAAGTCGATCGACGCGTTGGTCGGCACCGAATTTGCCGATGATGTCATCCTGCCGCATATCGCGGTGAATTATCAGCTTTTCCCCAACACGGTCGTCGTGTGGCAGGGCGACCATTTCGAGATATGGTCGTCCTTCCCCGGCGACGAGCCCGGCCGGTGCCACGTCCAGTTCATGATGCTGGTGCGCCCCGAGACCAAGGATGCGCTCAAGAGCCGCTGGGACCGCAATATGTCGATCATCCGGGAAACCGTCATGGATGAAGATTGGGCGATGTCGGAGAAGGTGCAGAAGGGCCTTCCGTTCATTCGCAACAACGAGGTTGTGTTCGGCGCCAATGAGCCTGCGCTCCAGCATTTTTATGCAAACCTCGCCGAGCAGCTCGAACGCGGCAACTGACCTCTCGTGGGCGGTGTCGACATAGCGGAGCTGCACAGCCGCGCCGCGCCTCATCTTTCGGCAATCGGCGATGGCGATGCTTTGGATCCCGTGGCCGCCGCGCTCATCCGATATGCAGTCGCAGCGTCGGTTTCCTCGCTCGACCGGGCCGGTATCGAGACGGCGGCGGCAACAGCGATCGCGTCCGGGGCAGAGGTCGACCAGCTGGTCGAAATGACCGCGCTCGTCTCTGGCCTCGGAGTTCATTCCCTCATGGCGAGCGCTGTTCCCCTCGTCCGGCTCGCTGGCAAGCAGGAGGCTGCGGCCGCCAGCGCGGGGCTCGATACAATGCGGCAGGAAATCTGGGACCGCCAAATCGGCGCGTCGCGATACTGGGCGGAGTTCTCGCGTCATTTTCCCGGCTTTCTCGACGCCACCCTTCGCCTGTCGCCGCCGCTATTCGAGGCATTTCTCGACTTCTGCGCCCTGCCATGGCGCATGGATGCGGTCTCTGCCGTGACCAAGGAGCTCGCGGCGCTCGCTTGCGACGCGGCGCCGGGCCAGCGCTTCGTCCCCGGCTTCGACCTGCATCTTGCCAATGCGATCGCTCTCGGCGCCGGACGGCTTGCTATCGAGGCGGCGTTGGCGATCGGTGCAGACGCGCCCCGGCACATCGGCTACAGGGGCTGATCATGCCAATATCGCAGCCGCTCTGCGTCACGCCGCTCGCGGATCTTCTCGTCCGCAGCGCCGCCGCTCACCCGGACCGCAAGGCACTTGTGATGCCGGATTTTCAGCTGACCTACGCCGAACTGCTGGCGCGCGCGCGCATCGTCGCACGCGGTATCGCCGCGCTTGGCGTCGAGCAGCGCGGGCATGTCGGGATCCTCGCGAACAACAGCGAGGAGCTGGTCTGTTCATTGTTCGGCACCTGGTTGGCCGACTGCGTCGCGGTGCCGCTCAACGCGCGCCACAAGCCGCACGAGCTTGGTTACATCATCGAGGACGCCGAGCTCGACCTTCTGCTGACAACGGCACGGGACACGAGCTATAGCGATTTTCCTGCGATCCTCGCGGCGGCTCTGCCGGGGCTGGAGGATGCCGCCGAGCCTTCTGCGCTGGCGCTTTCGGACGTTCCAGGGCTCAAGGCCGTCGTCGTTCTTGCCGGCGAGGCGCGGCGCGGCACGCTCGGGCCCGGGCCCTTCGAGGCCCTGGCGGCAGAGGTTGCCGACGATGAGGTCGAGGCGCGCCGGATGGGGGTAAGACTTCGCGGCCCGGCGGCCATTCTTTATACGTCGGGGACGACATCGAATCCGAAGGGCTGCGTCCTTTCGCACGAAGCGCTCTCGCGGGGTCCGGTGGACCGCGCCGGAGGCCGGCTTCGGGTGCACGATCATGATGTGACATGGGGCGGAGGACCGCTTTTCCATATCGGCTCGCTCGGGCCCTTCATCGGCGCGATCGGCACGGCCGGCACCTATGTCACCGATCTTGTTTTCGACCCGGGGCGGGCCCTCGATCTCATGGAGGCAGAGGGCGTGACGGTCGCCTGGCCCTGGTTCCCTGCGATCATGCAGCCCATTCTCGATCATCCGCGTTTCGACGCGTCGCGCTTACCGCGTCTCGGGAAGGCACTGATCATCGCGCCCGAGCCGCTGGTCGCCCGCGCACAGGCGATGCTGCCCCATACCGAGTTTCTGCAGGCCTGCGGGATGACCGAGACCGCCGGCATATTTGCCATAAGCGGCGCCGACGACAGCAGGGCGGACAAGGCGCAGCTTCAGGGCCGCCCGGTTCCCGGCGTTTCGGTCCGGATCGTCGATCCGGAAACGGGCGCCGACCTGGCGCCCGGCGAGATGGGAGAAATTTGGGTACGCGGCTACTGCACCCTCGATCGATATCACAATTCGCCCGACAAGACCGACGAGTCGATCGACAAAAAAGGGTGGTTCCGAACCGGCGACCTTTACGAGCGCTTCGCCGATGGTCAGCTCAAATTTTGCGGGCGGTTGAAAGACATGTTGAAGGTCGGCGGCGAAAATGTCGCGGCCGTCGAAGTCGAAAGCTACATCGCCAGCCATCCCGGCGTTCTCACAGTCCAGGTCGTGGGCAGGCCGGATCCAAGGTTCGACGAAGTTCCCGTGGCCTTTGTGGAGGCGCAGTCGGGAGCGGAGCTGGACGCCGAGGCGGTCATCGCCTTCTGCACCGGCCAGATCGCGCGATACAAGGTACCGCGCGCCGTCCATTTCGTGGCGCCCGGCGAATGGCCGATGTCGCTCACCAAGATCGACAAGCGCGCGCTGCGGGCGCTTGCGGCGCAGTCGGGCAGGGCGGAGACGAACGGCTAAGACGCTGCGTCAGGCCTTCCTGACGTCCATGCCTTCCGAGAAAATGGCGAAGAACGCTTCGGCGATCTGATCCGCCGGGTGTTTGCCGCCCGGCTGGTACCAGCGGTGGGTCCAATTCAGCATGCCGAATATGGCGTTTGCTGCCAGCAGGACCGGGATATCCGAACGCAGGTCGCCGTCTTCGATCGCTTCCGAGATCAGGCTGATGACGATCCGCTCGAACAGCTTGGTGTTCTCCTTGATCTCACGTGCCCAGATGCTCTTCTCGTTCGCGATCGTGTCCATATCCTCCTGGATATAGACATACATGTTCGGATAATTGGCGTCATAGGCGCGCATGAGCTGTGAGACGACGGCTTGAAGACGTTCGCGTGCCGTCAGCGAATGATCCTCGAAGATCGCGACGCAGGTCCGGAGATTGGCGTCGACACTGGCGCGCAGGCACTCGCGGAACAATTCTTCCTTGCTGCCGAAATAATAGTAGACGGTCGCGCGGTCGAGCCCGGCCTTGTGTCCGATTTCGGCGAGGGTGGTCGACTTGAAGCCGCGTTGCTTGAATTGGGAAGCGGCGACCACCAGCAATTCGCTCCGCTTGGCGAGATACTCCTCGCTGCCTTCCTTGAGCGCCGACGACCGGCGCTTGGAAATGTTCGACGGTGCGGACAAATTTGCCTCTCCTGTTGGATGTGCCGGGCCCCTGTATTTGCGGCGCTTACCGGATGCACGCCTTCGTGACCAGCGACAACTCTGTCGTATCCGGGCCGCGCAGAGAGCCGGTCATCCGATCTTGACCTCGCTGTCCTTCCAATAGCCGGCGCGGATCAGATGCTTTTGTGGTTTCCCCGAGGGCGTGCGCGGGAAATCCTCCACAAACTCGATCCGGCGCGGACATTTGAACCCCGCCAGGCGCTCTCGCGCGAACGCCATCACGGCTTCCGCGCCGAGTTCGGCGCCCGGGCGCCTCACGACCTGCGCGATGACCGTTTCGCCCCATTTCTCGTCCGGGATTCCGATCACCACTGCCTCGACGATATCGGGGTGATCGCCAAGCTGCCGCTCGACCTCTGCAGGATAGACATTTTCGCCGCCCGTCCGGATCATGTCCTTCAGCCGATCGCTGATATAGAGGTAGCCATCGCGGAGGCGGCCCATGTCTCCGGTCCTGAACCAGCCGTCGTCCAGAAATGCCTCGTTGGTGGCCTGATCGTTGCGCCAATAGCCCTGGCTGCGCTGACCACCGCGCACCCATATCTCGCCTGTCTCGCCGTCAGGAAGCCGCGCGAGCGTGGCATGGTCGAAGATGCCGAGTTCGATTTCTTCCATCGGTCGCCCGCAGGAAGCGAGTAGATGTTCCGCCTCGAGGAGCGCATCGTCGATCCGTAGTACCGTGACCCCGAAGGTGAGCTCGGTCGATCCATAGGTCGAGAATAGCGGGCATCCAAAGAGCGCCATGGTGTCGCGCGCAGCCTGGGCGGTGAGGGCGCCGCCGCCGACGATGATCGCATCCATGTCGAAGCGGGTGCCGGGCTCGGCCGCGCGGACCATCATCGCGAGGACCGTATGGACGATCGCGAAATCGTTGATGTCGTAGCGCGGGATTATCTCGAGCAGCGATTCCGCGTCGAACTCGCTCATGCCTACACAGTGACCGCCGTGAACGAAGGCCCGCAGCGACCAGATCAGCGCGGCGACGTGAAAGAGGGGAAGCACGATCAGGTGATTGCCGTTGCGCCGCATCGGGATGGCGACAGCTGCATTCCTGTAAAAGGAGGAAAGATTACCGTTGGTGATCAGCGCGCCCTTGGGGTTTCCTGTCGTGCCCGACGTGTAAAGCTGGATCGCGACCTCGTCCGGACCCGAGATCCGGCCGGCGTCGGTATCCGGATGGCCCGCGGCGAAACTGCGCAGGCCTGCTATTTTGCCATCGCCTGAGCCTGTGGCGAAAAGCCTCACGGGCCGTCCGATCGCGGCATGGACAGCGTCCGCCGATGCGAGAAGGTCCTTGTCGAGCAGCAGTATCGGCGACTGGCAATCGTTCACGATCCAGGCGATTTCCCTGGGCGAGTAGCGCCAGTTCATCGCGACCTGGACCGCGCCGATCTTTCGCGCCGCGATGAGCGTGAGATAGCTTTCGGCACAGTTTTTGACGACGATCGCGATCCGGTCGCCCGCTTTGCAACCGACCGCGAGGAGCGCGTTTGCGATCTCGTTCGTCTGGCGATCAAGGTCGCCATAGCTGAGCGTTTCCTCGCCGAAGGTCACGGCAGGGAGCGTTGGTGAATTGCGGGCCCAATCGCGTATCGCTTCTTCGAGCGGCCATTCGGCCGCGAGTTCGATCTTACTGCCAGCACACGCAACTGCCGTATAGGGCACCATTTTCTCTCCGCTTGATATCGTTGACGGGCTCAGCATAGCGCCTGTTTCGGATATATCAACATTAGCGTTGACGGACAAGTTGCCGGGGAGTAGGAACGCGTCAGACGGAAACGGGCAGGGGTGTTTCAAGCGCATCCTTGCCTATTCGTGCAGACTTCCCGGGGCTTCGTTCGCTGTCCGAAGTCAAATCGTGAAACCGCGCTTTATCAAGCACAGTAACGGGTAAAGGATATCATGGGTAATAGTTTGACCGATGTCGAAACGATCGTTGAATCGCGCGCGATCGAGCGGGTTCTTTCCGACTACGCCTATTTTCTCGACATGAATATGCCCGAGGAAATGATCAAGCTGTTCGTCGACGACTGCGAAGTGAGCTATGGGCCGAAGTTCGGTGCGAAGGGCATCGAGGCTTATGCCAAGACGCTCGACGGCGTCGGGACCTTCTTCACCGGCACTAGCCATCACAACAGCGGAACCGTGATCGACTTCGTATCGCCGACCGAGGCGGTGACCCGCACGATCGTCCTTGCGATCCATCGCTACGCCAAGGAAGGCCCCGATGGCATCCTCTACGGGCAGTATCACGACCGCCTGGTGAAGGTGGACGGAGGCTGGAAGTTTAAGTCGCGCGAGCTGCGGACGACGATGACGACCGATTATCACGTCCGCTCGTTCAACCCGATCGGTCGCCGCGACTGACGATGGGCGACGCTCCATCCATCTTGGTCGAGCGGGGCGAGGTGATCGACTGGATCGTCCTCGACCGGCCCGATCACGCCAACGCGCTCTCCTCTGCGCTGCTCGAGGAATTCTCTGGCGCCCTTCGGATGCTCGCGGGCGAAGGCGCTCCCGTCGTCGGGATCCGGGGAAGGGGAAAGGGGTTCAGCGCCGGGGTCGACCTGGGGGAATATAACGCCGGCGCAACACCGGTCGAGGATGCGACCAGGCTTCGCCGGAATCTCGACCGCTGGCTCGAGATCTGGAACCATCCCAAGCCGGTGATCGCGGCGGTCCACGGATACTGCATCGGCGTCGCCGCGCAGATCCCCGTCTTTGCAGACATCACCCTGGTCGCGGAGGATGCCCGGATCTCGGAGCCGAAAATCCCGCTCGGCGGCGGATATGTCGCGCCGGCCTGGGCCCATCTCGTCGGCGCCAAGCGCGCGAAGGAATTCTCTTTCGTCCCGGGTAACGAGATAGATGGCAGAACGGCCGCGGCGTGGGGCTGGGCCAATGCGGCGGTACCGGCAGGCGACCTCGTCGCATGCGCCGAGGCGCTCGCGGCTCGCATCGGTGTGACCCCCGCGCCCGTCCTCGCCATGAAGAAGCGCTCGATAAACCGGGCGATGGAAGCAAGCGGCTTCCCCGCTGCGCTCAGCGCTGCCTCCGAGACCGATGCGCTCCTCCACTTCGAGCCTGCGGTCGGCGAGCTGCGCGCAAGAATCGCTCGCGACGGGTTGAAGGCTGTGATCGCGGATTTCGCCGGACCGACAAGCACGGCGATCTTCGAGAATTTCAAGAAGGATATTTCATGACGGACGTGCTTTTCAACGTCGAGGGTAATGTGGCGCATGTGCGGTTGAACCGGCCGCAGGGGATGAATGCGATTACGGCGGCCATGGACGACCAACTGCAGGCGGCATGGACGCGGATCAACGAAGATGACGCGATCTGGTGCGCGGTCGTCTCTGCGGAAGGCGACAAGGCTTTCTGCATCGGCGCCGATGTGAGCGAGGGGCCGGAGCGCAAGACGCGCATGGCGCTCGGCGGCGGGATCACCGGGATCGGAGGGCCGTCCCTCGCCGTTCGCAAGCCCCTCATTGCTGCGGTTCAAGGCTTTTGCGTCGGCGGCGGCTTTGAGCTCGCCATGTGTGCCGACATCATCGTTGCTGCCGAGAATGCCCAGTTCGGCCTCCCCGAAACCCGCCACGGCATCATCGGCGAGTGCGGCGTGGTTCACCGCGCCGTGCGGCAGCTGCCGCACCACATTGCCATGGCGATGATTCTCACCGGCGAGCGAATCGATGCGCCGACGGCGCTGCAGCATGGACTGGTCAACGAGCTCGTCGGTCTTGGCGAACTCGTAGGCGCCGCGGCTGCGTGGGCCGCGCGGATCAACAAATGCGCCCCGCGTGCCAACCAGGCCGCCAAGGCCGCAGCGCTGGGGCGGCTCGGCTACCCGCTCGACGTCGCATTGATGACGCGGTTCGAGGAAATCGAGCAATATGCCGGGAGCGAAGATGTCCAGGAGCGCGATCGCGCGGCAGCCGAGGGTCGCCGCCCGGTCTGGACCGGCCGCTGACCCCTTCGTCGCGGCCTCGCCGGGCCGGGGCGCCGGCGCCGTGCTGACGCCGGCGGCCCGCGTCAGTCTTGCGCCGCGAGCTTCCCCATGGCCGCGATCCAGCGGTCGACGTCGGCGACACGCCGCTCGGCATATTTCTGCGTTTCGGGGTGCGTGAGGATCAGGAATCGGCCCTCGGCCATCGCGTCGACCGCCATCTCCGCAACGGCCTCGGCGGTGATGACCTCACCGCTCGATGTCACCGCCGATGCCGCATCCCCTTCGAGCGCGTCCGCCACCATTTTCGTCCGGACCGCCTGCGGGCAAATCGCGCTGACTCCGATCCCGCGCGTCCCGTAGGTGATCGCCAGCCATTCGGCGAAAGCCAGCGCACCATGTTTGGATACCGCATAGGGCGCTGCGCCAAGGCTGGTAAGCAGGCCGGCAGCCGAAACGGTGTTGAGCAGATATCCCGACCCTCGCTCGAGCATTGAGGGGAGCACGGCCTCTGCGGCATGGACGTGCGCGAGCACGTTGACCGACCAGGCCCGGTTCCAGTCGCCTAGCGGCGAGGCTTCGTTCCCGGGGACGATGATCCCTGCATTCGAGCAGAACAGGTCGACCGGGCCGGCGAGAGCGGCGGCTCTGTCAACGGCTCTGTAGATATCCTCCCGATCGGCGACATTGCACGCCACCGCTTCCGCCGCGACGCCCAAATGGCTGACTTCTTCCGCTACGGCTTGCGCGCCCGCAACGTCGAGATCGCACAGGAGAAGCCCGGCAGGCCGATCTTTCGCAAAACGGAGCGCGAGTGCAGCCCCGATCCCGCTTGCAGCTCCCGTTATAACGACAGATTTATCTCTAAGATTCATAGATATAACTCCAAAATATGGCCAGTAAACACATATGTTGACAGAAAGATTCGGCGCAGATAATAGACTGGCAGCGACGCGATACAATGAATTGTGAGCGTGGCTGTCTGCAGCGTCCGTCAAACGCGCCGGACTCGCCGGCGACCGCGAAGCGCTACGTGCCGCAATTCCTCAACGGGCGAAGAATATCGTCCTGAAAATAATAGAAATTCTCTTGGGAGGGTTCGATGATCAGCAAGTCCGTTAAAGCCGCTTTACTCTGTGGTACTCTCATGTCCGTCGCCACGAGCGTGCCGGCTTTCGCGCAGGAGGCTGATGCGGCTCCCGCGACGAGCGAGGGCGAGATCGTCGTAACTGCGCGCCTTCGCAGCGAAAGCCTGATGGACGTGCCCGTCGCGGTCAACGCGCTGTCGAGCGAAAAGCTCGATCAATACAAGGTGGCCGATCTCACCGATATCGGCGCGCTCGTGCCCAACGTCATCGTTGGCGACTATAAGATCAATGGCGGCGGCTCGCTCTCGATCCGCGGCATCAGCTCCCCGGCCACGCAGATCGGCTTCGAGCAGCCGGTCTCCGTCTCGATCGACGGCGTTCAGACCTCCGCCGGCCGCGTCGCGATGCTTGGCTTCTTCGACCTCGACCGTGTCGAGGTGCTTCGCGGGCCGCAGACGCTTTTTTTCGGGAAGAACAGCCCGGCCGGGGTGATTTCGGTCGTCAGCGCGGGACCGACCCGCGACTTCGAATTCGGCGGGTCGCTCGGCTATGAATTTGCCGGTCGGGAAATGACCGGCGAAGGCTATGTGTCCGGGCCGCTCGGCGGCGGCTTCGGTGCGCGCCTCGCAATCCGCTACCGCGATCTCGACGGCTGGCTCAAGAATAACGCCGGGCCGCTCGCCAACCCCTATTTCGGGTCTGGACTGCCGGCCGGCGTTGCGACCCTTCCAGGTCGTCAGTCGAAGCGCATCGGCGAACGCGAACTGATGGGCCGGTTCACTCTCGAATATGACGATGGCGGCCCGTTCACCGCGACGGCCAAGCTGTTCGCGATCCGCAACAAGGGCATGGGGGCAGGGGCCTTTGCGCAGAATATCGGCCCTTGTCCGGCAGACGGCTTGCCGCGCTCTTACGGCGTCGCCGACCCCTATGGCGATTGCCGCGCGGACGACGAGACGAGCTACGGTGACATCCCCGACGCGGTCGCTGCCACCATGCCGCGCGCCGACGGCGATGGGCGCGGACGCGACAAGATGACGGCAATCATCGGCTCGCTGAACCTGGGCTATGATTTCGGCGATCTGAAGTTCACCAGCATCACCGGTTATGTACAGCACAAATATTTCTACCTCTCGGCGCTCGACCAGACGATCTACGGCGGCCTCACGGTTCTCGAGGACAACAAGCTGGAATCGCTGAGCCAGGAGCTTCGCTTGAGCTCCGACTTAGACGGACCGATCAATTTCCTCATCGGCGCCTACTATCAGGACAGCAAGGACGATCTGTACAACGACGCGCTGATCACGCCCTATACCTTCTTCCGCCTGGCCGGAACAGGACGCTACGAGGCATATGAAAAGGTCGGCAGCCTCGACAGCAAGACCTATTCGGTTTTCGGACAGCTGCTCTGGGACGTGACCGACACGCTAGAACTCGCCGGCGGGCTTCGTTACACCGACGAGAGCCGCGACACCCGCAACCAGAATCTCTACGGCTTTGGCCCGTTCGCGACGCAGGCGACGGTCTTTCCGGGGTCGACCGATACCACCCCCGGCATCCTCGCGGGCAAATTCTCGGATGCGAACCTGTCGCCTGAGGTCACGCTGACCTGGCGTCCGACGAACCAGCTCACCGCCTGGGGCGCTTTCAAGACGGGCTTCAAGTCGGGCGGCTTCGCGCTCACCAGTCCGATCCAGCGTACCGCGACGCTCAATGACATCGACTTCGATTCCGAAACGGTGCGCGGTGTCGAGGGCGGTCTTCGCGGCGACTTCGGCGCGCTTTCGTTCAATGCGACGGCGTTCATGTACGACTTCAAGGATCTTCAGGCGACGGTCTATAATCCGGTCGATGTGCGCTTCTCGATCAACAATGCGGGCAAGCTCAAGCAGCGTGGTTTCGAATTCGATGCGAACTACAGCCTTGCTCCCGGTTTTGAAGTCCATGGTGCCTTCGCTTATGTCCACAACCGCTATCAGGACTATGTGGGCCAATGCTATTCGTTCACTTATGCGGCTGGCACCAATCCAGCGACGGCCGTTCCGCCGCCTGGCTGCGAGTTCGTAAACCCCGGAGCATCGCTGGTCCTGCAGCAGGATTTCGGAGGCCGTCGTCCGGCGCGGTCGCCCGATTTCACCGGGAGCTTCGGCACATCCTATGAGACGGACCTCTCCTCGAGCCTTATCTTCCGCGTCTCGGGCGACGCCTATTACAGCAGTAGCTATAACGCGAGCGACGCGGCGGCGCCTGGCGCCATCCAGAAGGATTTCTGGCGCTTCAACGCAGGTGCGCGCATCGGGGCGCCCGACAAGCGCTGGGAAATCGCGCTCATCGGCAAGAATCTGACGAACAAGCATTATCTGCTGTTCGCTACCGACCGTACGGGCGGCGCGACGCTGCCCGGACCCGGCGAGCAGCGCGGCGCGGTCGCCCGCGGCCGCGAGGTATCGGTGCAGGCGAGTTTCAGGTTCTGACGGGAGATCGCGCCCTTCGCCCGGCCGTGCCGGAAAGAGCGAGGCCGGAAGGGACGGGCAGCGCGCCTGCGGATTGCCGCTCTGCGGGTGGCTGCTCCGCCCGGCGCGTTGTCCCGTCCACTATGATAAAGTGAATATTGTTCAGTGAAGGAATCGGAATCCATGAGCCTCGACTTGCAGCCGGACTATGATGCGATCGTCATCGGTGCGGGCATCACCGGCATCTACCAGGCCTTTCTCCTCGACCAGGCCGGCGTGTCTGTGCTCGGGGTCGAGGCGGCGGAAGATGTCGGGGGTACCTGGTTCTGGAACCGCTATCCCGGTTGCCGGCTCGACACCGAGAGCTACGCCTATGGCTATTTCGCGCTGAGCGGCCTCATTCCGGACTGGACGTGGAACGAGCGCTTCGCCTCGCAGCCCGAGATGCTGCGCTACGTCAATCACGCTGCAGACAAGATGGATGTCCGGCGCCTCTTCCGTTTTCGCACGAAGGTCGTCGCGGCAACCTTCCTCGACGACAGCAGCATGTGGCAGGTCGAACTCGACGACGGCGCGGTGATCACCTGCCGTTTCGTCATCTCGGCGACGGGTCCGTTGTCGGCGACCCGCATGCCCGACATCGCGGGGATCGACGACTTTGCAGGCGAATCCTATCACTCCTCGCGCTGGCCGGTCGAGGATGACGGGACCCCGCGAAGCGCCGATTTTACCGGCAAGCGTGTCGCGGTCATCGGGACCGGCGCGACCGGCGTCCAGATCATTCCGATCGTCGCCGAAACCGCGAAGCAACTGGTCGTCCTCCAGCGCACGCCGAACTGGTGCACGCCGCTCGGCAACGTGCCGATCACGCCCGACGAGATGGCCAGCATCCGCAGCCGTTATCCAACGATCCTCGAATATGTGAAATCGACCGACACGGCGTTTCCCTATCACCGCGATCCGCGCAAAGCCGTCTCGGTTCCCAAGGAAGAGCGCGACGCCTTCTTCGAGGGGCTATACAACCAGCCGGGTTACGGCATCTGGCTCAGTGGCTTCCGCGACCTGCTCCTGAACAAGGAATCGAACCAGTTTCTGGCCGATTTCGTCGCGGACAAGATCCGCCAGCGCGTGAAGGACCCTGTTACCGCGGAGAAACTGATTCCCAAGGATCACCCCTTCGGCGGCAAGCGCGTCCCGATGGAAACCAACTATTACGAGACCTTCAATCGCGACTCGGTCGAGCTCGTCGACATCAAGCAAGCGCCGATCGCGCGCATTACCGCGAAGGGCATCCAGACCGGCGACGCCCATTATGACGTCGACGTGATCATCTTCGCGACCGGCTTCGACGCGGTGACGGGCGCGCTCGACCGCATCGATATCAAGGGCGAAGGCGGTGTGGCGCTGAAGGACAGCTGGGCCGATGGTCCGTCGACTTTCCTCGGCCTGCAGTCGCGTGGTTTCCCGAACTTTTTCACACTCGTCGGCCCGCACAATGGCTCGACCTTCTGCAATGTCGGCGTATGCGGCGGCCTTCAGGCTGAATGGGTCACGCGCATGGTGACCTACATGAAGGCAAAAGGCCTCGTCTATTCCTCGCCGACCGAAGCGGCCGAGGAAATGTGGACCGAGGAAATCTACCGCGACTTCGCGCGCACGTTGCTGGCCGAGGCCAATGCATGGTGGGTGAAGGTGACCGAGAAACCCGACGGCACGATCGTGCGTCGCACACTCGTCCATGTCGGCGGCGGCCCGGAATATCGCAAACGCTGCGAACAGGTGGCCTATTGCGATTATGAAGGGTTCGAGCTGGCTTAGTCCGGCCAGAGACGGAAAACGGTCTGCCCATCCTCAAGAGGCCCGGATGTCCGATGATCGCGCGGTGGGCGAGGCGGGCTGAAGCTCCGCCACGCGCTAAATGCCTCAATCTGATTCTATCTTCGGAATATAGTTTCGCGTTCATCTGCGCAGATCCTGGGCACCGCGCACCGGATCGCGGGTCCAGCACCGGACGATGACCGCCTCTATGATCGACAGCCGCGACTTTCTCGATACCCGGCTCCGCGAAAAGGCGGCCGCCTTGCTCCCCGAGGGGACCCGGATTGCCTTCACTGGCGGAAGCGATTGCAGCGATCATGCGGCGATCTGGGATGCGCTCGACAGGGCGAAGGCGCGGCATCCGGACATGATCCTCCTCCATGGCGCGACGCCGACGGGGGCGGAGCGGGCCGCAGCCTGCTGGGCGGACAGCCGCGGCGTGGCGCAGGTCGCGTTTCGGCCGGACTGGACCCGGAATGGCAAGGCGGCTCCGTTCAAGCGCAACGACCGCATATTGGAAGCTCTGCCGGTTGGCCTGATCGTCTTTTCCGGCACGGGCATCCAGGATAATCTCGCCGATAAGGCGAAGAAGATGGGGATCCCGCTTTGGGATTTCCGGCCGCCGAAGTGATGGCCGCAGCCGGATCTATTAGTCATTCGATTCCCGGCCGCGCTCTGCTAGCCAATTGCGCTGAGGGGAAGGCGCACTTGGCTCGAGATGATTTCAATCGCACCGTTGTCGACCGGCTTGCAAAGCGCGTCGGAATGCGATGTTCAAATCCCGATTGCCGTCAACCGACGTCAGGACCAGACGCAACAGGCGGTACGACGAACACGGGCGTCGCGGCACATATCACCGCGGCGTCCCCAGGCGGCGCTAGGTACGATGAAACGCTGACGGCGGAGCAACGCAGCGATATCACCAACGGCATCTGGCTCTGCCAGCGTGACGCCAAGATCATCGACGACGATGAGGTCTCATTTCCCTCGTCGCTGCTTCTGGAATGGAAGGACACCGCCGAGAAAATGGCAGCGCTTGAAGCTCGGGGCTATGCCGTTGTGCGAGCGTCACCATTCGCAGCTCTCGAGCGCAAGATGCCTGAACTGGTTGCCGAGATGCGTGCCGATCTCATGGGCAACAAGCTGGTTCGCCAGTTTATCCTTCTCGAGAAGGGTTGGTCGTACATTCCCGGCTCGACGCCATATTTTCAGTATTTTTTCGACGAGCACCCACAGATCAAGTCGATGATGACGATCATGATCCACGCGGGAGCAATCTACGACATCAAATATAATGCGGTCGATCGCTACAATTTCACCGAGGCCTTCGTCTCCTTTCTGATCGGCGATTAATTTGGCAAATTTCGATCGCATCGAGCAGCTTCGTTCCGATATTCTCTTCTCGGTGGCCCAGGCCACGGGATGGATGAAGCCGGCGGAGAAGATTTTCGCGATCCAATCGGCCGGCCTCTGGAATGACGTCCGGCCGCGTGATCGGACCGACCTCCTGATGGCTGCTGGAGCCTACGCCGACGCTATCCCGGATTACGCCGCCCTAAGTCACTGGCGTAAAGTCGGCGATGCCTATTTTGCCATGGGAAGGCTTGCGGAGGCGCGTGAGAATTATGAGCGGGGCGAGAATCTCCGGGGCGACGACTATATGGCGTGGCGGGGCGGGCCGGATCGCGACCGCCTGATCGCACTGGCCGTCGTTCGCGAGGATTGGGCCGAGGTGCTCCGGCAGATCCGGAAAGCCGAGCCTGATCCTTTCGGGCCTACGCAGGTGATCTTTGCCGGATCGACCCGAGCGAAAGGCCCACTGATAAAGATCTGCGCGCACGCGGCGGTGGCAGTGGGCGATGACGCGATGGCGCGCGAGATGTGTGCCTATTTCGGTCTCACGAAGAATGATGTTGCTGTCTTCTTCACTCACGCCCGCTCGGGCGCATATGCGAAAGAGGCACAAAAGTTCGCAAGCTTGCCAATGCTGCGGGTGGTCTCGCGCACCGTAGAACAGATTACTCGCGACGGCGCGACGGAGCGTGCAACGGATGTCGCAAACTTCCTCAAATCGCTGGGCTATGATTTCAGCGACGCATGTTCGAGCTTCGCGCTCTGGCTTGAGCGGGGCGACGACGGGGCGTTGGCCCAAGTCGTCTTCTGGTTGACGCGCAGCGGAAGCTTCGAGCTTCTGAAAACCTGTCTCGCTGCGCTCACCAACGACGCCGGCATTTATGGCGCCAGGAGTGAGCGCCTGACAGCCTTTTATTGTTCTCACCCCTGGATCACCCGGTCATCGATGCCGGAGCTTTTGCGTGGGCTCATAGCGGCCCATTCGCTCCCGCCTCCAATCGTGTTGTTGAGCTGCGTACTTCAGAATAGCGCCTCCATTGTTTCGGACATCGAAAAGGGTGTGTTCGATCCGCATCGGGCCGATCCACTGACTCAGATCCGGGCCCACCCGGAGTGGGCGGAGGCGATCATTGCCGAGCGCATCCGGGAAGAGAGAGTCGCGTCGCTATGGTCTGCACTCTGCGCAGAAGCGGCGCGCCAGCCTCATGGCGATATCCGCAAGAGCCCCGCATTCTCGGCGCTCTGCAACGATCTGGCGAGCGAGCTCCAGTCGGCTTGGGCCCGCGATCTCGACAGGATACGGTGGAAGTCGGAGGAAGCCGTCTATTTGGCCCTACAGTCGATCCTCCCCGAGGTACGGATTGCACGGCACGCGATGCCCAGCTGGCTCGCGCCGCAGCATCTCGACATGTTCCTGCCAGACGCACGAATTGCGATCGAATTCCAAGGCGAGCAACATTTTCGTCCCATCGCCATCTTTGGCGGCGAAGCGGGATTCGAAGCGACGGTACGACGGGATGGTAACAAAGCACGGCTTTGCCAGTTGGCGGGCATTCGGCTCGTATATATCCGATATGATGACGATGTTCCGGTGCGCCTTAAGGAAATAGCCGCGCTGGCGGGATAACCTTATGGCTGGTCCGTAAGCTGCGGTAACGGAATGCGGGGAAGCCGCCCTCGGTTTAGCCCCGAGCGGAAGGGTAGAGGGAAAACGGGTGTTAAAGAGCGTCTATATCATTGAATCGCTACGGGCCGTGGAGTTCTACGAGCGCTGTCTCGACGGGTTTGCGGCGAACGAAATGGTGAAACTCCTGGGGGTGCGTTCCGAATATCGGCACGCGCTCGACCGCAAACATCTGAAAAGGGCGATCGACGAAGCTGCCGCTGGCGATTTCGAAGTGATCCACCTTTCGGCGCATGGTGATCGTGCCGGTGTCGAATTGACGGACGGGACGCAGCTTGGCTGGGCTGAACTTGCAGAAATGCTCCGTCCGGCTGCCGGACCGACCAAGTCGCTCGTGATGGCGACTTGTGAGGGTGGCGATGCGAAACTCGCAAAGGCCCTGCAGAAGAGCTGCGTTATGTTCGGCTATATCTTCGGCTCGACAGCCGAGAGCGTTTCTTTTCCCGATTCATGCCTCGCCTGGTCGATTCTCTACAACCGGCTTGTCGATCACGGTTTCGAGAGAGACGCGCTGCAGACCACATTGGAGGCGGTCAATGCCGCGATTGAGGGCGATTTTGTGTACCGGCGATGGACCGGCAAACAGTTCAAACATTATCCGTAACGAACGTCAGTCTACCGATCTCGCGGCGACCAAACCGGACATATCATGGCATCCAAACTTGCAGGTCCCGTCCTCCCGGCTCTGGACCTTTCTTCATGGACATTCAATTTTGGCAGCACGGGGCCAAGGAGCCTCGGAACGCCTATCGTCCGAGATTTCGCTACCACGCTCGACCTGCTGATCTGGATTGCGTCGAACAGTGATCTGAAGTCGGCGGTTCAGATGCAGGTCCAGGAGCGCGTGCGATTTGATCCCAATTGGAAGCAATGGAAAAGGCAGCGCACTTTCTTTCGGGATGCGCCGCACTTCGATAGCTACCGCGGCTCCTCCTACGATGAGTTTCACGCGGCCGCGCGGTCCATTGTCGCGGGAGTCGGTGCGCCGCCAACGGCGAGCCAAATTGGCATGTATCGGGGGTTGATGGCCGAAATCGCAACCAGTGCCGTTATCCTTCCGGCAGGCCAGTCGCTTTTTCATGGGAGGGCAGACCGTGACCTCGAAGCGCTTCCGAAGTATCCCGCCTTCCTGTCGACCTCGGTAGATCCCGTTGTCGCGTCCAATCATGCCAATAAGCGCGCGTTCAATACTCCGAGGCGCCAAATCGTCTACCATTTGTCGCTCCGCACGAGCCGGCCGGCCTTCTTTGGACAGGCGGGGAACGCCCACGAATACGAACTGCTGCTACCCGCGGGGCTGACGGTTACGGCCAACGCCGTTCATCGCGCAGCCGATTTCGACATTGTCGAGGCCGATATTCACTGAGGGAGGGTCCCGCTCTCCGCGCTCGGATAAATTTGCCTCAATCTGGTTCTATCTCCCGAATATATTTGAAATATATGGGGCCGACCCGCACTTTCAGATTATCCCAAGATCGCCTCGACCAGCAGCGATCGGCCGTCGCGGATCGACCAGCCGAGTAAGAAGGCAGGGCGGTCCGCACTGACGAGGGGCTCGCCAGCCGAGGCGGTCGGAAACGCCGGTCGGCGCGCCATAGGTCGCAATGCCAACGATCGACGCCGCGCACGCGTTTGCGCTCGACGTCTCTCGCGTGAAGGACAAGGCGGGTCTCGCTGACCTGCTGCAGGAAGCCTGCCGCCTGATGGGCTGTTCCTGGTTCGCCCTCAGTCATCATGTCGATTTCCTCGTCGCGCCAGATCGCGGCGTGCGGGTTCACAATTACCCAGAGGAGTGGGCGCATTGGTTCGACGAGCAGCGGCTCGGTGTCACGGATCCCGTGCATCGCGAAAGCCAGCGCAACATGTCAGGCTTCCTGTGGCACAATATGAAGACCGAGCGACCTGAGGACGATCAAGTCCTCTCAGAGGCACGGCGACATGGCATCGGCGACGGGCTCACGGTACCTGCCCATCTCCCGGGTCATGCGCATGGCTCGGTTTCGTTCGCCTGGAAGCCGGGTGCGATCGCAAGCGCCGACGCGCTCCAATTCGCCCGGATGATCGGTGGCCCCGCTTTCGACGCGGCGCGTCTGATCGCCGATCCCGATCTCGCCCACATTGGACCCCGGCTTACCCGACGGCAGCGCGAGGTGTTGATCTGGTCGGCGAAGGGTGAGTCCGTCCGGAGGATCGGGCTGAGGCTCGGCCTCAGCCCGGACACGGTCCGCGAGCATCTGCGCAACGCCCGGCAGCGTTACGAGGCGAATGGCGGCATAACGCTGACGGTGCGCGCCCTCTATGACGGGGACATCAGCTTCGAGGACATCGCCAAGCGCTGAGAAAAATCGGCGACACCCCCCTATCATGCTATGGTGCGGGGGCGAAAAGCCCTTCAATTGGACCGCCTCTATTCAAACGGAGGCAAATCCATGTTGCTGATAGTCGATTCTACCAACCGGGCGCTCGAGCACAAGGCGATGCGCACAATGTTCGAGGCGCGCAAACGCGTTTTCATCGATCTTCTGAAATGGGACATTCCCGCGCTGGCTGATCGTTTCGAACTCGACCAGTTCGACGATGTCGATGCGACCTATCTCATCGTGACCGATACGGAAGGGGAGCATCTCGCTTCGGCGCGGCTGCTGCTCACCACCCGGCCGGCACTCCTCGACAGCCTGTTTCCCGGGCTGGTCGCCGGGGAGGTTCCGCAGGGCGTGGACGTTCTCGAAATCACGCGCTTCTGCCTGTCGCCCGGTATCGGGGCGCGGCAGCGGCGGATCGCACGCGATGCGCTGCTCGTCGGGCTCGCCGAGTTCGCTCTCGCCAACGATATCCGCACTTACACTGGCGTCGCCGAACTCCCTTGGTTCCGCCAGATCCAGGCCTTCGGCTGGGAATGCCGCTCGCTCGGCGAGCCGGTCCTTCACCGCGGGCAGGCGCTCGTTGCGCTTCGCATCGACATCGACGTCTCGACAGTTGCGAAGCTCGCCGGTGCGGGGATCGTCAGCCATGCAGGCGCCGCTTCGGCCGCTTGCGCCGCGTGAGGAGGGTGACATGATGATCAATCCCGCCGCGCTCGACGCGACCGCTCCTCGCTCTGCCGCGGGCTGCGAGCTCATGGACCAAGGCTATACGATCCTGAGAGGCGCGGCGTCGCCGTCGCTGATCGGGCACGTCGCCGGGGACCTCGGGCCGCGCTACGCTGCGACGCCTTTTTGCGAAGGCGGCTTCTATGGTGAGCGCACGAAGCGCTTCGGGCGCCTGTTGATCCGATCGCCGCATATGGCCGATCTGGTGATGAACCCGGCGATCCTCAATCTCGCGGAGCTCGCGCTCGGCAACTGGTGCGAGCGGATCCAGCTCAATCTTGCCCAGGCGATCGAGCTGCACCCCGGCGCGCTCGCGCAGTTTCCACACAGGGACCAAGATATGTGGCAGGGCGCGCTCGGTGACGTGGAGTATCTCGTCAATGTCATGTGGCCGCTGACCCCCTTCACTGAAGAGAATGGCGCGACGCTGATCTGGCCGCGCAGCCACGGCGTGGAGGCGCTGGTCGAGGAGCCGAAGGAGGCGCCGGTCGTCGCGACCGCCGAGCCCGGCGATGCGATCGTCTTCCTCGGGTCGACGCTGCACGGCGCTGGCGCGAACCGCAGCGCCGGCGTTCGCCGCGGGATTATCGTCAGCTACTGTCTCGGCTGGCTCAAACCCTATGAAAACCAGTGGCTTGCCTATCCGCCGGAGATTGCGAAGGACTTTCCTTCCGAAGTGGCGGCGCTCGCTGGCTATGCGCAGCACCGGCCCAACCTCGGCAATTTTGAAGGCCAGTGCCCATCGGTACTTTTCGGCGGCTATCCCGAAGAGCCGTTGGCGGCGATCGACGCACTGCGCGCCGACCAGTCGGCACTGCTCGCGGATCATGTCGCCGACCAGCGACGACGCGGCGAGGGGGCGCTCGCGGCATGAGCCCGGGAGCGACGATGGAGCGCGTCTATCTGGACCTGAAGGCGCGCATCATGACGGGCGCTTATCCACCCGGGACGCGGCTCGATCCGCGTCAGCTGGCGCGTTCGCTCGATGCGAGCGCCACGCCGGTGCGCGATGCCCTCCACCGCTTGTCGGGCGAGCGCATCGTCGACAGCTGGCACCAGGAGGGCTTTCGTCAGCCCCTGCTGGCGGAGGCGGATCTTGTCGAGCTTTACGAGTGGGGCGGCATGCTCCTCGCGCTTGCGCTCAAAGGCAGAAATCCATCGCCTAATCTCCCTGCCGGGCTGAGCGAGTTGAAGCGGATCGAACCCTATCCCGAGGCTCTTGAGTCGCTGTTCGGCGTGATCGCGATGGGCGCCATGAATCATGAACTTCGCTACGCAATTGTGAACTTCATCGAGCGAAGTCGAGCTTTTCGGCCTGCGGAGCTGCGTATCGACCCTGCATCGCGCGCTACGCTGGCTGCCATGGAGGAAGATTACCGGTTCGGGCGCTGGACGGGATTGCGCAGTAAAATCACGAGCTTCCATCGCCGACGAACGCGGCAGGCCGGCCGCATTGCCGCGGCGATCCGGCCGCGCACCGATCCGCTCCGATAACATTCGGGCTATAGCAAAACTATAAAATTCCTATTCCAAATCAGGGGTGTAGCTTTGACCTTGCCGCAATTCCGCGGCATCAACCAAGGAGGGTCCCATGGACCGCAATGACATCGTCGAAGACGGCATCGAAGAACTGGGCGTCGCGAGCGTCGAAACGCTCGGCCAGATCCCCCGTCGGCCGGAAGCCGACGGCGTCCAGTTCGGACTGGGCGGCGGCATCTCCGCCGAATGACGGACCGGAGGGCGCGCCGCGCCAGCGCCGCGCCCTCTTTCGCCGATGGACTATCATCTCCTGCCTCATGTCAGCTTCGGCTTTGTGGACGATCGCGCCGTTGCGCTCGATCTTCGCACCGATCGCTATTTCATGATCGCGGTCGCGGAGACCTCGGCGCTTCGCTCGGCCGGTATCGAGGGCAAGGGATCGGTCAACGGAGCTGGTATCGACGCACTGGTGAGGCGCCGTCTCATCGGGAAAGGCAGCGGGCCTGCGATCGGACCGGTCGTTGCCGCGCCGCTCTCCCGATCGGCGCTCGAAGTAGAAGCCAACGGTCGCCGGATCGGATGGCCCGAAATCGCCCTTGTTCGTGCGCAAGCGGGTCTCAGCTTGCGCTTTCTGGGGCTGCAAAGGACGCTCGCGAGGTGGCAGCGCCTGCGCCTGCGCTATCGGAGCCGAATGCCTCCGCAAGATGTCGAGCGCGCTGCGATGGAATTCGCGCAGGGCTTCGCCGACGCTCGCCTCCTCCTTCCGGCCAAGACTTTGTGCGTTCCCGACAGCCTCACCCTGGCCTGCATTCTTTGGCGTCGCGGAATCGATGCCGATGTCTATTTCGGAGTCAGGCTCGCGCCCTTCCTGGCGCATGCCTGGGTGCAGCGCGGCGACATGCTTCTGTCCGACACGCTTAACACGGTTGGCGAATATACGCCGGTGTTCCGTCTGTGACGCTCGCCATCGCCTTCTTTCAGTTCGACGGTCCGGCGCCGCCTCTTCCCGGCGGCATCGTCGAACTTGCGCGGATCGGGCCGGCGCGGGTCATCGGCAAGGATACCACGATCCTGTCAAACTCGGCCCGGGCGACACTCGTTGGCCATGCGTTTCGCCGCGAGACATATGAACCATGCTCCGTTCTTGACGCCGACGCGGCCGAGAAGATCGTCGAAAGCGAAGGCGCCTGGGCGATCCGGAACTTGTGGGGCAACTATATCCTGGCTTGGGTAGACGCCGAAGGGCAGGTATTCATCCTTCGCGCGCCGCTGACGGGACCGGCCATTTTCTGCGCAAGCAAGGTGGCCTCTGGCGCTCCCGGCACTGCGCACTGCGCGTTTACGGACCTTGGCTTGGCCCGCGCTCTCGGTTTTGCGCTCGACCGCCCCGACGCGGGAGCGATCGACGCCTATCTGCGTTACCCGCTGCTTCGCGCACCGCGCGCTGGCATAGAAGGCGTGGTCGAAATCCTGCCCGGCGAAATATCGAGGCTTGATCGTCCTGGCCGCCGGCCTGCGAGCTGGCTCCCATGGGACTATGCGACCGAGCCCCCGGTCCGCGCCGATCCCGCCGAACTCGCCGGCATCGTCCGGAACTGTGTTCGCGCATGGAGTGGCCGCTTTGCGCGCGTCCAGCTCGAGCTCTCCGGCGGGATCGACAGCAGCATCGTCGCTGTCTGTCTCGCCGATCGCACCGACCCCTGGCGGGCGCTCACGATGGTCACCGCTGAACCCGATGGCGATGAGCGGCCTTACGCCCGAGCCGTTACCGATGGGATAGGGTCGCCGCTAGCCGAGCTGATGCTATCTTCAGAGCCGGCGGATCCGATCCCGGCGGCCGCGGCGCTGCGCGTGCGGCCTGGGGGCTTCGGGCTGATCGCCCCGACCGATCGCGCTCTTCTGGCCTCGGCCCGCGAGTTCGGCGCCGACGCCATATTCTCCGGGACGGGAGGCGATGGGGCGTTCGGCTACCAGACCTCGATCGCGCCGGCGCTCGATGCCTTTCATTATCGGGGCCTTCCGGCGGCCTACAGCGCTGCGCGCGGCCAGGCGCGCATCATGGATGACAATATCTGGAGTGCGCTTCGCCACGGACTACGTGGCTATATTCGCGGAATCCGGCTTTGGCCGGTCGATGAGCATTTACTGTCCCGGCGCCACGCTTCGCCAAGGCCCGACCATCCGTGGTTCGACGATGCCAAGCGTTTTCCGCCGGGCATCCGGCGCTATGGCCTTGGGATATTGCCGATCCAGCCATTCCTCGACGGATATGGCCGATCGGAGCATCTGCCGAAGATCGCCCCGCTGCTCGCGCAGCCGCTCATCGAATATGGCCTTGGCGTGCCGAGCTGGCAGTGGGGCGAGGGAGGCGTCAATCGGTCCCTTGCGCGCGAAGCGTTTCGCGCCGAGCTGCCCGAGATTGTCCTGAACAGACGAAGCAAGGGCCGGATCCTGTCGATGTTCCTGCCCGCCTTCGAGCAGAACCGGAGCCGATTGGCCGGTCATTTGCTGAATGGCTGGCTGGCGGGCGCAGGGCTGCTCGATGTCGATGCGATCGGAGCAAAACTGTCTGGACGCGAGCGGGCCGACACGACGGATATGCTGCGCATTCTACAATTTGCGGACATCGAGGGGTGGGCCAGATCGGTCGTTGGCGATGGAAGATTTGCGGGGTGATCATCACGCTGCCAAAATGAAGGCGATTGGCCAAAGGCCGTGCCGGGCGCGCGCCGGGGAACGGCGCCCGGCACGAACCTAGCGCACGGGAGCTTGCAAGGACTGCCCCGCGCGAAGTCGTTGCCAGCGGACATATTGTGCCCGCTTGGCCGGATCGGGATCCACCTCACCCTTCAGCCAGTATCGATACCAATCGAGGTTGCGTTCATAGACGGCGCGCTTGTGGACCGGCTGATATTTGATGTGAATCTCGTCGGCGAAGGCGAACAGCTCGGCGGGTTTGCCCGCGAGCCTCAGCTTCGTGTTGAGCTCGACAAGATTGCGAACCTCGGACTCCGGTGCCTGCATCAGGAGCGGCGTGTCGATCACCTTGGCATCTTCGGCCGGCGACAGGATGTGCCAGCGTTCGGGGTCGGTGTCGGGATCGCCGGCCTGCCAGAATTGCCGGAACGTCTCCGCGAAACCGCGGCCGGGGAAGGCGTTCGACCAATAATAATGGGCCCCGACTTGCCCCGACGAGATCGTCGCGGCCGCGAAGCGTTTGCTCTTGCGGATGGCCCAGAGAGCCACGCTCGATCCGAAGCTGAGCCCGCCGATCCCGACCTTCGCGCGATCGATATGCTGGAGGGCCGCAAGGTCTTCGATAGCCTCGTCGATCGCTTTCAGCGCCAGCTCATATCCAGCTTCCATCGGCGCGCCTTCGGCCGGTTGCCTGGCATTGATGCACAGCACCGCAATCCCATTCTCGACGAGCGGGAGCATCGGAATCTCGTCGCCGACCCCGCCTTTGAGGAATCCGGCGCAGCGATAATATTGGATCACGAGCGGCCAGGGACCTTTGGCCTTGGCCGGTCGAAGCAAGACGCCGTCATGCCCATTCGTCCAGCGCATCGGAATCGCAACTCCCTCAATACGTGCCCTGAGGTCTGCATTGGGATCTGCGATGGTCTGGCGCCGTCCGTCGGAGAAGGCGATACGGACGAGACGCGGCGGTGCGATGGGGGCGGCTTCCGCACAGATAAGCGCGGCGCGCGCGATGGCACAGCGTGGTTGCCAGATCGGCGTGCGTTCGGCGCCATCGGTCGTCGTGAGGAAGCGGACGGCACGATCGCCGATGCGCCACAGCCATATCTTCTCGCGCGCGCCGGCCTCGCTCTCGAACAGGATGAGCATGTCGTGGCCCGGGCGCGCGGCGATCGCCGCGAGTTTGGGCGACCGGCAAACCGTCGCCTGGCATTGAATCTGACTGCCATCGTGGCGCGTAACCGTCAGGTAGCGCGCGCCGTCATTTACATCGATCGATGCCGTCCCGCCGTCTTCGAGTATTATCGTCCGGTCTTGCCCGGCACGGGTCGAAACAGGCACTTCAGGTGCGGGCGCTGCTCCGACTCCACCAAGGTCGACGACGGTCTCCTTTTTTGGCGCATCCCAAAGGATGCGCGCCCGGTCGAACCAATTGCGGTTCCATCGCTGCGATATGCGGCGACCGTCTTCGATCTTGCCGCCGGCAACTGCCTGGCCGAGATCGACCCCGTCGTCGACGAGAACGCCTTCCTCATAGGCGTCCTTCTCCGCGGCCGCGACCTCTGCGCGCGTAGCCCCCGTCGAGTAACGCAGCGTCCTTCCGTCGGGTGATAGGCCGAAGTCTATGATGTCGGCGGGATCGACGATCTCGCGTTGGAGGCCGGTGTCCGCGCGCCAGTGCCAGATCGCGACTGCGCCCTCGGCGAGCGCAAGGAAGCGAAAGCCACGGGAATCCGGGTCCCAGACCGGCGTCTGCTCGGCGACCGATCCTGCGCCGTCATGCCGGACGGCGCCTGCGCTTCCGGCATGAACCGGCGTCCCGCCTCCGACCTCGGCCACATACCAGTCTAGGCGCGTATCATTGGCGCTGACCGAAGGGCGCGACACGCGGAAGACCACGCGCTCGCCATCGGGCGACAGGCTCGGGCCCATGATGTCGGCGACTTCGGTGAGGTCGCGGGCAGTGATGGGGGCGCGGGTTTGATCCGGCGCCCCCGCCGCAGGCACTGCCGACACGAGCAGCGATGCGAGCATCACCATCCGATGATCGCCTGGAGTGCGAAGCTGCGCCCGATCGCGCTGGCCTGCTCGGGGTCGTAGCCAATGGTGACGCCTGTCGAGCGGAACTGCGCATAGGGCGGATCCTTGTCGAACAGATTGTTCACGCTGAAGGCGAGGCGGAACGAGCGCCCTTCCTTCGCCGTCGACGGCTCTCCGATACGGACGCCAAGTTGCAGGTCGACCGTCGTCCAGCTCTTGACGCGTTCGGCGGGCGTCACCCCGAGATTGCGATAGCTCGCGACATGATTGACCGCGACGCCGCCGTCGAAATCGCCGAGTACCAGCCCTGCGCGACCGCGCAGGCGCAGCTTGACCGGCGCGCCGAGCGTGCCCGCGACATTGTTGCGTGGTGCTGTATCGGTGATCCGGTTGTCGATCGTAAACAGCCGCGTGCCGCCGATCGACAGGTTGATGCTGCCGTCTGCGAGTGGCTTCGCATAGGCCAGATCGAAATCGAGACCCTGGACCGTCGAGCGCGAAAGGTTCCGCGTTCGCGCGTCGACGATTGCCATCACTTCGCCTTGGCCGATACCGATCGGGTTGGAGAAGCTCGGGTCGGCGAAGTAGGACGCGACGACCGCCGGATCCGGAGTGTCGTCGATCAGCCCGCCATAGATATCGCGGCGGACGAGGAATTGTTGGAGGAAGCTGGTCGCCGTGGCGATGCGGTCGCGATAGCGGATATCGAACCAGGTGAGGTTGAGCTTCACGCCGGGCAGGAAGCGCGGTTCGAAATCGACCCCCGCAGTCCAGCTCGTCGCCTTCTCGGGCCCGAGGTCGGGGCGATATCCGAGGAGCAGAAGAACCGCCGTCTGGCCGGTCGGCGAGGATGGATCGTTCAGCCGGAACGTCTGATAGAGCGCGTTCGCGGTCCCGACGAGCTCGTCGAAGAAGGGGGCTCGGAACGATCGTCCGTAGGAGGCGCGAAGCGCAAGACCCGGGAGCGGCTCCCAGCGTGCGCCGAACTTCGGATTGGCAGTGTCGCCGACGTCCGAATAATCCTCATATCGGCCTGCCGCCGAGATGTTGAGCGAGCCCGGGAAGCTGTCGCGGGCATCGAAGACCGGGATTGCAAGTTCGCCATAGACAGCTTTCACGATCCTTTTGTCGGGCAGACCGTCGATGCCGAAGCTGAGCGGCCCGTCGGTGACGAGGTCGAAGCTTTGCAGATAGTCGAGGCTGTCGCGGCGATATTCCCCGCCGATTGCCAGTTTTACATCCCCAGCAGGCAAGGCGAAGAGCGTGCCGTCGGCGCGCAGGGCCGCGTTCCAATTCTTGTAGCGCGTGCGGACCGTGATGCTGCCCCGCAGGCTGTCGATCAGCGCCGGGTCGTTGACCGCGCCGTCACCGAACAGGTTGATCGCCTGTGCCGGATCGCTTGCGGCGACTGCGCGGGCGAGACGCAGCAGATGGACGATATTGACACCGTCATAGCCCTCGCGTTGCTGGCCGTGGCCGCCCGACAGCTCGACATTCCAGCTGCCGATATCGGCGCGCGCTCCGAAGCTGGTGTTGAGCGCCTTGACGGTGCCCCGGACACCTTCCGGACCGAAATCTGCTGTCGGATCATAATAGACCATGATCTCTTCGCCGGTGCCGATCGGGTCGACATAATAGGGATTGTCGGGCGTCACGAACTGCTGCGACACGCCGATCACCCGCCGCCGTGCTTCGAAGTCGCGCTTGGCATAGAGGCCGCGCGCGAACAGGCTGACATGATCGCCGAGTTGCTGCTCGCCGCTCGCGTAGAAGCTGATGCTCTCCTGCTTCGGAAGGATATCGACGTTGCGCCGTGCATCGCCGCGCCGGAAATCGCTGCTCGGGATGAGCTGCGCGGGCGTGAGCGCGGATCCGTCCTGGCCGCGCGGAATCAGGAATCGTTGGCCGTTGGCCGCGACGATGGTGGCGGGGTTGCTGAAGTTGGACCGGAGGTCGGGCCCGCCGAAGGGCCGCAGATCCTCGGTCGCAAAGGCCCGCTCTTCCGATCCGAGGTGGCCGCGCCGATAATATTCGCCGGCGACAACGAGGTGACCCGTCGCCCAGCCGGTGCCGACGATCTGTCCAAGCTGATACTCGCCATAGTCGCCATCGGCGGTGCCAACCCGTAGCCGGGTCTCGGCCCCGTCGAAGCGGCCACGAAGGCGGACATTGACGACGCCAGCGACAGCGTCCGACCCATAGATTGCCGAGGCGCCGTCGGTGAGGATTTCGAGACGGTCGACCGCGAGCGAGGGCAGCATCGAGATGTCGGCGAACGCACCCGACGCCCCGCCGAGCGCGGGGCGCGCGCCGTCGATCAGGGTCAGTGTCGATCCGGTCCCTAGGCCGCGAAGGTTGATGCCGGTGCCATAGCCGATATTGCTCGCTGCGTTGCCGCGCGCCGAGGTCCCGACATTCGCTTCGGCCGGACCGCCCGAGAAATTCTGCGGAATCGTCTGGATGAAGTCGGCAAGTGTGGCCCTGCCGCTGCGATCGAGCGCATCGCGGTCGACCGCGATGAGCGGCGATCCGGCAGGCCCGCTCCCCCGGATGCGCGAGCCGGTAACGATGATTGCTTCGTTCGAAGAAGCCTCAGTCGAGCTGGGCTCCTCCGCATCTCCGTTTCCCGACCGCAAAACCAGGGTGCCGTCGACGAGCTCGACGCTGAGGCCAGTTCCCGCGAGCAGGCGGGTGAGTGCCACGTCGCTCGACATCCGCCCGCGTACCGCTTTCGAACGACGACCCTGGACCAACTCAGCCGCGTAGATAATCTGCCGGCCCGAAACATCGCCATATTTGCGGAGCGCGTCGCCGAGCGGCTGTGCCGCGATGTCGAAGCTTCGCTGCTCGGTCTGCGCGTGCGCGGGCGCCGAAATCAGCGCGCCCGTCGCGCAGCCCGCCGCCAAAACTGCGGCGAATAGTGTCTTTCGCATTCTTCCCTCCCAGCGGCCTGCATGGCCGTCTGAGGGGGCAAGACGTGGAGGGGAAAACTTCCCCTAGTTTTTTATTTTCGCTTTCAGCAGATAGCCGTCGCCGCGATCCTCCACATCGAGATCGAGGGCCGCTGCGAGCTTGCGGGCGAGCGATCCTGCATCGGCGACGTCGAACCGTCCACTCACCAGCCGGTTGCCGCTAGCGGCATCGGCAATCTCGATCTTCGCCGCGTTGACGCGATTGGCGCGATCGATGACAGCGCCTAGCGGAAGATTGTCGGCGACGAGAAGGCTGGACGGTTCCGGACTTCCAACGGGTGGCACCATGGCGACCGGTGCGGAGCTTGCCGCCGGCTCGATGAGCTTCGGTCCATCGGTTGCGACTGTGGCGCGCTGGCCGGGACGGAGAAGGAGGGGCGCGCGGGGCATCGCGGTGGAACGGATCTCCACCGATCCTTCGACGAGATGGATGACCGGCTCGCGGCCCCTGAGGTCGACCTCGAAAATCGTTCCGAGCGCGGTAGTCTCGCTCCCCGCGGCTTCGACCCGGAAGGGGCGGGTGGCATCGTGCGCGACGGTGAATCGAGCGCGGCCGCCGGTCAGAATGACCCGCCGCTCGGCGGGGCTGAACTTGGGATCGATCTTCGCGCCATCCATCAGGGCGACGCGCGTTCCATCTTCGAGCACCACCTCGCCGGTCGCATTCTCGGCGACGATCGGCTCGCTGCTGCGATTGCCGAGGAATATCCATGCGAAGCCGAGCGAGAGGGCGAGGACCAGCGCGGCGGCAAGCGCCCATTGGGCGGATGGGCGCCGGGGTGTGGCGGCTGCTGCGCGGTGCGCGGCGAGATGCTCGGGCGCGACGCCGCCGACCAGCAGCCAATTATCTTCGGCTCGGGCGTAGGCGGCGGCATTTTCGGGGTCGGCGCGCCAGGACTCGAATTCCGCCTTGTCGGCGTCGGCGTCAGGCGCGCGCATGCGCGCGAACCAGTACGCGGCCTCTGTGTCGCGGTCGCTCACTTATGGTCGGCCCGTGCCTTGCGGATCGCGATCATCGCCTGCGCGATATGCCATTCGACGCCCTTCACCGTGATTCCTTTCACTTCAGCGATCTCCTCATAGCTCAGGCCGTCGAAGCGATGCATTATGAAGATGGAACCAGTTTGCGGCTTTAATCGGGCAATCGCACGCTCGACGCGGCGCAAGGCCTCGCGGGCTTCGAGCGCGGCATGGGGGTCGGGGCCGGCGATGTCGTCATCCTCGAAGCTGTGGTGGTGCGCCTGCAGCCGCACATCGTCGGTGCGCGCGCGATCGGTGAGAAGATTGCGCGCGGTTCGCACGAGATAGGCGCCTGGCTGTGCGATCAGGGCGCGGGTGAAACTGTCCTTGGCCGCGAGCCGACGAAAACACTCCTGGACGAGATCGCCGACATCCTGGCGGGGTGCGCGACGGCGGAGATAGCGGGTGAGCTCGCCCCGATGCTCGGCATAGAGCGCTTCCATTCCGCTGGCACCGCCAAAGCCCGTCCAGTCGGCCGGAGGCACAGCCTCGCTGCTACCGAGACCCGGCCCGCGCTTCTTCTCTTCGTCGAAATCCATCCCCGATCGCCTTCCGGTCGGGCGGAAGCGGCGTGCCAAAGCCGGGCGGTAAGAACATATTCGGAAATATGTGCCGCCGCCTTTGGCCCGAGGGCTTGGACATACGCAACGGCCACCCGGCAAGGATGGGAATTTCACGAGGCTTTCCGAACGAGCTTCTTACAACTCGGCATCGCGCGCCTGTCAGCCCGATGCCACTCCAGCATAGCCGGACGTAACGTCAGGGCAAGCCCGCGGGAGTGAGATTGATCCAGTTTGAGTCTATCTGTGCCGTGGGCAATGCGCGTCGCGCTCGTGTCGCAATGACACGAGTGCGGCTCCCAGGCACGCTGCTCTCCTTGCCTAAAACCAGCGAAGCTGTGTCAGGATACGATCGCTCTTTGATGCAAAATGCAGATAGAGATCGAGCCCAGCCCATTCCGCGAGAACACCCTGTTCGAGATTGTCGAGGCACCAGTCTTCGAACTGCGACGACAATATGGCATCCTGCAGCCGTCCGGGAATGAGCACTGTGGCCGAGCCCTTGACCCACCGCACGTTAGCGGCGCTGTCGGGAGCGATCCAGAAATAGGTCGAACGGATCGGCTTGCCGGCATCGGGGCTCGCATCTGCAACTGATTTGGATCTCATTTGCTTTCTACCTTAGCGCGCCTGCGCCGATTCTGATCTGTTGTCTTTTCGAAGTCAGGGGCGATTTCCTTGAGCTTCTTGATCAGGCCGCGCAGGTCATAGCCATTGCTGTCCTGGCCCTTGTGCATTTTGAATCGCTTTACCCGTTTGATGAATCCCGCATCCTCGAGGGTGGTGAGGTGGCGCTGGATCGTTCTGGGGTCCTTGTTCATGCGCCGCGCGATAGTTTCCTTGGACGGATGCGGGTTTTGGTCTCGCGTCCACCAGTGGCTGATAAGCTGAAGCAGCACGTTGAATTCGTCCGGCTTCAGGCCGAGCTTTCCCTGACCCCACAAAAGGATCGAGGGGATTTGCGTATAGCCGCGGGCCATGACGGCGCTCGGCCACCGCTCCTTCTTCGGAAGAGTGCTTGTCGTCGCCGTTGTCGCGGCCGCTTTGCTTTTGGCCGTTACGCCTTTTGCCGAGCTAAGCTTCTTGAGGGGCTTTTTGATCGTTTCCATGATCGGAAACATATGCGCACGATTCGCCGATAGCTAGAGGGGGTGGGGAGACAGAATTGTCTCTGCCCCTATATGATTCCTTATGTGCCTGAATGTTCATGTGCCCACTTGCTCACTGTGCTTCGTGAGACGCCCGTGTCTCGGGGGTGTAGGTCATTTTTGACTAGGGCCCCAGAGACGGATTTGTCCATCTGAATTTCTCTGGAGCTGCATTTTCTTGTCGGGATTACCCGATTTTTGGCGGACTGCCAATGGGCAAGGGAACATGGGTCGGTCAATTGACGCTTCGTTTTTGCCGCGAACCGGACATCATTGCGCGCCTCGCCCGTCAACACCATATCTCGGCGGATGATGGCTCCGCCGCTTTGGCTCGCTCCGCGCGACAATCAGGACTGGGTTGACGAAGAGATGCTTCGGTGTCTCGACTTCTTCGCGGAGCAAGTGCCCGCGGCCTCTTGGCAGCGTCGGCTCGAGGCCGCGCGGACGCGGCTGCATGCCGCCCGCGCGAAATGGGCGACGGGCGACCGCGTTCCTGTTTTCGATCCTCGTGATGCCATCGCCTTTTACGCGTTCCAGGCGCGTGCGCATGCCGCGGACCGGAAAGACTGGTATGAGCCCGAGGCCTATCGGATCGTGAGCGTTTTCAGGCGGCTTGGCGAACTCGTTCCGGCGCTACGCAACGTGGATGGGATCGGCGATCGCATCTCGCGCTTGCTCACCGACGGACGGCGTCAGCCCGATGATGGTCTTTATGAACTGCTCGTCGCCGGCGCCTATGCTGTGCGGGGATGGGACGTTGCCTTCGTCCCGGAGCAACCGGGCGTGCAGAAGCGGCCTGACCTTTTCGTTTCGCAGGGACAAAGCCGTTGGGCTGCCGAATGCAAGCGCGTCGGTCGCGGCGAATATTCGCTGGGCGAAACGACCGAGGGCCGCCGGATCGCACGTCCCGTCCACCAATGGGCGGCGGAAAAGGGACGCTCCATCATTGTTCAGCTGAGCTATCTCCAGGAATTGAACGCCGTGCCGGACGATTATCTTCTCCAGCAGGTCGAGCGCCTGGCTTGGCGGGGCGAGCCGGTCGAATGGCACGACGCGACCAGTCGAGGAAAAGCCTGGAATCTCGATTGGCGCCCGATGGTGACGGTTTTGCGCGACGACGATATCTATTTTGGATCGAGCCGGATGATCGAGCTCGTCTCGGGCCAATATATTCCATACGCCGATCATGACATGGACGGTCGATGGACTCCCAGCCGTACCCACCCGTTTCACGCGGCAGACGTGCAACAACTCAGCCTGGTGAGTTGGACCAGCGAATCCCGGGAGGCGGCCCGGCGCAAGGCACGGCATTTCCGGTCGATCGTCGGTCGGGCTAACGATCAGATGCCGGGCGACCGGGCTGGCGTGGTTCACATCGGTTATGAAACCGGCGGAGCCAGCCCCGCGGACACGCTAAGGCATATGTTGAATATGTTGGAGGTTTCGGATTTTAATCCGGGCGCCAGCCGGCTTCGCTGGGTTTACGCCAATTATATGTCTCCCGAGCGTCCCACGGCTGCGGATGAGTCCGCTGCGCTGTCGGAATCGACTGCCTGTTACAAGGTCGGTAAGCACCGGACGCGCCAGTCACTTCCCGGGCATATGCTGTTCGGCAACGAGGGCGGCAAACCAGGCTGGCATCTATGAGTGTTCGGCACCGGAGTCCCCACCGAGCCGGGGCTTCGTTCTTGAACGCCTAAACTTAGCCAGTTCTCCTCGTTTCGTGAACAATCCCTTGCGAGCCGGTCGCCTGGCAGGGCTCCGCGCGCGCGCAACGGGCTTCGCCCGTCCTTCGCTTCGCTGCGGCCCCGTGGGTGCGCCCGCGCAATGGTGCCCCGCCTGATCTTCCCGGCGCCGCGGGATTGTTCCGCGCGATCAAACCCAGGAGGTACATCATGGCCGCAATCGGACTTGTCAGCGGAACAAATGAGAAGGGCTTTATCGGCCAGCTCACGACCATCACGATCCGCGTCCCTATCGAAATCCGCCGCAATCTCGCCAAGAACGGCGATGTGCAGCCCGACTATCGCGTCTGGTCCGACGGGGTCGAATGCGGTGCCGGCTGGCTACGGCGGAGCGAAGCGTCAGGAAAGCTCTACGTCTCGCTCACCCTCGAGGCGCCCGAGTTCGGCCCGCGGCGCATTTACGCGAACCTTGGCCGCGCTGCAGGACAGGACAATCCAGATGTCTATGCACTGCTATGGAATCCAGCCGATTGACCGTAATGGCGGAGTTCATGTGCGCCCGGTTCAATCTCCGGGTGCAAGGGACTCCGCACATTGATAGGGTGCAAATCAATGCGTAGCAGCCTCGAACATCTTCCGCCTCACAAACAGCGTGAGCTCGAGCGAATCGTCCAGATCGTCTTCGAAGAGTTCGACGACGCGCTTGCGCTCGCGACGCAGGACTGGAAGCGCAAGGGGCGAATTTCCAAGATCATTCTCTATGGCAGCTATGCGCGTGGTGGGTGGGTCGACGAGCCGCATACTGCTAAGGGCTATCAGTCGGATTTCGACCTCCTGATCATCGTCAACGACGACCGGCTGACCGATCGCGCCGAGTATTGGGCGAAGCTCGACGACCGTCTGATCCGCGAGCTGTCGGTGACGAAGACGCTGCGCACGCCGACGAACTTCATTGTGCATAGCGGGGGCGAGGTGAACGCCGGGCTGTCACAGGGGCGATATTTCTTCATGGATGTCGCGCGCGACGGCATCGCGATCTACCAGGCGGTCGACGACGATTTGCCGGAACCGCAGCCTAAGACGCCGCATGCGGCGCTGGAGATGGCGCGGGAGTATTTCGAAGAGTGGTTGCCGACGGCTACCGATTTTTTTGACAGCGCAAAAGATGCGATTGCTCGAGGAAAATCAAAGCTGGCAGCATTCCTGATGCATCAGGCCACGGAGCGATACTACCATTGCGCCCTTCTTGTTTGCAGCTTCTACACGCCTCATGTTCACAATCTCGCGTTTCTACGCACACAGGCAGAACGGATCGACGTTCGTCTGGCAGGTGCGTGGCCCCGCGAGACGAAGGCTGATCGGTCTCGGTTTGAGAAGCTCAAAGAGGCCTACATCAAGGCTCGTTATTCGAAGCACTATCGAATCTCAGAAGAAGAACTTGCTTGGCTCGCCGATCAAGTTTTGGCACTTTCCATCATAGTCGAGACGATCTGCACCGAGCGCATTGGTCAACTTGAAAAGACGGCTCGGGCAGCTGGTTAGTAGCTTGCGGTCCCGTCCTTCTCCGAAGTTTCTCCTGACTGCGTGTGGACCCCCATGTCCACGAGAAATATTAGAGCGAGTGATAGGACATGTATAATCTCTTTGTGTCTGCAGGTGTTGACGCGTGGAACGGTGCTCCGTGGACAGTCGAGGAGAGCCGCTGCGTCCGCGAATATACCGACCAGAATCTTACCGCTCGTTTCGGCGAACTGGATGCGGCTGCAGTTGCGGAGCTTAAGCTTCTCCCCTGTATCTTTGGATACGAAGGCAGCAACCAGCGCGATCCTCACTTCGGGATTATCCGCGACGTAACCCGTCGCCAAGGCCAAGTTCGGGTCGATTATGAACTAACGCCGGTTGCGCCATTTCTGTCGTGGCAGGATCTAGAGCAGCTTAAGTTCGAACTCGACATTAGCGGGTGGGAGATGAATCGAACCCATTGGGCGGTGAAGGACGTCAATCTCGCGCAGGAAATCCACCGCGCCCGCGGCATCACACTTCCAAGTTGGGTGGTCGGCGCTCGAAAGGGCGTCAATTTGGCTGATCACATATTCGACGTCGCTCTATCGTTCCCAGGTGAGGCGCGCGATTATGTCGAGCAAGTGGCCGCGCAGCTTGAGCGCCTAATTGGACCTGACCGCTATTTCTATGACAATAATTACGTTGCGCAGCTAGCGCGTCCTTCGCTCGACACATTTCTCCAGTCGATTTATCGGGATCGTTCGAAACTGATCGTCGTCTTCTTGGGCGCCGATTACGAACGAAAGGAATGGTGCGGCATTGAATTCCGCGCCGTCCGAGAGTTGCTTAACGCCCGCGTGCCAGAACGCATTATGTACGTGCGAATGGACGATGGGGCGGTCGAAGGTGTTTTGAAGCTAGACGGATTTGTCGACGCGCGCAGATTCTCTCCCGAGCAGTTGGCCGGATTCATTCACGAGAGGGCGGCGCTGCTCGCCGGTGCATAATTTGACAATCTTAGAAATGGTTGTTTGCTCGCCCAATGCCGATTACTCGTTTATCTATGGATGACGGCGAATTTCTTGATGTTCCGACGTTTCTTCGTAAGTTCGAGCAACGCGCTTCGGGGCTAATGTGGTTGCTGGGCGCTGGTGCTTCACGCGCTTCTGGTATCAAGACGGCCGGTGATATGATCTGGGATTTCAAATCCCGGCTGTATCGCTCGGATCGCAAAATTCCTGCATCAGCGGTTTCTGATCTTGGCGACAGCCAAATCCGACGGCTGCTGCAGAACTTTTTCGATACTTCCGGGGCGTTTCCATTGCCGGATTCCGAAGAAGAATATGCTTATTATTTTGAAGCGACTTACCCCTCTGCTCAGGATCGGCGGCGGTATATCGACGACATGATGCGTGGTGCCAAGCCAGGATACGGCCACATCGCGCTCGCACATTTGCTAAAGCTCGACCTAGCTCGCATCGTTTGGACCACAAACTTCGACCGGGTGGTCGAAGACGCGGTCGCTACGGTCATGGGGACAGGAAGTCAGATCACCGTTGGCGACCTAGGGGAGCCACAACGTGTTCGCACTGCTTTTTCCCAGCAACGATGGCCAATCTATGGAAAGCTGCACGGGGATTTTCAGTCAGAAAACCTCAAGAACACCAATACCGAGCTTGCGGCACAAGACGCTGTGATGCGGGACATACTTATCGACTCCTGCCGGAATCAGGGCTTGATCGTCGCGGGATATAGCGGGCGGGACTCATCTGTGATGGAGGCCTTGCGGGCCGCGATCAATAACGGTGCAGGCTTTCCGAATGGACTGTTCTGGGTGGTACGAGGGCAGGACAATATTTACGGAGCTGTTTCCCAGCTGATTGAAGAGGCCAAGGCGGCGGGGGTGGATGCGGCGTTCGTCCAAGCAGAGAGTTTCGACGAGTTTCTTTCGGACATCATCCGTTATCACCCTTCGACGGAAAAGCTCCTTATCGACCTCGACGACAAGCGATCGCTTGCGGCCCGCAAAATCGACCTATCGGTGCGTACTCCATGCGATCCTTTTGTGCGTATGAATGCTGTTCCGGTTTTAGAGTATCCGAAGATATGTCGATTGATCGACTGCGACATCGGCGGCGCCGCCGAAATTCAGCAACGGCTCGCAGCAGCGAACTCCCATCTTGTTGCTAGTCGGATCAACAAAGGGGTTTTGGCATTCGGCGATGACGCAGAGATCAAGCGCGTCTTTGCCCATGACAATGTCCGATCGCTGGATACACATGGGATTATTGCTGACCGTCTGACGTTCGAGTCAGGCGAAAGGTCGCTATTGCGCGATGCGTTGTTTCAATCCCTTCAGGCGCATTGTGGGCTGGTGCTTTCTAGTGAACGGCATCGCCACATCTTCCGTGCTGATGGCGGGAATGCCAACTTTCACATGGCACCGTTGACTAAGGCGACCGGTCGCCTGTCAGGCACAGTGCCGAAACTCGAGCTGACATGGGCCGAGGCTTGCCGCATTCGGCTCGATTTTCGGCTGGGGAGATTGTGGCTCTTGCTCAACCCGTTCGTCACTATCGACTCTGCGGAGGATACACCCGAGGCTAAAATGCAGGTTGCAAAAGAGTTTGTCCGCGAACGGAGAGCAAGGCGCTATAACTCTCAATCGAATGCGATCTTGGACGGCTGGATTCAGGCAATTTTCGGTGAACGCAGAAAGCCGGTCACGCTCGGCATCGACGGTGGCACCGGCATAGGTGCGAGTTTCGAGGTTTCACCGGTAACCGGCTATAGCGGACTTTCACGATGACCTCGAGCAATCTCCAGCCGTACAATTTGCCCCAGCATCGCCGGTTGTCCGAACCGCTACTCAAATTTGGAAACGCCGATGACGCAGCCAACCATGCTCATCCTCTACTCGGATTGATCGAGCACGGTCCATTTGGCAAACAACGCCTTGCCGGCGTCCCGAACCCGATCCGCATCGCGTATATTGGGCAGGCTACGATGATCGCCCGCCTCAGGAATTTGGTAAAGGAGTTCGACCAGAAACATCAGCCGAGGGAAAGACGTTCTTACCTACCCGAATATCTCGGATTCGCGCGTATATTTGAAACGTCTTTAGCGTCAGCCAACAATTCTACGACGATAAACCTGCCCGATGACATTGACGCCAAATTGTCTGCATCTGCTGCGCCGCATCGCTTGCTCGCTGAATGCCTGACCGGCGCGTTGGCGAGTCTGCAGGCGCATCGCCACGACTTTGACGTCGCTTTGCTTGGGATCGACGAGAAATGGGCTGCCGGCTTCGATGGAACTAAGGAAGACGATTTTAATCTCCACGATTTTGTTAAAGCGTTCTCGGCTTCCGCCGGCATTCCTCTGCAAATCATCCGAAGTGGTAACCCGCAACGTGCTTTGGACTATCACTGCAGGTGCAGCGTCATGTGGCGACTTGCAATCGCGCTCTACACAAAGGCTGGCGGCATACCGTGGGCCCTGGCGAACACTCGCCCGGACACCGCATATATCGGCATCGACTACGCGATTAGGAAAAATGCGACCGCTGACACCCGCTTTGCCATTTGTTGCGCGCAGGTTTTCGATTCCGACGGAGCGGGCTTGGATTTTATCGCTTACGAAGCCGACGACATCCGCATAGAGCGGCGCAATCCTTATATGCGCAAGGACCAGATGCTGAAGGTCATGGCCCGCAGCCTCTCGATCTACCAACGGCGGCACGGCGGGGCATTACCCAAGCGCGTTGTCGTTCACAAGAACACAGAGTTCCGCCCTATGGAGGTTGACGGCTGCCTTGCAGCTTTCAGCAATGTGGTCGATGTTGAGCTCATCCAAGTGCAGCGCAGCCACGATTGGCAGGGCGTGATTTTCAGTGAGCGCAACGCGGCTGATGCGTTCCCCTGCAATCGCGGCCAAGTCCTCCCTATCGGCGATCATGAAGCGCTGCTTTGGACGCAGGGGAACATCCCCAACTTCGGAAGTGGCAAATCCTATTATAAAGAGGGAAAGGGCATCCCTTCGCCGTTGCTAATCACGCGGCACCTTGGGCGCGGCGATTTTTTCGACATCTGCGAAGAGACGCTATCGCTGACGAAGATGAACTGGAACAATGATGGCCCATACACGCAATTGCCCGTCACGCTTGAATATGCAGATGTGCTGGCTCAAATCGTCAAGCGGATGCCGCGTTTAGAGGCAAAGCCCTATCCGGTGCGGCTTTTCATGTAGGTCGAACTGCTATTCGTTCCTTTAGGGTCCGCCGCGGCGTGGTGGCGCCATGACAAGACGTCAATGTTCGTAACTTGATCGGCGGCGATGTAAGTATATTTGATTCAGTCTCGAAATCTGCGTTAGCGATGCGAGCACCCCACCTCGACGCTGTCGATCTGATCGCCAAGATGGCGGCTGGTGATTTGGCTTGGGGATTGATGTGGCTTTGGACGAAGAGATGCACGGTGCTGATAGTGCTTTGGACC